>Ga0307507_10005020_pt1 | contig 22362 bp, 30 predicted proteins | sample 7_EM_MG_FD_207223 | JGI IMG/M metagenome (GOLD analysis project Ga0307507, IMG submission 207223) | Populus trichocarpa ectomycorrhiza microbial communities from riparian zone in the Pacific Northwest, United States - 7_EM | ecosystem: Host-associated > Plants > Roots > Unclassified | place... | reverse complement strand
CCCCCGCAATGTCTACCACTGTTACCATTGATAAATCCTACTTTGAAACCCTTCTACGGAAGGCGAATGTAAGTGGGAACACTCTCCCTCTCCATCTCAAGAGTTTGGTACCAGATTTTAAGCTCTGTCAAGTCGTGAGGCGGGGTGTATACGCACAGGAAAAAAAGTTCTGATTCGGCTTGAGGCAGGTGCATGGGAGCGAGCCCGATAGCAACGGGGGTACGAATGTTGTAACAGTCACAAGAGATCACCTTGAAAACTTAGTCGAGACAGCAAAGGAGTACAGTAATAACCCCTCTCTATTGTTTGCACTAGAATCTTATGGCGAATTACTGGGATGTGGGTGACCGAGAGGTTTGTCGCTACCCAAACAGAGATGGCTGATAACATGGCTATTTAGAGGCCCTGCGTACTGCTCTTATTCGCGGGGGTGTTACAGTCGAGAATCTCGAGGTTTCTACTATCTCCTCCTTTTACGCTTTTCCGCTAACACTCTGTCTAACAGCTTCTTATCAATGCGGGACTCGACAGGACAGACGTCCACAATCCTAGCGAACGGAACGGTCGTAGAGACTCTCAGCCCTTACCAACACCCTCTGAGAATGGCGGCGTTACCTTGAACTACGATCAACTTAGCTCCTCTGCAATTCAGAGCTTTCCAACATCGTCCACCTCCTTCCGAACCCAACCGCAACATTACACTAGTCAGCCCTCCCACGGATACTCCGGCAACGGGCTTAGTCGCGATAGTTATCGAGAACCGGATGATTATGCAGGTAGCGACGGAACAGAAAGGCAGGATAGTCCAGGACTCAAACGGGGAGGTATAGGTGGGGGCGGCAATGGCTATAAAAGTGATTCTGTTGGAAATAGAACATTGTTCTTTTCACGTCTTCCTGAAAAGGTCACATATTCCAGCTTCCTAGAGGCCATCAGGGGCGGAATGGTTGTTGACGCCTGGATGAAACCAGGCGATCATTGCGGATCCATTTCATTTTTGCATCCCCAATCTGCTGAGGCCTTTTATAGATATGCAAAGAAGAATGATGTCTACATCGACGGTCGCAGGGTGAGCCTCAACACTCAATTCAAGCGTCTGATGCGTCGGGAATGGCAACTAATGGCAGTAGGTCAACGTCGAATGGCGTGAGCAAGCTCGCCAATTTATTGTATTGCCGAATATACTTCGTCAAATACACTCTGGAGCCACCCGCAATCTCCACTTGAGAAACATCCCCTCTACATTGACCGAGACTCGCTTGAGAGATGACCTCGACCACATCGCCAACCTTTCCATCGAAAAGATTGTATTTGACAAACCCAGGAACTCTGTTCAAGTTAACCTTAACTCTGTCTGTGTAGCTTGCTTTGCCAGGACCTGCCTCAAGTCCCGGGCATATTACAAGGGCACTAAAATTGAGTTCGGCGCCGATGAATGTGCCAAATCTCTCCCGGACTTCAAAGCCTACAAGCCAAAACAGGAGCCTAAAACGAAGCCAGAACGAAAGATATCTAATCGCTTCGATGCGCTCGCGCTTGATGGCGAAGAAAACGGTTGGGATGCCAGTGACGATGGGGGGGAAACAGAAGACTGGGCAGACAGCGTTACTAACGGGGGTGGAAAGGACGGCGGCTGGTGATTCCCGATCGAATTGGAGTGCCACGGATTTATCGGGACACTCTTCATTTCCTTCTCTAGCTCACCTTGCCTTCTCTCCGAACTGGCAGTTAGTTATCGCACTTTCCTACCATAAGCCAGATATCTCACTCTTTCTTTCCGTCTGCTTTTGTTGGTGTCTCATTTCGGTCCCCGGAGGGTATTGTCTTTCTTTTTAAAAAAAAATCACCCCTTCCTTTGAGGTTCAGTTTGTTTTCTATACCACTGTGACACGTACCGCCGAAATATCTCTTACTTTTCTTTTTTTTCTCTTTTTCTATTCTATGTAATCCCCATTCGCCATTTCTCCCCGCCCAGCGCACTTGTATTGTAACCTGGTGTTCATATCGCAGCATCAAGCCGTGCCGCGATCCACTTATCCATACCTGAGCTTTTTTTCGTCCTCTTTCGGCTTTTTACCCTATACTTTGCTTTCCTAATGCTTTTGTCTATCTTGGCTTGGCTGAAGCAACTGCGAGGCGTTTTGTAATTGGAGATCTGGGGCAATTACGCACCAGCAATCACTCGAAATTTAACCGTCTGCGAATATTTATATCACTAGACAAAAAAAAAAAAACCGCAAGCAACCAGTGCATTTCAATTCAACAGGGAAGGCTATAGTGCGCGACACTTAGACGGGGCCCCAAAAAACCACCTAAACAAGAAATGAATCAACATTCGACCACCACAACTATTTCCAAATACAAATCCTTATACCGATAGATAACCAATCAGAGGGTAATTCCAACGTTTAATTTCTCAAAAATCTTGTGTTTTGGTTGAGGAGATAGAGGAAATAATTTATATGGGAGGTAGTAATTTTGAACTCCATACAAAGTTGTTAAAGCCAGACAAAATCCACTAATATTGTACAAGCATAAGGCACTAGTTATTCCTATTCAGGCCTAGCCTATACTCAATTTGGACTAGTAATTGGATGAATTTTTGAACCTTTCGCCAAGAAAGGCCCCGTCTAAGTTAGGTGTCGCGCACCATAGTTCAATCTGGCCCCCATCGATCACAGTAAGAAGAATTCTACAAATTTAATATCGACCATATCACGCTAGGACCCTCCCTAAGCTCCCGTCCCTTTACACAAAGTATCATTCCATTTCTCAGCGCCGCTCCATCCCGTCCCATCCCATCCCATCTTGCCTTCTAAAAATAAAAATATTAAAAATAAAAATCCCTTACCGTATTATCATAGTGCCTATAACTGTAACTATATCGACACCTACAAACTATCATCCGAAAGTGAAAAATGAAAAAAAAAAATTTTGTGTAAAATAAATAAATAAAAGAAATGAAAAAAAAAGTCTAGCAACAGCACGTTTCGATCGTGCGACCTCCGGGTTATGAGCCCGGCGCGCTTCCGCTGCGCCATGTTGCTGTTTGAGTTGTTGAGACCAGGGGGTTTGGAGGCTTTGACGTTTCCTTCCTCCAGATGAGTTGGTGGTGGGGTTGGTTGGTTGGGGATGAGTCAGGGACATGGAACCTCACTCGTTCCTTTTTTTTTTTGTGGTCACGGTGGGGAAGCATCATACTCAATGAGGGACTAATCTATAATGCTGGGGGGAGTTCTTCTTATTCATGATTGGTGGGTAGGTAGGTAGGTAGGTGAGCGCTTTTGAAGTACAGTATGATACCGGTACTAAGTGGTGTTGGATTGGTGGATGAGATAGGGGTGTGAAAGTTGTGAGTCATGGGGGGACTTACCCCGTTGAGCCATATGTTTGGCCCCGGGGAAGAGGAGGTATAATACGTGTGCTATTTGTGAGGTCTTGACTGAAGAGTTTGCTGGTATGATAAAATATGTATATATGCATACGATACCTACTCAATCAATCAATGCTGTATTATATATATTTCCCTTCGGCGGTATATGTTTATGAGTCTTTTTTTTTTCTTTTTTCTTTTTGGTCGAGTCTTAGACTCCTAGAGTTTACGGCTTCCTGCAGTGGGGGAATGGGAACTTGAAGGTTGGTGTCCTGCTCAGGTTTGTGCTGGTGGGTTCATGTGCGGAGATTGTGCGAAGCTTGGACTGTTTGGGTAGATCAAAAGCATTGCTTTCGTTGCGATAATTAAACCCTTATGGAAGAGGGAGGAGGAGGAGGGATTGACGGAGTAGGGTTTAAGTTGAGAGGTATAGTTAGCCCTGATTGAGGGAAGGAAAATATAGTATGTATTATGTGGTAGCCCTACTTCCTTACCTTTGTAGGTAGGGTTGGTAAATATATCTATATAAAGGCACCATCTCTCCGCTTTTCCTACCTACCTTCCCTTCATTCCTTCCCTTGATACGGAACACTCAACACAAAGAAGACTACCGCGGATATAGATGACCACAAGGACAACAAGAATCAAGAGGACAACAAGGACTAAAAGGGTACTAAGGATGAGGACCACAAAAGTACCAAGGACTAAAAGGACAACAAAATTACGAATCAGCAAACTTAACAACAGCACAACCCAGCTAGACATGAGTGGACATGCAGGATCTAGAGGGCTAAAAGGACAACAATGGCTGTAGGGATGACGGAAGTGCAAATCAGCAACTCTGGATAATAAAGCCCCTCTCTTCTCTTGTATTTGATATTTACCTGCTCTTTTACGATACATGAGCTGACCGGTGGGATAGAACCTAGAAAATTTCAAAAAAAAAGCACTTTGCTTGTGGCTACCACTTCTACTAATACTGACAGTCAGTAGACTACATTCCGTATTGAGGTAAATTTAGGAAAAGGGGGAATCTCAACTCAAATTATGACATACTTTGTCTTGTCTGAGTGCTCTTTTCGGATTGTTCCTTATTTTATAAGAACTTTAGAATCGGGCACAGGGATAACAAAGCTATTCTGATGAGTTACTGGTGTGCGGAGAGGTTTTTGTTTTATTCCAATAGAAGTAGGGGTATTATACAGTATATAGCAATTCTTCATTATGAAGTTATAACCTTCTACACACTTCCCTAAGTCTTCCCCTTCCATCTCTCCATTTATATATTATATCACCGCCCTCCCCTCCCCCCTCCACCCTACCCAGATTACACTACCATGCTGTCCCCGCCCACCCAACCTCCCTCCAAACATCCTCTCGAGGGTCAAGTTTGATAGTATTATAGAAAGATCCCTCCAGCGTATACCCGAGTTACTCCATCAAAAATTCCCCAACCCACTTCTGTTATATCCCCACCCCTGTGACACTCTCAGGTCCGCTAACCTTTCCATCGGGTCCTCCTTGGTGACTTAAGAACCTCTCGGAGACGACGGAATGGGTCACTGATACAATTGGGCTCATTGTGGTCCCCGGATATACAGTTACGCCAGAGTGAGAGAGAGAAGCACCGACGAGCCATCCATCATAAAGTACCTCATCTATTAGGAGCTAGTAGCCCGAAATACATTGCCCGATGATAGACTTGTAAATTGATTTGCGGGGACACTCACACTCGAGCCCTCCTTCTCCTAAATACGCAGGATTAAAGTGGGGGAGGGGGAGCAAGAAGTGCCCACCAGAAATCCATCAACAAAAGTTATACTCAGAACAGATGAGCACACCCCGCAGGCACTTATTCATTCCTATGCGCTTAGACATTACCCGCACGTCCAGCCACAGGACGGTAATATGCAGCGCAATCCAGCGCAAGAACGGAAGAGGATCAACCAGGCGGCGCCTGCCGACGCAACAGATATCCTTCCTCCTCCTCCTCCCTCCTCCCACCAATGAAAAAAAAACCGTACTTTTGTTCCGCCTCACTCTCCACACACTTCCAGGGTTTTTTTCTTTACCTGATATGCTTCAGTATTAGGGATCCATATCATAAGTTACGCCAAACCTCGCAGATCGACAACTTATCCCCCGTACCACCACCACCGGCCCCCAAATAATCACAACCACTCACTCGTACCATATACTTCCCCCCCCCCAACCCCTCAACCTCCCACCCCCCCAAAAAAAAACAACAGCCACCACCTAGAAAACCCACAATTGCGGCAAGCCGAAGTCCCAGTTTACCACGTACCATACCTCCCACACACAATCCCATCATGCACATCATAACTGCGTCTGCGCCGGAAAAAAAAAAACAATCCCTTTTTCACGTGCAAACAAAACAAAATCTCCTTATATTATTATTATTATAAGGAAAATGATATCGGTATCGGTATCGAAAACGTGTTCTGGCCCCCACATATGCGGGAACATAACATAACAAAAAAACCTCCCCTCTTCTTCCCCTCCCCTTCCCCTTCCATCCCACACCACACATGAATGAGTGTTTGTTTGCTCGTTTATATCCCAACGCAATGCATCTAACCCCACACTCCACACTCCACACAACCTTCCATGCATGCAGTCACAGCTTGTTCATAAGGGACCCGAGTATGATATGTACGTGCCTAGCCGAAAGAAGGAAGGAAGGAAGGAAGGAAGGAAGGAAGGGAAGGAGGAAGAAAAGAAAAAAAGCAAAACAAAAGCTTGCGATATCTTCCCTCGGATAAGTTAGGTAGGTAGGTTGCGCCAAAGGCGGCTCTTGCATGCGCGGATCTTATTTATTTATTTATTGATTCGAGATTGGCCTATCATACCGTATGTTTATATTGTAATTAGCGCTGTATCGTAACACCCTCGGGTGGGGTTGAGTTGAGTTGAGTTGAGCTGGGGGTGGTACAGTACAGCACTCAATAGTACCGCATGTTACGGCACTGACAATCTTCAAACGGGGCCACGACGAAAACCAGCTGGTGACTGACAGGGATATCAGTGATAGGTACGGTACGTTTTTTTGTTAACTTACCCTGTTTTTGAACGAATTCACTTTTTGCGTGCGAAATACTCCTACGGTACTCGTCATTGACCGGTATTCGTTATGCCCTTCCCCCCCCGTTGGAGACTGTAGGAGTCGAGTGGATCTGCTCTGCGGCAGAAGGGGGGATTTGCGCCAAGAGTATGAACGAGCACGGGTATGGCTTTTGTGACCTGCAGTTTGTATGTAGAGCGGGAATTCCTTTTGGGCCATCCCGTATGTACGGTGCCTGTCCACCCACCCCTTGAGGCTCCCCGTGCCTGCCTGCCTACGTAACGTAGCCTACGTAACTAGTATTATATAATAGTGCCATTTGTTGTTGTGAACAAATTACGCCATACCACTGAGAACTGAGAAAAGAGTGCTTTTATTGCCTCAAGAGCAAGTCACCCAACAGCCATAGATTGAGAATGGCGAAAGGGAAAAAAGCGTCAAATGAAGTAAAGAAAACCCTTCAAAGCCGATATTATACAACCAATGCAATCCTAGTCACTCAGAGAAAGAAACAAGGGTAGAGTAAGAAAAGAAGATTGAGAATACTTTGACGAAGGAAAAACCCAGAACCATCGTTCGTGAAAAACCCAGAAGAGAAGAACGACCTAACCTGAGCCCAGCAACCGCAACTTAAAAACACAAACATAACCAGGAGAGGAGGAGAGAGATGGGCAAAAAACAAAAAAGTAAAAAAAGGTAAAAACAGGTATAATAACAAGAGCACCAAACAGAATCCTCCCATCACCAATTCAGCCCAGGATAGGAAAAAAATGAATCACCTAGCCTCCTCCACATCATCAAGCCTAGCCCCACCATCACCAAATAATTCAGAACTGGGGGTTGGCGATTCGGATGCAGGTGAGTTCCCGCCTCCCCCTTCGTTAGCAGGATCCGAAGTCTTCGGCGAGATATCGCCCCCAGGGCTATTCTGGCTGATGGGCTCGCCCAGGGAGCTTATTGAGGTGTTGGACATAGCCTCGGTGACCCCGGATATGCTCTTGCGACTGTGATTCCCATGATTCGTGAAGATAGCGTCGGAGTTGTGTAGCATCTCCTGGTAAACCTTCCTGCCCGGGTCCGCTTTTCTCTTGGCCTTCTTCTTGTCCCTCTTTGAGGAGGGCCGAACGACAATGACTGGGACCGGGGAGTGCTGGAGACAGTACTTTGACACTGACCCCGGGAGGAGGCCCTGGAGGCCGCCGAGTGATCGGCCGCGGGTCCCTACGATCAGTATGACGGGTTCGTAAATATGAATCTGCGGCGGGGTTGGTAAGTAAAGTCCGGAGATAATAAGAAAATGTCAAACCCCTATAGAATAGAAGTAACCCACCATTCTCTGAATCGTCTCATGAACCTTGCCTACGGCGAACTCTAGGATAATAGATATAGTCTTATCGTCCTCATTCTTTTCGATTATCTGGTTCAGGAGATTCTGGGCTTCGTGTCTATACTGGCGCTCCTGCAAGGCCCCATCGCTGCTAATCTTGCTATCCTTATCGACGACCCTCAAGCAGACCACCTCATCACCATCATCGACGAGCTCATCGATTAGCCATTCCAGCGCAAACTCAGAGTAGTCGTTCTGGTCAGTCCCACAAAGAAATGTCCGAGACCTTCGAGTGTATGCGTAGTCTTTGTGTTTGGACTTCAGCGTGAGGGAAAAGTCAGAGGCATCTTTATTGTCGAATGTATCGAACGAAACCCGCTTTAGAAAGGTACTATCGCCCCCCACGTGAAGAGATGTTAGTCCAGAGTCACTCATGCTTTATTTCTCGAGAGAAAGGGAAATGATCGTAAAAAAGAAAAACGAGAAAGGAGATAGTTAGATAAGGAAGGAGGTCTAGAGACGGAGGAGGAGGAGGAGAGCATAAAAAGCGGGGAATGTGGGGTAAGGATTGCGGGGGTGGGGGCTAGAGAGACAGGAGTGGATAGTAGGGGAGGGATTTGGTGAAGGAGGAAAGGAGGGATGAATGCGAATTGGGGGAAACTAACGGAGGCGGAGGAGGAGATGGTAGCAATCTCTGACGGTCTCCCCGGCCAGATCCGGTCGGTAAGCTAACGCTTCCAATACTAGAGGTTAAGGACGACTGGCGACGACGACTTTCTGAGGAGGGCCGCTCAGGCAGGTCTGTCCTCCAAGCGATTGACGTCGGACGAACTTCTCTCTCGACAGGTGAAGCTGTAGTGGTATGAGGGGAAGTCATCCAAATTGATAATTAAAAACCTCTTTTTCCGCGCAGTACAAACTTATTCCTTTTGAAAGGTGGGGGTGGTGGGTGAGTGTGGGGAAAGGAGGTTATGCCGTGAAGAGTACCGTGTGGTCTTTTCGGCGTTGCGAAGCTTTTTTTTTTGTCCCCCTTTTCTGAAGCTGCTATTTGCTACCGGCACCCGATGCTTCGGGAAGGAGGGGGAGTGGTGGGGTGTGGGACTTTTGCTGTGTATTCTGCGGGGAGGTTTTTTTTTGGGCTTTAGAGATGAGGAAGCCTTTTTTCTTTTTCTGCTAGCCTATAAGTTAGGTCTCAAAAAACAGAAATAAATATAAATAAATAAATAGACGGATAGACGGATAGATAGATAGATAGATGAATAGATAGGAACCAGGGAGGGTTACAGTATTATGACAAACTCTCGGTTCGACGGCGACTCAGAGGTGGATGGAGGAGATACCGGTGGGGTAGTGCGGTGGATTAACGGAGTGGTGGTGGTGGTAGCAGGAGGTTAAAAAAGAAAAAGAAAAAAAGCTTGGTGGAGAGAAAAGGTAAATAAGGTCGACTATCGGATGTGGGAAAGCTCTCTTGCTCTTCTCTCTCTTTGTTTGCAGAATTTACTCGTGGAATGGGTGTTTATGTGGTTTAGAACGGGGGTGATCGGGCAGTGGGTGTTAGAAGAGGAGATCCATCGACAAAGCAAATAAGGTAGTAGGGCAGGGCAAAGACAGGGCAGTAACTTAAGTAAGTAAGCAAAGCGGGCAAACTAAAGCTGTTATTATTTACTTTCCCCTCTCTCTCCCTCTCCCTCTCTCTCTTCGCACAAGATCTCTTGGAAGGGAGGAGAGGGAAGCGGCGCTGCACTGTACGCGTACGCACACGAATGCACAAGTCTTTATATATACACACTATTCCCTGGTTCCCTGGTTTGAACCCCTCCCTCCCAAGAGAAAAATAAACTAGTAAATAAATAATAGATACTCGTACATAATACCAAGCCAACTAGTCATCCATCCAGCAATCATCAGAGCTCGATGAAAGCTCCAAAGGTTTGGATATGGTCGTTGTCGTTGTTGTTGTGGCTGCCACTATGACATCTTAGTGCGCGGAGGGCGGTGCTGTCAATTATCATCATGACACAATTTCCGAAAAATGAGGGGAAATGAAAAACTGTCCTGAAAAACTTTTAAAATCCACTGCCGGTGTCAAGGGAAATCAGTGCGTCGATCGACGACAGGCTTAGTTTGCCAGGTTAACAGAGGCATTCAGCCCCGGGGTTGAAAAGCGGTTATGCTTCAATATATTTCGTCAAATAACAGGAGCTCACACCAATCAAGGCATACAAGCACCAAACAGCATTATACCACCGGGATAAACAGGTTCTCCGAGTCGAAAAACTACTCGAGTCCAGCTGCGAATACCAGTTAATGAGATCCAGGAGGCCGATCTTATACCGTGTTAGGAAAATTCTGATCCTTCTCAAAAGTTATTGCCTCTAAATCCTGAGATTACGGTCCAGAAGCGGATCTTAAGGGCCTTTTTCCTTTTCTTAGTGCACAGAACAATGGTAAAATCTTAATCGAATTTTTCTAGGGTTACAAGCACGGAACAGGAGGAGCGAGCGAGAAACCAGGAGGTATCGTGATGAGAGAACTACCTACAATATATCCTCAACAAAAAGAAACCGACTGAACAGCCTGCAGGTTTGTGTTCGGGCGTACCTTGGGAGTAAGTCTGGCGAACATGGCCTCGCCTGTGGCGGTGCAGTGGTCTCGACCCATTGCTCCCTGCATTTTACGATCGCAACATTACAGCAGAGACCACCACTTCACCGCCATATGGTACTCGCCGGACTAACCCCTGTTCCCGAGCACAGTATCGGTACCCCGAATCACCAATCGTCAAACCCAAACAAACACATACCGAATCGCATCAATCAATCCAAAAATCCAGCCCATCCCCAGCCAAGCTCCACCGTCCATCCGACAATCACCATACTCGTACCTCTCTCCCTCCAATAAATAAACCCTCTCCCCCCCCGACCGACCCACAGCCTGCTAGATCGATCACAGCGCACCAAGCACAATTTAAAACCAAGCACCCGCAGATCCCTCCACCTCAACTGTATCTAGCTATCGCATCCTCGAGTATCTAGTCTGACTAGTGCATCCGACAACCACGTATGAAGCCCGGCAGCTAAGAGCTCAAAACCGTCAAAGCGCCGGCGACGACCACAGCTCGGGAATCTGGTCTGGGTACCGTATTATGCTCGCAGATAGCAGTTTCAAAACTGCATGTCGCATAACATATCACCGCACCATCGCAAACCTGCATACCCAATCCCAGATGATATCTCTGCTCACGTTCCCGCGACAGGTTTTACCGTACCCGCCAACCATTCATCTACAGTATGATACGCCTCTGCACTACTGGTACAACACTTTTTGCTCGAAGGAATTTACAATTTATCCTACGGCACTTCTGATTAGATAGATAACTAACTAAACTAACTAACTCGCCCTCGGCAAGTCTTCACTTGTAGGGAAGGGGACGTTCGTTCGGTCTAGGGTATGAGCGTTTTCCCAAAACCTCATATAATAGGTCCATCAGTTCCTTCAACTTTCTCTCTCTCTCGACGCCATGGGTAGGGATTCGGATTAGTTCCCTAAACCCGGAGCGGTAAAAGCTCATACCTGGCCAAGCCAAGACAAGAAAAAAGTGGACCGTGAGAAATTGTGCCTAGAGGAAAGAAGGAAATTCCATCACTGACGATCCTTTTTTCAAAATCAATTGGGTGAAAGCCACCACAACTGTAATAATAATAACGCTGATACTCGAGTATGATAACACCCTGCTCCGTCGCCAACCCAAGCCAAACCAAGCCAAAACCAAGCCAAAACCAAGCCAACACCAAGCCCACCCTAAACCCCTTCTCACCCTTATCCCCACCCCAAACTCCGCGGCCGACCCGAGAAATAATCTAAACTCCCCTCCGACCGAACAGAAAACCAAAAATCACATGTGTGATAACCCCAACTCTTCACTGACGACGATAAGGTAATCAAAACCTTTTATTTTTATTTTCTAATCAACCAACCTAGCTCATCGCATCATAACCGCTAAACTACAACTACCGTAAATTACCTATTGATTAGCAAATCGTAGAAAGAAAAAAAAAGTTTTTTTTTTTTCCTTCCAAGCCTTGACTAACTTAGTACTCGTCCGATACATACCCGACCCTTACAAGTAGCAACTCACTTATGTAAAAGTGAGTGCTCAGTGCCGCGAGTGCATTCCCGTGATGGATGGATTGCGTGTGCGCAATCAACAACCACCCTGAGAGGCGTTATTATAGTTCTAGCTGATACTTGTGCAGTGCAGTGGAGGGAGGGAGTGCAGTGGCTAGCTAGCTAGCTACATAGTTACATAGCTACGTACCGGTAATAGCCCTATCGGCGTTGCAGACAGGCGGACAGGACAAGATACTTGTAGATAGGTAGGCGTGATACGGTAGCGATAGGTGCATCGCTTAGGACTCCGCACTGAGGAAGGAAGGAAGGAAAGGAAGCAGTGGGCTCCCCCCGGATCACAGGACAGATAGGCAGGCAGGCAAGTACCGGTAGAGTGTGTGCAGGCTCAAGTGACAGACAACAACGCACAACGAGCAAGCAAAGCAGGGCGGTGGTGAACCCTTTTGCTTTGCACCACTTTTTTTCCTTTTTTTTTTTCTTCTGCACTTTGCACCTAGGTTTTCATCATTGGAGAAAAAGCCTTCTTTCAACTAGTGTATTTATTTTTCATTTTGGATCTTTTTTTTCTTGTCCCCACGATCCATGCTAGTCATGGATGGGGATGGGATTTCCTCTTGTAGAGAAGAGAGGAGGAAATTCTGTAAAAGAGTAATGTAGACATGACATGAAAAATATACCCGATGACACCATGATTTCCCTGAACGAGAAGGAAAAAAAAGGATGACGAATGTGAGTAGGGAGAGAAAAAAAGGTGAAAAAAAGAAAACCCCATCCAATGCAATGTACTGTATCCGTCACCCAACAAAAAGGCACAAAAATAAACGCTCATGATCAAATGGAATTGTACAAAGTGGAGAGAGTTGGAAGAGGAAGTTAATAACAGAACGAAAAATGGTTGAGGAAAAAATATATACATCCCAAGAAAGAAACAACGCCAGCTGGTCATGATGAAGAAAGACAAATCCCGCTCATAAACTAATAAGATATATCCTGCTGGTAATAAAAATCTGTACAAATGAGAATCGAAAGGGAAAGAGGAAAATGTTCATTGGTGATAAAAAGGAAATTCCGACTAATATGAGCTTATCATCGCAGGTGCCCTTTGAGGTTCGTAGTATTCGAACAGATCCTGAGGCTCCGAGCCATGGTGCTCCGCAAAGAATGAATGTTGTTTGTGTGACAGCGGAGGATGTGGGATTGTCGGTTGCGGTGGTGATGGTGGATTCGACTCCTCCTCCTCGTCATCGGAGTAATCGGAGCAAAGTGATGGTGGTCGTCTTGATCTTGTTCGTGTAAGAGAAAACATTCCGTCCTCATCAATCTCATCCTCGCCCTCTGTCTCTTCGTCCTCCTCATAGTCTTCCTCAACCTCTGATACACCAATGATGGTCTCTTGCGTTTGGTAGTATTTGTACGATGGCTCCCGGGCGAGGGTATATGTGACGTCAACATCTTCCATCTCTTCGTCGTCTGATTCTTCGCTCGAGTCGGAGTCCGAATCGTAGTCTGCTGGCAATGATCCATATTCCTCTGGCTCCTCCTCCTCGATTGTCTCTGGCAGATCTCGATATTCGCGTGACTCTTCGTTTCCTCGGACCATGGTGTTGAACCACCTTTCTTGATCCCTCTCCGCCTCAGACAAGTGGATCATTAATGTGTCGAGAAGATTTGCGTGTCCTATTAACAGTAAAGTTAGCAAAGAAGCTTAAATTTATGACGGGACCTAATTAATAATCGACTTACCAACAAGTAGACGCAAATTGTGGTCTTGTCGGGAAGCCTCTGATGAGAGCTTGCCTCGGGCCTTGTGGGCGAGATAAAATGTTTGTGTGATGCTCATCTTTTCTGGACTCTGTCGGAGTTGTAAAGATTGGGGTGAATGTGGAGAGCGGTGGTAGGAAGTCATTGTATTTGTAGTAGAAGGTGCGGGAATTGTGAGGGGGATCTATGCGTTTTTAATGAGTCAGTTGTGTGCTCGAGTGAATTGAAGGAGGAGAAAAAAATTAAAAGTAGGTTAAGCATACCAGTTTGATAGAGACGGGATCCGGTTGGTTGGGAGCAGCGCTATGACTCTTTATTAAGAAATTGTGGCTGTAGAAAGATAGCGGGTATCAAGTTGAGTCTTGAGTCTTGTTGCTATCTGTATGTCGGTAGGTAGACAGATATCTGAGTTGTCTTTTTTTCCTTTCTCGGTGGGGAGCAAGAAAAGTGAGGAGAAGGTGGTATATTCGGCAAATGATCTTTGAGCTGATTGCTGTCCTCTTTCAAGATGCTTAAAGTCGTAGGCTGAAGAACTCGATGGGTGGGGGATAGGGGAAAAGAGATCCGAAGAGGGGGGGAGGCGGAGGTCTTTAATATTGACTCGTTGGGTCTTTGGCGAGTTTGTTGTTACTACCTAAACAGGGGAGGGGGGGTGGGTTGTGGGATGTGTGGTGCGGGACCCAGGCCAGCTATGATACGGTAGACTGAGTGACTACCGTACGATTAGACGACCAAAAGAGTGTCGCAGTTAACGGGGCCATCATAAGGCGCATCCACCGCGTCGGGATGACTGTAATTCCATATTCGGAGAACGGATGTACGGACTCCTTAATCCCACCCACCCACACTCACACCTGGCACTCCCATCACCGCAACGATCAACCACTACTCAGGCCCCCTGCCCATCCCATGATCCGGGCTGAGACTTTCCCACTTCACTGATACGCCTCACGGGGGAATGTTCCCATAGCTGGCCAGATTTACCTACTTACCCCATAACTTAGGTTACAAGCGAGAGAGAGTGTGTGTCCGAATCGTGCTCGCACTCGGAGTACCGTAGGCGGCTGTTGCGACGACGACGACACACTCAATTTGCCCACCCTCCCACACGCGCACACCCACGCCTAAAATTCCTGACAAACCAAATAACCTTGGGTGGTCGAATGGAACTAAAAGAGAGGGAAAGGTTTTCTGGTCCGCATCCCACCGTATTTCTCAGCCAGGGACGATTATTCACCCGTCGCGACATGGTTTTACCATACGGCCGTAAGCCTAAGCTAGGTCCGCTGATTCGCAAGACAGTACCGGTAACTGTTCTCAAGGGTGCGAATACGCATATTACGGGTTTTACGGTTTAAAATGATGGACAGAAACGGGCATGACCATGTTAATCAAACACTACCAAGCAACTTGTACTTCGTACTCGAGTAAATGTGCGAATCGTGACTCACAAGCGGTGCCCGTATCTCTCACTCTACTAAGTACCTCTTGATCATTCGGTTGCCCTGACCATTCACTTGGGTACGGCTGCGACACAAGTAAAAAAATTAAATTTTTTTCCTGGGGACCAAACAGACACAATCAGATGCATTACCTAAGGTTTGACTTTGAGAGGACTCTGGACCCTCGCCTATCGCTTTCCTTCGTTCCTCGGGATCACGTAACGGACCTAAACTTAAAAGTCCGGGAAGGATGCCCAACTTCGCTCTGGCCTGGTCCGCTGGCACCGACAGAGTCCGACTCGTCCGAGAATTGGGGAAAAGCAAATAGAAATCCCAAGCCTTTTTTTTTCTTTTTCCCTCACTCTTTTTCCTCTCATCAAGTTACTCGATTCGTCCGGGCTATGGCATAGTCTATCTAAGCATGCCCGTTGTCAACGACATGGGACACACCTCGGCGCGGCGGGACCCACGGAGCAACCATATGCCGCTCGGGAGTGACAGACAGCCAGACAGAACACGTATTGAAGGACTCACGGGGCGGAGGGAAAGGTGTTCAGTTCCATACGCGTTGATAAAATTGAAACGGATGAAAACGATTCCGTCCCACCTCAATAGCATCACCTATACCCTAATTTGTTTGAGCGGGGAATGGGCTTTCCGCTCATTTGAACATGAGAAGGAGGAGGAGGGGAAATGAGACTGTATTCCAGTCTGCCAGTATCATCGGTGACGCTAATGCCCAACGCATGGACCAAACAATTATTAACCCACCACCAGCAGCTGGCCAGCCAGTACTTAGCACATCATCACCACAACCCCGCAACACACCCGAAACCCAAAAACCCAAACCCCACACCTTCGCTTACAAGAGTTCAAGTCCCACAATCCAAGTACTATACCACTCTGCTCTGCGGTTAAACAAGACCTAACTCGCATCCCCATTCCCAAATACCTCTTATCATACTCTTCTTCCTCCAACCGCGGTCCACAGAACAACGCAGTACTCGCACTTCCGAGTCATCCCCGAGTATCCATTACCTTTTCAGAAAGTCCACCCAACCAACCAAGTCATGCATGCCCTTCATTCCATTCACCAAGGCCGTGACCCAACCCAACCAGTCTACTGTGCACACACACATATCCTCACTCTCAAATCCCCTGAACCGATTCGCATAATACCTAAACCTCCGCGATCACCGGCAGAAACGGTCAAAAGTTCCCCAATCCGATCTCAACGCTGCCGCGGTAATACCTTGCGATGCGATTCGATAAAGTACGATATTAGATTAATTCCAATCCCAATTCTTTGAATGAGCAGAGTATCACTCGCAATCGCATGACGTTTGTGAACACAGCTGCTATTGCATGACACCTAAATCTGGGCAAAATGACAGAGTTTTGGCGGTATGCAATAGCAGTTGTGTTCACAAAAGGTCATGCGATTGCGAGTAGGCGAGAAGGCGTACTTAAACTATAGGTATGATTTTGCGGTATTATTATACCACGACGATGCCCCACGCCTAACGAGCAAAAGCTTTCGCTAAACAGAAGAGAGCCTTTGAGCCTTCATTTCTTTAAGGATGGAACTTTTTACTTTTTTTTAATAAAAAGGGCACAAACAAAAAAGGGCATGTATCAGGCAGGCCTCTCTCGCCTCGCTTGTAAGGCGGATGTGGAGTATCGTAACACTTCTCCATCTCTCGGTGTACCGTATGATAGCTCGGACCATAAAGTGATAGGGGGATTTCATAACAATGCGTGGTAAAGTTCCGCAACCAAACAATATCTCAGCCCAGCCACACTGCGGGGAGCTGTTGCACTTGTACCGGCCGGCCCCGTAAGTTATAGCAGGCGAAGAACTGTTCGGGGCAACTGCCATATTGTAATCTCTCTCTACAAGTCAGCCCTGTGGTCTTCTGTTTCCTGTTTCGGAGGCGGAAGCTCCCGAGAAGGGGTTAGCGCTTTCCTGACACAATTTAGGATCAGCCTTAAGGTTTAGGGTTGGATTCTCGTTAACAGGTATTCGCAATTCCGCTAACCCTTCAAACTAAACCTATCCTAGACTGGCAGGTTGAGAGATTCCCGCTGATAAACCTGACAGCGGATTTCACAAGGTTTTAGACTACGGTGAGCCAGGTAGGCCTACGGCGCGGTTATATTACCGGTATCGGTAAGGGAGTTGAAAAGGCTGTGTTAGGCGGAAGGGCTAACTTAAAGTTTAAGTTAAAAAGGCGAGAGAGGTTCCGAGGCGGGACAAGGAACAAGCGAGCCACGATACCGTACCGGTAGTTAGTCCGCCAGCGAGTTGTCAATCCCATCCATCCCCGCGAACAAGTCACTGACCGCTGTAAAAAAAAAAAGGATGCCTGAGAATTAAGATGATGCAAAACCTGCCTTAGTCCTCTTCTCCCTCTCTCCTCTCTCTCTCTTTCCTCACCTACCCATACTTACACCGCACACCGTATCCAAAACCTTCGCTTTCCCCACACAATCAATATACCAGTACTAGCAATCCAATCCCTACTATACAGCATTACCGTATACTCAACTCGACTTATCGCAACAAAACCCCCAAATCTAGCACACACACACCCACTTTCACGGTCTCACTCACATTACATTACATTACATTACATACACATATAACTAGTGACCGCTCGCGAACCCGACCACTTATTGTCCGACACCCAAGATCTAAACAAAGAAACCTGAATTCTGGTATGGTATGATGTATGGTAGTATGCAATAGCAGCCATGTTCACAAATGCCCTTCAATTACCTGCATACTAGAGTACGGTACAAGTTGCAGGCATATAGTTTTCGAACACATCAAAGTGGCTTACCAGCGAAAAATTCTTAAAAACTGGTGAGGCCACAAAGTGGTGTGTTCGATCGCTAAATGCCTACCCCTAGTACCATACCGTACCATAGAGTACCATACCATGCCACACCATACCATAGGAATACCAGACACAAACCCCCCAAAAAAAACTGCACAGAATTACCAATTACCAATATACCAACTTCGGCAAATGAACCGAGCGAACAAGTAATTTAAGTAGGAAGGAAAGGTAGGAAAGGTAAGGCTTTCTAGATTAAGCAAAAAAAACATAACTCAACATATCCTCGACTACGGTAGGCCGATGGATCCCCGCATGGAACTACGAGTAGTCTATTCTATCGATAAAACTATCCTACCAATCCGCAAGGAAATCCCAACATGAGAAAAAGCAGGTAGGTAGGGACCATCATCATCATCATCATCATCATCATCTACGAATAGTCTATCCAAGGGACTTTTTTTCCTCATTCTTTCCTTTTTTTTCCTTTTCCTTCTTCCCTTCCTTCTAGAAGTTAGAGCACACCGAAATTATGCTTGTTTCTTTTTTGGAAACTTGGAAAATGCCTACATTACATTACACCGTTCCCCCACCACCACCACCACCACCCACCAACCCATATACGGTAGCACAGTTATCATAGGAGAACAAACAAACAGATAAGTAGGTAGATACCCGAGTTTTTTTTTTCTCGCTAGAATTCTCAAAGAGTTTTTGCTGTATTCGCGTTTGTACTATACAGTACCATGTGGGGGGAACATACTGTACTGTGCATGTTGGTCATTGCTTACCTTACCCCATTCACTCATTCACTCACTCACTCACGCCTATGCTGGAACTATCATAGGTCAATTTGTCGGTAGGTGCCGTAGGTGGATAGCCATAGAAAATGACATAATGGCGTAGGTAGTTTCCTGTGTCCTGTCAATATAGAGTTTATCGTGACCTATCGTATCGTGTCGTGTTGAAGAAAAATCTATGATATAATAGCTGACTGGCTGGCGAGCTTACTACCGGTACTGCGCCGTTATGGAAATGAGAATGAGAATGAGGCTGGGTAGACTATGGCGAAGCTCTCGCGGCTCGCGCCGTACAATGTCACATCATTGTGCATCGGTGGGCTCAACTTCCATTACCGGTAATAATATGATACTTCGACTACTTTACGAGTACTTTACGAGATTGGCATCTTGTACGAAATGGCCGGGGGTTTGGAAGTTTTCGTGCTGGATCAGAATAGGTAACGCTGTCCGGTTATGACAAATCAAATGAGTCGCAAATTGATGGGGTGGGATGGAAAACAGAATGGCAAAAAATAAGCTTTGATCTAAACTACTGTAACCTATGGGGTAGGTGGTTTTTTTTTTCATCAGGGCATTCAACCGTCTTAGGAGATTATCAAAAAATAAATAAATAAGAAAGGCGAGAAAGGAAATGGAAAAAATAGTGTGTCCCCCTCGCTAGGTACGGCAGTATACAATACAGAAAAAAACACAAATTACGGATGGGAAACAAACAATTGAAACAAAAAAGATGAAAAGAAAAAAAAACCGCAATTGCAAGTACATTCAATTGATGTAACGAAAAGGGACGCTCTGCGCTACGGTTCTTCCAGAATATGCAGTCATCAATGGAAATTGGATATCGAAAGGATCCGGCTCCGCATATGCAGTTTAAATGACTGAGAGTCATGCAATATAAATCCTAATAAACGAAAAGCAGGATCGGAATTGAAAAGTCTGTAGGGCTGAAGGTTTGTAATATTTAAGATTGCCCAAAATGGATTAGTGTGATAAATGAGAGTAGCGAAGCAAAGTCGCCCGAAGTCGGACAAAAAAAGAAAAAGAGGCGGAAGAAAATGGCTCCGGTGGAGCCGCTTAGGGGGCTTCTGTGACCCAAATCTGTGGCAGGACGTTTTGTCAGCGAGTGGAACTCGAACTTTTGGATGCGGCAGCATGACGTCTTTCTTGACGGGAGCGGGGCAGGAAAAAGGCCGGAAAAAGGAAAAAGCGAGAAAAACACGGACGCGCAGGAACGAGAATTGAATGACGGACAAAAAGAAGCGCCGTTCAACGTTAGGGATTTATTGTATGGGTAATCTTTTCCCTCCTTACCTCGAGTTTTCCGACGTCGGCACGGTCGCGCCGCGCGGCCTTTTTGCTGGATGATATAGCCATATCCAGATCTTCTTGATCCGAGAGACTAATCATACCATCGCCATCCTCGTCCCGGATTTTGCACCTAACTTTACGCTTGAACCCGAATTTATCCTTTAACCGAGTGACGAACTCGTCAAAATCTGTTCCCGTCGATATCATGATCATGCGTGTGTCATCCTCGTGATGGGCCTTGACTTTAATCTAGATAATCAAAATTCACAAGTCAGCAACAAAGAAAACCTCAAAAAAAAATAAGAATAAGAATAAAAATAAAAAATAGACGAAACCACAGGCCACTCGGACAACAGGCCCCTGCTTGGACGGATGCTGATTGGTGGATTTTCTGAGGGAATCACCCGCTGATCCTCTCAGTTGAAACATTTCACCGAGTTTACCAAGTCTCCCACGGGAAAGTTTCCCGTTCGGGTTTAGCCGCCCGAATGACCGGGGTGTCCAAGTGGCTTGCGGTTTCGTCTCAACTGAAGCCAAAAACAAAAGAATGACGACAAATGGTCATTCCCCCATCTCGTTTCTGGGCATGGGGTTAACTAGTTTATGCAGGGTAGGTCCTCACCTTTCTCACATCCGGGCGGCGGGACGATCCGCTACGGACGCTACGGACGCTACGGGCATCAAGCATTTCAAATTCTTCCTCGTCGAAAGATGACCCGTACGCTTCGCTCGCGTATTCGTCCTCATCTGCGTAGCGGTCCCGAGTTGTCGGACGGCGCGCGAGGCCTCGATTTCTGATTGAACCACCTACGGGGCCTCCTCTTCGTGGGGCTTCACGACCATCAACATAAAGGTCATAGACCTCGTCGCTGTATGGATTACCTTCGATTTCATCCGCGTAGTCGTTCATACGGTCATCCCGACGTCGGGGCGGTTCACGAACAGTCCTTGATCTTGACGCGACCGAAGTTGAAGAAGAGGAAGGAGCACGTGTCGAGTATGCACGGCGAGGCTCTGGCTGACCGCGAACAGTAGGTCTCCTTGGCGGTGGGCTATAACGCCCTCCGGTACCCTCATCGATCCTCTCACCACCTCTGTCACGATCATGGCTTCTAGCACGTGACAGTGCTGTCCCACGCACAGATAGCGATCTACCGGTTGACGGCCCACCAACTGTGTTACTACGGGCCGGCTTTTGTGCAGATGGCGAAAACTCGTTCTCGGGAGGCGGCGTGGGCGGAAAGACTTGGCGTTCTCCCCGCAATGCAGGTTGGGCTGACTTCTCTTCCGATCCGGTATCTGACCTTCGGCGGGGAATCAACTCCGATTTGACAAGCTTCGTCGCAGCATATGAGATGTCCGTTCGATCATCTATTGGAGCAGTTTCCGACATGTTTTGCTGTAGTCTGAAGTTAGCTTAAAGCTTCACAAGCTGACCACAATATTCATGATTTTCAGAATACCTTCTTAACCTCCGTCCCTGCAAAGCCTGTGAATGCATTCTGGGCATCTGAAGCTGCAACCAATCTTGGCTTTCCTAGGTAATCTTTGGCCTTCACATTTTTGACTTTGGCCTCATTCGGTCGATACAAAACACCAACACCGACAGAAAATACGGTATAGCCCTATATCACGGATTCTCGTCAGTTCCTCGGAGAAAGTCACCAGATGAGAAAATCTGAATACCTCGGCCGTTTCCTTAATAGCCTCGTCAATCACATTATGATCCTCCACCTGTTTCTCCTTTGCAGCATACTCCAAATCCTTCATTCCTTGTTCGATCTCCTGATCATATATGTAGCAAAGACCCCTATTAAACAGCACCTCACACGAAAAGAGCTTAAACTTCAATCCGAGCTGATCGTAATCGATATAGGTGTTCCCCCGTAGATACAGAAGAGCTTCGTTGAAGTTCGCCATAGCCTCTGCAAACTCTCCCAGTAAAAAATTTGATACGCCCTGTTGGAAATATGCGACGGCAAGGAACTGATCAAGCTTGGTAGCTTTTTGGTATGCTTCGACCTATAACGGAACTCGAAAAAAAGGAAAAACCTCGTCAGTAATCATGCTGTTTTCCTACAGGAAGCGTCCCGAAAACCCCAGGATTCCCGATAAACAACTTACGGCTTTGTCATGTTCACCCAGTGTCGCATGGATCATTCCAATGTTGAAGTAAATTTTGGAAGTGTCGGCATTGGCCTCGAATATCTCCAAGGCCTTCTCGTAGTTCTGCTGGTCATAGTAGCTCAAAGCCTCGACCCAACTCTCAATTTCCTATTCCCCCCCCCCCCCGAA
>Ga0307507_10005019_pt1 | contig 22366 bp, 9 predicted proteins | sample 7_EM_MG_FD_207223 | JGI IMG/M metagenome (GOLD analysis project Ga0307507, IMG submission 207223) | Populus trichocarpa ectomycorrhiza microbial communities from riparian zone in the Pacific Northwest, United States - 7_EM | ecosystem: Host-associated > Plants > Roots > Unclassified | place... | reverse complement strand
GCTGGCTGCCGTTCTAGTGCCTCCCTAGGTAGGGAGGATGTAAGGAAGGAAAGAAGGGTAAAAAATAAGGCGGCTACATAGGCAGAGACACGTGTAGACGCTATTGGGAATATAGCGGGGACCTGATACAGAGCTTCGTGTAGAGCCTCCATACGCAGAGCTTTGCGCAGAGCCTTGTGCAGAGCCTCTGTACGTAGAGCTTCGTATAGAGCTTCGTGTAGAGCTTCGTGTAGAGCCTCCATATGCAGAGCTTCGCGCAGAGCCTTATACAGAGCTTCGTACAGAGCTTCGTATAGAGCTTCGTGTAGAGCTTCGTGTAGAGCCTCGCGCAGAGCCTTATGCAGAGCCTCCAAGTAATAAAACTATATAAGATTGTATAAGATTATATTAGATAATATATAATAGTTAAATATATAGCATATAACTTTACCTTAATTGCATGTCAAGAAATATATAGTTACCTTTTAAAGTTGCTAAGTAGGTTAATTGCGTGTTAAGAAATATATAGTTAGCTTTTAAAGTTGTTAAGTTAGTTAATTACATATCAAGTTAGTTAAATTGCGTATTAAGTTGGTCAATTGCATATTAAGTTAGTTAAATTGCGTATTAAGTTAGTCAATTGCATATTAAGTTAGTTAAATTGCATGTTAAGTTGGTCAATTGCGTATTAAGTTAGTTAAATTGCATATTAAGTTGGTTAATTGCATGTTAAGTTGGTCGAATTGCGTGTCAAGTTAGTCAATTATGTGTTAAGTTAGTTAAATTGCGTATCAAGTTGGTTAATTGCATGTTAAGTTGGTTGAATTACGTGTTAAGTTGGTCAATTGCGTGTTAAGTTGGTTAAATTGCGTGTCAAGTTGGTCAATTGCATGTTAAGTTAGTTAAATTGCGTGTCAAGTTGGTCAATTGCGTGTCAAGTTAGTCAATTGCGTATCGAGTTAGTTAAATTGCATGTCAATTACACGAAATGCGAAAATCAAAGTCTACTTAAATCTCATCCTGCGAATATTTTCCCAATAAAGTAGATCTAGGGACACCTACACTTACTACTAAGTGGTGGCCTATTCCAGTGGGTGTAGCCTCTTAAAGCGTAAGTATAAGGACCCTAAGGATCCCTTACCCCCACCTCCTAGGCTAAGGTCTTTAGCGGCGTATAAACTATCTAGTGGTCCACCACTAGGTCCTAGCGGCAGTGGCATTATAGTATAAGGGGGAGGGGGGGTTAGCATTACGTTTTAGCACTTTAGTACGCTAAAGTGGCGGCTTTTAGAGTATGTTTTTTATAGGTAAGCTTTAATCCAGCTATATTAATTTAAGGGGTAAAACTTAGACAATAATACTGTCTAGTACAGGCTGAACTGTAAGGTATCCTTTATAGGCAAGCTTTAATCCGGCTATGTTAATTTAAGGGGTAATCCCAGACAACGGCACTGTCTAGTATAGGCCCAACTATAAGGTATTATAGAAGCCCCGGAGTTGCCTAGTAGGTAGTATAGGTAGATTGGTTAAATATAGTTGCCAGGTTCTGTTATTACCTTATATATAAAAGTTCGTGTAAAAGGTTTTATAAAAGGTTATATAAAAGGTCTTATAAAAGGTCGTGCATAGGGTTGTGTATAAGTTTATATAAATAGCCTAGTTAAACAGAAATATAGGTATCTAATTAGCCTAGGAGTTCTTAGGAGTTTGTAGGAGTTTAAGAATTAGGTAAATTTAACCTAAGGGAGTTATTGCGGGTATATTAGTTTAGAGTATTAACAAACACAGGCATTTAATTGGTTTAGGAGTTTGTAGAAGTTTGTAGAAGTTTATAGGAGTTTATAGGAGTCTAGAGATTAGTTAGCTACCTTAATTCCTATAAGGTTAATTATATTAATTATTATAAGGTTAATTATTAGATTAATAACCCTATCTAACCCCTCCCTAACCTAGTTAGTATAATCTTCTATATTAGCAAATCTATTAAAATTATCTAGGGTATTAAAAGGGTATAACCCCCTAAGCGTATCTAATTATTAAACGTGCTGCTAGTTAAACTAATTAACTTTATCTGCTAATACCTTAATCCCTTCTTATAAGATATTATAAGAATTAAAAAACTTCCTACTAGCCAATTATTTAGCACTTTGCGGTTTAGCTAGATCTAAAGTAAAGAGGGTATAAGCGAGTAAAAATATATCCGGTAGTGCAGCAGCAGTAGTATAAATCCTAGGCATATGCTTGCTAAATATAGCCTTTACTCTCTGTTGGTATGCTTTAACAACGTACAGAATACATATATCACAATAATATGTACTATGCGGTGTTGTAGGTGGATCTTTATTCTCTAAGTTCTACGCGTTATAAAGGATAAAGCTTTTTACATATTCTCCCATAACTTCCGTTAACCAATTATAATTTTCCATCCCCGGGATAGAAAATCGCCATTAGCTCGCTTACCACTAGCGGCTTAGCCGCCCTCGTAATATATCCACTATTGCAATGTAATATATTCTAGCTACACTAGGAGTACTTTAGAAAATGCGAAGAACTAGTATCCTGCGACTATATAGTTTAAAAATCCCTATTTATACTTCTCTTTCTTTTCTTCCTTCCTTCCTTCTTTGCCCTTATGCCTTTAGATTAGTGCTATTATTAGTAGCATATTCTACCTATTCTACTGTCTTTAACTTAATTTAGTTTATGTTAATAAGTTATTTAAGAGCTGATAACGGTTTACTTTTAGTTATAGCGTTTGCAGGGTTGCTGTCTCCATTAATCTACTTAACTTTAGCTATTTCGCGTCTTTCGTATAACTAGCGTAGGCATATAATATCAATTATAAGTCTCTTCTCCTGTGTAGTTCCTAGCTTAATAAGGCATTTATAGATTAACTTAGAATCGGTATAAAGGATAAGCGGCAGGCTAATATTAAGTTGCAATTTAACTATGGCCTTAATTACAGCGCCAATATTAAAACCATAGGCTATAGCGTATAGTTTAGAGGCTAGTACGCTTCTAGTAATTCTCTTACACTTAACTAAGGACCAGTGGACAATATTCGCCTTATTTAATAAGTCTGCTAGTACTAAGATATATCCAATCTGTAATAAGAGGTCTTTGTTATTTGCGAATAAGGAATTAGTAAATATAATCAGTTAAAGTATCTCTATATTAAGCTTAACAAAACTCAAACCTCTTATTAAGTTCTTAATTTGCCACTAAATTCTCTTATTAAGCAGTTTTATATCTTTCTTATTAGGGTTAATTACCTAGGCAGCGTAGGATAAATCAAAAAAGGCTTTAGGCTGGCATATAGACGCAATATAAGCCCCTCTTGCTTGTTGAGCGATGTATTAGTCCTTAGGTATAAGTGCTATATAAATGGCGCCTCTAGAACTAGTTGTTGTAACAGTTTCCTTAGTATTAATAAGGGTTAAGTTCTTGCACTGGCGCTCCTATATAAGCGTGATTATATAATTCTATTGTTAGATAATGCCTCCGTTAAACTTAATTAGGTACTCTAGCGTAAGTTGCTCGCGTTCCTTAGTTAGAAACTTAGCTTTCTTAATCTTCTCCTATTCCAAAGCTACAAAAACTAAATTGGCTAGTAGGAGGGTGTTATCAGTCTATAGACCAACTATTCCAAAATTTGTAGGGTTGTTAAGGTAAAGTAGGCAGGGGTTATAAGTAGATTGGCCTATATTTAGTTCTTTAATATAGTGGTTATAGTAAGTCTTAAACCAATGGTTGCCTGCCTTAGGAATGCCGTATAAAGGTCTAATAACCTTTAGAATTGTGCCTTATAAGGCTCTAAGTGCTGTACTGAGTTTAAGAGGTGCTCTAATATAGAAGTCTTAATTTAATCTTATAGTTAATTATATATAGGCCTGTGAAATATCTTGTAGATAGAGATATATACTATTATTCTAAGTTATAGCTGTAATGCAGAGAATAAGGCGTTGGCTAACTTGTTAAATTATAGGTAATTAGGTTAGTATAAGGTCTTTTTCTAGGTTATTATAGGCCTATATAACTAGTCTTGACTTTTTAAAGGCTTTATTAGTACTAGGGTTCTTAATCTTGTTAATAAATCTAGAGTTAAATACTCTATTGCCTTATGGTATATCTTTAGGGTTAACTGGTTTAAAAACTCCTTTTTTAAGTAATCCCTTAATTTCCTTCTGGCGTAATACTATAAACTAATTAAGGTTTGTAGGTTAATTATTATCCTTATCCTATAAATATATTAAAATGTTTACGGTATTAGCTTTAATAGGGTACTTACATAGTCTACCTCTTCCATACTTAACAGGTTAAGGTTTAGGCTTAGTTTAAGGTAAAGGTTTAGGTTTAGTTTAAGGTAGAAATAATTTACTCTTATTATCTTCTAGCTATATATTTTCTATAATTTTAGGGTGTACTAAATATGGTTTTACAGCTATGCTATAAAAGTTAGTAGGTCTATAAGGGAGTTATATGGTATAGGTTTTATTTTCAATGCTAAATAGGTTAAACGGGCCAGACCAGTAGCCAGGTTGGCCTATAGGTCCTTCTCTCCATACCAATACAGGTAAGTTAAGTGGTAGGTTATAGATTGCAGTTATCTTAGGTCTATTACGCATATTAAGGGCATCTGCCACTTGGCGCTTAGCTTTAAGCTTTTTAACTTCTTCTATAGCCTTTTTAAGAGCTGCTGCTCGTTATACAACTATGGGATTAGGTGCGTTAGATTCCTCTATACATAGGTAAGCTCCAAATACTAGTAAAGTAGGTATAAAACCGTTAGGGCCTACGGAATTATTAATTACTTTAAATACCATTTATAGGGCTATATCCTTGCTAATATCTGGCAGCTCTATAGTAATAATATAGTATATATAACGGAGGGGGCTATAATAGCGTTTTACTATTCTAACTAAATTATGGGCTTTAATAGGTACGCTTCTTGTGGTTGTTCTAAGTATTATAGCATATTATTTAAATTCCTTACTTATAAAGTTCTTGCCTATTGTTGGTATACTCGCTTTATCAACGGGCACAAATATCACTATATAATACGTATACGGTGTTGAAGTTAGTAGTTGTTTAATTATCTAGAAGTAAGGAGTTGCTCCAAGGTTAGGTTAGCTAGCCTCGCTTCATGGTTTTATAACCACGTTACATAACTAACATTCCAACACTAGAGCAACTCTAAAAAGAAGGCTAATCTATACTCTAAAGTCAAGTTTACTTTTAGACTATTCGTAGCGTATATACAATAGTTAGAGATCTAATTAATACGTAATAGCTTCTACGCTCCTTTTATAGGTCCGTAATTACAAGAAGAATTATTAGGGGTAGTAGGTTAATATATTGCGAGGGTCGCTAAGGCGCTAGTGGTAAGTAAGCTAATAGCAATTTTCTATCCTAGGGATAGAAAATCCTAATTAGCTGGTTAAATTTAGGGTCCGCACCGTTATAATTAGTTACCTAACGTTAAGCTAAATCTAAGTTCGTTCGTTTAACCTATCCTACAACTTATAGATTAATTCGGTTTGTATTAATAAGCCATTAAAGAGCCGCGTAGGGTTTTCCCTTCGTTATGGTGTTAGTAGGGTTAGCCTCTCTATTAATCTATTTTACCTCCGTAATCTGTTTCCGTTTATAGGCTTACCGAAGGCACATTACGTCGATTATTAGGCGCTTTTCTTAGGTAGTTCTAAGTCGTACTAGACAGTTATATAAGGACTTAGAATTAGTGCAAAGCATAAGTAGAAGGTTAATTTATAGGATCTTATCTACTATAGATTTAATCGCAACGCCAATATTAAAGCCGTGGGCCGTACTGTAGAGTTTAGAAGCTAGTACGCTCTAAGTAACTCTTTTACACTTAACTAAGCTCTAATGGACAATGTTGGCCTTCTTTATAGTATTAGCTAGTACAATAACGTAGCCAATCTACAAAGAGAGGTCCTTGTTATTAGTAAATAACGTGTCCATAAATACTAGGAGCTGTAGGGTTTTAATATCTAACTTAACAAACTTAAGGCCTCTATTAGCGTTCTTAATTTGCCAGTTTAGACACTTATTTAACTATTTTATGTCTTTCTTATTAGGGTTAATTACCTAGGTGGTAAAGGATAAATTAAATAAGGCTTCTAGCTAGCAAACTAAAGCAATATATGCACCTCTAACGCGTTAAGTAATATACTGGTCCTTTAGAGTTAAGGTTCTTATAGCTCCTCTTAATTCTATACTTATGGCAAGCTTGGTGCTAATTATACTAAGGTTTATGCATTATTATTCCTAAATAAGTGTAATACTCCCATTAGTTAGTAGCTAAATGACTCTACTATTAAACTTAATAGGCGTATTAATGGTAAGTTGTTCCTATTCTTTAGCCATAAACTTGGCCTTATATAGCTCGTTTTACTCTATGTTTATAAAGGTCTTATCTACTAGAAATAGAATATTATTAGTTTATAGGCCTATAATACTAAAGGGTTCGTTGCTCTATAGGAGACAGGGGTTATATATAGACTGGTTTATATATAACTGTTAGATATAATATAAGTAATATATCTTAAACCAGTAGTTACCGGCTTCTAGTATTCTATAGAGTGGTTTTACAACCTTTAAAATAGAGGCCTTGTTAATCCCAAGTTGCTTAATTAGCTTATGCGGAGGTCGTACATAGAATTCTTGATTTAGTGTAGTGGTTAATTATATATAGGCCTGTAAAATGTCTTAGAGGTAAAGTCATGCCTATAGAAGCTTTATGGCGGCGATATAGAGAATTAGTTATTAGCTAACTTGTTAAATGGTTAGTAATTAGGTAAGAACCAGTTCCTTTTCTAAGTTATTATAAGCTTATATAACTAGTTGGGATTTCTTAAAAGCTTTATTAGTTCCCTTATTCTTAATCTTATCAACAAATTGCGAATTAAAGAGTTATACGCCTTATAGTATATCCGTAAGTCTTATAATCTTAAAAACTCCCTTCTTAAGTAGACTAGTAAGCTCCTTCTATTAAAAGGCGCTAAATTAAGTACTAAATTAACTGTCATCCTATAGGTAGATGGTGATATCAGCCATAGCCGTAAGTAGAGGGTATTTGCGAGGGCGTCCTCTACCTTGTTTTAGGGGTTGTTGCTAAGCTTTAGCAGGTCTCTCTAAGATAGTCTTAGGAAGGGCTAACCTAAATAGAGGTTTAGGTGGCAATTCTAGTTCAACAATTTACTCCTGTGATTTAGTTACTTAAAGGTAGAGTTTTACGACCGTAGATTAAAAGGCTATAGGTCCACTAGATAGTTTAATAGTATATATTTTACCCTTAATAGTAAGTAAGGTAAATAGCCTATTCTAATAGCCGCTTTAGCTAGTGTTTCCTTCTCTCCAGACCAAAATAGGCGAATTTAGTGGGAGATTATAAATCGTATTAGCATTGGGTCTGTTTCGCATATTTAGCGCGTTAGCGATCTATTGTTTAGCTTATAGCTTCTATATCTCTACTATAGCCTTTTTAATTACGGCAGCGCATTATATAACTATGGGGGATAGTACATCGGATTTAACTATTTGGGGGTAGGCTTTAAAGACTAAAAGTATAGGAACTAGTCCTCTAGGGCTAGCTAAATCATTAATTGCTTTAAATACTATTTGGAGTCCCATCTCCTTATTAATTTTGGGGATTTCAGTTATAATAATCTAATAGGCTCGGCGTAATAGACTATAGTAGCGCTCTACCATTCTAATAGAGTTATGTGCTTTAACTAGTACTCCCTTTATACTAATTCCTATAATAGTGGCGTATTACTTAAATTCCTTACTAACAAAGTTCTTTTTAGCGTTGTGGGTAATTAGGTCTAGTGGCCCTAGGTAGATATTAATCTAGTATATCTATAGAACGTCCTATATATATTTAGCGCTAATGTCTTATAGCTATCTACCGGCTTAGAATTGCGTTCCTTTATTAATAACATATAGGAGGGGTAATCCGCTAATATACATAATATTAACAATGATATTATAGTTAAAATTAACGTTGTTTTATAAGGTAAAGCAGAATCTGCCTAGTGATTTACTAAACTTCTAACAGTAGTAGTAGAACTTGGTTAGTTGCTTAATAGCTATTCTATTAGTTTTATAGCCAGTATAGTAGAGTAGCTTTTGCAATTTCTTAACTAAAGGATATCTAAATCGGCAATATAGGCGCCGTAGCTCTATATCTATTAAATAGTGGGGGTTCGCGTTAAAGGATTCGGATAAATATAACTATAGTAATAAGCTCTATAGGAGAAATAGGTAGCCAAACTATTACACTACTAGCACTTTTTTAGTGTGAGTAATAACAACGTTTCTAAGGTTATTATAGTAGATTTAGAGTCTGTCTATATCCGCTAAATAGAGTAAGAAGGGGGTATCTATATAGATAATATAAAACTATATCTTGCCTATAGGGGTGACAATATCCGTAGTTTTAATAGAGGTAGCAATTCTAATGCTGAACTGCATATTAACTTATCCTTTAGTTAAGGTATTAAGTCTTATAGATTAGTCCGCGTTCTATAGTGCCTAAAATTATCCGTAACTGGCCGTAGACTTCTTTAACGTACTAGTATTAATCATAATTCCTATAAATACTATAGAAGTATAGCGTAAAGCAGCGGTTGTTATATTGTAGTTAAACGGGTTAGTTTCCGTAGTAGGTTCTGTAGAGGTTGCAGTAAGTAAGTAAATGTACGCCTTGTTAGCTAGTTCTATGCTTATAGAGGTTACTTTATCTATAGTAAAAGTCCCAAATAATATAAGGTAGTAGCCGTTAGGGTCTTCTAATTCTTCCTCACTGTTGTTATTATTAGTGTTTTTATTAGCGTCTATATCTAGCATAAGAGCTTTAAAGGTCTTATTATACTTATTATTATTATCTCCTTTATAGTAGATAGTGTATTGTCTAAAGCGTTCTTTAAAGTTACTGTTATGGCCCTTATTATTGTTAAAACGTCTTTTATACTCGTCTCTAGAATGGTTCTGTTCCTCCTCTATATATTTCTATAAGCGGCAGCTCTCCTTTTAGTAAATATAGCACTTGGCCTTTAGGGATCTAATAGTATTTTGTCTATAGGAGCGGGTTCGGTTACGGTTGTTACGGATATTACGGCGGTATATATAATCTGTAAAGTAGGCTCCTTAAGACGGTCTTATTAAGGCCTAGGAAGGGTGTTCCTTCTCCTATATAACTATAGAAGATTGCAACTTGCTAATTAACTAGGAGAGGTCTTTAGAGGGGTTGGAAATGGTAATATAGCATACTGGTACTCCTTAGTAAGCGGTGACTAGCTTATTTATAAGGAAGAGGTCTGTATAAAACTCTAGGTGTAATCCGTGGTGGTATTTTAAGAGCTTATTAAGGAGTAGTTAGAAACTCTAATAGATTTGCTTATTAGGGTTCTTATTAATAACTCTTTAGAAGTTAGTAGCGTTCCATTTAATAAGGTTTCTCTGATAGTACTCTGGTTCTTTAAAGAAGTAACGTATATAGTTATATGCCTTAGTAAATAATCTAGTTAAAAGACTGCTATTATAGTAGTGATCCTAAGCAAGTCCTTTTAGCATGGTTGGGAATGCAGTTATATAGCCTTTAGGAGGTAGACCAGCTCTCTTACAGATATTATAGAAGATAGTTAACTTAAAGTTAAAGCTATTACTCACTCTATTGTACTTCTGGTTGTCTATGTAGATCTTAACAATAGTGGCTACCTCTTTGCTGTATGTAGGCAGGTGTATAGCAGGGTCGGTATTAGTAGTACTAGGGTGAAGATACTAGGCAGGAGGAAGACTAGGTAGGATAGAAGCGGTTACTAAAGGGAGGGTAGAGGCAGTTGCTATAGGCAATAATTGCTAATTCTGTGTCTGTAGGAGTTAAGTAAGGAGAGTAAGTAGTTAATCTTAGGTGGAGGTAGGTGCAGCTTGCTATTAGGTAGCGGTTGGTGCAGTTTACTAGGGTATAGATATAACAGCTAGTTGGGGTGTTATAGGGGTAGGTATTTATGTTCTAGGTGTTGTAGCTATAGCTATAGGCTAGATTATAGGCGTTGGAGGTAGTGGAGGTAGTTAATAGTTTACAGGCGTTAGCACCGTATAGGAAGGTAGTAGGCTATAGGGGGGGGTTATAGAAACTAAAGAGGCTATAACTAACAGGGTTATAGCTTAATTTAATATTAGAGCTATTTATGTTAAGTTAAGTTGTTCTTATAGTGCCACTATAATTATAGGGCTAACTTCCTTAAGAGCTTCTATAATTTCCTTATCTGTCCATTTGTGAGGTTTCTCTTCTGTAAGAACATTATATAGAACCTTATAGAGTGGGTATCTATTGCTGTGTATAGCGACATATACTCCTCTTTGGAGTAGGTAAGTACGGAGCTTTACTCTAGTAATAGAGCATATCTTTCTAAAGTCCTTAATAGTAAAGCCTTTGAATTCTTCTTAAAATAGCAACCATAATATATAATCCGTAAAGTTCTTATATATATACTTATAGATTTTTGTTTCCATATATTCTTCCAGGTCTTCCTCCAAGGCAGTTATTACATCAATCCCGTAACTATGTCTGGTAATTCTCTCCTTCCATTTAGGATCCATCTTGTTGTGTAAAGCAGTATGCTAGTCCTTATATATATTATAGTTCAAGGTTAAGGTCGAGATCGAGGTTAAGGTCGAGGTCAAGGTTAAGGTCGTCAGGGTAAGGGTGTCAAGGTAAGGGTATTTAGGTGTGTACGTCCTTTACAGCCATTAGGCCTGTAAAGTATTCTTAACAAAACTACAATTCTCTCAGCGATCTGTTATATTGGCTGTAAGGCCAGTACAAATTCTCTTAAGCTTAAGGGAGGTCGTAATCTTCTCTAAATAAAGATACAATTCTCTAGGCGATCTGACGCGTTAGCAGTTAAGCTAATACGTGGTCTTAAGCTTTAAGGGTAATATAGCTTTCTCCTTTAACTAAAATAGACAAGGCTAGGCAATCCGTGTACTGTTTCCAGTACGGTTCTTAAGCTCTAGCTTATTACGTATTTCCTAATCTATACGTCTACTAATCAGTATCGGTATACTCGCTTTATCAACGGGCACGAATATCACTGTATAATACGTATGCGGTGTTAAAGTTGGTAGTTGTTTAATTGTCTAGAAGTAAGGGGTTGCTCCAAGGTTAGGTTAGCTAGCCTCGCTTCGTGGTCTTATGACCACGTCACATAACTAACATTCCGACACCTATATTGTGTGTAATAATATTAGGGGGTCCTAAGTATATATTAATCTAATATATTCGTAATATATCCTATATATGCTTGGCGCTAATACTTTACAGCTATCTACTAGCTTAAAATCATATTCCTTTATTAATAATATGCAAAAGGGGTACGCCATTAATATATATAATATTAACCACAATTAAATAGTTAAAGTTAATATTATTGTTTAAGGTAAATCTAAATCTACCAGGTAACTTTCCATGTTTTTAACAATGGTGGCAGTGGCGTGTAAGATGGTCCAAAGTCTTGCTATTAATATTATGCCCTAAGCGTTTAAGTATTTATACAAGATGTTTAACTAAAGGGTAGCCAAAACGGCAATGTAGTCGCTTTAATTCTACATCGGTAAGGTAGCAGGGGTTTTGTTTAAATAATTTAGTTAAATAAGTATATAGGGATATATTCCAAAGTAGGAAAGGGTAGCCAAAGCAATATACAACCGGTACTTTACTCTAAGAGGTAATTAGCATATTTTTTAAGTTGTTAAAGTACACTTGTAGGTAATCTATGTCTGCTAAGTAAAGTAAAAATAGGGTGTTAACCTTAACAATATAAAACTTGATTACGCTAATTGGGGTAGTTACTTTAGCTAATTTAATTAATGAGGTTAATCTAATACTGAACTATACATTAACCATGCCTTATATAGTAGTATTGAGCTATACACCAGTGTCAAGTCTCTGGAATGCCAAGAATTGGCCGTATCCTGCTGTAGATCGTTTAGATACTCCTATATTAATTATTATGCCTATAAAGTTGTCTGCGGTATAGCGGGATATAGATATGGTTGCATTATAGGTAAAGGGGTCCTAGTCGGTTATAAGAGGTACTATATTACCTATAGTTGTAACCAAATAGCTAAAGGCTTTATTAGCTAAAGTAGCAGCTATAGAAATTGCTTTATATTATTCTACTTGGCCAAAGGAGGTATAGTAGTAATTAATATTAAGTTATGTATTCTTATCAGTCATCTTAGGACTTGCGTTAATAGCTAGTGCTTAAAAAGCTTCCTTAAGTTCTTCTTCTAAGTTAATATCATCGTCTTTATAGTCTATAATATATTAATTAAGTCATTTATTAAATTAGTTATTAAATTTACTAAACTTGTCTCTATTAGTAGTCCTAAACTTAGCTTTGGACTCTTCTTATTTCTCCTTAATATATTTCTATAAGCGATATCCTTCCTTATTACATACAAAGCAACGTAGTCTTTGTCGGTTGCTGTGGTTATTATAGTTATAACGGTTATAGTTATTATCTCTTCTATGGAATTGTTAGTCTATAAAGAAAGCTTGTGTCTTTTCCACATGCTCTTTATTATATGCTATAATTAATAATTAAAGTTTATCAATAAGGGCCCTAAGGTTGTCCGGTAGGTTAGAGACTGCATATCTACATACTGGTATTCCCTAACAAGAAGTAACGATTTTATTGTAAAGGAAGTCTATAGTTTGTAAGGTAGGTCTAAGGCCATGCTATAGTTAACAAAGTCTGTGGATTAGCAATTAGAGGCATTCGCTTATAGACTTGTCTGTATTTTCTACCATTACTATTATAAGTGTAATGGTATTCTACTTATCTAGGTTCTTGCGTTAAAATCCTAGTCCTTTAAAGAAATTCTAAAGGTGCTCGCAAGCTTTGGCGAATAGTAGGTAGGATAGTTAGTTTATATAGAAGTGGTCTAAAGCTAGTCCTTTTAATATAGTAGGGAATGCCTTAAGGTAAGCTTCTTGGGGTACGTCTGCTTAATTATAGATGTTGTGGAATATTATTAATTTGTAGTTAAGGCTTTTATTTATGCCACCGTATTTCTGCTCTTCCGTGTATATCTTGGCTGTATTTACAATTTCTTTACTATAGCCAGTTATAGTAACGGGGCGGTTCTCCTTGTCCGTGGGTTATCTATAAAGTTGCTATATTATTATTACAGGCTAAGGCGTAACAGATAGTATAAGGGTAGAGGTAATTATAGATTAAGGTATAGTAGAAAGCATAGGCACTAAGGAATGTCTTACTTATTGCTCCTCTAAGGTTCTATATATCTTATAATACTTAATACTTCTTAACTTAATATTAGTGCCAAACTTTTTCTTAAGTGCGTTTATCTCTTTACTAATCTATTCCGTTTAGTCCTCTTCTTGTGCTATATTGTATAGAGATTAAGGGAGTAATTTACCTTGTTTATAGTTAGTATTAACCTATACTCCTCTAATATTTAGATAATTATATAAGTGCTAAAGCCAGTATAAGGGGATTTTTGTAAAGGTATTAACCGTAAAGTCCTTAAAATCTCCCTGAAATAATTCCCAGAGTGTTAAGTCTAGCTAGTTATATATCTCCGTATATATATACATTTTGTATTATATATAGTCGGTTAGCTCATCCTTAGTGACTTCCATTAGGTTAATTCTATCTTCCTATTTAGCTGCTTCTTTCTCCTAGTCTTTCTCTATTCCTAATATCTTATACTTTAGGGTAAAGGTAGGGGGATAGTTAAGGAGGCCGTTAAGGGGGTGGTTTAAGGAGGCCGTTAAGTAGGATAAGGTGTTATAATTTGTAAGGTAAAAGTAGGGGGATGGTTAAAGAGGCGGTTAAGGAGGCGGTTAATAGGGTAAAGGGTAAGGTATTCTACACAGTAATCTTCTGGAATAGATAGAATAAGATATCTAGAAGTTGTTATAGATACCAAATAAGTACTTCTAGGTGGTTTCTCTTCTTCTCTTTAACTAAAATAGGCTGATATAAAAGGTAGATAAGTATAACTATCTTCCAATCTGCTATAAGGTGGATAGTATAACTATCTTTTAAGCTATCTGCATGTTTCCTAATCTATACACGCCCACTAATTAGTGTTGGTATGCTTTAATAACGTATAGAATATATATATTACAATAATATATACTATACGGTGTTGTAGGTGGATCTTTATTCTCTAAGTTCTATGCGTTATAAAGAATAAAGCTCTTTACGTGTTCTCCTATGACTTCTGTTAACTAATCACGATTTTCCATCCCCGGGATGGAAAATTGCCATTAGCTCGCTTACTACTAGCGGCTTGGCCGCCCTCGTGATATGTCCACTATTGCAATGTAATATATTCTAGCTACACTCTCTTATATAACGCCCTAACCTAAGTATTAGATAGATATACACGGTTAAATATAATATCTATATTATAGGTTAAGTTCTTATAACACTTTATCTTAATTTTATAGCTACTGTTAAGATGCTTAAGCCCAAAGTCAATTGCTTTGTGTATAGTAACCCTACTAAGCCAGTTAATAAGCCTAGAGGATAGTATTGTATACTATAATTTAGGAGTGTTTACTAAGGAGAGATTCTATTAATAGAATAACATCTTATAGCTATAGTTGAGCTAGGACGCACCAAAAAAGTAGACAATAAGAGGGTTAATAAAGTGCCTTAGTATGTCTATATTAGCATGTTTAACAGCATGCCGAATAGTTAGAAATAGCTTAACCTCCTAAAGTATACGACATATTGTCCGGAATTTAATATTATTATATGGTTGCTTATTAGGGCTATTGCCATTCTACGCATTTAATATAAAGGCGGCTAGATAAACGTCTTTAATAAGTTCTAAAAATTAATCTAATATAAGAGAACTGTCGGAATGTTAGTCATGTGACGTGGTTACGAGACCGCGAAGCGAGGCTAGTTAACCTGACCTTGGAGCAACCCTTTACTTCTAGACAATCAATCATCTAACAATTAACAACGCATACGTATCATACAGTGATATTCGTGCCCGTTGATTAAAGTATGTATACCGACACTAATCAGTAGACGTACAGATTAGGAAATACGCAATAGCTAGCGCTTAAGGAGTAGTACTGGAAACAGTTCACTGATTGCCTAGTTCTTGTCTGTTTTACTAAAGGAGAAGACTATGACTTCTACTTAAGCTTAAGAGCGTGTATTGGCCTTATAGCTAATACAGCAGATCGCTAAGAGAATAGCAGCCTTGCTAAGAACACTTTATAGGTCCGACGGCTGTAGAGAACGTATATACAAACCTTAACCTCAACTACACCCTTACCCTCGACCTCACCCTCGACCTCGACCTCAACCCTTGACCTTAACCTCAACCTCGACCTCTGTTCAAGCCTTAACCCTTAAACTCCCAGACTAAGGACACTCTATAGGCCCTAAGGCTGTAGAGAACACCCTAAACCTTAAATCTTGAACCTTAAACCTCCTTACCTTTAAACCTCCACTTAAACCTTATGGATACTCAACCCACAACTACAATGGAGTGGTATGAGAAGATATTAAAGTATGGTAATAGAATCACTGCTGCTATAGCTTCCAAAGATGAGCTAGGAGACTATATAGCAATAAAGGTCTACGTACACACATAGGAGAACTTCACAGACTACACATTATGGACAGTATTTAAGGAGGAATTTGAAGGCTTTACTACTAAAGATTTTAGACGCATGCGAATTAATATAAGAGTAAAGTTACGTACTCATCTACTCAAGAGAGGAGTGTATGTGGGAAAGCATAATAGCAGATATTCAATCTTAGAAGCACTATTCGACCTCCTCCAAGAGGAAGAACCTCACGAATGGACAGATAAGGAAATCACAGAAGCTCTTAAGGCAGTCAGCCCTATAATTATAGTGGCGCTATAAGAACGGCTTAACTTGACATAAACAGCTTTAATATTAAATTAAGCTATACCCCCGTTAGTTATAGCCTCTTTAGCTCCTATAACCCCCCCCTATAGCCTACTACCTTCCCATATGGTGCCGACGCCTGTAAGCTATTAACTACCTCCACTATCTCTAACGCCTGCAATCTAGCCTATAGCTATAGCTATAACACCTAGAATATAAATACCTACCCCTATAACACCCTAACTAGCTGTTGTATCTATACCCTAGTAAACCGCACCAACCGCCACCTAATAGCAAGCCGTACCTACCTCTACTTAAGATTAACTACTTACTCTCCTTACTTAACTCCTATAGACGCAGAATTAGCAATTATTGCCTATGGTAACTGCCTCTACCCTCCCTCTAGTAACCGCTCCTACCCTACCTGGTCCCCCTCCTGCCCAGTATCTTTACCCTAGTACTGCCAATACTGACCCTGCTATGCACCTGCCTATATACAGCAAAGAGGCAGCCACTATTGCTAAGATCTACACAGACGACCAGAAGTACGATAGAGTGAGTAATAGCTTTAACTTTAAGTTAACTATCTTTTATAATATCTGTAAGAGAGCTAGTCTACCTCCTAAAGGCTATATAACCGCACTCCTAACTATGCTAAAGGGACTTGCTTAGGATTACTACTACAATAGCAGCCTTTTAACTAGATTATTTACTGAGGTATATAACCACATGCGTCACTTCTTTGAAGGACTAGAGTACTATTGGAGAAACCTTATAGAATGGAACGCCACCGACTTCTAAGGAATTATTAATGAGAACCCTAATAAGCAAATCTATTAGAGTTTCTAACTACTTCTTAATAAGCTCTTAAAACATCGCTATAGATTACACCTAGAGTTTTGTACAGATCTCTTCCTTATAAATAAGCTAGTTACCGCTTGCTAAGGAGTACTAGTATGCCGTATTGCTATTTCCAACCCTTCTAAAGACCTCTCCCAGTTAATTAGCAAGTTGCAATCTTCTATAGTTATATAGAAGAAGGAACACCCTTTTTAGGCCTTAATAAGACCGTCTTAAGGAACCTACTTTACGGATTGTATATACCGCCGTAATATCTATAATAACCGTAACCGAACCCGCTCCTATAGACAAAACACCATCAGATTCCTAAAGGCCAAGTGCTATATTTACTAAAAGGAGAGCTACCGCTCATGGAAATATATAGAGGAGGAGCGGAACCGTTCTAGAGATAAGTATAAAAGACGTTTTAATAATAACAAGGGCCGTAACGGTAACTTTAAAGAACGCTTTAGACAATACACTATCTACTATAAAGGAGACAATAATAATGAGTATAATAAGACTTTTGAAGCTCTTATGCTAAACACAAATACTAATAAAAATACTAATAATGATAACAGCGAGGAAGAATTAGAAGACCCTAACGGCTACTACCTTATATTATTTGGGACTCTTACTACAGACGAAGCAACCTCTATAAGCATAGAACTAGCTAATAAGGCTTGCGCTTACTTATTTACTACAATCTCTATGGAACCTACTACGGAAACCGACCCGTTTAACTATAATATAACAACCGCCGCTTTACGCTATACTTCCACGGTATTTATGGGAATTATAATTAATACCAGTGCGTTAAAGAAGTCTATAGCCGGTTATGGATAATTCTAGGCACTATAAAACGCGGACTAATCTATAAGATTTAATACCTTAACCAAAGGACAAGTTAATGTGTAGTTTAGCATTGGAATTGCTACCTTTATTAAAACTATGGATGTCGTTACCCCTATAGGCAAGATATAGTTTTATATTGTCTATATAGATACCCCCTTCTTGCTCTGCTTAGTGGATATAGACAGACTCTAAATCTACTATAATAACCTTAGAAACGTTGTTATTACTTACACCAAAAAAGTACTAGTAGTGTGATAGTTTAGCTACCCGTTTCTCCTATAGAGCTTATTACTATAGTTATATCTGTCTGAATCCTTTAACGCGAACCCCTACTACTTGATAGATATAGAGCTACGGCGCCTATATTGTTGATTTAGACATCCCTTAGTTAAGAAATTGTAAAAACTACTCTACTATGCTGGCTATAAAATGGATAGAATGGCCATTAAGCAACTAACCAAGTTCTACTACTACTATTAGAAGTTTAGTAAATTACTAGGCAGATTCTGCTTTACCCTATAAGATAATGTCAATTTTAACTATAATATTATCGTTAATATTATGTACATTAGCGGATTACCCCTCCTATATGTTGTTAATAAAGGAACGCAATTCTAAGCTGGTAGATAGCTATGAGATATTAGCGCTAAATACATATAGGACGTTCTATGGATGTGCTAGATTAATACCTACTTAGGGCCACTAGACCTAATTACCTATAATACTAGAAAGAACTTTGTTAGTAAGGAATTTAAGCAATATACTACCATTATGGGAATTAGTATAAAGGGAGTACTAGTCGAAGCACATAACTCTATTAGAATAGTAGAGCGCTACTATAGTCTATTACGCCGAGCCTATTAGATTATTATAACTGAAATCCCTAAAATTAATAAGGAGATGGGACTCTAAATAGCGTTTAAAGTAATTAATGATTTAGCTGGCCCTGGAGGACTAGTTCCCATACTTTTAGTCTTTAGAGCCTACCCCTAAATGGTTAAATCTAATGCACTATCCCCTATAGTTATACAACGCGCTGCCGCAATTAAAAAGGCTATGGTAGAGATATAGAAGCTATAAGCTAAATAATAGATTGCTGATGTGCTAAATATGCGAAACGGACCCAATGCTAATATAATTTATAATCTCCTACTAAATTCGCCCATTTTGGTCTGGAGAGAAGGAAACACTGGCCAAAGCGGCTATTAGGACGGGCCATTTACCTTATTTACTATTAAGGGTAAAACATGTACTATTAAACTGTTTAGCGGACCTACAGCCTTCTGATTTATGGTTGTAAAACCCTACCTTTAAGCAACTAAATTGCAGGAGTAAATTGTTAGACTAAAATTGCTACCTAAACCTCTATTTGGGTTAGCCCTTTCTAAGACTATTTTAGAGAGACCTACTAAAGCTTAACAACAACCCCTAAAATAAGGCAGAGGACGCCCTTGCAAATACCCTCTACTTATAGCTATGGCTGACATTACTATCTACCTATAGGATAACAGTCAATTTAGTACTTAATTCAGCGCCTTTTAATAGAAGGAGCTTACTAGTCTACTTAAGAAGGGAGTTTTTAAGATTGTAAAACTTATAGATATACTATAAGGCGTATAACTCTTTAATTCGTAATTTGTTGATGAGATTAAGAACAAGGGAACTAATAAGGCTTTTAAGAAATCCTGACTAGTTATATAAGCTTATAATAACTTAAAAAAGGAACTGGTTCTTACCTAATTACTAACTATTTAATAAGTTAGCTAATAACTAATTCTCTATATTACCGCTATAAAGCTTCTATAGGCATGACTTTACCTCTGAGACATTTTACAGGCCTATATATAATCAACCACTATACTAAATTGAGAATTCTATGTACGACCTCTATATAAGCTGATTAAGCAACTTAGGATTAATAAGGCCTCTATTTTAAAGGTTGTAAAACCACTCTATAGAGTACCGGAAGCCGGTAACTACTGGTTTAAGATATATTACTTATATCACATCTAATAGTTGTATATGGACCAGTCTATATATAACCCCTATCTCCTATAGAGCAACGAACCCTTCGGCATTGTAGGCCTATAAACTAATAATACTCTATTCCTAGTAGATAAGACCTTTACAAACATAGAGTAAAATAAGCTGCATAAGGCCAAGTTTATAGCTAAAGAATGGGAATAACTTACCATTGATACGCCCATTAAGTTTAATGGTGGAGTCATTCAGCTACTAACTAATGGGAGTATTATACTTACTTAGGAACAACAATATATAAACCTTAGTATAATTAGCACTAAGCTTGCCACAAGTATAGGATTAAGAGGAGCTATAAGAACCTTAACTCTAAAGGACTAGTATATCGCTTAACGCGCTAGAGGTGCATATATTGCTTTAGTTTGCTAGCCAGAAGCCTTATTTAATTTATCCTTTACCGCCTAGGTAATTAACCCCAACGAGAAAGACGTAAAACAGTTAAATAAGTGTCTAAACTGGCAAATTAAGAACACTAATAGAGGCCTTAAGTTTATTAAGTTAGATATCAAAACCCTATAGCTCCTAGTGTTTATGGACGTGTTGTTTACTAATAACAAGGACCTTTCTTCGCAGATTGGCTACGTTATTGTACTAGCTAATGCTATAAAGAAGGCCAACATCGTCTATTAGAGCTTAGTTAAGTATAAAAGAGTTACTTAGAGCGTACTAGCTTCTAAACTCTATAGTACGGCCCACGGCTTTAATATTGGCGTTGCGATTAAATCTATAGTAGATAAGATTCTATAAATTAACCTCTTATTTATGCTTTGCACTAATTCCAAGTCCTTATATAACTGTTTAGTATGACTTGGAACCACCTAAGAAAAGCGCCTAATAATTAATGTAATGTGCCTCCGGCAAGCCTATAAACGGAGATAGATTACGGAGGTGAAATAGATTGATAGAGAGGCCAACCCTACTAACACTATAACAAAGGGAAAGCCCTACGCGGCTCTTTAACGGCTTATTAATACGAACCAAATCAACCTATAAGTTATAGGATGGGTTGAATAAACAAACTTAGATTTAGCTTAGCGTTAGGTAACTAATTGTAATAATATGGACCCTAAATTCAACTAGCCAATTAGGATTTTCTATCCCCAAAATAGAAAATCGCTATTGGCTCACTTACCACTAGCGCCTTGGCGGCCCTTGCGATATGTTAACCTGCTACCCCTAACAATTCTTCTTGTAATTATGGACCTGTAAAAGGAGTGTGGAGGCTATTGCGTATTAATTAAATCTCTAGCTATTGCGTATACGCTGCGAATAAGTCTAGAAGTAAACTTAGCTTTGGAATATAGATTAGCCTTCTTTTTAGAGTTGCTCTAGTGTCGGAATATTAGTTATGTGACGTGGTTACGAGACCGCGAAGCGAGGCTAGTTAACCTAACCTTAGAGCAACCCCTTACTTCTAGACAATCAATTATCCAACAATTAACAACGTATACGTATTATATAGTGATATTTGTGCCCGTTGATTAAAGCATGTATACTGATAAGAACTAATAGCGTCAGTAATATAGTCTATTTGCTTAAAGAAGTCCCTGCTAGAGGCAATAAGGTAGCCCTTACATCGTATTACTGCATAGAATAATATAACTACGCGTGCCGTAAAGCCCTGCGCAATAATTAGTTCTATTAGGTAATATTTAGCGTTCTCCTAACTACACTAACTGCGACCCTATATGGTAGTATTAGCTTATAAGTAATAATAAGCCTCCTCTTTAAAAATAATAGGTGCCTAATATATACAGATAATAGTATTTAGTAGGTTTATCTAGATATAGAACTATATAGGTATACTAAAAAGCCAATCCCATTAGTTATATAGTTGGCGAGCCTAGGTTTACTTGTTTTTAACAGCCCTAATACAAATTACTGTAAGTTAGTCTCTATAGATAAGCCAGAGTTGATTACAGAAGTCGTTATAGACAGGTCTAGCTTTAATAGGGTCTTTTAGTGCCTATAGACTAAGCTAGTCTAGAAATATATTTTTATAAACATTGTAAGTACCTTTAATAGTACCCTTATTCTTAAATATGGCCCTAAATTGCTAGAACTTGGTCTGATTTATATTAAGACAATATATACTTAGTATTTTAGGATAGCAATTACTATCTCTAAATACAGAGTTAATGCCAGCTGTATAAAGTCTCTTAATTGCATCTAATATAAGGCTTCGCGTAATATTTAACCCAATCCCACTATCTTTACTAAATATACTAGGGGCAGCTAATATATCTTTAATCCTAAGTAGTATTATTAGATTATATATAGATTAATATAAACCTAAAAGTGGTAGTCTAGGGCAAAGAACAATAGCCGCCGTTATTATTAACCGCATAGTATTTATATGGCCTGTAACCTGGTTATGCTTCTTATTCTTAAAGTTAATGTTGTTATAGACAATTACTGCCTACTTATTTAATGCTTAAAGCTTAAGCTGTCTCTAAAGACGTTAGCTGATTAGCCTAGGAGTTTAGAGTTAGATACTATACCTTTACTATAAGGGGACTTTGTAGACAGGGGGCTATAAGGACACGATTGTAGGAACAGATAGATTATAGAGGAGACGAATTCTTGAGGAGGTAAGGCCTCTGGGATCGTGGAGACTATATACTAGGGGCACGTGCCTCCGGCACGTAACCAACGGACGTCCGAGGGGTGTCCGGGGGTTGCCCTAAGGGCAACCCAAGGTACCGCAATAATATC
>Ga0307507_10005018_pt1 | contig 22373 bp, 31 predicted proteins | sample 7_EM_MG_FD_207223 | JGI IMG/M metagenome (GOLD analysis project Ga0307507, IMG submission 207223) | Populus trichocarpa ectomycorrhiza microbial communities from riparian zone in the Pacific Northwest, United States - 7_EM | ecosystem: Host-associated > Plants > Roots > Unclassified | place... | reverse complement strand
GGAATGGCGTTGGTGCTTGGGGGGATTGGGCTTTGTGTGCATAGTAAACAGTGAATAGAGAAGGAAGGGAGGGGGGGGGAAGGGGGGTTGCGAGATATATACCATGCCCCGTTTCAAATATTGGGTTGGGTTTTTATAATAATTGTGGTGAATAGAGTGGTGCTCTTAATCGTGATGCATCGTATCATACAAACACGATACCAAGACCACCGAGCTGTAGAAACTCAGAAAAGCACTTACCGTATATAATAGCAAAAACCACAACTTAAGTCCCTCGAAACAGGATAGTAACTAATCCTGACAACCAAAAGAGCCGTCCTCCACCGAGTTATGTCACTGTAGCACTGCAGCTCTTAACCCCCCTCCGCAACCATCATTAATGCCTCCAATCAAACCACCTCATATCAGGACCACCCCCATAGCCACCATAACCAACTACTCTGACCCATCCAATACTAGCCATTCCCACCCCCACTCTACATCGAACTCCCACCCCATCTATAAACACCCTAACACTTCTTTTACTCTTCCCCAATTCCCAATTTCACACAAAGAGTGGTGATAGCACCCGGCGGAAGACCAGCTCTTACTTCAAATTCCCTAGCCATGTTGTACACGACCCTGTGGATTACTTCTTCCATCACCCGTATTATAGGTACGGATTGGGACCGCTGGCGGGGATCTCGAGGTGGTAGTGGGACTGTCTGATCGATCCAGCGACTGTTTGGGGGAGCACCGAACGGCGGCGGTGGTGGTGGTGGTGGATGTGTAGAACTCTCTCCTCGGTGCACCCTTTGTCCGTTAATGTCGAGGCAGGGGGAAGACCTAACGCTTATTATGGGACTGCTAAAGGATAGAGCGAAGGCTCTAATAACCACGAATTTCTCGACTTGCTGACCCGTCCCGTGGCTGGCCGGGCGTGTGAAGAGTGAAGTTATTGCGTGCCAATAATCTGGGTCAATTCGATCCCTTATAAGGCACCCAACACGGACGGTAAATTCATTCTGCTGCCATCGAGTTGGAGGATTAATAACTGTAGGAGCTTCGTGTACCTGCTGCTCACTCCCGGCACAATTAGCACGACCGGTACCACCTGCCTAGCTACCATTCCTGGGAGGGAAGACACTGCCCTTCCTCTCCGGCTCTTGTTTCCTAGACCCGGCGGAAGCAGCCCCTCCAGCAGAATTTTGGACAGTGGCACCTTGCATCCTTGGTATCTCCCCCTCCTGATGCAATTGTTCCCAACCCCCTTTCTCCTTTGGCTCTTTTGGCTCATTTTTCAGCTCATTTGGTCCCTGGCCCATTTCCTTCTCTTGCTGAACAGGTTCTTCATTCTTCAAATTATTCGAAGGGGCGCTGTTAGAATTATGGAATTCACCCACCGCAAGACCTCCCGCACAGGGTAAAGTGAGAGGAGTCTCCATACCTCCCTCGCTTGGCCTTCAGTTGCCAAATGGCTATTGAGTGCCTGTAGATTCTCTGCATTCAGGTACCAGCCATTTTGTGCCAGGATTCGGGAGGGAATAGGTGGTGGAGGCAGTGGTTGAGGGCCGGTAATAGTTTCCATCTTCTCTAAGAGTCAGATTTTTATTCTTTTTCTTTTTCTAGGATAGAAAACAATCGGGGGAAGGGGAGGTTAACACTCAGAAGTAGGAAGAGAACTCTACTGCAGGGCGCAGCTCCGGGTGATACAAGACCAAGGTCCAAGATTGGTGATATTTTCCTAGGGCCTGCTTGAGGGTGTGGATAAGGCAACGTATGCGGGGTTATATTTGTGGCTTTGCAGTATTCGTGTATTTGGCTCGGGGGCCGGTGGGTGAAACGGGGATGGGAGGTCGCCGGTCGATAACGGTTCCTACTCAGTGCCTGCACTACAAGACCGCACTGGTATACGTACGTACGCGCTAGTGAAAGGACGCGCAAGCTACGAAAATGTTTTCACACCCGTCTGTTTCTCTTTCTTTCTTTCCTGTTCCTTTTCTCTCGTCTTCTTTCTCTCACCTCACTTCCTCTCCGCTGCGTAAAACCCTAACCGTAAATCATTACCTCCGCATCGAATATTTTCAACATTGGTGGCCTTGATTTTCACGAGTGACATTTCATGATTCGACATGCATGATTGCCCTGAAGGACCCCTGACACACGTAATAGAGACGATTACGCATCTGTCATGCGGTTTAGAGTTCCTAGCCTTAGTTTCTACTGTTTTACGAAATAAAGGGCCATCCTTAAGTTACCTACTCTACGGGAGAAGCGGGTGCATGTTTTAAGATTAAGGTCTCTAATGGTATACTATACGTGGTTGACATGTGTTATTACTACCACACATCCCGCATCAAGTGCAGCCATAACTCTACGATTTCCAACAACCAAAAAACTGCATGGGTTTCCCCTAGAACCCGCGATGAGAATTCCACCGAGTTACCAATATGTATTGTAGATTGCAATGTGAACTGAGGTCAATAGGAGGCAAAAGTGTACTCGTAATGCTTTGACGTTTGTGAATACGACTGCTATTGCATACCAGCCAAAAATCAGCCTGAGCCTCCAGATTTCACTGGTACGCAATAGCGGTTGTGTTCGCAAACATCAGAGCATTACGAGTACGGGGACAAGCGGTTGAAGCGCCTAGAACGTGCACGTTACGTAAATTCAGCCAAGTTCAAACTGACTTGGTTAAACCTCCCTACTGAGAAACTGCAATTCGTATTACCCAGCATCCTCCCTCTTCACTTCCATAACATCTACCGTCATCATCATCACCACTCCAGCAGCGACACTCTATGGCCGACAAATCAGACTCCCACCTCCTCATAGCAGTCATTAACTGCTACCAGTGTTCGCAACTAGGCAATCCGTCCTGGGCCAGGACCAGGACGGACGGCGTTGTGTCGTCCCGTCCAGTCATTTTCTGAACTTGCCCGACAAGTAAGAGCCAAGGACCAGGACGGACGACATTGTGTCGTCCCCTGCCGTCCCCCGCCGTCCCCCGCCGTCCTCCACCACCCCCGGCTGTCCTCTACCTGAAATTGTCTCACACCGTGGGGCTCGTCGTCCTTCATAATGACGGCCGTCCTGCGAGTTCACGGACGAGGATGGACTACCTTGTGCCGTCCCGTCTCGTCCGGGGCTCTTGGAAGTCTCCCCGCAGGGCCCTACCGGGGCCCTGGACGGTTGAGAACATTGACTGCTACTTTAGGACATTAGTGCAGGATGGCTCTCCCCGCCGGCTAGACACCACACATCAAGCCTTCGAATATGGGATCGGAAATGGCCCGGAAACAAACATTGCTAATTTCACAATTGTAGATGCACTCGCCGCCATCTCCCTTTCTAAGAAGACAGCTCAAGTCGTAGCCATCGCCCTACGGTTGAACCCTGTGGAAGGAAAAATTAACCCCGCGGTCGCCGAGAATAAAACGGTTAGGGTGGGACTGAAAGAGCACCCCGAGAATATATGGAGGCAACTGGGTGCCCTTGCTAGTATATATGAAAACTACAGGGGCGCAGGGCCGGGCGGGAGCCAATCGCCAGAAGCGCTCGGGGAAGTTGGCATCGCCCTCCGAGCTTCAATATTTCGTGACGTATACACCTACTACCACCCCAAGGAATCGAGAAGAGTGGATATGTGGGCGGAGCGTCTTGCCGATTTCGTGACGGAGATGGTTTACCGAAATAGTACCAGGTTGGAAGGCCCCGAGTTGACACTGCTTCAAGTCGCTACTAGGGCATCCACGATACTAAATTTCCTTCAGAAGCCTGGTTCCGAGACCCAGGCGACAGACAAGCAGTTGGAGCTTTTTCTGAAAACGAGCATGTATATCGACGAGGATGTCGCTGCTATGCTTAAAAACGGGTTCAGAGATAGGTTAGCCGACGAAGTAAACCGGTCAAAATTTAAGGGTACACCACCTCTGCTCATATTCACAGTTAGGTTTGATTATTGATTAGAGACATTCAGTACCGAGGTTGAAATAGCGTTTTTCGAGTGCCAGGTTTCTAGTTGATCGGCCACTTTTGTATGCAAAAAGGAATTACACAAGCCAAAGTTTGCCGACTCGAAAAACTTGCAAAACCATTTCTCAACCCCGGGGCTGAATGCCTCTACGGAGGTACAGCACCTAAGTTTTGTAGGTTCTACGAGCGAGCGAGGTGTGCTCTTACCCCCCTGCAAGCAGCACACCTCCGTGCGTGGAATCTACAAGTTACAGGCATATAGAACCCGAACACAGAAATAAAAATCTTGTATGGCAAATTGTCTGTGCGTATCTGACCGCCCATACAAAATTCAGACTCCAATGTTCGGGTTCTAAATGTCTGTAACTTGTACAGAACTTAGGAGCTGTACCTCCGTATTTTCTCGCTTTTGACCTAACTCTTTTATTAGGGGTAAGAGCCTATTATGCAGGCAGTGAATATCGAACCAAGTTCGTGGGAGTGGATGATGGAGAAACTCTTGGCGGAATATAAGACGGGAAATTTGCCTGTCCACTGCGAATGTGGACTTATCGGATACCTAAAGATTAGTTAACTAGGGGAACGAGCAGGATCGTATCACCCCGTTTAGCTATTTAGGCGTGTCCAAACTTAGTTGTGGCGCCTGCAGCATGTGGATCAAAGTCTTTAACGATCAAGGCGGTCGGCAATTTTATACTAGGGGCAGCCACGGGAGGTGGCACTGGCGGTGGGCGATGCCAGCGGTGGGAGGGCCCTTGGGGGAAGCAATGGTGGATAAGATTTTTGGAGTATCATATTCCACGGACAAGAGCTTCAAAAATCGCTCACGGAGAGTACGACCACGGACTCAACTCACAGGGCAGAGATCCGCTTGACCACTACCCAGAGGGAGTCTGTTGATCATGGGTATGCTGAGCTAGAAGGGATGTTATACTTTCGGTAAGGGTGGGGTTAATGTCTGTTACGCTGGGTGTGTGTGAACTTTTCACAACCTATCACTCGGGGTGAGGATTTGTCTTTTGAGCTTATGATACTTCGTGTTTGTAAAATTTGTGAGAACACCAAATATAACAGCTGCAGGATACCGCCTCATGTAGAATACGGGCATCCAGAGCCTACTCATGTTTGAGGGTCGACACTTGCCCTCCTTTGGTTACTAGATAGTAGGGTGGGAATGGTGGTGGCTAATGATTGGGGGTGGATGGATAGATGGTTTAGGGCAGCGCCCGCAACGTATGATATGATCTGTTGAGGAGGCCTGCTTATGCTATTCCGTTATGTATGTTTTTCTTTCTTTTCTTCTTTCTTCTTCTTCCTCCTTGGTTCGGGTATGGCTGATGTGTAGGGTATGATAGAGTTGAGTTTGACGGTCCCGATTGTCAATTCGTTGGCCTTCTTGTTTACCGTTTCGGGGGATTAGTTGGCGGTTGGGAAGAGGGTTCATAAAGGTTTGTGTTCCTTTTGCGTTGTGGGGTGAGATGGAGGGAGGGCTAATTGCGGGAGGGGGTGACAGATACTTGGATTGGAATGGCGTTGGTGCTTGGGGGGATTGGGCTTTGTGTACATAGTAAACAGTGAATAGAGAAGGAAGGGAGGGAAAAAGGAGAGTTGCGAGGCGAGATAACCATGCCCTGTTTCAAATATTGGGTTGGGTTTTTATAATAATTGTGGTGAATAGAGTGCTGTTCTTAATCGTGATGCACCGATCATACAAACACGATACTAAGACCACCGAGTCGTAGAAATTCAGAAAGGCACTTACCGAATAGTACAAACCGCAACTGAGTCCCTCGAAACAGGATAGTAACTAATCCTGACAACCAAAAGAGCTGTCCTCCACAAAGTTGCGTCACAGTAGCACTGCAGTTCTTAACCCCCCTTCCCAACCATCATTAATGCCTCCAACCAAACCACCCTCATATCAGGACCACCCTCATAGCCACCATAACAAACCACTCTAATCCATCCAATACTAGCCATTCCCATCACCATCACCGCTCCACATCGAACTCCCGCCCATCCATAAACACCCAAAAACTTCTTTTACTCCTCCCCAATTCCCATCTTCACAGAAACAGTGGTGATAGCACCCGGCAGAAGACCAGCCCTTCCCTCAAATTCCCTAGCCATGTTGTACACGACCTTGTGGATTACTTCTTCCATTTCCCGTATTATAGGTACGGATTGGGACCGCTGGCGGGGATCTCGAGGTGGTAGTGGGACTGTCTGATCGATCCAGCGACTGTTTGGGGGAGCACCGGATGGTGGTGGTGGTGGTGGATGTGTAGAACTCTCTCCTCCATGCACCATTTGTCCGTTAATGTCGAAGCGGGGGGAAGGCCTAACGCTTATTATAGGACTGCTAAAGGATATAGCGAAGGCTGTAGTAACCACGAATCTCTCTACTTGCTGACCCGGCCCGTTGCTGGCCGGGCGTGTGAAGAGTGAAGTGATTGCGTGCCAATAATCCGGGTCAATTCGATCCCTTATAAGGTACCCGACACGGACGGTAAACTCGTTCTGCTGCCATCGAGTCGGAGGATTAGTAACTGTAGGAGCTTCGTGCATGTGCATCTGCTGCTCACTTCCAGCACAATTGGCACGACTGGTACCACCTGCCTGGCAGCCATTCCTGGGAGGGAAGACATTGCCCTGCCTCTCCGGATCTTGTTTCATAGGCCTAGCGGAAGCAGCCTTCCCAGCAGAATTTTGGACAGCGGCACCTTGCGTCCTTGGTATCTCCCCCTCTCGATGCAATTGTTCCCAACCCCCTTTCTCCTTTGGCTCCTTTGGCTTCTTTGGCTCCTTTGGCTCATTTTTCAGCTCATTTGGTCTCTGGCCCATTTCCTCCTCTTGCTTAACAGGTTCTTCGTTCTCCAAATTATTCGAAGGGGCGCGGTTAAGATTCTGCTGTCTAGAATTCACCCACCGCAAGACCTCCCGCACAGGGTAAAGTGAGAGGAGTCTCCATACCTCCCTCGCTTGGCCTTCAGTTGCCAAATGGCTATTGAGTGCCTGTAGATTCTCTGCATTCAGGTACCAGCCATTTTGTGCCAGGATTCGGGAGGGAATAGGTGGTGGAGGTAGTGGTTGGGGGTTGGCAACAGTTTCCATCTTCTATTGGGATCAGATTTTTCCTTTTTTTCTTTTTCTAAAATAGAAAACAGTCGGGGGGAGAGGAGGCTAACACTCAGAAATGGGAAGGGATCTCTACTGCAGAGTGCAGCTCTGGATGATACAAGCCAGGGTCCGAGATTGGTGATATTTTTCCTAGAATCTGCTTGGGGGTGTGGATAAGGCAACGTATGCGGGGTTATGTTTGTGGCCTTGCAGTGTTCGTGTATTTGGCTCGGGGGCCGGTGGGTGAAACGGGGATGGGAGGTCGGTGGTCCATAACGATTCCTCCTCAGTGTGGTAGTAATAACACTTGTCAACCACGTATACCATTAGGGACCTTAATACAAACACCTACTTCCCCCGCAGAGTAGGTAAAGGTGGCCTTTTATTTCGTAAAACAGTAAAAAAACCAAAAGCCTAGGAACTCGAAACCACATGGCAGATGCGTAATCACCTCCTCTTCACCACGCTTTTCAGAAATCATTAATTTTATGAAAATCATGGCATGTCGAAGCATGAAATGTCACTCGCGAAAACCAAGGCTACCAAGCGACTGCCTGGGTTTCCCCTAGAATGTTGCAATGAGGATTTCCTCGGATTTACCAATATTTACTGTAGATTATAATGTAAACTAAGATTAATAGGGGGCAAAAGTGCAGGGGGACAAGTAGTAGAGGTGGCTTGCTTGCTTGCTTGACTTTCCGGATGGAATAAATAGGCCTATTAATTACATGTAGCCCTCCCGGATTCTAGAGTGCAACATCCAAAGATCCCTTTAACACAGTATGTACCAGCCCAGACGATGATATCCAACAGGCCACGCATTCAGGACTCCCCACTGCTATTCCTAGCCCAAATCTATAACAGGAATAGCGTGCAGAGAATACGGTACCGGTTCGTTCGTTCGCAAGCCAATTTGGGATCATTATCCACCTTCCAACCAACGTTGTCTTCTTCTTCTTACGGATCCGCCAGACGCTCCCTTTTCGCAACGGCCAGTCACACACATTATATATCACGATATATATCATACCGTACCACTCCCACTACAGCACAAAAGTCACTGGGGGCTCTCTTTATATTATAATAATATTATCAAAGGATCAGATACCAATTCGACCATGTACTTGTATCATAGTAATTATCATACTTGAGCGCTTTCAACCCACAAGTTATCGGAACAAGCTACTGCAACCGTGGACTCACTCGACCAATTAAGTTAACTTATGATAACAAGCCTTGGAACATTATCTTGGCCTGCTGTACTTCCCAGGCGTACCACCCACCCACCCACTCACTCACCTCAGCATCTGCAACTGCCAAAAATGCGAACCATTTTACCCTCCTTAACAGAATACCGGTAGCAGCCGTCCTCCCCTCCCCCCTCGCCTGCTCAGATATCAAACACCGCACAAAACATAGGCCTACCTACCTACCTACCCACCTGCGCCGCCGTGCGCTGTGCGTCGTCGTCGCCGTACATCCATCCAAGCCAACCACTTAGACGCCTTACACATGAGTCTAGACTATCTAGTCTATTTAACAAGCAACACGCACGATTCCCAATACAACGAGATGACCGTTGACCCCCCCCCCTATAACTTATTATTATATTACTCCAGGTATTACATACTGTAGATATTACACAAGCAAACAAACTTGTACCGGTACCGGTACTGTACTGTACCTTAACTCATCCATCCACCCACCCACCCACCACATAGTCTACATCATAACTTATTATATCATACCCCACCTTCACCTTCACCCTCACCTCCATCACGCACATGTGAAAGAATCAGCCTTAAGAAGCAGACCGGTATATAATACCGGTATCTTACCCCCTCCTCCCATTATTATAATGAATGAATGCCCAGCATCCCATCCATCCATCCATCCATCCCATTCACATTCACATTCACATTCACACAGTCAAATACTAATATCGTATCGTGAGGTGAGGTGAGGTGAGGTGAGGTGAAAATGCACTTCCTTCTGGACGCTATTTGAATAATAACATCTCTCTGAAGGTAGCCTTCTTCAGTAGCGTGATGTTCTTATGCGTGGAATAGGTTTGAATTTCGATCTGATCTAGGCTAGGGCACAACTCCGAACTGTAAGACAATGGGAAGTTGGGAAAAGTCGGATTGGTCGACTGGTAACGTCGAGATGGATTTTTTTTTTCGTTTTTTTCGTTTTTTTCGTTTTTCTGTTTTTCGTTTTTCTGTTTTAGTTGATTTGAGATGGAGCTGCAGTGGGAGTCAGGGTTTTGCTTTTTTTTCTTCTTCTTTTTCTTCTTTCTTTTTTTCTCTCTCGATGGCGGTGGTGGTGGTGACGGTGGTATGGCATATGGTACGGTAATATATAAACGTTTGATTGATATTTTGATAATGGGTGGTTTTTGAACTGCCCGGAGGAGGAGGGGGAGGAGGATGAATAGGTGGATGGAATACGGTACGGTGCCGTCTCCGTTAGAGGTACGTAAGTGGTCTATAAGTCTGGTAATAAGATCATCAAACGTACTCGTACTCGTAAGCGTTCGAAACAAACAAACGAACAAGCACCGGCACTACCGGCACTGGTATTTGAGGTATTCCCCCCTTGACTAGACTTTTTTGATCTATGTAGGCAAATACCATACCATTCAAGTAAGGTTGCAAAAAAGCTTAACCCTCGTGGAAAGGAGAAAAGAAAGAAGAAAGAAAGAAAGAAAGGAAAAGGTTGAAACCTCCTTCATTCCTCCCATAGAAGCACTTAACTCCATAGCGTGGTGTCAGAACTGATGCTGGTATGACAAAACCATAGATTCTAATGCAAACCACCGCGTAGTAAATCCGACCCGCCGGAGGAGGGGAGGGGTGGGGGTTATATGATAGAACGAGAACTGAGTCTAACTCATATAGTGCTTCAATTCCCCCGCTGCGGGTATGTTTGAACGCCCTTCATACGACTACAAGTCAAGCCCGACCTATTATATAGTACCGGTATGGGGATGACGGGACCTTAGTAACCTCCGCCCAACGCAGCACAATACCGGCACCGGTAATACACCCCGTATGATATCAAAAGTGAGAGATTCAGTCAACACTCTACCCTACAGTACGACGGTCCGTCCGGCCACAGCTAGGAGAGTGCATTGTATGCATACTATCTCATTCAGGCACAAGATTTTCCTCAACACCCGGTACCGGCACCGCGGCACTATGGACGAATAGGATATACTGCCAGGTATGCAAGGTAGGTAAGATGGGTAAGGTAGGTTATCGTACGCAATCAAGTTGATAAATTAATTTATTGATGTTTTTTTGATTGTGCGAATTGGAAGTGGTTCCTTTGCTTAGCCGGAGGTGGGATGTGGAGTGAGTGAGCGAGTGAGGGAGATGGATGGATATAAGTAGGTAGATTGGGAAGCGGGGGGATGGGTGGTTTTGATATTTGTATTTGGGTTTGGTGGGGGTGGAGTGGTTTGGATGATATAAAAAAATTTTTCCTTCCTTCCTCCTTACAGTGCAGTGCGATGCTGAAGGAGCTTGCGTTCGCGTTATATATAATATTCAAGTATCATACGGTACCTACCATAGGAAGGAAGGAAAAGAAAAACTTACCAAGATCAAACCCCTCCCTAAAGCACCAGTACCGGGCTATTTCGACCCAACGAGTGACACTACGAGCATTACCGTATTTATTTATATACCCCCGGTAGAAACCCCATTGCCATAGAAACCCTCCCTGTCCGTGACATGATATCAAACCGGTAACTTACGGTATGATACAAGTAACAATCAACCAACCACACCCCTTGGCAAGCTCCCGCTTCGGCACTCGACAAACCGAAATGGATGCAAAGAACAACTCATCGCCTCCCACCACCCCCCCTCCTCTCCCCATTTGAATCTGAAGGTCTGCCTTTTTTTTTTTTACCCTTTTGTTTGCTTTTTTTCTTTTTCTTTTTCGGTAGGGTAGGGTTGGAATCTTTTTTTTGATGGAAATTCATTATTGGTGTTTTTGGATGAATGAATGGATGGATGAATGAATGAGGGAGTTTCTTGCGCGTATAGTATACCTGGCCCTGGGGGTGATGAGTGTATATACCGGTGGGTATAGATTATGCCCTGTACTGGTACCTGAAGGACTGCGAGGACGTTTGTCGGTAGTTGATGAGGGTACCGGTATGATATCAGAACCTCCTTTCCTCCTTCCCTCCCTCCCTCCCTCCGCACCGCAGGGGGGGAACATTGTTTCGTAGGGCGAATAAAACATTTTTTGATAAATGTATCTTTTTCTTTTTTCCCTCTCACCGTAAAAGTGTGGCTGGTGTTGCTTCACAAGGTGGGAAATGGCAAAAAATGGCAAAACTCGGCTGTTCTAGATCTGTTTTAGAGCACACACAGCCAATATCGAATGGAAATTTGGGGGAGGCGGGGATTGTTGGAGGGGGGCTGTTCTTTCTACCGTATGGGTATTGCAATACAAGTGCGACACAACTAAACTGAGCGCGACCTGAAGCGGAGGTTACTTTTGCTGCAAAGTTTCGCTCTCTTCAGCCGTAGCGGGCCAACAGACTAAACACGCCCGACCAGTCCAGGCAAGGTCAGGAAGAAAAGTACCGTACCCCGTGAGTCCGTTCGTAATCCAGATCATCCATCCATCTACGGTACGAGTATCCATCCATCCTAGCACAGCCCAATAAGCGAGCAAGCAAGAGAGAGAGAAAGGCCTTCTCTGGCTTACCATACTGTGCACCTCCGCCACCCTATTAACTTTATAGAGCATATTGTTTACACGCTTCCTTCCACTTCCAACCCCCCCCCCCCCCTCCTTCCCAGCTGTCCTCGTCTGTTGAAGAAAGAAAAAGTGTGTGAGAAAGTGTGAAGTTATACTTTTCTCTCGTCTACTGTTGGTCGAACGTGGTTTTTTTTTTTTTGCTTTTTTCCTCTTCTTCTGTTTTTGCTTTTTTTTTGTGTGTGAATCTTTCCATCCTCGGTGCTTGCTTGCTCCTTTGCTTGCTTTCACTTGCTTGCTTGCTGTGCGGTCAGTTTCCTTTTCAGCCAGGCCGGCTTACAAGTTAACCAATACCGGTACTATCCTTTTTGCATTCTTTCCTCAAGGTTTGCTTTCCCTGATTTTTTTCAATTCGGAGGTTATCGCTTTTTTTATATTTTTATATTTTTTATTCCTTCTACTATCCTGATGGCACCGTAACTCGATTACAGAAAGTAGCGGCCAGCAGGGAAACTAGGAGTTAGGGGGGGGAAGGAAAAAAACGCGAGCAAGTACTCGTACGGTAACAGTACTCGTACTTGCACCGCCGTAGCAGCAGCAAGCGGGAAGCGGAGGCATAAGCACAAGCAGGAGGGAGCAGCAAGCAGAGGCACAACCACCACCACTGCCAGCAGCAGCAGCAGCAGCGACACACAGACCGATATCCCGATCAGTGGGAAAGGCGAAAGGGAGAAGGGAAAGCGAAGAGGAAGTCATCATCAGCAACGGGCATCATCATCTATCATCTATCATCTATCATCTATCATCATCATCTATCATCTATCATCATCATCATCATCATCACCATCATCATCATCATCACCGTCCCCATCTCCACCATCGTCGTCCTCCTGTATTCGCAGCTGGAAAATTAGACACATCACAGACGTGAGTGCAGTGATTCTCTTTCTATTTTTTCCCCCAATTATTCATTATTATTACCGGTATTATTATTATTATTATTATTTTTCTATTCTTTTGGTTCGTTCGTTCCTTCTTTCGTTCACTCCATCCCACCACCCACCTCCTCCTTCCTCACTTCTACTCTACTCCTCCTCCCATTCGGCCGCTCGCTCCAACCAACCAACGAACCGTCACCTGGACCTTCCGTCGCTCGTTACCAGCATCCCGTCCCTCTCTACTCCTCCCACACTCACACACACACTCTACATACACACATTCTTTCTCTCTCTTCCCCCGTTCCATTCCCTCTATTTTCGCCAAATTATTCCACACTCGTTGTCGCTTTAACCCTCTCTCGTACCCGTACTTACCCAACACTTTCTTTCTCCTTTCAAGCACCCCTCTTTGATTCGCATTCACTAAAACTTTTTGCCCGGATAGATCGCCCCTTTGCCTGTCGCCCGTCCTAGTCGGCCTGGTTGAGCTGATCGCCAAAATCGGCGCTGAATAGCGTGGGAGCAGAAAGGTACCAACTCAATTCGCATGATTCAAATATATTTTATTTATCATGGTAACCCTTCAAGCGTTGCTTCTCTAACTTGTCACTCGCGCCTAGGCTGTATTGTACCCGTCGGTTGATCTGGATACACCTCAACAAAAAATGGGCCATACCGCTGAGCCTTCGATGATCAGCTCTCAGGGGAGCTACACAGCAACCGATCTTTCCCGAAGGACGGAGAATACAAGTTACTCTATCCCAGAAGACGGAAACCCTGTCACTATACAAACCTCCCGGAAGAAGAAGAAGGACCATGAGGCGACTAGTACTGTTAGTACTGTTGGGCATGGGACAAACGCTTCTCTCCTCATAGAATACTTTGAGAGTGGTAAAGCCAGTACTTCTGGTCGTCGTCCTAGTGTTCGTGTCAAACTTACTCCGGCTGCAAAGAAGCGCCATAACTTTAAGGCGTCACCGGATGGTCAAGGGCTACAAATTTCCGACGTTGCATCAAGGCCTGGAAGCAGACAGGATCGCCGACCATCGCATACTCAACGGGTGTCTCTATCCCCGCACGTTGGGGAGGATAGGATGATTATGGGCGAGTCCAATCACAACCGATCTCTTTCCGGTGACCAGACATCAATCGTTTCTTCGCAAACTTCCAATGCGGACGATTCTAATTTGAGTCACTACCCGCTCAATGTCACTGTCATTCGAGAAGCAGGCAGTCCCCGATCCACCTACAGCTCACCTCGCGAGATGGAGGAAACCGAATTTGCGTTCCGTACTACTACCCGCCGACGACCGAACAGGCCTGGTGCACGGAGCCACACCGAGGGATACCAGAAGGATGTGTTGAAATCAGCGCAAAAAGGAAGGAGTAGAAGCGTTAGTAGGGAAATCGATGTGGCTGGAGAAGCAGGGCTGAAGACTGCCAAATTGGGCCGGAGAAGGAGTCGGAGCTTAAGCAAGGAAAGATTGTCCATGTCTAAGGAGGAGAAGCAAATGATTGAGCAGGGTGTGATGGAGGGCCTCGAGAAATTGCGTCTACCCAAACAAAACAAACAACGCAGCCGGAGTGGAAGCAAGGCAGATGCGGATCTATTGAAGGCGCCCCGCATGCGAAGTCGTAGCAGGAGTCGGGATCGCGAGGTTGATGAAATTACCGCTGAGAAGCTTCGTCAGAAACGGATGGCAGCTATTGATGCGGAAAGACAGAGGTCCGCTTCGAATGTCACCAATCCAGCACTCCTTGAACTTGTCGAAGATGCCATCAAACGCATGATCCTGCCACAACTTAATGAACTAAAAAGCGCCCAGAACCAAGCAAAATTTGAACAATCTCTCTCACCGACATCAACGCTCGATCGACAGGGAAGTACGAAACGACCCGATAAGATTCGTAGCATGCCGGATGTGAAACCTATGGTTGTCCTGTCTCCCGATATTGACCAAGGGAATGGGCAAGGTGTGGTCATTTCTGGCGGCGGCAGGGAGGGCGATAATCAAGAGGTAATCGATCAATTTATTGACAAAATCCTTGTTATTGCGGGCGGAAGCGCTGATTTGCCATCACAAAAGTCCGAATCGTCGTACTCGAGGGCACCCGGGTTTGGTGTGAGCCCATCGGTTCATTCGGTTGAGGATGGGGAAGGTGTATCTCTCGTTGGAGCTGTGCCCACTCATCGTAATCACGGGAGATTAGAGATGCCGGATCATCCGGACCGCCTGGATACCCCGGGGACGTATGCGGAGACTAGGGCATCCATTCTCTCAGCGAATTCTGGGCTTCCCTATCCGAGCCATAATGGAATGCCCGCCTCTGGAAACACTCCTCCGCCAGCAGTCCCGAAATCAGAGTTCCCAGTGTTCAGTGAGTTAAATCTTCACTCAAGGGCATCGAGCATTGTTTCCGAGCGTACTGGCCTTGATGACCATCGGTCGGATGCAAGCAAGCGGTCCCTGGCCAGCAAGGGGGACGTAGATGGGCCAAGCATCGTCAGCTTTGCACCGGTCGGGGATGAGGAAGATGATAAGGATGACATTAGCTCAGTATCGTCTGGTTCGAGACGGAGTATTGGTTCGCCAACAACCTTGGCACCTGGGGATGCGGCTGTTTCGATCTTGTCCATGAGTTCAACACAGAGCACTAAGCTAGCTAAACAGAGGAGAAAAGGAAAAGGAAAGGGTGGCGAAATGTCCGAAATTAACGAGGCTGATTACCACGAAACTTCTGGAAAGAATCAAGCAGTTGATGATTATTTTGCTCATGTACGGGAGATGGCTCAGTCTAGGGCGCTGCAGGAACCGGGGATGCACGATACTTCTATTGAGGCTCGACATGTCTCGACTTTTACTGGGAACGATTTCGATGAAAGCCACATGGAGAAGTATGATGGCCAGCAAGTATTTTCTCTTGGCGCCAATCCATCCATGAGATCAACCCCTGTAGTCGCTAATTCCGTTCAACCATCTGTCCTCGACGCTCCTTCCAACGTCGGTTCCAACCTTTCCCACCGTCAAAGTCCTCTTCCTCACCTAGCAGCAAGTGCGTTACCAAGGCTAGACGATCCGATGCCTGAGTATACGCATATGGCCGAAGATGACGAAGAGATCAACACCAACCCCTCAATCATACAAGGCCCCGGGTGTGAGCCCGAAGACTGGCAGTTCAACCAACCAGCTCAGTCGGCCAATGAGCTTCATCTTGGCGGCGACCGTGGGATGGGTGTAGATGACACCTTACCCCCATCACATCGGGTAGGCCAAGTCATGTCACCAACTTCACCAGCACTTAAAGACGAGGGCTACATCTCTGCGGCAAATCCGGGAATGGCCTCGCCTAGTCCCATGACGCCTGCTCAAAATGATCCGTCTATGGGAATGGCAGCGATACGTGGCGTCGGTTCTGAGGACGACAACTATTCATATCACGGCCACGCGAGGATGGCAAGCGGGAATTCTCACGGCATGCCTTCACCACTATATGACAGCTCGACGGGTAGAGGCATCGACAGAATTCAGTCAAGGGACATCGTCGCTTTGATGGATCACGTAAGACCCTCGTTCTCAGCCCGGGTAAATGCTTTTTTTCACTGATGTTTTTTTGCAGCTCACCGTTCGCGATGCGCAACGAAACGCGCGAGACACCGAGATTCTCGTCACTCTTGTCCGGAGCGCAGCCGAGATGAGGAACTCTTTTGAGGATATGAAAAAGACCCTTGAATCGCAGCAACACGCGATCATAGATGGGGTTGACCAGAATACCGAGAGAAGTGTTCAGAAGGTCCTTCAAGGGCCGCGACCGTTACCACCATCCGCCCCTAGGGCGCCTCGATATGCTAAGAACGATGACGATGCCGAGGATGAAGGTCCGGCCAAGAGACGCAATGTTTTCCGCAGGGCACTCAAGGGGCTTAGCATGAGAAGCTCCAATGACTTGCAAAGGATCGAGGGGATGTAAGTTTTCCCGGAATTTGTAGGGTTCGTTAGTTTCTGTGCTAACAAAGTCAACTAGGCTACAGACTCTTTTGGGGGAAGTGGAGGGATTAAAGGGGGGCCAAGAATTTTATCAGCAAAGTTTGCTACAAAGTCAGAGTATGGGAACCTTCGACGCCATGAAAAGTGTAACTGAGGGCCAAGATACCAACCCAAATTCTTCAGGTGGGAATTCGGGATACTATAGCGGTGCTCCTTCCAAGCAGCCCAGTAGCTCCAGAATATACCAAGACGAGCGGCCACATCAATCTACCCGCATTTCCCCGATAGAGGAAGACACCGCTCTTCGAACTCCACCACGCTCGAGAGGAGGCTCCGTTCCTCTGGAGACACCTCCCGATTCCAGAGTCCCGCCGACGGCTTTCAGCAATGAGAACACTCCGACCAAGTCTGAGAAGTACCAAAAGCGCGAATCTAATTCTTCCTCGCTAAATCCCAAGAATAAATCTAGGTGGTCAGAGACTACCGCGTCTTCGGGATTTAGAGCAATGTTTGGGCGCGGTAATCGTGGTGAATCTAGGTCTGATGTTGATCTTTATGACCCCTCTATTCCCAAGGACATGCAACAGGGATCGGCGTACTCGGAGGAGCCAGTAGAGAGAGCACACTCTCCTCATCCCCCACCCTCGTCTAGAGATACTGATGCCCCAATAAATCACTCTAACCGCAGGTCTCTTGAAGTGCACCATCCTCAACCTCGTATCCCCTACAACCACCAATTGGAAGCTCAGGCGCAACAGCTCTTTGCCAATGGAGTCATCCCTAATTCACCCGGCATGAATGCGTCTACCTCGAGTCTTGGGACTTTGCCACCTTTGGGTCCTGGTGGGTTTTCGAATGGGAAGCTGATGTCTCCTCTAGCTCAGGATGCCTATGACCAGCACCGCCAGCAGCTCCAACAGCAGCAGCAGCAGCAGCATTCTCCTAAGGGGCCAGCTATCCCACCCAAGGTTGAGGATCCTATTACACCTGCTCCTACGGGTGATGCTCCTTCCATCAATTCCCGATCCGATAGAAAGAAGAAGCACCGAGAGAGAGACGAGAATGGCAAGAAACCCAAGAGGACCGAGGAGGAGAAGGCAGCCCGCCGGGAGAGGAAGGAGAGAAAGGCGCGTGAGAGAGAATCAGCAGGACTTGATGGTGTTTCATCCACCTCTAGGAAGAAGTCGCGGGATCAAATGTCTTCTGACAGTGCTACTGGGCGTCACGGAGTAAGTTCCCTCAAGGAATTCGTATATTCTCATAGTGCTAATACCTGTTTGTTTCTATAGGATGTTGTTTCTCCCCTTTCTGCCAGATCGCCTTCCATTCAGTCCAGGTTGAATGGACCTCGTCCACTGTCGAGCAATAGCAATAAGGAGAATACTCGAAGACATAGACACCAAGGCTCACAGGGCACCGTTAGTAAGTTTCCGCTTGCAATCCCTTTCTCCCGCCAAACAAAAGGCTAACTGTACGCAATAGATACCTTCGGCAGCCCGGATTATGACTACGGTCCCTACCAGTGATCTTGGCGCATAACCTTCTTGAGCGGTTGCTATTCTAGTTTTTCCTTTTTTTTCCCCCTGATCTCTTTATTTAGCTTTATTTCATATGCGAATGAATGCTCAATTTTTCCTTAACGATATCTTCTCCCTCATTCTTTTTCTCGTTCATGGGGTACAAGCTTTCTTTTCTTTCACACAAAGTTTCATGATCTTTACAAAGCGAGAGCGAAGTTTTCACCATTAGTCGTAGTTGACCTGATATTACCATTTATACCACTGCTTTTTTTTCTTTTTTTTATACTTTTTATACTTTTTTTTTTTACTGTTTTTTTTTCTTCTTTCCTCTTTTTCGTGTTCTTTCTTCACCGCGAAAAAACTAGCGAGGCATGTCTTGTTTTGTTTATTTGCTTGCTCGAATTGAAGTGACTGACCGAGCGAAAAAAACAAAAATGGAAAAAAGTCGTCAATTAGTAATCACGCGCCTTTCCCTTCTTTTTTCCCTACATGCTGTCCCTCTCTTTTTTTTTCCTCAACACAAAAAGAAAATTGCAAAAAAGTCAAAATTGGAGTTTGGGTCTTTTTTTTTCTTCTCATTTCATAATATCATCGTCATACTTCCCATGGGTTTGAAAGAGAAAAAAAGGAAAACAGTTGAGAGAGAACGAGATCTATTCGGAGTGAGAGAAGAGAAAAGTTCGTAGTTGGTTGGTTGTATCCTTATCCTTGAGGGTTGGGTTGGGTAGGTGGGTGGTTTATGGGGTGGATGGGTTTGTGAGGTTGGGGGTTGTTAGAGAGATGGGCGCATGGATGGATTGGATGTATGTATGTTATGTATGTAATGTCATTGGGGATGATGATTGAACGGTATGATTTAGTATGTTTGCTCTTACGAACTTTATGCGGTAGACTATCTCACTTGCGCTTGAATTATTTATGTGCTATCGACACGGTAAAAACTGGGTTCTGTGGCGCATCTATTAGTTCTAGCCCAAGTGTGGATATAAGTTGCTATGACAGCCTGACATGGTACCGGTGTGTGGATTGTTTGCTCTTTTAACACAATACTACTTTTTTCATCCGAAATCGCCATGGCTGATTTGTCTAGGTGTGGTTTCACCATTTCTAGTTTACTCTATAATGCTAGTTATTGTTTGCTCCATCGAGTGATATCACGTGAATTGTATCGGCCGGGGTTGGTTAAAAGTTCGATTTATGGAGACTATAACTTATTATCTCCTTCTACAAAGCGCCATCGCAACAGTGAACACTTGGCTGAATATATATGCCCACTTTTTTGCTAGAGAAAGAGTAGCAGAATCATAGTAGACCTCCAGATAAGAATGCTGTTAGTGGCCCGTTAGTACAACATTCTGGTCATGATTTTAGCTGTGATTGTCATACGAGTTAGTGCGATGAGCCCAAAGATAGCCTAAAAGCCATTAGGAAATTCGGAATCTTACAGCTCAGGATTTCTAGTTTGGTGTACAAGGCTTGCACCTCCTCCAAATCGACTTTGCTAATGTCAGCCATCATATACGCGATCTGTTGGGCAATCATGTTTCTTGTCAGCGACTGAATATGGTAGCCTGGCTAAGAGGAACCCCCGAGCACGTATACTTACATCACCGCGACTATCAGACATTTGCTTATCCACGTTATGATCTCCGAGAATATCGTTGACCTGTCTCAGAACACCGGGGCGGTTCCGGTGGATGAATATAACACGGAGGTGACTCTCTTCAGCCGCGGTTAGGTTTCTAAGAGTGACTTCAGGCATATTGACAGCTCCAATAGTGCAGCCGAAATTTATATATCTGACCAGTGCTCCACCAACCTCAACGCCGATAGCTTCCTGAGCTTCCTTTGTCGACCCGCCAATATGAGGTGTAAGAATAACATTCGGAAGATCTCTAATTTCCCTCACCCAGCGACCAAGGTCTTCATTGAAGTAGGGGCCATCAGCAGAAGGTTCACGCGGGAATACATCGAGAGCTGCTCCAGCCAAGTGACCAGAACGCATGGCTTCACTATATTTTTCAATCACGAGCTAGTAATTAGCATGTCGGATAAGATGGGCTCCTCTAAGAGGAGGTTCATACCACAAAGCCTGGAGATCAACTGCACATCCACGAGAAGCATTGATTAGATAACTCCCTTGTTTCATCGCCTTTAACTCCGCGTGGCCGATAAGATCGCGTGTCTCCTGTGTTTCAGGAACATGGAGAGTAACAAAATCCGATAAGACCAGTAGTTCAGACAAATTTTTAACCTGTCTTGCCTTGCCAATTGCCATCAAAGGGATTATATCGTAGAAGAGGACACTCATTCCCATTGACTCAGCCAAAACGGATAGCTGAGATCCGATATGGCCATAGCCAACGATGCCCAAAACTTTTCCACGAATCTCGCGACAGCGGGTGGAGGCCTTCTGCCAAGTGCCAAAGTGCATCTCCATAGATTTATCGCTAATTCTACGAGCAAGCATGATAACTTCGGCAATGACCAGTTCGGCAACCGAACGAGAATTGCTGAAAGGGCTATTGAAAACAGTAATGCCACGCTTGGCTGCATAATCCAAGTCGACTTGGTTTGTTCCAATGCAAAAGCATCCGATTGCCAAAAGGTTTTTGGCATGATCGAGTACTGAAGCGGTGAGCCTGGTTTTCGAACGGATTCCAATAACGTGGACATCCCTGTTTGGAAAATATTGATTGTATATTTAGCAAGTTTGGATTAATGAGGACGGTGTCAAACCGTAGCACAGGGGGTCATGGACTCCTACCGAATCTTCTCAATCAACTCGATATCTCGGAAAGAAGTGGTGTGGAATTCCACCTGGTATCCTTCCTTTTGTAGTAACTCAAGTGCAGTACGATTGACGTCTTCTAACAAAAGTATCTTGATGTCACCAGTATTGAAAGGTTTAAGCTGCTTTTTGGGAACAGCTGGGAAATAGTTGGCTTCATAAGAAGGGCTTGTCCCAGCATTAAAGAAAGCGCTCGGCGAGGGAGTAAGGGGTACCACCGTGTTGGACCCCGGTACTATATCTCTCGGGATAGTCATTGCAAGATGTTAGGGTTCAATCAAACAAACCTTGGAAGGTTTATTTGAATGTAGAATATTCAAGGTGAGTAGTAATAGTTTTCTATCAGATTCTATAGAAAATGGTAGGTGGAGAGGAGAAGAAGAGCGGTAGCGAGGAGAAGGTGGGGGGGCTGTGGTGGGTGAGGTGAGAAAGCAGTGCAGGAAGGGCGAAGATGAGGGGTGAGGATGAGGATGAGAAGGGCTAGGTATGGGAGCAAACAATTTTTGGAGCTGCGTAGGCATAAGGGTTTGCGAGAGAAGGGCATTACGGAATACCGCACCGACGTTAGATATGCGAGCTGGCGCGCCCTTCTTTGGGGTGCCCTGAGAGCAGACGAAGTGGTAGGGAGGGATCTAGAGCGATGATTAACTATTTCCCAATAAGCGATAAGCTAGATCAGAACAGACGTTGCTATTTACTAGTAATTGTGAGGAACCTAGCAATAGAACACCCTGTGGATGGGTACGAGTGATTGAGCGTGCTCTTGTAAACTGTCTATCTTGTTTGAGGCTCTGGGCGAAACATTCTCAGAAAGGGACAGACGATCGTCTTGTTTGCAATATATGTCTTGTTCGGATGCAGTACACTGTTTATAAAGTGGAGCATGACACTTAATCTTGTGTCCGAATTCATAGTATCGTGGTGTTTGGTCCGGTGGTTTAGGTCGTTAGATGGGGCGGCCGTGTATTTCCTTTCCGGTTGTCTTGATTTTACAGCGGTTATTAAATTCAGAATTCGATAAGTCCGGCTACAAATAAGAAGCAGAAGCTGCCCCGTTTGGACCGTTATCCAGCCATGAGTTTTTCCTAGTTATGATAACTCATCATTGTGGTTTTTAACTACCATAAGTGAGCGAATAAGTTAAAGTGGCGGAGAAGGCTGGAAGCGATAAGCTTTTTCCTAAGTAATACAGTACTTGTATCATACGGTGTGGGGTGTTTCTGTATACTTCCCTTTTCTGGATGGTGTTCTGACCGAGACTGCTTGTGGTGGTAAACTACGATCGTGACCCACTCGCTATACCCAGAGATTGGAGAGGTAAACTTGACCCCAGGTAGGTACT
>Ga0307507_10005017_pt1 | contig 22374 bp, 22 predicted proteins | sample 7_EM_MG_FD_207223 | JGI IMG/M metagenome (GOLD analysis project Ga0307507, IMG submission 207223) | Populus trichocarpa ectomycorrhiza microbial communities from riparian zone in the Pacific Northwest, United States - 7_EM | ecosystem: Host-associated > Plants > Roots > Unclassified | place... | reverse complement strand
GAAAAATCTTTTAGCACAACCGCACCAACCTGAGAGGCTTCTGCTTCATTACCTGCTTCAGATTTGAGTGGCTCCTCCATTACTGCTGATCTTCCAATGAGACCATTCTCACATGAGCCATCAGCATTTTCTTCTTCTCTCACTGGAAGAGAATTTTCTGAAATATCTTGTGGCATAACCCCTCCACACTGAGAAACATCCTTTTCATGACTGGCTCCAGCTGCAGAACTGTTTAGCTCTTGCTCATTGGAAGAAGATAGATACTTAAGTGAAGAGGCCTGGTAATAGCATTTTAATAGTCATCAACTGAATCAATTGACTAACAGTAAATTCACGGAAAGGCTAAAACTATCCCTACACTTCAATCCAACACAAACACGAATATAATACCAAACTGCCCCTTAAAAAATCTGCAAGTCCAGTTAGTCACAAACCATCGTACAGACAAGGAAACTACACATGGCACGATAATGGGTAACTAGTCAGCAGAAAAGGTCAAGGCAGTCAGATATCTAATTCAATAAAAGAATGGTGAGATTCTCACTTGATGTTAAGTGCTACACAATTTTAAGTTAAGAAAGTAGAACAAAGAGTATAAAAATATAACTAAATGATACAAAACTCTAAGCCCTTGAGTAGACAAATGTTTTGGCAAATATAGCTTTTTCTGCATAGTTTTTCCAACAACCAAATATCTTTTTTTTTAAAACAAAATCAAAGTGAAACCTCCATGTGGTAACCAGCACCTAAGAAGAAAACAAAGACAAAACTCAATGGTGTTGGAAAAATCCAACACCTGAGGAGAGAACAAAGAAAACCCCAAATGTTCAGGGGTCCCATGCAATGTTGTCAAGTCTAGTGAACATCCCCAAACTACATGGAAGACAAATTGACCTTAAAAAATAAACTTATCCTATAATAAGAAAGATAGCAGATGAAGTCTCTGTCTAAAAGAAAAAACCAAGATAAGAAAAACAGAATAAAAAACACACCTCTGATACAGGGGGGTCAATTTGCATATTGCAGACCTCCTCACCCTTGACCTTGGTTTTGTCAATCCCCGATTGAGTTTGAGTTTGAGCTTCAACGTTTCTGGTTTCAAGAGAAGATTCTAGGGACTCTTTTGGAGAAGGCTTATTACTACTTATAGATACACCATCAGCTACACTATGGATATTTCTTGCATCTGAATGATCTGCAATAAGAGTAACTGTCCCTTTGGAATGATAATCAATAACATCAGGTTTCACAGAAAGTGTAGTGTTGCCTAGCCTAACAACATCTGGAGAAGACCTAGGAGATGCTTTTGAAGCCTCTGTTCTGTTTCCAGAGTCACTCCCAGGATGTTCCATTACATCTGAAACAGATTGGGTGACCATAGGAGGATCGCCACCATCACCAAGAAGACCTTCATGAGCAGATCCCAGAGAAGGAATATTGTCCATTTCACAAGCATCAAAAACTGAATGATTGACCTTAATATAACTCCCTGTGATTGGGTTTTTGGTTGAAGCCTGTATTGTGTCTGTCATTTTTTCAATGGGGCCATGGCTGGTATTGTTTTCTATCGTAGAGACATCAATTTCTGAAATATGAGCCTTGGCCAAATCAGAAGCATTATCCCCTTCCATTTTGACACCATCTCCAGACCCAGACTGTTTAGAATCATCAATTGAACTCCCCATAACTGGAGCTTCTGCTTCTGAAGCATTATCCCCTTCCATTTTGACACCATCTCCAGACCCAGACTGTTTAGAATCATCAATTGAACTCCTCATAACTGGAGCTTCTGCTTCTAAAACTGACACAGCTGAAAGTGCTTTACAATCCGAGCTTCGGTCTTTTGCCACCTCCACAGACATCTTACTTGATACAGGGGCACTTCTAACTTCAACTCCAGAATAGTCACCACTTTTAGTTTTCGAAGAGCAAGTCTCGGAAAATATCTCCTTCATCACACGAGCAACATCAGTTACATCAGAGGTCTGAATTTGGCCAAAAGCTGGAATCCCACTAGCTTCTTTCCTTTTTGGATCTTGACCAACTAAACCACTGGGAACACATGCTTCCTAAAAGTAAAAAGGAAAAGCAAAGCAAAAACAAAAACAAAACAAAGTTGTTGAATATGATAACAGCAAGTAAAAAAAATATAAGCGCTGGTTTAGTGTTAAAGAGTGGATATAATAAGACTACAACAAAAATAAGAGGTTTGGCATTAATATAGCAAATAATTATATCCAATTGTATTACTAAGATAGCAACTAATTATATCGTATTGTACCAAATCACCAAGTTACAAAATACCTGAACCACATTCTTCAACTCCTTGAAATCATTCCCTTGCCCGCTCCTCAAGGACATGGCCATCCCCCCTAATGAATCTCTAGACTTATTTTGCGTTTGAGCATTTATAATGGGATCCTGATCAACTGAAGCATCCACAGCAAGTGAAACTGAACCCTGTTTCTTTCCTCTTCGCCTTGGTGTTTCCACTCTGGTAGGAGCTTTACGACCTTGCCTTTTAACTTGCATTGCTTCAGGAGTATTAGATTGAAAGATTGGAGTAACAGAAGGATAAGATGAAATTTCCTGAGAGCAAGAAGCAATCTTTGGAGTAAGCTGATGCACAGTTTTGCCAACACTTTCTACAGTGGCAGAACCCAGTAATGACTCCGTTGGAGGACAAACTACTGGGGAAGGTTTATCCTCTGAGCTTTGATTATGGACCACCTCTAGAAAGAGGTTACTTAGCAGAGGTGTAGACAGGATAGCTCCACCTTCATTCCTGGAAACTTCACCTACTTTAGCTTTCAAAGAGCTATTCTCTGCTGAAACCTCCTTTGTCACAGAAACTACATCTTGCATATCAGCACCACGTATTTGTCCAGAAGAGCCTGCACAAGCTTTGAGTACCTCAATTTCAGTATGCAAGATATTATCAATTATTTTCCATTGCATCAGTTTCAATTCCGTTTAGATTTTGAGAAGTCTTACCCATAGATCTGGTAATACCATCATGTGTTGTGGGAGAGCTGGCAGGTTGCCTATGCTGGGCTACATCATCTGAATGCTCAGTTGCTTTTTGGTCCTGGCCAGCTTCTCTGGACAGTTGCTCCTGGTTAACATCCCTTTCCAGAGCATCATTTTGTTGGTTACTCATCGTGAAAATAGCTTTGCTTCCTGATGATTCCCCAGATTTATCCTGTGAAAGTGTTGGATTGGATTTTGAAAGCTGACCATCTGAAACATCTGGAACAGAAGGTGATACTGGCACCTCTTTCCTTCCTCTGCGTCGAGGTGTTCCAGTGCCACTTTGAGTCTTCTGGTTTTGCCCTTTAACTTGCATAGGAACTGAAGGACTAGGAGCAATGGATTGAATGATAGGGGAGATGGAAGGGTTGGGAGGTTTTGGTTCAGAATCCAAAGTAGTCCCAGGCCCAGAATGATGAGTGGTTGCATTAGTACCCTCCGCAGCAGCAGAACCAGGTAAATTACTAGGATGCTGTGACATGGGAGCACTAGAAACAGTTCCACCCATGGCAATAATTGATGGATTGACAGATACATTCACTGATTGATCATTTATATTTGGATCAGGAACAGCTGAACTTGCAGGAGTGGATGAAATTGCCACCTGATTCTTTCCTCTGCGCCGGGGTGTTTGAACTCCACCTTGAACCTTCCGACCTCGACCTCTTGATTGCAATGGCATGGAAAGGGAAGCAGGTGTAGTTTGTGTGCCAAGTGTAACAGAAACTGGAGTAATTGGTTGAGTACAGGGCGAAATCCCTGATCCTGAATGAGGTGTGCCTCTACTATTACTTCCTAAATTAGGAACAGGAGAAGAATCAGGAGCAGAGGTTTTTGAGGAGCAAGACTCCATTCCTTTCTGTAACTCTGTATCGACTTTGCCAGTTCCAAGAGGTACTGAGAGTGCCATTGCAGCTGGAGCTTTATCTAAAGTTACTCTTCTTGGCCTTCCACGCCCCCGTTTTGATGGCGTTACCTCTTTGCTCTGCTGCAGAGAGAGAGGCCCCACAGATGGCGGCGGAGGGAGAGGCTCCGCAGATGGCGGCGGAGGGAGAGGCTCCGCAGATGGCGGCGGAGGGAGAGGCTCCACAGATGGCGGCGGAGGGAGAGGCTCCACAGATGGCGGCGGGGGGGGAGGCTCCACAGATGGTGGTGGCCGGGGCAGTTGTGGTGGAGCTTGAGGTTCTGAGCTACCAATAGCCAATAAAGATCCACTAGCATCTTTCAGCAAGTTCCTCTCTCCTGTTTCTTCTTTCCTCATGGGAGAATCGGGAGATTCAGCCTCACACATCTTCTCAAATTCCTCTTCTGTCCATTGCTCTTCATAAGAGCGTACCTAACAGAGTGAACCAAAATCAAGAGAAATGGATAGAGAAGGCATAATATACTAACACATTAGATGGCACATGCTCTGATTACAAGAGTCAGATATAAGCAGCAAACCTCTCTAGCTCGCTTTCCCCTTCCATAATGCTGAGTATCAAGGCCCCCGAGAGACTGCCCCTTCCGCTTCACTCCTGCATTGGATTCTACCCCAGCCTTAGGCACATCATACAAATTCATTGCTTTATAGAATGCTTTCAGGTCATCATCTGTTACAAGGCGTGAAGGCAAAGGAGGTTGATGTTCCAAAGCATCCATCCCTTGTCCCAATAACAAATTCTTCCATGTTGCCTGCACAATTAGAAGTTTTAGTTAGTCGATGAACCAGAGCAGTTAAGCCACAAGTGCAGGCATATTTAGCCATACCATCTCTTTTGCCTGCCTTTGTTTGTCAACTGATTCAAATACATCAATCTCTGATTCACTGCCAACATAAGTTTTAACAAATATGAAAATCTCACAATATAATTCAACAGAAAGGTACATCAGCAGGGATGTAAATTCAAATTTCATTTCCAAAATAAATTATTAGCCTTCCAAAATAAGCACCGCTAAGATAGTGACTGGTGATTAAACACGGCCTTTAAAGAAAGTAGAATGGTCAGGAATAATCACTAAGGCAAAATTCCTCCTCTTATTTAAGTTGGAATGTTATTCAGAAAGCTGCACTTACCTGCATGAGAGCCCCCACACTTTTTAAGACAGTGGATTATCCTTATCCTCACTTTACAATGATTCAACTTTCTTTTTAGCCAATCTACTGTACTGATTAGGAAACCAGAGGATACATTTTATTTGGTGATGATAAAAAATGAAAAGCCTATACAATCCCACTGGGGATCAGCTACAAAAACCAATTCAGAAGCCCCAGAAGCAAAGCAACATGAAGAAGCAAAAGGAACTAATGTCAGAGGTCTCTCCATTTGATCAGCGACAACGAGATACAGTTAAAAGAAAACAAATTTGAGTCTATCATAGAACATTTACTTCTTATTAAAAAATCTTAATTTATTCAATAATGGACAAAATAGATAGGTTCAGAAATAGTTTGTTTTCATTAAAGCCTATATATCATTTGTGAAAGATTTCCTGCCACGCCAACTGAATCATAGTTTTCAACCATGCGAACAAAGTTCTATATAAATTAAAAAAATACAAACGTGCAGCATCTTGTAAACCATACTTTATATTATGTGGGTTACCTGTCACAGCAAAATGGACTGCTGACTGATAAATACAGCAAACTTCGAAAAAGATTTACCTGCGAGCTAAGAGATCATTTAGAGCATCATCATCTAATACAGGGGCAGCCTCCTCTTTCTTGCATTCTCGCAGGAGGGACTCCAAGTATTCCCTTCTATCTTCTGCACTGTAAAAATTAGACAGAAACTTTCTCCAGAGCATTAGTTAAAAACCCTTTAGAATAATTTTAAGGAGCAAGCACTTAAACAAATATTCATTAACCTTGTATTGTTGTCAAAGAAACCAGCAGTAATACTCTGATTAGCAACTCCCAGTTTATGCTCAGCTGAAGCTCTGACTTGTTCTTCAACAGTTTGGACCTTATGGCAATTGAAATGGTTGGGAATAAGTTAAAAAATACAAATAAAGAAACGTACATCACCATTCACAGCCTTTGGAAACTTTAAAATCCACAGTTCACATCAGCAGAAATTAGGAGCAAATACATGAAGACTATCCTAGCTTTCTCTATTTTATTTGCCCCTCAATCCTTTTGCTTTGGATCTCAAACTTTCAAATCACAGCTGAATTAATTACACTTAAATGATAAACTACGCTAGGAATCACCATTTCATATCCCTCTAAACCTATTGAGCTTAGTTTTCCAATTAATGAAAAATCATTAAGAAATTATCCCTGTTTTTCCTCTTTAGAAAACCCAAAAAAGAAAGATGAGAATACTGTGTATTCACCAATATTTACAACCTATGATTGTCTGGGAGTCCAAATCAGGGATTTTGATAATAAGAAATTTAGATGTCAACATGACATAATAGAAAGCACTACAAAAACTTTTGTAAGAGATGCAAAACTCCATATACAGATGCTCATTCTGCTCCAGAGCCTATGCCTTCAGACACTGCTCTGGAGTAATGGTAGCATCCCAAACTTCAAAACAAAACAAAAATAGAAAGGAGGAAAACGAAGGGTACCACCAAAGATATTCTATAAGAAAAATAAAGCACGACCTGCCTCCCTGAGCAAGCTAAACTAATTGCCAACAAGGCCAAAGGTTGCAGGTGGGAGAATCTTCCTTGAAATCACATAGCAAACAGAAATAGTGAAGGAAGAGGAGATTCATAAATTAAGTAGTTTATCAGCACAATGTTTCTTTTTGTGTTCTTTAGGTTTTCCTAGGGACAGGAAAAGGTAATATCTGACATTCAAAGCCATCCAACAAAAAAAAGAAAGAGATGGCATTTATGAGATCAGTTCAAACCCTCAGCTGCCATTGTGAAGGAAACTATGCCAATACCGATCATTTTCAAGTCTCATGGGGCCATGCACCCAGCCTCCCAGGTTTAACATAATGCTTTGGAAACCAGAATAAATAAGTAATCATAAAAATCTCAAACATTCATATTTCCAAAATCATTGCACCTATATGCAATAGTTTGAATAGAAAACAAGGGAAAAGGGAGAAATTACTGTTTCAAATCGAAGAACCAGCACCTCCCTCTTCTGGCCAATCCTATGAGCCCTTGCTTGTGCTTGGAGATCAACCTGATAAAGTACCAACATAAAAACTAGACCAGCTTTAGAATCAGTAACCCAGATAAAGAACAAATCAAGGCATCGTAACTTCATTTATGACCTGAGGATTCCAATCAGTGTCAAATATGATCACAGTATCAGCAGCTTGAAGGTTCACTCCAACACCACCAGCCCGAATGCTAAGTCAACATATTTAAAATGTCAGGCTTGTGGAAATTAATAAAACATAAGCACAAAAACACACTTGTATTCAATATGCCGGGCACATCAAAGCTTTTTGAGATTTAATGTCCTTTACTATTAACACGCAATCACAGTAATAAAAGTGAAACAATAAGCTGTACACATTCAACTTATTATGTCTTGTTGGAGTACCATACGGTCACAATATACATGGATTCCCTCCTCCAATATCCCATCTCCATGTGTACTCTCTATTTTAAGAAGAGGCGAGAAAAGGTACATAATGCAAATTATTAAACATCTAGAAACCAAAATTCCCTCCCACCTGCAATATGCTAATCTCCAATTACCAGCCTCCCCAATAGAAAATAATTTTAACATCAAAAATAAAAATAAAAAATTCCCTCTCCTATCTCAATCTCTTCCAATGTTCTACCCCTAACATAACTACCTTACTACCACGCCCTGGTAAACACCAAAAAGAGCATCTAAAACACCAAGCATACATGATAATGAATCACCAGGACAAAAGCATAAACTAGGGAAAATCTGGTTGGTTAGAATGAAAGATCTAAACATCAAGTACATATGACAAGATGATCACCTCAGCAAGAAAATAAAATATGGAGAATCTTGTTGGTTAAAACTGTCAATGAGTGAACCACGGTCACCTCCAGAAGTATGACCATCCAAGCGAAGGTATCGATACTGTTTCCAGGTAAGATACTCCTCCATGACATCAAGCAGCCTAGTCATTGTGGAAAAGAAAAGAACCTGTATGGACCCAGCAAATGGCAAATACTCAATACTGGAATATTACCAGATTCAAAACTAAAGTGCATGGTAATAGAAGTGCACAAATCAACAGTACTTTCTATTATGAAGAAAACAAGATTGAGATGTTTAGCATGCATTTTAACAAAATTAAGAAGAGGTAACAGGAGAAAATCTAGAAGCACCTGAATATTTAACCAAAATTAACCATTTTAGAGAAAAATCTCAACAATCAAACCACCCCCCACCCCAAACAAAAAAGAAGATAAAAAGCAATCCACCTGAATAACATCACATGCTAAATAACAACAAAGCCTCCTTGAGTATCATACTTTATGAAAATCCAGCTCTAAATAATTACAGCAAAATGGTAACAATCCTGCCAGGAACTAGTACAATTTACTCAAGAAACAAAACGAACTTCAAGCAAACATTAAGTGGCAGAATTAATACAAGGATATCCATACCCGATGGTCTGTTGCTTTCAGTTTGGGTAGCAATCGGTCTAGCATCTCAAGCTTTCCACAAAGTCTAATAATTGGTGGCAGAAAATGCTTAGGTATCAAAGTATCAACCTGCAAAAGGCAATTCCATATTGAGGTTTATGAGAGAAAAAGCAAACCGGTATCAAAATGGAGACATAAGATCTTTAACCCAGGTTCAGCTCCCAAAAGGAATAATAAAAAGGCATAAGTATTTTCAAAAAGATGAACAGAAATCATCATAACAGAATTTCTTTTCTTTCTTCCTTGAGAGTTTCAAGATTCAAATGAGCCAAGACAAACAAGAGAAGAGCATGCCTCATCTGCATGAAGCTGGCTCAGATATGGGTGATTGCATATGTTACGAAGCTCCATGACTGAGTTGTGCACTGATCGAGCCTGCATAAGATAAGTCTTCCACTGTTAAATAATGGTATTACTTTTTAGCGCCTACTGTTCATGAAGTAAAACCATTAAAAGTAAGGAAACAAAATGTATGGTAGGAGACCTTTGGATTTCCAATTGAGCCAAGATTGTCTTCCACCCTTTTCATTAGAAGCTTCTGATATGCAGAAGCCTCACACCTAACAAGTCTCTCAATCTTTTCGGGCAGCTCATTCTCAACCTAACAAATGAATTTGAGAATGCAAGCAAAAATATGAGAATAAATCCCAAAACCAAATTCTCATGTCTGACCACACAAAAAAAAAATCCCTTGTGATATTTGGTATGCATACATTCAGGTTTTTCAGTATACATAATATACAATAATTTTAAGGACCTTGTGTTTCAGTCTCCGAAGTACAAATGGTCGAAGAACTTGGTGGAGACGGTTTATAATCAACAAATTTTCTTCCTCAGAAAGTAAGGCCTGCACATGCACACAGCAAGTGATGGTTACGTAATATCAGCAGAAAAAAAGCTCACAATAAAGTGAAACTCCTCAAAAATAGAATAGAACAAGTCAAAATGCTTACTTCATCGGCTGAATTATCACCATTACTCTCAAACGGTTTGTTGAACCACTGAGAAAAGTCTTCTGATGAATTAAATATGTTAGGTAGCAAAAAGTTGAGCAGCGCCCACAATTCCTCAAGATTGTTCTGCACAAGAGAAAACAATAAAATCGAATTAGAAATCAAATCTTCAGAAAAATGTCAAAGGACAAATGTACAAGGAATGATTCTGTAACAAGGGAAGACCCTTTATATATTTTAAACCAATGTGCAGAAAGAATATAAACAATCAATCCAAGAAAGAACAGAACAGAACAAAGGAGGAAAATTTGTTACCTGTAGTGGTGTTCCAGTTAACAACAACCTGTGGGAGCTCTGATAATGCTTCAATTCAGCATTCAATTTGCAAGAAGCATTCTTTATGCGATGGCCTTCATCAATTATTATATAGTGCCAATGTATCTTGCTCAGTTTCGGTCTATCATGCTTGTTCATCAGATATTCATAAGTCGTCAAAAGGACATTGAATTTCTGATGCACAATCTTTTCCCTGAAAACAAAATAATGGTTGCACTTACACTTACAATTCAACAATAGGGACTATGAAAAATAGAGAGTCTCTTGTATCCGTTTATTATTACTTAAATAGCCTGCGCCTCTCCTCTGGAGGCCCGGAATAGATAATTCGAAGGATTCCAGGTGCCCAGAAATTGATTTCAGTCTCCCAGCCAGGTAAAACTGAAGAAGGTACAACCACCAAGAAAGGCCCTCTATCATTTTTTGTTTCCATCAGGTAGCATATTAGAGAAATAACCTACCAAAAGAAAAGAATTGCTAGATTACTGGAATATACAACAAGGAAACAGTATGACAACAAAGAAAACTTAATACAAACTGACAAGGCAAGTCGTAACAGATTATATGAGGGCCATAGAAATTGATCAAACATGAAAAGGTATCTGCCACATTACTTTGTATGAAAATCTTTGGATGATGTGTTTGTTTGTACAGCATTAGACAGAAGGAAAAGGATATATTAACTACAACAATTCAAAGAGCACTTGTACCTGAACAGTTTTCCCAAGACCCATTTCATCAGCAAGAATGCCATTCAAATGATTGTTGTATAATGAAACCAACCACCTTAGTCCATTCATTTGGTACCTGAATCAAAACCACAACTTGAGAATTTAAAGCTGGAGAATGACCGCAGAAAGCTTAATCTGTGTCTTCCAAAAGGATCATTAGCGTCTGATCAATTAACATTCTATAATATCCTTATCATTACACCGAATGATACATGCAGTATTTGAGAAACATAGGTTCTACTCACTCCCTTAATTTTCCGCCCTGGAGACAAGTTGGCTGTTCTGCAATGCTTTCTTTTACACTGCACAAAACAATGTCCAAAATAAATAAAAAATAAACTTTAAAATAACATAAAATTTGAATTAAAAAAAGAGACAGGAGAGTAGCTAGCAAGAAATTCAGTGTCAAAAGACAACCTTGTAGCTCCAACAGTAGAGGAGAACATCATAACATTTGAAGGTAAGCAAAATAGAAACAAGAAATAGGAAAAGGCTCTGAAGCCCCCAACAGACATGATATCAAATGGTAAACTTAATACACTCTCTTTTCATAAAAGATAAATTGTTTAAGCAAGTGCAGAAAAAGACAGTGCACCTTAATGCGTAATGCATACAAAGAAGCACCGAAATAAAAGGAAGGTGAAAAGGGAAACTACTGTCAAAAATCAATCAGATATAAAACTCCAATCTTAAGCAGCAAATAATATCAACAAAAAAAATTAATGAAAAGATAACAACAGGTATTCCTACCTATGAGCCATCAAATAGTACTTCTCATTGCTTTCCATGTAATGCTGCAAAGCAGATCAACAAACATGAAATGAGAGAAAAAATAAGGAAGCAAAATATAACATAGAATGGGCCCCAAAAAAAACAAAAAAAACCAGAGAAAGCCAAGCAGCCTGCCTTGGCCTGGTCGCTTTCATCTTCATTCTCAGCAGCTGTTTCATTCTTCTCAACAACAGTAGCAGTTCGTGACTCGTCCATATCATTCTCAAATCTGCTTGCCATAGACTTTGCTTCCTGTAGCTTGGATCCCAGCTTTTGAAGATACTTCTCCGTCTCTTTCAGTAGTTGCTTAACACGGTCTGATTTTGCATCCTGTGCAATGAGCAAAAGGAGTGAGCATAGGATACCAGCCCCACATCAGAAAATCTAGTAAGCAAAATCTAACCTGCACCATTCGCAGATACCCCTCAACATCATTGATTTTCAATAAATTAATCTTCTCACGCTGGATTCTGTCAATCTTCTCCCGATGAATACGCTCCTTCCTTTTATGGAACTCTTTGACATATTTATTGAAACCTTTCCAGCGTTCTCTCTTAATCTTAAACACATCATCCAGTCTTTCCCTATATTTCGGTAAACAGTGCAAAAAAGAAGGATATTTTAATTGATGCAAGCCATTGGACAGAAGAAGACATCCAACACAAAGCATTTAAAAAAAAAAAGAGTTAAAAAATTAAAAGCAGAGGCAAGCGGGGGTAAGTGAAGTAAGTCAACCCCAAGAAAAACATACTTGTGAACTTCTATCTCATCAAAGAACTCCTTCTGCCTTTCACGTATCCTCTTTTGTCGTTCTTCCTTCATTTTCTGCTCGTACTTTTCAAGTTGTCTGATCCTCCTGCCGTGCTTATGTTTCTTGCATGATTTCAATCGATCCATGTCATTTGTGATAGGCTTAAAAAAATCATTGAGAAAATCACTGCCCAAATTTACACAAAAACAAGGTGTCAAAGAAAACAATAACTTAAACAAAACAAAGCAACTAAATCAGCTAGACATGTGATAAACATCATGGTCTGATGACAAATCAAGATAAAACATACACAAGCTAAAAACATATAGCAAAATTAGGGAAAATAATCACCTTCTTAGACGGCGTTGAAGCTCCAATAGCTGAAGCTTTTTCAATTCTATTACACTTTTCGTTTTTGCAGATATGTCTTTGGAAAAGCTAACAGTTTCCTGTGTGGTAAATATAGGAAGGGGAACAAAGCATGTGAGTAAAAACCAACCCAAAGGAGCAAGAGGGAGAATTGGTAATGACAATAAGATGGCAAAGCACCAAGCAACTAAGGAGAAATCTTCAAACAAACCTTTAACTTGTAAAAACAAGTAGAGATTCTTTGTTTTGTTCTCTGCTGTTTTAGAACCCAATTTTGCTCAGTTAAAAGTTTCTTCCTCTGATGATCCATAATCCATTTCTCTGACATGGTGTACTTTGGAGAAGGTTGTGAATCAGTAGAAGCTGACTTATCTTCATCATCTTGTTCTGTTGTAAAAGAGATGCCATTTCTTAATGAAACATCAACTGGAACAACCTTGTACCCATCTGGAGCGTATCTTGTTTGAAATTCGGATAACCTTGAATCATCTGCACACAAAAATTAACAGAAATGGCATGAGAATCACAAAAGCAGTTCACAGGATATTGTTCGTTCTAGAAAGTCAAATCCCCTGCTAAGGCAAGTGTTTCATCACACCATCTGCATCCTTCATTAGAGCCACTGTGGGATGATCATTGCCAACACCTGATCTAGGATCCCAACGCTCATTTAGTGAAATGCAATAGAAACCGTTATAACCAGATTTGTTACCTGAAGCAATACTGTTGCCAAGACTGTGAAACTGACTAGAAGCATTATCTTTTCTGTCTGGAACCAACCCAAGCTGAACAGAGCGAAATGGAAGGGATTGATTGCCAATGCCAGTCCAGCTAACTGCCTCAAGGTTTGCCTGCTTATTTACAAATGATGTTGAAGAAGCATGGTCAGTTTTTCCAACATGCAGACAGGTGTTGTCCATGCCGTCCACAGGGTTACTCAAGAGTAAACCACCCCTTGCTGAATCAGGCTGCTGCATTGCAGAAGGGAAAAATCCCTGTGATTCCACTGCTTCTTGGCTTTGCATTTCAGCATCCGGTTTTCTTGTGGAGAGTAGATATTTCCTTTCATCTGCAAGAATCAAGGGGTCAGAAGGCGGGTCCTCCACCATTTTCAGTGTATCAGCTTCTTTGGGGACATAGTTTCCATCCACGAATCTTGCCCCAGAACCTGGAAGCACTTTATCAGATTCCTTTGCATTATTCAGCCTTCCACATGACATTAAAACCTCAGGAATGCTGGTCGACTCATTAGAAGATTGTGCCTTTCCTTTATAATCAATCAGCTCTTTCCGAGGACCATCCAAAGTGCCACCTGATTATCACCAAGTGAAAAACAATTGCTGAATAACAAAAACAAGAAAATAATAAATGCAACAACAATTGAAAATATATAGCAAATAGATCAAGTGGAACTGATCATGAGACCCTGGTCCAGGTCAGGCTGTCATGGAGGCATGATGCCTTGGCCAAAGCCTTGCCCCACCAACGCTTACTTATAAAGCCCAAGAACAATCTTAAACACAAGTTAAGCCAGCCTTCGCAGAATTTTGTGAGTCAAGGCCAGCCACAAACTTGGATTAACAAGCAAGATTCCTTGTCCAAAACCTAGCAAATTTAGCCAGGACTACTAGCATGGCCAAGTAGTACCGTCCATGATAACCTTTAATCATGAGTTCTTACCATCTTTAGAAACGGCATTTCCAAGTGCTATGTCCAGATGAAGTTTCTTTGGCATCAAATCATTTCTGTGACAGAGAAACCAGGAGGAAAAAAAAAACAATTAAAACCAGTAGAGCAAAAGAAAGAGTTCTCAGCATGTATCCACAACTAGAAGGACAAGTACAAGCTCAAGGAGCAGTGCTATCCACCTGAATGCTAAAAAGACAAGGCACTGAGCTCTGAGTTGTCTCAGCTGCTGTTCATTGAAAGGCATGCCAGACAAGGCAGAACCCTGGAAAACAGGAGATTTTCCCACATCTCTAGGGGATGTTGATCTAATCATTGTCAGTTCTGAATTACTAGTTTGCCTGCCACCCTGGTGATGAGAGAGAACATCAAAAAGAAGAGGAGGGCCAATACATAACAAATCAGATAACAGAGTTTCATGCTCAGAACAGAATATTGTGAATCATGATCATAAATGATGCATGATGAGACATTATATTTCATAATTCTAAAATTATTAGAGCAACATTAAATGCTATACACCACTGCAGGAGAGAAAATGAATTAACACCTGCCAATCTGTCATAGCATGGACTGTACAGCACAAACAAATGAAAGCCAAAACAGACTAGTCCGAAGACTATTATTCAACAAGCTTTCATTTTGTCTAGAGATGGATAGCCATAATGGTATTATGGGGAGGGGAAAAAAAACATAAATACCTGGACAATTTTACTTGCCTCTGCAAACATGTTCGAACTGCCTCCATTTTCTAAAATCTTTCCAGTTGAAAGTGAAGTTGGAAAGTCATCCACTCGGTTAGCAGCAAAAAAGTGGCCTTCTGATGTTTTCTCGGCAGAACTAGCTACAGCACCCTTTGTCAGTCCATGTTTCTGATGTTCAGAACTACTGTATTGAACTGGACCTGCAAATCCTAGCTCCCCCATGGGCCCTGTTGGATTCGAAGTGACAGGCATCCCTCCATGAACCTTGCTAAAAGCACCTAAAACATCAGTAATACCAAGTACCATATCACTAACCGAGAATTACTTAAATAAAATGTTTAGTGTCTTTCATGAGAAATGCTTGAACCCCCAACAAAAGTTAATCATTCCATTGAGTTCCTTGCAGAACAGAAGACATCATTCCATAAAATAAAAAAACCTAAGCGATTCAATTTTAAGTTTTTCCTCACCGATTTCGGACCTAGTTAAGGTTGGTACAAATCCTGCTTTTCCCACCAAAAAAGACCAAAAATATGTTTTCTATCCAGCCATGTTCCTTTAATTAGATAGTTTACTTTAATCCTTACTTGATCCAAGAGATGAAATTGCTGACTGCTGCAATTGAATTTCTGCCGTTGTATTGCCAGAAACAGCATTAGAAGAGAACCTCGGAATATGGGATCTTTCAAGGGGTAACCCAGCTTTATTTTGATTCCACATCCCCCTAGAAGTGAGACTTTCATGTGCAGATGGAAGAGAGCCCCCTTGCTGTTGTCCTGCGGACACAAAAGAAGACGAAACTTCCAGCTGGCCACTATTGGGAACCTTGTTAAAGCTGGTATTTTCACCACCTCTAACTGGATAACCCCCTGGAGAGTCAACCTTGTTCATTTTCCCCCTCCTTGGATTGACTATGGTATTGCGTGGATTAAGTTGCTGGGGGTTGTCGCCATGCATTTCTGAGTGCAGAGATGAATCAACCCTCTTCCTCTTAGCAGCAGCCTTTTTACCATCTTTTTGATTCACTCCTCTTTCTTGGGATTGTGAATTGGCAGACCTGGTGTCCAAACTAGAAGGACTTTCATGATCAAATGACTGACTGCTCCTTTGAGTTCCAGATCCTTGGTAGTAATCATGGCCTGCAGTGCCTGGGCCAACAGGAGGCCTGCTGGAAGCAAAGGTGTCGATTTTGGATATCTCATTTTCAGCCGATCCTGCTTTAGAGTCTTTCCCAACTCCAACTGCCTGTGAAGATCCTGCACGAGGGTATATTTCGTAATGATTAATTCAATATGCTACACCCAAACACAATAACTATAATAAAAAGATTCACCAGAGAGGACTGAAGCAATTTGAACAAGATCATGTTACCTCCATATTGTGCAGTCGAAGAATCCCCCATTTGAGTTCCACTGGTCAATGGAAGGCGTGATGACCTCAAAGCTTCAATATCAAGACCATGTTGATTGATGACAGTCTCCATGGCCCTTAGTTTAAGGAAAAATGTGTCAGAGAAACCAGTCCACGAGAACACGTTGTGAAAAGAAGAATCTCAACTAAGGGGTTGCAATTTTAACCACGACTGTGATTATGACAGAACACATAGAAATGGTGGAATATTAAAGAGTTGAAACTTTTACCATAACTGTGACGATGACAGATCAGACAGAACTGGTGGTATACCAGATGACCAAAAAAAAAACATGGATAGAAAGATAAAAACAGGTGCACCAGAGAGAGTCTGAAAAGAAACCGCTCAGAATAGTCTTGAAATCCAATGGTGAATTGCGCAACCAACTTACTGCTATGGTACTTGAGTACAGATTATCTAGTAACAACATATCCATAAAGGAAAGAGCCCCCGGCTGCAAACATTATTCTATTTAAGTTTAATGTTTCAACATTGGAGCACACTTGTGTTGAGAATGCAGGGTTCGAACTAAAGTTCATTCTGAAACAAGAAACTTGGGACTTAACAAGCTGTAAAATCTCAATATATATCTTTAACTTTTCTACCATAGTTGTACCACTGCAATCTTAGTAACCAGACGACATATTAGAAGTCAATGGCCAGGCATATGGTCATCACTTCCTGAATCAAGATTTTAAAAGGAATCGGGTTACAATCTCACTAAAGAGAAAGTATACAAAATCCCTGTCTTCTCGTAAACTCAGTTACTATTAATTATCACCTCAACTAGCTTAATTTAATAAATCAGCCTAGACATGACAAGAATAAATGTTCAGCAATCCCAGAATCTTCTACAGTGACTAAGCAGTAGAAACATGGCATCTTTAAAAACAACAATAAAAAACATACGCAGCCAAAATATTCCACCTTGATATTACTTGATACGGCATTGAATGTTCCTTCCCGCTTGATTTCATGTGTTGCAATATCTGAAACACGCAAATATAATAAGTATAAACATAATTACCACCCAAAGTTCAAACATAGTAAAAACAAATATAAGACACACACCACGTAGAGTTTTGTAGCCAGTTTTGCCGGCTCATCTTTAGAATCTTGAATGAGTTTGTGAAGAAACTTCGCCGCTTCGAACTCCACATTTTGTGAAGATTGTGAAGACGTCATCTCATTTCAGCTTCAAAAATCTAGTTAGAAAAAATCAAGAATTAATATTAATTAAACAATTACACTGGGCTTTTTCGAAAAAACAATTTTACATACAATTATAAACTAATTTATCAAATTCGAGAACAATAGGGAAGTATGAAAATTTGAATTTATATGAAGATCGAAAGACTCCCAAAATCTATTAAAATTAAAAATAATACTAAAAAAACTAACCCTACTTCACGCACACAAACACGAAAACATAACCTAACATCTCAAAAAAACTACTAATTGAATTTTCTTGTGAAGAAGACTAGTGATAAGATTCAAATTCAGCTTTATGAGCGACGATTTTGCTGGAGAATTCAATTTTGTGAAAAGCTTTTTTCGCGACAAAGAGGAATAAAAGATAGAGACGATGAGGGGCAGGGAAAAGGATAAGATTACCAGAAAGTCGAATACGAGTAGGGAATTGCAGGGAATGATAACAGCAGAGAGTGATCCACATAGAGAGGTAGGTGCTTTCTCTCAAATGTTGAAGTAAATAAAACCCTCAATAGGCAATGGGGGAGTTCCTTCTGCAATTAGTAACCGAGCCCTCAGCCCCGGGAGCCCACCGCACGAGAGTCATTTGTCTGGCACGTGCGGTTTTTTTAGGTGCGCCAAATTCCTAGTTTTTCTTTATATTGTAAATATATATATATATATATATATATATATATATATATATAAAAAAAAAAAAAATTTAGAGCTGTGTTTTATAAAAGGAAATAATAAAAAAAATATAATTTTATGGATTACGAGAAGGAAGTGTATTTTCTATTGCTTTGCTTTGAAAAACTTAGGATCATTTGGTATCGTTTTCAATTTTTGTTGTTTGAAAAAAATTGTAAATATTAAAAATTGACAACAGGTTGTCAATTTGTTTTCAAGTCAAACATAATGATTTTTAGAAATTGCGATTTGCGAGTGGTGATTATTTTTATTATTTTATAAAAAAAATATCCGACAGGATTACTTCTCTATTTATTTTCCAAGAAGACAAAAACAAATAATAAAAACTATACGAAATCATCTAGTGGTGGACCAGTGGTAAGAGCTTAGGATCAAAAGGTTTGCTCCCTCTGTGGTCTCATGTTCGAGCCATGTGGTTGTTCATATGATGGTCACTGGAGGCTTACATAGTCGTTAACGTTAGGGCCCGTGGGATTAGTCGAGGTGCGCTCAAGCTGGCTTGGACACCAACGTTAAACTAAAAAAAATAAACTATAGATAGAACAAATTGTCTTGGTATTTTATCACCATAACTCTGACAATTGTTATTGTCATTATTATAGTTTTTTTAAAACTTAGCCAAGCGGGTTGATACAGAACTCATTTGATCCGGGACTATGAGTAACCCGGGTTTATAAAAAAATTAGAGTAGTTAAAAACTTGGCTGACTTGGCAAATTGACCTGGTAAAACTCGGTTAAAAACTTAGTTCCAACATGTTGATTATTTTTTATTTTTTACCAAAATTATATCATTTTGATTTATAAAAAAAATAGAGTTGACCCAATCAAAACTCATGACCCGGATCGAGTTTAAAAACATCTTGTTATTAAAATAATTATTATTTTATATTGTTATTGTAATCATTATTATCATAATATTATAATATTTATCACCACTATTTTTACTATTAACAACACAACTTCTCTCCCTGAAAATTATAGTTTTGAAACCCGGTCTGGTGGCCGACCCGACCCAAGATCCGGGTCACTCGAATTAACTCTATTTTTTTTATATAAATCAAAACGATATTGTTTTAGTGAAAAACAAAAAAATAATCAATGATTTACAATCGAGTTTTGCTAGGTCACCCCAAGTTGTGACTTCCTCTAGTTTTTTTTAAACTCGATTCAGTTCCAGTCCCAGGTCCGTTAAGTTCCGGGTCGACCGTTAGATCAAAACAAATTTCAAAACTATATTATTAACATACGAGAATAGTTTTCTTTTCTTTACCAGTAAGAAAACAACTCATTTTAAAAAAAAACAAATCTACAGGAAAATGTTTTCTTCAACAAATTATTTTTCACAAAACAAACTCACAACAATTTATACTGTAAAATATAAATTTTTTATACTATAAAATATATATAAAAAATTCAAATCATCATCAACATGTAAATCACAAAACTGAATAGAAAGAACTGTGTACAGAAAGGAGGCAGGGCGGGGGGGTTCTTCCAATTTTGATCTTAACAGCTCATGGAATAATTGTACGACTACTAGTTCTATTATTATTGGAAAAGCAGAAGGCCGTCCGTTGTTGAAAGTGTTTATTTTTAAAAACATTTTTTATTTATAAATATATTAAAATAATATTTTTTTAATTTTAAAATAATATTTTTGATATAGCATATCAAAACAATTTTAAAATACTAAAAAAATATTAATTTTTAAAAAAAAATTTAAATTTCTAGAAATACGGATTGAAAGATGTTTTCAAAGGGTTTGGGTCCATCCAGCCTTGAACGTGCTCCCTCTCCTCCAGAGACACTTAAGGTTCATTTAAAGAATCAAAAGCTGAAGGGAGCCATGTTAGAGATGCTTGAAAACAACATAAAAAATTTAGGCCCTGTTTGTTTGCTGAAAAGTAGTTTCTTTTTAGAAAATAAATTCCGGAAAAATAAATTATTTTTTGATATTTGGTAGTATAATGGAAAATAAATTGAAAAACATTTTTCAATGTTTGGTTACGTTATGGAAAATGAACTGGAAAATAACTTATTAATATTTTATTTTTTTCAAGTTGAAAGATGAAGAAATTAAAATAATAATAATTAAGATTTCATAAATTATTTCAAATAAAATAAGTAACAATCAAAAGAATGAGGACCAAATTTGATAGATAAAAAATGATAAGGGAAAAGCAAATAACAATTATAAAAATGAGGACTGAAATTAATATAAAAATTAAATTCTAAGGGATGAAGTTGAAAAACAAATATTTAAAACAAAATACATATAGCAATTAAAAATTTGAGGACCAAATTTGATATAATCAGCAAATAATATGACATTTCTAAATTTTTCACAACTTCCAGAAAAGTGTTTTCCGCCTAGACCCTGTTTGTTTGCTGGAAAGTAGTTTTTTTTGGAAAGTGAATTATTTTCTGATGTTTGGTAGTGTAATTGAAAATAAGTTGAAAAAAACTTTCCAGTGTTTAGTTATGTCATGAAAAATGAGTTAGAAAATAACTTATTAATGTTTTATTTTTCTCAAGTTTATTAAAATAATGAGGATAAATTTTACAAATTAAAAAGTTGAATGAGAATGAAATTGAAAAAAAAATTTCATAAATTATCTCAAATAAAATAAATAATAATCAAAATAATAGAGATGAAATCTAAAAAGTAAAAAAACATGAAAGATGAAGAAATTAAAATAATAATAATTAAGATTTCATAAATTATTTTAAATAAAATAAGTAACAATCAAAAGAATGAGGATCAAATTTGATAGATAAAAAATTTCAATTAAAAAATGATAAGAGAAAAACAAATAACAATTATAAAAATGAGGACTAAAATTAATATAAAAATTAAATTCTAAGGGATGAAGTTGAAAAACAAATATTTAAAACAAAATATATATAGCAATTAAAAGTTTGAGGACCAAATTTGATATAATCAGCAAATAATATGACATTTCTAAATTTTTCACAACTTCCAGAAAAGTGTTTTCCGCCTAGACCCTGTTTGTTTGCTGGAAAGTAGTTTTCTTTTGGAAAGTGAATTATTTTCTGATGTTTGGTAGTGTAATTGAAAATAAGTTGGAAAACACTTTCCAGTGTTTAGTTATGTCATGAAAAATGAGTTAGAAAATAACTTATTAATGTTTTATTTTTCTCAAGTTTATTAAAATAACGAGGACAAATCTTACAAATTAAAAAGTTGAATGAGAATGAAATTGAAAAAAAAATATAATTTCATAAATTATCTCAAATAAAATAAATAATAATCAAAATAATAGAGATAAAATCTAAAAAGTAAAAAAACATGAAAGATGAAGAAATTAAAATAATAATAATTAACATTTCATAAATTATTTCAAATAAAATAAGTAACAATCAAAAGAATGAGTATCAAATTTGATAGATAAAAAATTTCAATAAAAAAATGATAAGGGAAAAACAAATAACAATTATAAAAATGAGGACCAAAGTTAATATAAAAATTAAATTTTAAGAGATGAAATTAAAAAATAAATATTCAAAACAAAATATATATAGTAATCAAAAGTTTGAGGATCAAATTTGATATAATCAGCAAATAATATGACATTTCTAAATTTTTCACAACTTTCAGAAAGTGTTTTCCGTCCAAATTTTACAGGAAAACACTTTCCTAGAAACCAAGCTAAATTTTCCTTTGACTGGAAAGTGTTTTTTGTTTACCAACTTTTCTAATGACAAACAAACACAGGAAAAATTGAAAAGTGATTTTCTGGAAACTATTTTATGGGAAACAAATATAGCTTAAAATAAAAAGAAAAATACTTTTCTGGAAATAAAACTAAATTTTTATTTGATTGAAAAATATTTTTTATTGATCAACTTTTCTAATAATAAATAAATACAGAAAAGTTTGTAAAGTAGTTATTTACAAATCAATTTTCACGGTTTTAATACAATAAAGTAGGTAGCATCAATTTTGGATAAAGGAAACGACAGTATAATGATGGATCTCTCCTCCAAAAAATAATAATAAAAAAAAACCTTGAATTGGCTATCAAGGACATGATGGTTATTGTCCAAAGTCACATTTGATTATTTGAGGGTTAGCTGGTTTTTTTATTTTATTTTAGAAGTACGATGAAATAATTAAAACATCCTT
>Ga0307507_10005016_pt1 | contig 22377 bp, 31 predicted proteins | sample 7_EM_MG_FD_207223 | JGI IMG/M metagenome (GOLD analysis project Ga0307507, IMG submission 207223) | Populus trichocarpa ectomycorrhiza microbial communities from riparian zone in the Pacific Northwest, United States - 7_EM | ecosystem: Host-associated > Plants > Roots > Unclassified | place... | reverse complement strand
ACGCGAGATGAAAGCAATGAACTGGTTCACCAACCCGATCAGCCGCAATGTTCAGCAGAGAAAAGTCGTCATACCGTTCTTAATATTATGTCTCTTCGCCAAACAACCTCATTGAAAGGCGAATGTATCTGGTCTTCACAAAAGCAACAAGTTCATGCGACGGGCATCAATATGCTGCCAAGAAAGCCAAAAGCCCCACGCTTAGCCACTGCACCAAAAGGTCCGATAAGAGCTACCCCTTCTGTCATCCAGGGCTTTTCTGCCCAAGACCTGGTGCTTTTGAGAGTGAGTGTACCGCACAGATATCATTGTCACTCACTTTACGTTAGGTCGATACGCGCACTAACGGAACACCCTTCCTGTTGACATAGACCCCACAGTAAGTCGACGGAGATGGGTTCTTGATCAAGTTTTTCCACCCTGTTTGAAGCTTGACAAGAAAGATATTTTTTTCGTCAAAGTGCTCTCGAGACTTCAGAAATCATGAAAATCATGTGAGTCCTTATTCCAAGAAAACATAGGCAAGTATGAACTAAGTTTTTACAGACAACTTATAAATTATTACACGGCCATCACTGGTCGTTTCACGAAGACCGATGATTCTCGAGAAGTTTATATTCGCCGGTAACTGATAAGCGCTTGCTGGACTGCATGCTTTAGTGGTTTTCTGGACGGTATGTCTATTTCTTTGCTTGTCGGTACAAGGTCCCTCTCATAGTTGATCCTGTATAGCTACCGTCCGATAGCTTATTGAGCATTTTCTCTGCTCAGGAAATGTCTCACAGCATAGCGGTTTCAAAATTATTGACGCAGTCAAGCTGGAGGCTGGTGAACTTCCCATTTCGCTCGAATTGTCTTCAAAGATCCAACTTTATCAATCAATTGTGATTTTGACCGCCTTTCAAAGAACCGAATGGTCAGTGTAATATTCCCCCTTTCTGATGCGTGGGCCAACCGCATTATAAGGGAAGTCGATAGGACGTCTAATTGACGCCCTTATGTGGTGGACTTTGGGAAGCCAACCTACATCCATTCGCAATTGCAGACGACATGCGTGGTTTGATTGCTCTGGATGTATACATATCCAAACCATTGGTAGTCCTCTCAGCTCGTATTTCTAGAAGCATGAGTTGGAGAACGAGGCAACATTGTTGGCCAACTCAATTCGCAACGCTCACAACGACTCGTTACTTGGATTCGTTTCGAAGTGGTCGCCCTTGTCCTCATGGGATTTTCGGGGGGAAAGATCAACAATATTGCGGACGCCTTCCATGCCCCGAGTCTTTGTGGTCGAGGAGGGCAGAGCAACCCGGTATCATGGTAAACAGGCAGTTCTGATTGCCTCGATCTCAAGGCTAAGCGCTAGTTCCCCTGCCGACATTCTCAGTTTCTTGCACAATCCAAATGGAAAGACCTTTCTTTTACTGATGCCCACGGCTTGATGTGCTACCTTCAAGATGGGAGCTGATTGTCGTTGCGTTGCAAGGAGAAGTTTCATCAACACTTGATGTTGCGACTTGAGAAAGCTCTATCAATTCCCTTAAGCCCCAATTTTTTAACACAGAGTTGGTGGGTATTAAATCTTGTAATTGCTCTCACATTCAATCAGGAAACGCGGACGATATGCACCAGCGTCGTACCAAAATCTCATAAATGATATGACGGGGGCATTGAAGGTACTCTTTGAGTCTGAGCCAGAAGTACACAAAGCGATAGCCGACACTGATTGCAGCAAACTCCACATCCAAGTCGGAAGTCAGCAATCTGTTTCGCATTCGACGCGACAGGCGCCCAGGTTTCTTCCCATTGTTGCAACCCTTGGCGGTGATCTTAGGTGTCTGGAAAAAGAATGGGAGGGCGACATTGCTGCTTTGCGATACGACATCATGAAAAAGTATTTTGGTTCCTCAGCTGGTTGTGGCTTTTCCTAATTTGTTTCTGTCATTGTAGTAAGATTGGGATTTTGTGTTCCAAAATCCAGGTCTCACTGGAAGAGTCAAATGTACGGTAAGATGTACCGAACACATTGCATTGATGTGTTTTTTGAGCTTGAGAAACTTTCAAGTCGGTTACAACGAGCCAACCATGAGTTCCATCACTGTAATTTCCTGAATCCAGGAATGAGGGTCCTTTCCAAAAGGGCCTGGACTGCATTCCCGTGGTCATTTGGACTCAATTGTATTCATTGCAATTGGTAATGCCATTTGTAGTCGACACTGCGTTATGCGGGGAACGCCTGCCATGTTCCCTAAAGTTGCCGGTTCGACCGATCGAGTCTTTAAGTATATGCCTGATGAGTGCGGCTGATCAATTTCAACACATGTATCTTAGCGCTTATGGAGTCCACAGAGGTCATAAGATGAATAACAGCCGACTCAGAATGACTCCTTCTGTCATTTTGGCGTATCGCCTACGTAAAGCCTTTGTTGTAGCCGAATTTCAAGTTCGCTTAGGTCTAACCAAAAACATTTCCGTTCCCCGAGCCACTCGTATACAATTCCTGGATTACCACAGTCATATTAGAGAGTCTTGACCGCCCAAAGTTCATCTCCCAAATAAGATACCGTATCAACCCCAACACCCTTGTTGACTTTCTTGATTTCCTCCGTGCTCATCTTGGTAATTCCAATTCCCACCGCATGTTCCTTTCCCTCGGCATGAATTGTAACGGCCCTTTCTGAAGGTATGGCCTCCTCGGCAGGAGGTAGCGACCCTCCCGCAGATGTGAACCCTGGACACATCATATGTGCCCCTGCCAGGAGAAACCGGATCGCACCCCGATCGACTTGTACTTTAGGCAGGATATAAGGGTCTGTGACGCGGGATGATTCACAAGAGGGGTTATATGTGGGGATCCAGGGGCAATTGCAGACAGATCAAAAAGAAAATAGAAGGAGAAGTCAGTACCATTTCGGTCAATCCAGTCAGAAGACAAAGAACGCCCGTCTAAACGAGTCATCTTTTCGTCAAGTTTACTCACACTTATGCAATAATCGCAGCGTAGGATAAAATAGCCCATCGAAGTGTTGAAAGAATATCGGCTCCGTTTTGACGGTGTAGATGGAAACGTGGTCTCTGCTATGCGGTTTGATTTCCAGGAGAAAGCGAATCATGATCAATAAATAAGTGGGCCATTCAATGAGTCAAGGACAAGGTACGAACCACTTGACGAGGACAAGTCCCTCTTTCTTCGGCCAAACGACTTCCAGGGTCTCTGGTTCGATCATCCATTGTGATAACACAACTGTTCGAATTTGTCTTTGAACAGACGATTTTACAGGTGTGTGTCCAGAAACGTCCGTCGAGGGGCTGAATCTATTAGCGAATTCAGAACTCCGCATAATTTCATTCATTCATTAAACATACTTCTTGAACATCTGAAGAAAAAAAGTTTTTAGCGACCCTTAGCACGCGACAGTTGTGTACAAGGCTGAGACTTAAAGATAACAGCTGCTGATCAGTCTTGTGCCACCATCAGGCGCGTTGCAACACTCGTGATCCACAACCCTGATTCTGAAAGATCAGTTTCGAGATGAAATATGTATACGTTATATTACATATGCTATTGGTACATAGTTAATCGTAATATTTAACGGTCCGCCGGAAAAGAAACAAGTCGAAAGCATACAGGGATTAAACTGGCAATATGATTGAAATGGTAGGGTGGGGAAAAAGGGGTCATTGCTTGAGAGGAAGTGGGGACATACTTACTGAAACCTACGGGGTGTTCCTCATCATAAAGACCGACACGCTCAAGACGAGAAGGAAAGAAGGGCCTTTTACTATCCAACAGATAACCTTGTTCCACACGTCGCCTCCCCACTCATTCGAAATCAAATGTCTTCGTCCCGATCATCCAGTTGGCTGGGTTTGAGCATACCAGGTATGCGCATGGCAGCTTGACGCTCTTCATCCGCCTTTTGTTGACTCTCAAGCTCCTTCTCTTCTAAGAAAAGATCTGCGTTGTCACCAGCAGAGAATTCTTTAAGCTGAATGAGGAAGTCTCGAAGCGCAAGTTTGAAGCGGACTATATCATTGTTGTAGTTGAAAAGAGCTGTGACGAACGCCGTTACTTGAGGACTGGAATAACCAATCGATCAGGTACATGCAAAATGAAATTCGAAAAGGTCCAAACCTTGAGACATGAGGGAAGGCGTTCTTAAGTAGGTTTGCGGTATAATTCCGCAAGAATTGAGCATTGCTCGAGGTACCCGGGAATGCTGCCGGATCATACAGGGGCTGAACAATGACATTGGCCTCGACCAGTTGGAACAAGCGAGCAAGCAGAGCGCTCTGCAGCTTGAACCCGCTTTTGTGATCTGCATCAGTGAGCACGAAGAAGATGTCTTGGAGAATACTGAGGAAGTATTGTTGGAAGAATGCGTTGATAACTGCTGGATCGGATGCAGTGGAGAAGTTGTTGATGACCTCAAGGCATACTAGATGAAAAAGTCAGTTGATCCATTTTCACAATAAGCCAAGTCAATTTACAATTGAGTCCCGTGTCTGCGATATCGCGCATCGTGTGCTTAATGGCCCAGATAATACTATCCATAAAGAGCTTGAACTGGTTCGGGGGAATGGTTAACAGCGCTAACCAAAGCGTCAGAACATCGCCTTCTAGGATGCGGATCCACTAACCAGGGAAACAATTGATATTAATCGAGCGAAGAAGCTTGAAGAAGCCGACACGATGCTCGGGGAACTCAGCGAAGTCTTGATTTATCATATTCAACGTTGGCTCGAAGACCGCATCCAGGATTGCTGGCACTTGAGGGGTTAAAAGATGCTAAATCAGTGGTAAGCGAGTCCCTATATCAGATGACTGACGAAATACACTCACCCCAAGTCTCGCAATAATAGTAGCCATAACATTTAAGACTTCTGCATCTCGTGCTGCGGCCACATTAGTGGTATAGTCCCCGAGAATGGCATCCAACAACGGAGGCATAAAATTAGCATTAACAGCTTCCATGTCTTCCGCTTTCTTGACATAGGTCTCCATAAGTTTGAGAACCTCCTTTTTGACCGTTCGCAATTGGCGAACTTTGGGTGTTTTAGTTGAGATAGTACCTGGAGCAGGGTTTCGTTACTGCATATAGACTGAAAGCGGAAGACACACCTTCTTTCTGCACCGTGTCGCTGACGATGCCGCTTACTGCCTTGTAGAGACCAAGCATGTCCAAGAAGATACGGCCAAGCTGAGGTAGATAGAAACTTCCGATGGAGGTACATGCAGCCACATTCGTCTTCAGAACATTGGCAAGGATTTTGATGTTATCCGCGCTAGAAAGCACATCCATATTTTGAGCTGCTTGAGCCATTAGGGAGTCCCACTAATGAAAGTTAGCAAATGTTCTCAAATGATATTAGGACGCACGGCATTATTTGGCAATTCCATTAGTTTTGCTATAAGTTTCTCTTGCTGAGGTTTATTCGGCTGCGCAGAAATCATATATCCAACAGCCTCATAGAAGGTATGTACCTTTCAGATTAGATGACAGATCAGATTCAACACACGCAATCAATGTCTGGATGTACCTGTTGAGGAGACAAATCCACTGTAATCCTGTGCAGAAGTCTCAAAATCTCGTCGACAAATGGCTCTGTCTCTCCGGATTGGTGCATTACAAAGTGCCTCCTACACTTTTGAGCAATTTTGATGAAAGTATCGCAGGCCATGTCTTGCACGCCCTCGTGGGTTTCGTGCATGAACTCGAACAATTTGTTGACCACTGTCTTGAGGAATTTCCAATGGGCCTTCAAAAACCGAGGGTACTGACCAACGATATACATGATATCGGACGCCACTACCGCTTTGTTGTCTTTTCCCCGTTTGATTTCGCATAGTCCGAGCAAGTCTTTAATAACGGTGACCAAGAAACGTTTCTCGGTTTCCTCGTCTAGAAGGGGAAAAAAGTGAGATTGAATGTAGAAACAAGTAGGAAAGGACTTGCTCATTGCTCCCGAAATAGAACCAATCGCCCAACAGAGTGTGTTTAGGTTGTTCCATGACCATTCCGAGCCGTCTACTTGTTTAGCGAGCTTTTCGGTCAGAATATTCTCAGTGTCGGTGACATCGAGGTGAGTCAAATATACAAGGAGTTCTCGCATGGATTTGTAGAGCACGATGGTGTCGCTTTCCTTCATGAATTCTCGGACAATTTCTCCTTCATCGTTCTCGACAATAAGGACCTAGTTTGCTAACGTTAGGGCGGGCAGGTTGCGAAGACCAAAAGATACGCACCTCCTCAGGCTTGACCATACGCTCGATAACCACCAGTCGCAGGTTCGACAGTACGTCACTATATATATTCTTCCGCAGTGAAATGCCGTTTAACATGCTCGCGCCATTCGATCCGCCCAAACTTAAGCCCATCAGAAGTCCTGAGTCACCAATTGGGAGACTCTGAATCTCGTCATACAGTTCTGCGACAAGTTTCAACCAATATTCCAAACAGATCTTAAATATTTCGCGTTCATCAACCTGCGAAATTTTGACCATGTATAGATGTGCATTTAGCAGCACATCTCGGTTTTGTTCCGATTCGACTGCGCGGAGGTGGTTTGACAAGAAATTGGCCAAGAATAAAGCAAGATTGAGAACAAGTTCTTGACCAGAATCTCCAGCGTTTTGGTATGCCTGCGCGATGTTGGTACTTGGAGGGATCATTCGGTTGACGGAAGTCATGACCATGGCGAATAAGATGACGAATTTCGGATCGTATTCTGGACCTACACTCAGTGCGGCGATTTCAGCCAAACATTTAAGTGTCACGTTGCGGAATTCCGGGGCTTCGAGGAACTGGAGATAACTACGTTCAACAAAGTCACACGAAAGTAGAAATGACACATACACGATTAAGCAATAGATCGATGATTGTAGTTTCAAAAATGTATCCGAGGGGAATCCAATTCAAAAACCGCAGAAGTGTCTCCAGAGTAGCCTTGATAAGAGACACTTTCTGAGCCTCCTCGAGAACTTCCGAACAGAGCTTGAAGATCTCAGAGAATTCGTGGCACATCTGATTTTTTAGGTTCTTGATCTTGGCTTGTGTCAATTGTTCGGCAGAAAAATCAAACACTTCCTCTGACAACAACTTCAGTATAACCATGTTGTTTTCGCAAAGGGAGAGGTTGGTCTTAGAGGATTCCACGAGGTCACTGATGAACGTTGGCCAGTTGTGTGGCCATTCCTGCTTAAGTATCTGCAATAGTTTAGTAAGACATGATATAACAACGAATTAAGTGCAAACCTGGACGAGTGCAAGGTTAAGCTTGTTGATATAGGTCTTCTCTTTCCGGAAAGACACCTCATCCGATGCGACCTTGACAGCCACACTGACAATAAAATTACGAATACCTTTGCGACGATAAGGCACTTTCGATATAGATATTGCGCAACTCACCTTGCCGCTCGCCCTCTGGGAGACTTTTCCACCTTGTTTGGATTAGTTTCTCAAGAATTTGAAGACCGATGTACTTGACACGAAGATCAGGATTGGAAAAGAACAATCGAGAACTTAATTAACCTTTGCTTGTGGAAAAGAGGACTTCTCGAGAATGTCTGGCACTCGTGTCCAGGACTCTGGGTGATCCTGAAACTGTGTGAGGACTTGCTGTGCCAACGCTTGCTGAAAAGGAGGATCAGATTGACGAGAGTGATAGGAAGAAAACGTGCACACCTCTTGTCCTAGACCGGTATAAAAAGCCATAACGACCTTATCCATGACCCCGACGTCGAACTCTTTTGAGAAATCCAGCAGACTCTGCAAAAGATCGCTGGTTAGATGCTAGGAATTATGACTCAGAAACCGTACCTCCATGGTTGCGCTTCAGGATGGGGATGCACTGACAAACGTAGATGTTGAGTGTTGAGACTGTGAGCGCGATTTATTCAAATCCAGTGCTCTGGAGTCAATTCAAGTTGGGCAGAGGGCGAACGTCACTCGCGCAGGACAAACCGTGACTCTGGAACAAGACGGTCACGGGTTCATTCTTATCTTCACCAGTCGCATTGGCAAGTTGACGCGTCTTGCAATTAGAAAGGGTGAGTAGCCGCTGAGATCTAAATGACGGTAAGAGCGTGTAATATTTTGAAAAATCTGAAGAAAATTATGCAGAGAAGGCAGAAGTTATTTGTTTGGAAGTTCAATCGACAGCCGCATGTCGAGACAACGTTCTAAGTATTACAGGGGACTTTGGATCGTGGCTAGCCTACTACCGAAGTGTTCCGACTCGGGCTGATAAAACTTCTCAGAACTAGGCTCATGTTGGTGTCGCCCCTATGTTACATCATACCGGTAACGAGCAACGAAAACTAGAATCGCAAGATGGACGACAGCAGATAGTAGATGATCCCTGAACAATGACCGGAATAAATTCAGTCTGGCCTCAGCTAATCCAGAATGCGTCAGGGTTCTATCCGATTATAGATTCCTATTGCAGAATCAGTCACTAGACTCAATCGAGGCCGAATTATAGGACAACACGTTTAACGTCCAACTACCATGCCCTCGTCGTGAGTTTTCAAATTGTCATCAAGATTTCCTTCTCATAAAGTTCGAACAGATTGGAATTTCTTAAACACTTGTCCCCTATGTCAGCAATATTCAATAGGTTAATTATGACTGCAAATTGCATTTCATAAAGAAGTTCCCCCAATATTTGTCTTTCAGCCGAACGATGGTTTCTTATGAGGATGCTCCATTTTCATTGTGTTGGTATGATTTCCCTCTAGCGATTGTTCATCTGAAATTTCTATAAGATTCGAGTTCATCTGTAATTTGAGGTATTCGCACCTCTGTTCAATTCAAATCAGGTGTATGCACCGCTTTCACTTTCAAGTTCTCAGTCGCCTTACGATCTTTTTCTAGCCTGAAGCCTGGTATCGGAAGCGATTCCTCTTTTGGGTTCCATTCTATAATTCGTCTTCTGAATATGACTTTCCCCATCTGCGATATAGTCATCTCGTCACAGCCGAACACCTTCGCTGATTGTGTTCTTCAAGCGGAGCGACCTGCATCGACTCGGATAAATTATCGCCAAATGAATTACTTTCTGAAGATGATACCTACATGCAAATTGTTTCGAACCAAGCAAGAACAGTAGTCAATGGCAGTCCATTTTTCAACCCTTTGGCGGTCGTTCGCTTGATTACAGAACTCCGACTGTATCTTCGTTGCGTTGTGCCCGATTAAAATCACAACAAAGATGATCCAACGCGAATGTGAAATTAATCTACTTCCTGAGGAATAAGCCCAACATTACTGGTCATGCATATATTTACTCTGCCGATTGTTTATCTTCCTTATCTGACCAAAATTTCCTTCTTCGGGCTCATGCTTGCCTTTGTGACAGTCGGTTCAACGAGGTTTGATGCACTTGTCGCCTCCATCTTCACTGAGCAAGTCCTGGGTTCCTTTCACCGTAAAGGATACACGAACCTCGTGGTTCAGTGTGGGGATTCAAAATTTGAACTAGCGGAGAGTGTAAAAAACGGAGAAACAGTGACCTTGTCGAGGGGGGGAGTGGAAATAGAAGTGTGGAAATTCAAAAACACATTGGAAGGGGAATTTGAGAGAGCAGATCTCATTATATCCCATGCTGGTGTGTCTACGATTCTAATATTTTAACCTCGTCGAATTTTACCTTGACTTGCAGGCTCGGGAACCATCCTGGAAGGCTTGCGAATGGGCAAGCTGATGATTGTTGTTCCCAACCCGACACTCCTGGATAACCACCAAGAAGAGCTAGCTATTAGCCTTGAGGAGATGGGGTATTTGAATATGGCTACTGTGATGTGAGTGTCAATTGAAATCTTGCTCGATAATTTCTACTGACCTTGAACCAGGAACTTATCAAGAGTTGTGGAAGATTCCGATCCCTCGAAGATTAAATCATTCCCTCCATTTGACCCCAGTCGTTTTGCGAGAATAATAGATGAAGAGATGGGATTTATTTGACATGTATAACTAATCACCATGCTATGAGAAATTTGTTCTTGCTTCCACCAGCTTGTAACAAACCACTGCAGACATCCTCATGGCACCTGTTTTGGAGACAGTGACAGTGGAAGGAAAACCAGAGGAATACGAGGAATGCAACGTGCATGCAATCTATGATGCGATTGCCACTCATTTTTCATCGACAAGGTACAAGGTGAGCTATGACTATTCACCCCTCTTTCTTTAAACTTCTGTCAGGATAGCCATGGCCAATTATCTCTACTTTTCTATCGAGTCTGCCAGCAGGATGGGTGGGTTTAGATTCTGGAACTGGAAACGGCAAATATCTATCGCTACCCCTTGATCGCCCTGGCCATATCTGTACTATTGGACTGGACAGGAGTAGAAATTTGTTAGACATAGCGAGGGTTCCTGTTGATGGTACCAATTTAAGGGAAGTAGTGTTGGGGGATGTACTGGACAACCCCTGGAGGGTAGGAAGTTTTGTAAGTTTTTCAGACTTTCCGGAATTTCATACACTCAAATATTTTAGGACTATGCAATTTCAATAGCGACTATCCACCACCTGGCAACGCATGACAGGCGGTGTTCTGCCGTGAAGGTAGGCGCGTGTTTTACCATTGTCAATCTAGCTTATTTCCTTCAGCGCCTTCTTCAAGCAGTTTCGCCTGATCATGGACGTGTTTTGATTTACGTATGGGCTATTGAACAAGATGAGCTTTCGAAACGCAAAGTCCCTTCAAATGATACTGTCTCTTTCACGGGAGTCGACGTTGTTGTCCCGTGGGTACTGTCCAAAGCGCCGAGCAAAACCATGGAGTCAGAACAAGATGAGATGAAACCCCAAGTATTTAACAGATATTACCACATGTTTGCAAAAGGGGAACTTAGGGGCCTTGTAGACGAAGCAGCCCAGGAACTTGGGCTTCATATCGGATGCGAAAAGCAAAGCAACAGAGGTGTTGAAATTGTCCAAGATGGATGGGAGAGATCGAATTACTATGTTGAACTGAGGCTCTGGGACAAGGTCGAGCTTTTGTGATACTTTCTGGTATTCAGGAATGCGATGAAATTGAATGACAGAAAACATGATAGATTGAAGAATAGGAAACTATCCGCTTGCTGTCATGACTGTAAAATATATTAGATTCGGAACAGGCGACATGAACTCAAACGAAACATACTGGCATTGATCAAATCCCCTCCACTCTCCTTGAGCGCACGGACTGCCTTTGCTCGTGAGCAGTTAACCTGCTGCATCACACGGTCAATATCGGTAGGGTCAATACCGGTCTCGTCGATGTCGGCGACATCTTCAGGCGCTTCAAGATCGGGAATGTCATCGTCGTCCTCTTCAGCACTGGCGCCAGTATCCGTCAGGTTAGGAATCATATTGCCACCTCCAGACGAAAATTGCTGCGCAGCCGAAAGTCCTGCTTGAGAGTTCGAGTCCTCAACCTTGGCTTCGCCGAAAACGATATAACAATCGCTGTTGGGTGATTTATAAACCTCAGGAGAGGCCAGCACGAAGAGGACCTGAGGTATTCAATGAGTAACAACTAAAAATCAGCAATATTGACATACATTTTTAGGCCTCCTCAGTGTTACTCGTGTAATACCAGGGACTTTTTTCAACCCCAATCCCAACAGAGCCTTCCTTGCCTTGCGCTCGGTGCGGGAATGAATTTTTTCAAGTGCAGTCGCAGAGGTAGGGTCCTCTTCTTCTTCCTCATGGTCTTCGTGGTCATGATCATGCTCCGAACAATCAGAAGCTACTTCTTCTATGTGGGCCGACATCTACGCTAGGTCATCAGCTGCAAGTCATCTCACATCGACGATGAGCATCCATCGAATACGACATTGTGGGACTCGTGGTTTGACAAAGAGTAGGGTAATGTATCTTACCTCGGTGCTTTGTGACTGAGAATGGGGAATAGTCCTTGGAACGAGCGCGACGTTTCTGACAGCGAGCTCTTCGATTGGTGGTGTTATGATTTGATTGGTTCAAATCGATAAGACCAAATCACTTGCCGGCTCCCAACATCCGGTGCATAGCTTAGCAAGTGTTATGCATGATGCCTGTCGCTTCGCAAGTCCGGTCGACATTGAGCAATGATCCAGAAGGCCTACCATTAAACGATCTTCTTGCTATTGTCGACGAATTTGTGCACGAATGTGCATCAAGCCAGGAACTTGGTCAGCGGGTATTCGAGCTGGAGGAGGAACTACAGGAAATCTATCGTGATGGTCTCGTTTACACGACTCTGGAACAGACAGAGATCTTTTTGGCTGTTCTGTATTATCTTGGGCCAATTCTGCCTTCAACATCTGTCATGTCATGGTTTGACCTTGTGCTGCGGCCGGCCTTGCGCGAACCGAAACTGCATACCGCATCTGTGAACCATGCAAAGGAACTTATCATATCTTCCCTTCAGAAGACCAACGAAGCATCTGCGGATAGGGTCAAGGACTTTCGAAGAAGGTTGATGGAGCTTTACTTGCTCGACGCATTCAACGAAGGGTCGGGAGAGGACATCCTCGAGTGGGCCGAGCTAAGTCAAGAGGACCGATACAAAAGAACACATTGGAAGCACAACCTAGAGGATATTATTCTGAGCTTTGGAAATGGGAGTCCGGAGGTACGAATCCACATATGGAATCAGCTTCCTTTTCTAACTTATCTCGGTTCAAGGACTTTTTTGATGAAATTGACGAACATTTCGCCATCCCTTCATCGCGTCTGCAATTATTCTCTCTATTAAACGCATTTACAAACGCGCCATCATTTTCTTCTGCCGCCAAAGTGCTTTCAAAGCATTCGTTGATGCTTAAACTTCTGCATTCCCTCCTCTTGGATAACTCGTCCACGGCAGCGACCTTAGGTCTCACATTACTAGTAAAAATCTTACCTTTCTTTGCTGTGCATACTCGCGAGGATTTGTCATTGATGCTACCAAGGCTTTTCGCTATCCTCGCGAGGATCATGTGCTGGAAAGAAAGGCCAGCCTCGAAAAGCTTAACCGACACCACAGACACAGACTTCGAGCGGGAGCTTGAATATGAAACGAACCCGGTCCTTAAGCTCAACCCTGGTCTCAAATGGGAACGCTTAGAAATGTCTTTTTGCGGCGCAGCATCTCTACCGCCTTCGTCTCGAAATTATTTCACCATGCTATACTATTTGTATCCAGCCAACCTATTGAAGTTTCTCCGGAGTCCTTCGCGTTACCTGGTCGACAGTGGGGCCCCTAGCCCTTATGTTGAATCTTGGGAACAAGCATTCGATAAAGGTGGAATTCATCGACGAACCAAGGTACGTTTGTGTCGTCTTATTCTCGGTGACTTGGGTCACTGACGTCTTGGATCTTGTAGGACTTTATACAGGAGCACAATTGCCATCCAATACTGTTGCGAAACGACGCTATTGCCGAACTATCTAAACCAAAATTCTGGGGGGATTACGAGATATCTCGTATCGTCTCAGAGGCTCCAATGCTCGACCTCCGTAATCTGGTTGTCGCCATGCTCGCACGATACCACCCCAGTCATGGGCAAGAAAATAATGCGTCTCTAGCAACAATCCAGGAAACTTCTGCAAGTGATACTTCCACGGAGGCAAGCAACAACAGCACAGGCACAAACTATACCTCAACACCCACACAATTTATTCGACCTATTGATATATCATCAGGGAAAGTGGTTATATTTCTGCAAGACATGATCAACACCACTGTAGCTCTGAAATCAAATTTGGACGTAGAGGTTATCCAGCCTTCGTCACAGGGCGCCCATTCTTTATTCCAGTCTAATTCTATTCCATCGTCGGGTCAAATCCAGGTTGGTCCGTCAAATAGCGAGGATTCGGATTCGAATTCTTCTCGAGTGGCTCAAGCGGTGTCGGGTCTCCAACGCGAAATCCTGCTCCTAAGGAACGACCTAAATTTTGAACTGTGGTTGTCGAGAGAAAATACTAAGCATATTGGGCGGCTGTACGAGGACCGAGTTTTGATGAAGAACACGGAAGCCGAACGACAGGGCTTGGTGTGCACGTACTTTTTGGCTTGGGTAAAGCGGGAACTAACGTTGAATTTTCAGTACAACAAGCTTCGAAGCTATCGTGCAAGAGTCAATCGCCTTGAGAACGATCTGCAAGAACAAATGCGAAACGCTTCCAGTGCGAAAAATCAATATATGGACTGGAACAGTGAGCTCCAGCAAAAAATGAAAGAACTCAGAGAAGAAAAAAAGAGTTGGATATCGGAGGCTGCTGCGCTGCGAGGTAGGGAGAAAGAGCTACAGGTCAGGTTCGTTGAATTGTGGTTTCATTAGCTAATATCAATTATTGTAGGCTCGATTCACTGCCCAAGGAACGTCGTTGGCTGAAGCAAACAACGAGTTGTTTGATCTCCAGACTCAACGGAAGGCGAATCAACATAAGATCGATCGTCTGCATGACTATGAAACTCAGATTCAGCAGTTCCTCGCAGTTCGGAAGACCTGGTATTTTTAATCCTTTTCATTCTCACTTGGTTCTCACTTGTTTTAGGGACGAAGATTTTGCTAGGTTCAATCAAAGAGAAGACGAAATAAAGGCTATGCAAACTCAATTCAAGCAAATGCAGCTGAAACTGTCGAGCATGGAGGGAGCCCAACTGGAGCTCGAGGATCAGGCGCGGTATGGAAAACTCAGTCGTTATTACCATTCTGCTTATGACACTATTTTTAGTGGCTATCGACGACAGATCCAAAGACTGGAAGCTCGACTGATACAGATGAGGCAGCTAGCGGAGAACTCGAGTCTCGAGTTCGCAGAAAGAGAAATAGCTGCCTATGCGGATGAGAAGGGGTCACTGACTGCGACAAATGAGAGGCTCACGGAGGAGAATTTGATACTAAAAGACGAGGTGATGGAACTAAAGGCGATGGTCGAGGTGCTCAAGAATCGGCGGGGATTAGTGTCTGAACCCAGAAGCCCAGTAAATCCTGAATTTGCTATAGGCGGTCCAGGTGCTTTGGAGAGCTACATATGAATTTATGTGTGCGTGATGGGCGCTTGGTGACAGAATATGTGACGATATGATGGAAAAGGAAATTATTCTCGAAGGTTCCACAGGCGTCTGTGAAAGATGCCGCGAAAGGCAATGTTCCGATTTTTCGAGAACTAAAATTTTGGATACATAAGGACCATCGTCGCATATTCCTTCTTGACCCAAACCCCCCACTTCATCCTCAGTGCTTACTCCTAAATCTACTCATGGCCAGTGAAAGCTTCGGATTCCAAGCTGAGATCAGTCAGCTTCTCGATCTCATCATCAGTATGTGACTCTTCCCCGACGCGTCTTTGTCGCCGTTGCTGACCTCCTCCAAAGATACCTTCTACTCCAATAAGGAGATCTTCTTGCGAGAACTTATCTCGAACTCCTCCGATGCCCTCGACAAAATCCGATACTCTTCTTTGACCGATGCCTCCGTCCTCGACACAGGCAAGGAGCTCTTCATCCGTATTACACCCGACAAGGAGAACAAGATTCTCTCTATCCGTGATACTGGTATTGGTATGACCAAGGCTGACTTGGTCAACAACCTTGGAACGATCGCCAAGTCTGGTACCAAAGTACGTTTTATATCTCTTGGTCTTCATCTCTTTCTGAACCTACCCATCTGTAGGGATTCATGGAGGCTCTCAGCTCTGGTGCCGACATTTCTATGATCGGTCAGTTCGGTGTCGGTTTCTACTCGGCCTACCTCGTAGCCGAGCGTGTCCAAGTCATTTCAAAACACAATGACGACGAACAGTACATTTGGGAATCGGCAGCTGGTGGCACATTCACCATCACCCCCGATAACGCCAATCCCCCTCTTGGTCGCGGCACTGAAATCCGCCTCTACTTGAAGGAGGATCAGCTTGAGTATCTCGAGGAGAAAAAAATTAAGGAGATCGTGAAGAAGCACTCTGAATTCATTTCTTACCCCATTCAACTTACCGTGACCAAGGAGGTTGAGAAGGCGAGCTTGTTTTTTTTCAACGCTTACTTGGTACTGATATTTTTGCTTTAGGAAGTTGAGGATGATGAGGAAGAAACGGAGGAGGCTAAGGATGACGACGCTGAGAAGTCCAAGGTCGAGGAAGTCGACGACGACGACGACGCGGAAAAGACCAAGAAGACCAAGAAGATTAAGGAGAAGGAGGTTTCGAACGAGGAGCTCAACAAAACGAAACCCATCTGGACTCGCAATCCTTCCGACATCACCAATGAGGAATATGGGTCCTTCTACAAGAGTCTTACGAACGACTGGGAGGACCACCTTGCGGTCAAGCACTTCTCGGTCGAAGGTCAGCTCGAATTTAAAGCTATTATCTTCATTCCCAAACGCGCTCCCTTCGACCTCTTCGAGTCTAAGAAGAAGCGCAATAACATCAAACTTTACGTCCGCCGTGTTTTTATCATGGACGATTGCGAAGACATTATTCCCGAGTATCTCAACTTTGTCAAGGGTATCGTCGACTCCGAGGACCTTCCTCTCAACATCTCGCGAGAAACCTTGCAACAGAACAAGATCCTCAAGGTCATCCGCAAGAACCTTGTCAAGAAGTCCCTCGACCTCTTCAGCGAGATTGCGGAAGACAAGGACAACTTCAACAAGTTTTACGAAGCTTTCGGCAAGAATATTAAGCTTGGAATTCACGAGGACGCCCAGAACCGCAGCAAACTCGCCGAATATTTGCGTTTCTACTCGACCAGGTCTCTCGATGAGATGACTTCGCTAAAAGGTATGATTTAAATATGTTCACAAGTCGTTTGATATTTACACCCTAATGTAGACTATGTCACGCGCATGCCTGAACACCAAAAGTCGATTTATTATCTCACTGGCGAATCTCTTGTCGCCACCAAAGACTCTCCCTTCATTGAAGTGCTCAAGAAGAAGGGCTTCGAAGTTCTCCTCCTTGTTGACCCCATTGATGAATACGCAATCAGTCAACTAAAAGAATTTGACAGCAAGAAGCTTGTATGCGTTTCGAAAGAAGGCCTCGAACTCGAGGAGACTGAGGACGAAAAGAAAAGTCGCGAAGCTGAAGCTGCCGAATTCGCTGACCTTTGCACCACCGTCAAGGACGCTCTGGGTGATAAGGTTGAGAAAGTCATCGTTTCCAGTCGTATTTCGGATTCTCCTTGCGTCCTCGTTACTGGCCAATTCGGCTGGTCGTCCAACATGGTATGTAGAATTCATTTGCGTCGCGGGTGCCTTTCTCAACTCTTTTTAGGAACGTATCATGAAAGCGCAGGCCCTCCGTGACTCTTCAATGTCATCCTACATGGCGTCGAAAAAGACCCTCGAGTTGAACCCCCACAACGCCATCATCAAAGAGCTCAAGCGAAAGGTCAAGGAAGACAAGGCAGACAAATCTGTCCGCGACCTGACTTACCTATTGTTCGAAACCGCCCTCCTCACTTCCGGTTTCACCCTCGACGAACCAAGTTCGTTCGCCAAGCGCATCAACCGCATGATCGCACTTGGTCTGGATGTTGACGATGAGGAGGAGGAGGAAGAGAGTCCTGCTGATGCTGCGGCTTCTTCGACGGAGGCACCTGCACCTGCTGAAGGAGCAGCAACCTCCGCCATGGAAGAGATTGATTAGAAGAGGGTGTCGATTTATTCTTACGGCTGTGTATATCATTTCTTCTTGCATCTGTTCATTGTCATTCATGGTTAACAACACGATCCTTTGTAATACGACAAAAAAAAAGATTGTCTCCATTTACTTGGCATGTCTGTGAGATAGCTGAACGTTTCGTATGTCCTCCTTGTTTGTCTCCTCTTTCCTTACTTGCAACCGTGAGTGTCTGTAAGGAGTAAAGCCATTGATATTTTGCCGATCGACAGCTTCACGTTGAAAGCTTTCATGTTCCTTCAGGACACTGACACGCGTTCTAATAATCTATACATGTCGTGGAATTGGTAAAGCAATATTTTGATAGATATCATGAACTAGAGAATGCCAAGATGGAGGCTAGTACATCGCAGTCTGTATTGAGCATCGCATCATAATCAAATGATAACTTGTGCCGAATATGATGTGAGGGTTGCTCTCTACGATCAATAATGGCCACTGCCCCTGGGCTGTTCTACGCATATGCAAAGACTGTAAGTCAATTGATCTCCAAACCGCGCTATACAACCTTATCCTACCAGGACAGTGACGATTGGAGCCACCGATATCTCATCACCTTCACTTCACGAGCAGTGGCGGATGAGTGGTGGCGTGCAATCACACTCTCTATCGGACGAGGCTACACTCGTTTCAGTCATGTCATTCGCCACAGCATTCAGTTCTACTCGTTCAACAGCAACATTGCACAGATCTTTGAAACCTTGACGGACACCAATGTCACTGAAGGCAGCAACCTGTTGAGCAAGGTGTTTTTCACCTTACTTGATGATCGAAATGGCCGTGTGGTCTGTCCGGCACCAGTTTTAAATTATACTGATCATCGAAGTGACAATGCGTAAGTCTTTGTAAAACCACTTCTCCGCGTACATGAAGCTCTCAACAAATATCCAACGGCTGACATAATTCATAGGTTCTACGTGCGCTCTGTGCTACAGTCCGATATTTTTTGGTTTTACGACCCGACGGCAGGTGTGATAAGACCTTCGAAGAATCGGCGAACCAAATTTACCATCACCATCGTCGATCCTGAACAAAGACTGGGTCCTAAGCCTATCATGATTGGAACCGATCGCTTCACGATTAGTGTTGGTCAAGACGGCCTTTACGTTGTTGAAGGGGGGATCGTTGGAGAAGGGCAATATTCGCGGCTGCCAACAAATAAAACGGCTATTCCAGCAGCAGAGTTTGATTTTTCAGACTTTGATGGTGGGTTCGAGATTATGTTCCCTTGTAATTATTCAGGGGATAATCTTCATGACGCTGTCATTTTTCCTTCTGTTGGAAATCGGGGTGAAAGATGGGAGCTCGTTTGATTGAAGGAAGGCGGTAAGAGGATTATTTAAATGGAAGTTGGATAGGGAGGGAATAACTCGACTTGTACGAAATGACACATCACATATTTCTTGATTTACACCAAGAAAGACAGCCTGCATATGCTTTAACTGAGTTGATATTTAATACGTTACTTGCCGATCTCTGGTTGTCCCAGAACTGCACTGCCTGAATGCAGCCGAACCCGAAGTGGTTGGGGTTGGCACAGTTCTATGGTTCCCAAAATCTAATGTGATACCATTTCGAAGAAACCATGACTGTTCTCCTGGGGGAAACGGTGATAAAGGTCACCGGGACGTGAACAGGGGATACGTGGTATTGCTAATGCTACGGTGTTCCCAAACGTTGGAGGAAGTGATGGGAAGATGGAGAGTGATGGTTGCAGTCAAGACTACCAATACCATCCCAAGCAGGCACACCGTATGTAGGCTATAGAAAGGCTGTAGACTAGTTACATGCTAGTTTAAGTACGTAGGCTAAATCTGGTAATCCCTCTTCCCGATCTGGATATTCACGACGCTTTCTTGAACCGAATCAACGGTCCGCATTCCGTGGTAATCGTCGACACATTGATTACTCCGAGTCCATCGCAAGAGTATAGTTTGATTGAAAGGTAGATATGGTCGCACTAGTGTAACTGTTAAGAGGTGTTTAAAATAGGTAACCTAAGGTGGTACCTATCTACTTGGGATGTAAGTAAGGTTGTTAGGTTTTATCGATGGCTCACTTGACCAGGGTTTGGAACTATAGATATCTAGCCATACATGTCTCACATCGTATAGCATTCATCTTGTTCGTCGCCATACTGTTGGAGATTGAGGGGACCGATGTTTATTCGCAGCACTAGAACAGATGGTTGCATCTTGTTTGCTGACACTGGACTCTTGCGAATATATCATGCCGGCTGAGAAAGCAGACAGTTGGTGATGTGATTCGCTTAGTGAGGCTGCCTAGAGTTGCAGTGTGACTCGGTGAAGGCGGTTGTCATGGGTGTTGTTGCGAGGACGAGTCAGAATTTGAAGCACGAGGAATCATCACGGTGGCCTAGCTAGAAGTACATAAGCGGGTCCTTAAATGGCTGACAATGGTGAACAACGAACTTGCTAATTCGAAGCTTCGCAATGGTATAATAGCTGTGTGAAGTCTGTAGGCGTAGATCACATTCATTGTTGTGAATTTGATGCACCATTGTTGGTAGTGCAAGAAACTTAGACTTTGATCGAGCAACCAAGTAGACGCGACAAGTCGACGCGTCTGACGTGTACATGTGCAGCCTTATTCCCCGTGTTTCAGGGAAAGGTACTCCTCTCCGCTTGGCTTACGGAATAAGGACTCGAACGCGTATTCTTCTTGTTTAAGGACAAGAGTTGACATGGACAGCCTGTGAGACTGTCAACTCGGTTCAATGTGGCGGCTTCAACTGAGGTGGCTGGATTTGGGATGGGCGGGAAAGTGACAGCGTGACAGTGACAGACAGATTAATGGTGTATATTTATCTCTCCCTCTTCTTCCCCTTCCACCATCACACCCATTATGCCCCTCCGCCATCCCTCCCTTTAAACAACAGTCTTTGTACTTCTACTGCTTTCGTCTCATGTACAGTCCAACACCTATTCTTCTTGACGCAGCACACATCTGGTCCTCAGATTCCCCATCCCTCACATCCGATTCCATGGTCTGTCTCCTTCTACCTGCTATTCATGCCCACTCATTCGTCTTTGTAGCCTCTCAAGCGTCTCAGATCGCCGATTCATTTCTCAGAGTCGCGCATGACTCCATCCCCGACCGTGAGTACCGGCTTTATCTTCACCCAGCAGAAACCCCTCATCCACGCGATTTTCACCTCAGACTTGCCTATCTTGTCCTAGGAAGCGTTCAAGGGCCAACTTACAGCATCCAAATCGTCGCCGAGCGTCTCCGAGAGGCAATACCCGTGTCAACCCCCCAGACCATGCGTTCGACCAACTCCCGTGGATATCCACCCTCCACACAGCTCCCAACCTAACAAACCCATGGGATATTGCGGATTTATCCCTTTTACCAGATCCCCACTCTGCCGACTTTCCTGCTTCCGGACTGGGTCCCGTTCGACGAAGAAAATCATCACTACGCTCGAGTCCTTTGGACGCCACTTCAACACCTGAAACTCTACCTATTCGCGACACCTCACGCTCGCTATCTGTACCAACACCACGATCTCAGTTTATTCCATCTCGAGTCTTATTCCACAATCTCATGCCGGTCGCGTGCGACTGATAATTGCCCACTGCTTGTGCCACCACAACGTTTTTCTGACTTTGCCTACAACAATCTTGCAAGAACTCTTCAATCCCCTACATCTCTTTAAAGAGGCTTGCTGTTTACTTCACGACCATGTTGCCTTTGCTATTGACTTTGCATCACGATCTCGCACGACTCCAATCATAAACGTACATTACCAAACACCATTTCTCCCCAAACTTACAATACCCCTCCGCATATTGGGTGCTTTATCATACTTTATTTCCGTGATTTATAAATTCACTTATGTATCTCTCATCTTCTTTCCTTCCTCATCCTTTGATCTGCTTTTGATCTACCGATTTCTGTCGATCTTTTCACACTCAAATTCCGTTCAGAAAAATATCGACTTTTACTTTGCAATCGTTATCGCTTTCAAATCACTTCACAAGGACTCTTGTAAATTTCGGGATCGCTCTCTTTCATCTATCGCTTTTTCTCGAACATATCATCGTCGATACGCTGTTATACGCTCCTTCCTTCGTTATTGTCTTTGCAGGGAAATCGCCTTTACTCCCTCGTTATCTTTGCTGGCAACTTGTACCTACTTATGTAGGGGACCATTCAAAAATGCTCAAGTGTATTTTATATTAACGTTGCAAGAAATATCTTTGACTGGCAAGATACTGGAATTAAGAAATCCACCTACGCCTTCGGTCCACTTGGGGTCCTCACCGACATCTCCCCTGTATTTCCCATCTATCTTGGATGACTGAGGTTCACTCGTCATCTTTTGAACCTCATAAATTTGCTCAATGGCTCGCTACTTTGCGAATGACCGAGTCATTCGGTTCTAGTTTGAAACGCTGAAGGATTCGGCAACATGTAGTATTTAAACACACTTGATTACTTCGAGCAACACGTCGGTTAGGACAAAATAAAAAAAAATCAAACGGTTGATTGGCACCTACACGATTTTGAGACTTTGATGAAAACGGGAGAGGATTGTTTTCCACTGCTTCGAAGTAGACAATCAAGTCCATCTATAGCAGAATAAGTTGGGTGCTATCATCTAGCCTTTCCCTTGGGGTTTCGACGACCTTGAGAGCCGAGAGAAAAGTCGTCGCCAAAACCATTGTGAGGTTTATTATACTTGGAGACCACAAACTCAGCCGTGGAATC
>Ga0307507_10005015_pt1 | contig 22388 bp, 19 predicted proteins | sample 7_EM_MG_FD_207223 | JGI IMG/M metagenome (GOLD analysis project Ga0307507, IMG submission 207223) | Populus trichocarpa ectomycorrhiza microbial communities from riparian zone in the Pacific Northwest, United States - 7_EM | ecosystem: Host-associated > Plants > Roots > Unclassified | place... | reverse complement strand
AAAGAAAATATATTTTTAAAAAATAATAAATTAATGATCAAATTTAAATTAAGTTTGGCTAGATTCAACTTAGTTTTTTACTTGGTCAGTGCAGTTTTGTTTTTTTTTCTTTAACCCAAATCAGTTTAGGTCTTAGATAAACTTGTTAAGTCGATCTGAGTTTTACAATTATATTTATAGCTCGAGTTATGGATTGGACAGATTAACTAGGATTGATTAAAATAATATTATTTTAATCTTTTAAAAAAAAATTAAAACAACATCATTTTAAAAGAAAAGAATTTCAAACTAGGATTTGATTAAATTACAAGTTGATCTGCTAAGTTATTTAAGTTTAACCGAATCAACAATAATCTAATTTTTTTAAACTTAACTTGGGCTAGGTTTCGAGTTCACCGTTAATTTGGCCCGGATTTAAAGGGTGTTTATAAGTGTGGTGGCAGTTACTTTTTAAAGTGATTTTCATCTAAAAATATATAAAAATAATATATTTTTTATTATTTAAAAATTATTTTTGATATCAGCACATCAACGATCTAAAAATATAAAAATATTAAATTAAAATTAAAAAAATTAAAATTTCATCACCGCATTGCCAAACAATGCTGCATTCCCAAACGGTGCTAACACTATTTGTATCATTTCTGTTTTGGAGAGATGGTTGCATCATTTTTGCTTTGGCTTGAAGAAAGAAGATGAGCTGTTGTCTACAAGTCCTACCTAACAAATCAAGCAACAATGAATGTGTGGATGGTCTACGTAGCCCGATTCACAAATCATTATCCATCCTTGATAGAGACGTACTTCAATTTTGAAGTGTTCATCACAGTTTCGACTCTGATCATATCAGCCAGAAAAATAAAATAAAATAAAATAAAAAATCACACCCAATATTGTTTCAATTATTCTAATAGAATAGAATCCAATGCCCAGCCCGTTGATTATACTTCAAACCAAATGTTGAAGGAAAAAGGAGGAAAAGGACTGGTGGGTGGCCTCTTTTATGACAAAAAAAGCAGGTACCTTGCATCATAATTGTTCGTTAAAAACTTCAAGAAAAATCTATGAAATTGCATGAAACCAAGTTCTCTTCACACTTAAAATGGGAACAAAATAACTTCATACAAGGTGGAGAGAAAAAACGTGTGCTGCCTTTGGAACAGGGCACAAGGAGAATTTTCATACCACTTATAGTAAGATTTTTTTAGTTAAAAAAAAAAAAAAAAACTTCAAAGGGTTGAAGGCAACATGTAGAGAATATTATTAAGAAAAAATTAATGTAATATAGAGAAAGGATGCGCTTGAGATTAGCATGTTTGAGAGTGTGATTGTGATTGCTTTTCAAAGTGTTTTTCGTGGTGAAATGCGTCAAAATGATGTTTTTTTTTATTTTTTTAAAATTATTTTTGAGATCGGCGTATCAAAATAATCCAAAACATACTAAAAAAATTAACTTTTAACAAAAATAAATTGAATTTTGGGGGAACGCGGTTTGCACCGCGTTCCCAAACGTTTTAATCTGGATTGATATTTAAGTTAATTCAATAATAATTTTTTATCGTTAAAAAAAATAATTAAATTTTTCTATCAAATTTTAAATTCAAAATGGATTAATCTCAAATAAATTTACTTGATACATCAACCAAGATTAGTTTAGTAATTACTTATTGATTACATAAATCTTTTTGGAGTAGTTTCCTTGTCACCTACTACCGATAAGCATGTCTATACATGAAAGAGAGAGGGAAGAGGTAACCTCAAATTATCACGTAACCTTTCACCCGATCCTCAATTTTGTTTCAAGACCAAAAGTTTAGTGGTTAGGTCTCTATCGTCTTAAATTGTTTTTTTTTTTTAATTGAGTCCTTCTACCATGCTTATCCATACTAATAATAGTATATTTTTTTCCCTTGTCTCCAATTTTCTTCAAGAAAAAAGTCAATTTGTTACATAAAAAAATTATAAAAAACAAGGGCTGAGAAAACTTTTTATGATATTCAAACTGTAACCGGTGCTATTTTATAAATTAATGTTTAAGGAATTAATTAATATTTGTTGACATGGACTAACAGCCGCCAGCTATAACTTGATTACCATCAAATTTATCGGAGCATGGGAATCCAGACAAGAAGTGTTTGAAACATCAGTGACCCAATTGATGAAATAACTTGTTTTGGGCTAAAACTTGAGAAATGATAATATATTAGGGACAAAATGGAGATTTTCCCAAAATAAAGATAGAGAAATCCAAGTGGGTAGTCACATATCATATCAAGCAAATAAATGAGATCTCATCCAAAACAGCGCCATGAGAGCTGGGCCACCCACACTAATTATTAAAGCTAAAAAAAACACTAACCCCACTCTCGGTGGTTGCATCTCATAGTTGGCCAGAGCAAACCAAACCATTAATCCCACAAAAATCTTCTCCTGTCCAAATTTCCCATCTCCCTAACCTCGCTAGCTAGAAGGCTATCTAGCCATGCTTAGCCACAGCAGCAAGATTATCAAAAGAATTAGACTTCCTATCCCCTTCGTGAAGGCTTCCAATTACATCACCGCCACATGATTTCAGTGAATTCTTGGAATTTCTTCAGGTTTTATGGTCAAGTGATTTCATGATTTGCAGGAATTATGGTACGTCACTGGATAGCTTCTGTTTTGTAAGTTACTACAAATTCCTTCCCCTTATTCCGGTTTCTAGAAAAACAAAAACACCGTCCTAAAAATAACATTAAACTACTCAAGAATTATTCACTTTTTTGACAAGCCAACTATCTTGCCCTGTAAAGTACCCATCTTACCTTGTCATCATACACATCGCCTCCCCTTTTTCCATCCCTTCTTCTTTAATCTCTCCTATGCTATAAATTTGGTGGCACCCCATTTCCTTCCGGTGCGCCAAGAAATGGCGGATTTGAGTGAAAATCAAGAAAAAACCGAAGAGAAACATGTTGAGCCTCTGATTCCAGGGTTGCCCGATGAGGTAGCAGAGTTGTGTCTTCTTTACCTTCCATATCCTTACCAAGCTTTGGTACGTTCAGTCTCTTCATCATGGAACAGGGCAATAACAGACCCTGCTTTTCTTGTCTCCAAGAAAACCCTGTCCCTTTCCTTGCCGCATGTCTTCGTGCTTGCATTTCATAAATCAACGGCCAGGATCCAGTGGCAAGCTTTGGACCCTCGATCTGGCCGTTGGTTTGTCCTACCCCCCATGCCTTGCCCGAAGACTGTTTGCCCACCAGCGTTTGCATGCACCTCATTGCCACGTCAAGGGAAACTATTGGTTTTGGGTGGGATGCGGTCGGATACAGAGACTTCAATGGACAGCACCTTTATCTACCGTTCATCTACGAATCAATGGTCCATAGGGTCCCCGATGTTGACCCCGCGATCGTTCTTCGCCACCGGGAATGTTAAAGGCAAGATCATAGCCGTTGGTGGTAGTGCGTCCGGGATTAGCGACTCAATCACAGCCGTTGAGTGTTACAACTCAGAGAGTGGGAAGTGGGGCCCAGCTGCTAAAATGCGCATGGGGCTAGCTAGGTACGATTCAGCTGTGGTGGGCAACAGAATGTACGTGACGGAAGGGTGGACGTGGCCCTTCATGTTCTCACCAAGAGCAGGGATCTACGACGCCGACAAGGACACGTGGCAAGAGATGAGCAATGGGATGAGGGAAGGGTGGACGGGACTGAGCGTGGTGCTTGGTGATAGGTTGTTTGTGATATCAGAACACGGTGACTGCCCGATGAAGGTGTACGTCCCCGATCTCGACACGTGGCAGTACGTAGGCGGGGACAGGTTCCCCAGAGAGGCAATGCAGAGGCCCTTTGCCGTGAACGGAGTGGAAGGGAAAGTGTATGTGGTGTCCTGTGGGCTGAACGTGGCAGTAGGAAGTGTGTACGAGGCGGACAAAGGAGAGTTTTGTGTGAAATGGCAAGTTTTGGTTGCCCCAAGAGCTTTTCATGACTTTGCTCCTTCGAATTGTCAGGTGCTTTATGCCTAAAATCTTTGATTATTAGGATTTAATTGTTAGCTAGTGATCTATTATTGTATGGCCAAGGTGGAGATCTCTTGTTCTTGCCTTACTTCATGTGGTTAAGTTTTGTTTTGTTAGGCAATTTTATATGCCATTATACTAGTAGTTTGGTAGTGCTTTTTGGGAGTTGTTTCTTCTTGCTAATATAAAATTTAGGCATATTCCCCTGTATTTGACCTTTGATTGCAGACATTTCCGGCGGTGTTTGGAATTGATATTTTTAACATCAACGCATCGGAACAACGATATAGAAATATAAAAATATTAAATTTCTTGAAATAATATAGTAAAACAAGTAAATTAAAGAAAAAAAGGGTCAATTAAGAAAGGGTAAAAGGAACTAATAAGAGAAGGCGGCTGAGAATTCACCAGGTTTGATGGGAAAAAAGTCATAGTCATTTAACTGTTCAAGTTTCTATGATGATGTATGATACATTGCACACATAACTCAATGTTTCTCACTCATGCCGCCTTAGCACTCCTTGCAAAAGGATGAAGAGAGAAGACCAATAAACCTGAGATTGAGAGATTAAGAGAATCAGTGAGATGAGACAGAGAGACTAAAAGAGATTAAGAGAATCAGTGAGCTTGGAAGAGCAGCTTTAATTTAGAGAAGAGAGATTCAGGGGCCGGTTTGTTTTTTTGTTTTAAAAATGATTTTGAATAAATTTAAATTTTTTTTGTTTTTTTTATTAACTTTAAATTAATTTGTTTTTAGTTTTTTCAAATCATTTTGATGTGTTAATGTCAAAAATAATTTTTCTTAAAAAAAACATCATTAACATACATTTTAGTACAAAAAATTATTTGAAAAACAACCGTAATTACCCTACCAAACGAGTTTTCAGATTTAGATTTAGATTTAGAGATTGAGAATGTGACTATGATTGTAGAGGGTGTCGGGTTATAATGCAATTCTTTTTATTTTATAGCATTCTGGTTTTTTAACAATTTTTAAATCGGTTCAGTTGTGTCGGTTAATTTAGTTTTAGCTTTTGAAAATTAAACTTAATCAATTTTTTTTAGATTTTCTAATTGATTTAATCTGTTTTTCTAATTGTTTTTTTTTCCATGATGTAATTGATTTTTTTCTCAACCCTAATAGTTATGGAAGGAATTCTCTTGTAGATATACCGTTAACTGATGAATGTTTATTTATTTCAAACATCATAAATATTAACCTGATTTTATATTAATAGATAGATTTTTTAGATAATTATTTTACTTAATAGGTAATAAATATGGTATAGATAAACTCTATCTAAACTTAACCTGTATGTTTTAATTCAATATGTATATTATTTTATATTAAATAATAAATATTATAGAATATGGATACAATACAAGAAATAACATAGTAAGAATATGGTCTGCCGCGAGTAATCATTACCATCCATACAAAAATATATACTCACATATTGCTTGATGACATCTTATTAAACTACTCATGAAAAGCATGTGTGAATTCCACCTTCACGTCAGAAAGAAGCATAATTTCATTTATGTATTGAGTAATTGCACTGAAAATCAAATCATGATTGTGAAGTTGGATTGGACTGTTTCTTAAATAGAATTAATTCTTGACTTTAAATTTTATTCAAGTTGGATGCTCCCCACCTAAGGAATTATTTTCGGTTCAATTTAATTTTTATAAAAAAAAATAACCAAACTATTTTTTTTTTAAAAATAAACCGAACCGGAACCGGTTCAAACCGACCGGTTTCGGTTTGGTTCGGTTTTTTAGAACAAAAACCGGTTCAAATCAGTTTGACTCGGTTTTTTTCCGGTTTGATTTGTTTTTTCATTTTTTTTCGGTTTGGGTTCGGTTCGGTTTTTTCAATTTCAGGCTTGTAAAACCAAACCGGTCAGTTTTTTTAAAATTTTAATTAATTTAATCGGGTTTTTTTCACGGTTCAGTTTTTTCAGTTATTTTTATAACCATGTCTCACAATGTACTTGTATTTTATGAATTATGAAAACGGCCCCTGATAAACAAATAATATTTTCCCAGTCCCTCTCTCTGCTCTGTACATCATACAAATGGTGGTGATTTTGACTTCCAACGAGCTGTATATTGGTAATCACAAGCTTTAACTCGACCTTCATGCATGGATTTTAGACTGTTTTAATAAAAGAAAAAACTCGAATTAACCCCTAAAGTATTGCCCAATTCTTAATTTTATCACAAAGAAAGATATTCTTCTCAATTGGGTCCCTAGTTCCTCAAATGTTGTTTAACTAGGTTCTTGGGTCCATGCCTGTCTGTATGTTTCATTTACATTTATTCATAATGGTATAATTCTATTTCATAAAAGATGTACATTAAATGAAAAATACAATCACACAAGGAAAATAGGACCCAAAAAACATTAGGGACCTAATTTATAAACTCCTTTTGGGACTAAATTGAGGACTGTGTTAAAGATTAGGGACAAAACTCAGGGTTCCCCTTTAATTAACTAGCTACTGAACAGAATGCTTCAGTTCTGATGAAGTGAAATGCTTGCCTTCTGACAGAGGAAATTATGTGCAAACTTATCTGATTCAGAAGGGCTTTTGGCCTATGACATTGCCATGAGGATCATAGTTACATGTGATGAATGTATCTCCACTTCTGCAAGCAACTCTTGCACAACCAACCTTCAAGCTTTGCCTCCATACTATCTGGGTATAATGGAGGCAATCCTTGTTGTGAGCACATGTATTTGTCTTGTAGTTGTAGTCACCTTTCTCTTCAGCCCAAGTAGCAACAGCATCACCAGCTTTCCAGTCCTTGCCACTGCCCCAAAACAAATTCTCGCCGTAATCGCTATTCGAATGAATCAGTGCACAATCTTCTTGTCGCTGATGAGCCCAGGATGAAGCAAAATTTGCAAGCTTCTTGCTCCATCTAAGAGGAGCGAGTCCTAGCTTTTCTCTCTCAAGGTTGTGGGGTACTAAATATTGTTCCACTATGCTACGAGGCGTTGTAGTTAATAAACGTCTTGAAAGAAGTTTAGGGGAATTTTCATGAGCTGAGTCTGACAAAGCGAGCAAAGGGAAAGAACAGAAGAAGAGGAGGAAGGTTCCTAATGCCCCACATGAAAACAAGGTTCTAACTTCCATTTGGTAGAGTTTAGAGGTTGAGTGTGAGGAAATTCTATTGGTAATTTGTAGCTGATGTATGGCATATGTATATATATGTGTGTGTGTGAGAGAGAGAGAGTGATTTTGTGCACAAACAAGTTGCAATTTCCATGTTGAAAAAGAATCATTTCATGTGCACAGGCTGATTTGAAGGAGATTTGAGGTGGAAAACACGTTAGACAATGTGAAGCATATGGTCTCTACAGTTGATCTTTAACTAACAAAACTGCCTTCAATCATTGACCAACCTCAAGTGTTCTTATTTTATTTGCCATTTGCAGAATCAAGATAGACTCATGGAGAATAAACTTTAGATTGTGCCTGACAGGTTAATTATACTAAATCCTGAATTGGTTTTTATTCCATAAAATTTTATGTCAGATCATCTTGCAAAAACCATTCCATCATCGTCAGCTCCATCGTCAACAGGGAGAAGGATTAGCTCATTAAACATCTCGATTCGCGGTGTTGAGTCAACAACTGCATAATAAACAGGAACTTGTTTTCTGAAATTGAATGCAGTAAGAATTAGTGCCCAAATGATTATCTATTCAACTTCTGCTCTTTGTTGGAATGACGATTTATGAATTCTATAGCCTATGACCAAACCACATGAGTCCATGTGAAATTATGAATCCCAACATGGCAATTAAGAATCCTACTTCAGACTACACGAGATCAGGCTGTACAAAGAATAGCAGCCAGGACTGTAACAAACATAGATTCCCAGCGACATGGTACAGCCTAGCCTAGTCACAGTTAACCCAGAATGGAGTCGTGGAATAGTCACAAACAGCCCTCTCAATTCAAAAAGATAAGTGATATATTTAATATTATGTTCTTTCAACTTGCTTAGATTCGCTAGGAGTGGTGAGATTCGAACTCTTAATTATTTAATCATTAATACTCAAATAACAATTTAAACTCTGATATCATCTTAAAATATAATTTATATTATTTTTTAATAGCATGTAGAACCCAAAAATCGCAGCAAATGACTAGATTCTCTACAACATAACAGCAGCAGAAAATAGCAAAACAAAGGCAGAAATTTCCAGGAGTAGATTGTCTGATCTCAGGCCTTTACAAGATAGTTCCTCAGCATAAGAACATGTTATGGAGACAGTAAAAATACAGTGTAGTTGTGTTTTGCTTGCACCAAGATGTAATCTCTCCAAGGTAGGAACTTAACTTGATTTGAAAGTATCTTTCACATCTCAATTTTCTCTACCCAATACAGGAGGCAGTATACAGAGTATTTAGAAGAACAAATGAGGTTAGACTATCCTAGTAACTGATACATTATATTTTGGATAAACTTGCACTTCCATTGAATAGAGCTAGTTTTCAACAAAGCCTTGGAAAGCAAGGAAGAACAGGATTCCCTATTACACTAAACAGTTTGAATACATCCAGTGGATAGTCAGGACTGCACCTTTGGAGAATTCATGCAGTTTTCCAAGAACTTTTTCACGTTCTCCTACATCCAATGACTGCCTTGATTCAGAAAGAAATGTTCCTGATGGCCAACTGCTCTAGGGAAATAGCATATTTCAGTAAATAAATGGCAGACTCAGGTATTTCTCACAGTACAGTTCAATAGAGAGATTTCCAGCACCCATTCCAATGGCAAAACTGACTCATCGATCAATATCGACTGAGAAACCGCGACGAAGACAGAAAGAGACCTCGAATTTATGCACTTCAGTACCTTGATAAAAAATCTAAGAACCGATTAATTGCTCCAACAGACTTGTCTATTTACTCTCTACAATGACTTTCACAAGTTTCACAAAAATCAGAATTTACAGCATCCTGAAGCATGTTGAACCAATCAAATTTGAGGGCTTTCAGGTAACAGCAGACATCCTTTTATCTGTCACAAAAATGATGATCTTCACTGTGATGCTGCAGCAGGTACGTATATGTCAATAGTCCTTTATCCCTGTTCTTAAGATGGCAAGAACATAACTCAATCTTGAAATATGGTCTCTTGTCTGGTCACTATTGTTCTTTCTTTCTTTTGGTAAATGGCCATCCTAGTTAAGGTTGCAAACATGTTTGTGCTGGTGATTTCAACATCCGCTGGTAGCTTCTCATCCTCTTCGTTGAAGAGGTCTCGGATTTCTAATGACAAATTATTATTCTTTGTCCCTTTTCTATCCACCATTTCCACAGTTTGAATATTATTTCACACTGCTACCACCACAGCTTCACTTTCTAAAATCATATCATAAAATATTAATCAGGTTAATCTCGGGTAAACACTAAGAAATATCAATCAAATAATAAAAAATGTTATACAAATAACGGTTGATGACAGAAAATAAATGTATAAAAAAAATTATTTCCATGAATTTTTTTTTCATAATTTTTTTTCCAAATAAATCTATTTTCTTGCAAATAATTGCAGCCTTAACAGATAGTAATAAAAAATACAATAAAGGAAATAATTTTACCAAAATATTTTCCCATCGGTGCAGCATGCTATTCAACTGATGAAACTCTTTAAAATTCTGACTTTGGAAAGAATTTTCATTAAAATTATTTGTGAAAAAAAAACAAATGAAACCTTAAATTAATTTTAACTAATTAAGCACAATTAACCTTCCCTCAGAAAATCACAAGCCCAGGCCCACAACCAGTCAAATGGGTAGGGTCATCTAGCGGGTCTCTAGCACACTGCAAGTCGTTTTCACTTTTCTGCCATCCATTTCTCAATCCAAAAACCCTCTGATTTTCGAAAAACCCTAAATCGAGTTTGATAATGGCTTTTAGAGGGAAAGAGATGATGAAGAAAATAATGTCTAAAATAGGAGGAGAGAAGAACTTGGCTCCTGGAGTTAAAGAAGCTCTCAAAAAAGCAATTCCTAATAGCAAAGTTGTCATGAATCGAGCCAAACGTGGCCTTTTTGCTGGCCGTCATATCCAGTTCGGTAATCAAATTAGTGAAGATGGAGGTAACAAGTAAGTTCCTCTTCGCTCTCAATCTCTTCTAATGGCTAATGGGTTTCTGATTTCTTCTGGGTTTTGACTGATATTTGGTTCGATGCTTGTTTTTGTTGTTGATATGATGCTTTGGGCTGAGGAATGTTGTGGGGTTGTTGGTAGGGTGTTGTTCTGTGTGTAACGAGGAAAAAGGTGGGAGTTTGTTTTGGAAAATGGGCATTGATTTTAGACGAAATTTGATAGTTTTTGAACTGTGGATTTTGTTGCTGTTGTGGTAAATTTAGATTTGTAGAAATAATCTGGTTGTTGATGTGTAATTGTTGATGATGGAAGCTAAATTGCTACATTTATGAGTCAAGAAGCTAAGATGGCGACTCAGATGTTGATTGGAAATGTTAATGTATCATTGCCAGAGAAGGGGAAGAACTTCTGTGATTGAATAGTTTTAAGTAGTTTACTTGTAGGTAAGGAGTGTTTTACCATTAAGGTGTTGATTTCGTTTATCTTGATTCGTTATTGATTTTTGAATGTGCCGACTTTGTATATTTTTTAGATTCAGTGAGGAGCTTCTGTTCCCAAAGAAGTAGTCTTTTGGGCAATTTGATACTGGTCAGAGCTTGCTCAGTTGTGAGGAATGTTTTTATGTCGCTTGATTAGTATGAATGTGTCTGATGAGGATTGTGCCTGTTTGATTGTTGTACCTTTTTATTTTTTCAGTTGCATGAAAGACTTGGAGCTTTCCTGTTTTTGGTGTAATGAACGTGTATTATGTGCTATATATTGGGAAGGAAGAGTGATTTATTTTGTTGAAGTGCTTGTGTGTTGGTGATTATAGGAGTAGGAGAAGTTGGAAGCCAAATGTTCAGGATAAGAGACTGTTTAGTTACATCCTAGACCGCCATGTTCGAGTCAAAGTCACCACTCATGCTATCCGTTGCATTGACAAGGCAGGAGGGATTGATGAGTACCTGCTCAAGACTCCTTATCACAAAATGGACACAGAAATGGGCATCTTGTGGAAAGCCAAGATTGAGAAGCTATATGAAGAGCTTGGGAACATGGAGGTGGTTTTCTTTACACCTGAAGCTGAAGCCGATTTGGATCAGGACTTCAAAGATATGAGGCTAGAGCAGCGGGAGGCTCGCAAGCAATTAAGAAGGCAGATATATGGTTGGTCAGACAAACAGAAGCAGATTGAAGAACAACAGAAAGAAGATCTGGACAAACAGAAGCAGATTGAAGAACAACAGGAAGATCTGAACCCTAACAGTTGGGGAGGAAATTCACATGATATTTTCAACAATCGGGGATCTAGTTATTATTAATCTGGGTTGCTGTTCACATTTTTTGTTAGCTACTTTTGTTATGTTATATTGTTAGACTCAATTGGTTGCTGGCCTAAAGGCCAAAAAACTTTTGTATGCTTTAGTCTGATAACAGAAGAAATTTCTCTGCAATTTATTTGGTTATATACACAACTTGGCATCAAATGAACATTTCATTCTTCTGTCTACAATGGCCAATGAGGTCCTGTAATCTGGTCGAGAGCTGTCATCTAGTTGAAGGTTATGAACACGATTCAAGTTTTAACAGGCAGTCAAAGCTCTAGATTGGAGGGCTTGAAGGAGGGGGACAATTTGTGTGTGAAATTGGGAAAGTCCCTGTGACCATGTCAAATTTCTTTCCATTTCCTACAGCAAACAAGAGGAAGGATGTTTGCAGTCAACTACTCTATGTTATACTATCAATTCTGTTAGGTGATGATGATGGAAGTATAATTGAACATGCTTCTCATACTCTTGAATGTATTAGTTCTGTCTTTTCCTTCGTATTTCCTTTTAGCTTGCGACCCAAAAAGGTCAGCTTCCTCTCCTTGAACAGGTCTACTATATTCTATATATGAGAAATCATTATACTATTAATGTACTGGGTAACCTTTCCTTTTAAAGGTATAAACTGAGGTAGACTTTATAGTAAGATGCTCCAGCACTTTACTTAGTTTAGTATTCTGATAAAGGATGTATTTTAAATTATTTTTTATTTAAAAATATATTAAAATGATTTTAAAAAAAATTATTTTTGACATCAAGACGATCTAAAAACACTAAAAATTTTAATTTAAAACAAAATAAAAAATAGAAAATTTTTAAATTTTTAAAATGAAAAAATAAACATGACTCTTCAAGTTTCCTAAAACTCATTGATTTTTAAATTTTTTTAGAGCCTACTTGCTTTTTAAAATGTTTTTTTATTTAGAATTGTATTGAAATACTATTTTTTTATTTTTATAAATTTATTTTTGATATCAAAATATTAAAACGATCTGGAAATATAAAATAATTAATTTAAAACAAATAAAAAAATAAAATTTTTAAATTTTTTTAAAATATTTTTAAAACACACAAACAAACAAACTCCACTGATTTTCTTTTTATATCTTCATTGTACTAATGTCAAATCGTTCTTTTATTCCTTATTTATCTAAAATTCAGGTTATTTTTAAATCAAGTCACATCCTGTTGTACACAACGCATATTCGATATGTTACAGTGAAATGTTATCTGATATGATATAGTGAAATGCAATTCCGAGCTTCTGATTGGATAAAATCTAAACAAAAAATATCTTGAAAGTAGAGGGTTGATAGTAGTACAAATAAAAATAGATGGGATAAATTCGTATAAAATTAAAAGTAAAGGGACTAATATAAACTCTTAACACATAACTTGGCCGGCAAGAATAAGATAACAGATGCTATCAAAGAATAAAAGTAACTGACCGTTATGCACTCTGTTGCAGCCCATCTTAACAGCACTGTCACGGCCAAAAATGACAATCCGGTGAGAAAAAGAACATGACCAGGTCAAACGGCGCAAATACTACATCTGTGATTTATCAAAATCTAACCACACTGTCACCCAAGTCATCAAGTCGGCATCTGTACACCTTTAACAAAAGCCATGATAATATCCGACGTACACGCTTCCTTGTAAGAACAGAGAACCTTACTTCACAATCTTCTTCTCCCTCCTATAAATATTCCCTCACCTCATAAATTCTCAGCAGCAAGAACACAGAACTTAAAATGGGGAAGCAGAGGTCGTCAGTTCTAGGCCCTTTGAAGAGGACTGTCAAGAAAATAAAGTTTCTACTTAACTTCAGAAAATGGAGATTGGCTTCATCAATTCTTTGGAATGCTTCTTCTTCTTCTTCCTCTGGAACGATAAGAAGGTTGAGCTTTAATGATCGAATTGGCTTACATGGGGTAATTGAAGATGTTGAATCAGATCATCAAAGCAAGCCGGTTCGAGCTCTTGAAAGGGTAAGAAGTCATGATGGGTCATCATCAGATGATGATGTTGACAAGAGGGCTGAGATTTTTATTACTAATTTTCGACGGCAGCTGTTGATGGAAAGGCAGGTTTCTTTGCAGCTGAGGTACTACAGAGGGAATAGTTTTGGAAGGGATTATTGAAGAGAATTGAATAGAATGTTACGACTGAATGTCAATAAATTAATTAAAAAAAAATTGTTGTGAGAATAAAGTTGTTTCTTGCTTCCATTTGTTGAGAAAACTTGAATTGTGATTTTTTTCAATGATATAAAATTCAAGTGTTTTTATTGTTTGTTTGTTTTGCCATTACAATTTATATTGCATGTTGAAGTAAAATATTGCAGTTTTATTCTGGGAAATATTAACCAGATTTACAGTCTATGACAATTGACAAGCCTCATCAAATGCCGGCCCCCCAGTGCTTTCACCTTGTTCCTTCTCTCCCCAAGCAGAAATGAAACATTATCTGGATTATAACTTATTCAGACTTCGCAGAAACTATTCTAGCCCAGTGAAATTCCTGAACATCATAGACACCATCATACAATGAGTTGCGTGAGCCATTATGGCCCAGGTGACGTTTCTGCACATCCATAGACATCAACATGCTGCATTATTCTGAGGTTCATCAATACAGAACTGTCAGTTTTTGTCTTCAATTGATCCAATGGACTTCTCGGAACAGACAATGGAGTGCATAAATGAAGGAATTATGCTATCGTCTCCACGAGAAGTTTCAGCTGGGAATGTTCATCCCTTTTCCTTGTCCCCGGCAAACAAGAACCAATGGTCTCAAAAAGTTCAGTTAAGATGACACTGAATAAAGAAAAAAACAATAATAACTGTTGTGAGGAAATTATTGATTTGGAAAAAACAATAATAACATATCATTTGGAATTTTGTTAACAACACATCAACATGCCACGAGATTCTATGTATAATTTAGCAACGCACAATAAGGTTCTTGCGCTTTGATGTTGTTAAGATTCAGATAGAAGGAACAGAAGAATCAGCAATAGCATTCATCAGAAAATGAGCTGCCAAACTAATTCTAGCCTGGGTAGCATTCCCAATACCATGAACTTCATCAGGTTGCTTTGTAGTGAAACTCATCAATTGTAGAGTATATCAGACCTTCATCTTCAAGTGATCTAATAGATTCCCTGGCGGACATAAAAAAAAATGTCAGGAAAAGGAATTGCTTTACTTGATACTGTAGGGTGAGGAAGAGGAGATACAGAGCGATTACTTGATCTTCTACATGGTAAGTTTCAGCTGTTGGCAAAGTTCATCCATCTGCATCTCCTTTTCCTGTCCACTGCGGTAAAGAACCAGTTCTCAAAATTCATAAAGATGGCACCAACAAAATGGTTAAGGATGGCTGGACAAGATGAAAAGAAAATCACTAGACTATTAATTAAACACAAGTTCGATATAAGTAGCAGATTAAAAAGTCAAGGCAACAATAGACAACATGAAATTTCGAGGAGAAAGAAGCTGCATGGAGTGAAGATTTTAGTTGTTCCAACTCACGTGCTTGAAGACTGTTGTAGACAGTCAAGGACCACTTGATCAAAATCCTTAGGCCCGTCAACATTAAATTGCTTTACATTTGGGGAAAAGAAACTATAATGTTATGACAAACGCATATAGCAATAAGGACATTGAATAAAATTTTACTTGAAGCAGACCCATACGAGGTTTGACGTGGATGTCTGATATCCATTTGATCCACTCCACAGAGGAGTGTTCATTGATGATTCTACCATCTGAGGCTGAGTTGAAGTGCCACCGTGCAGCTCCAGTTGAAACAAATTCGCACAGTCAGCCAACAGCAAACACAAAATATGCGTGCAAATCATGTCAGAAACTTCAATTATAGTGCATACTTCATCTGCTCTAAGATCAATACCTGCAATTTTAATGCATTTCTAAGATAAAAAATACTTTAAACTGCATCTCTCAACAAATCTACTTACGTTTCACTCTAATTTATTGGCTAAAATTAGCCTCTAATATTTCATATCTCTTAATTTCATCTCAGACAAAATATGTTATGATTTTAACCCTTGATATTTCAAACACTTCTCGAATTGGATCCCCGTATCAATGTCCATTAATTTGTCTCATTTAATTTTCATATTAAAGAAAGGCAATGTTAGAAGGGCATATACTTGACAAAAAACTTAATAAACATGGATAGATGATAGTTTCGTTTAATTAATTAGTATCACATTATTGATGAAATATTTTTGTTTTGGAATGAAAATAACATACTAGGGACCAATTTGAGGTTTCCGAAAAATCTATCTCAAAATCTACGTTCTCTCTTTCAACTCAAAATCCCATCTCCTGCTCTCCAATCTCACTCCAAGTAAGCAACTCCCGATCATCTCCGCTTCGCGCTGCTGCTTCTTCTTCCACTGTCGTCGACACAACCACTAACGCCCCCGTATCATCGACAAACAGCAACGTAAACAACTAACAAAGCAGCAAATCAAGCAGCAGCAGCATGAGAAGCGCCATGGACAACTTGACATTGAACGCGGCGTGAATGTTTTGATAGGTTACTTTCAATGTTATAGAAGAGGAGTTGAGGCAATCACTTGAAGCTGTATTCAGTAAAATCTGGTCTCAGACAATAGCAGCTGCGAGTTTGGGATAAGTTTACCGAGCTACCTTGAGGGCAGCTGGGGAGGATGCTGCGATTAAGGTTGTGTGTGGTTCATCTACTAGCATATTTCACTTGTGTATCTATTGCAAACAATGAAAAGTCGTTTATTTTCAGGTGCAAAGACCTGAAATAGAGCCTATAATTATCTATATATCGGGATCTCTTTCTCTTCAGAACTCTTGCCTCATTCCTAAATGGAATCAGTTTACAGAAATTGGGATGCTTCTGAGTTGATGGTAGATGGATTTGGTGAGAAGCTTCTGGAGGAGCTTGATTACACCTTGGTTCTTATCTTTCAAAACTCTCTTCTGTTTTGCATAACAGTCTTGTTGCATGCTCTTAGAGATAGACAAGAAGGTATCTTGGTCTATGTCGTCTGCCGGCCTGTCAGCTGAGTGATATCCATGTCCATGCCAACCAAATCGATAGAATTTGCCCCAGAAATACTTGTTTTTGACAGATTACGTTTTATATGTGTACTGATTTTTTTAACGGTGAAAGAAATAATGTACAGAGATAAATATGTTTGAGAAATAATTTTGTAATAAATTTTTTTTTTTCAAAATAGAAAGAACATGGGATATGTCTTCTTTATCTCAGTTATCTTCATCTTTTTTATCTCAAGATATATTCTATTGAATTGGCTGGGAAGGGGATGCTTCACAAAGCATATTTATACAGATTAGTCTAGTAGATAGAGTGCAAAACTGTAATATGGTTAATTTGATCTGCACAGTGTGTCTTCATTTTGCTACCTTGCCTGATAATTTGTGCTCAATATTTCAGCGAATTAAGCAGATATTGATCGATGCTGTTGTACATGCTGTGAACGAGGACTGTTCTAAGATGGCAAATGACTTCACCAGACTTGGATTCCTAGCTACTGGCACTGATGTTGCTCCTATCATTCCAGCTTTGGAAGCTACTTGGCAGAATTCATTTGGGAACGAACTTTCTGGTTTTAATTTCAGAACTGTTACAGGTAAATTGTATGCCCCACAATCCATGTTCCATGTTTTTCTCTAGTTCAATTTCTTGAATATTTAAGCACATTGCTTAAACTAAAACTTATTCGTTTGGTTTTTATTTGCATGGTTTAATTTGCAATGCCAATTTTGCTGTCAGCAAGGTCTGGGTCACTTAGTTGACAACATTGTCATTGTGGGTTTGTGGGGCAGATGCAGGTGAAACAATTTATATAGTGGGCTTGATTTTATTTGTCAATTCCTAGGTTCACTGGTGTGTTGCAAATGATTGTCTCATTGTATTCTTGAATATTTGGCTATGTCCAAGTTGCATCAACTATATATTTCTCAGAATACAATCCCTCGTGAAGGATCTGCTTCTCTGTGTTAGGTTCCGTTTAACGATGGTGTTTTCCGGTGGTAACCGCTCGAAAACTTCATTGTTCTTGCATATATAGTGGGTTTGATTTTATTTGTTAATTCCTAGGTTCACTGGTGTGTTGCAGAAGATTGTCTCCTTGTGTTCTTGAATATTTGGCCATGTCCAAGTTGCATCAACTATATAATTTCTCAGAATACAATTCCTCGTGAAGGATCTGCTTTACTGTGTCAGGTTCCGTTTAACGATGGTGTTTTCCGGTGGTAACCACTCGAAAACCTCATTGTTCTTGCATAGGAAAATATAGCCAAGATGAGCAGCAACCCTGCCTTGCAAGTAAAAGAAATGTCTGTATCTTTATAATTTATGTGTGAGAAGAACTCAAACTTTTCTTCAATTTTCGAAAGTAGTAATACATGGAAAATAATTTATGTTAGTTCTTTCTTCCTTTGATTTGCTAGGGGAAAAAAAAGAATTCAATGGGGTTTTTGTATTGAATTTGGATTTATTTTTTTCATTAAATAGAACTTGGATATTCACTAAGGATTTTTTAATTTTCCATCATATTATATATATCATAAAATGTTTATGGTACTTATTTTATTAGAAAAATTAAAATTATTTTAAAAAAATTAAAGAATTAAAAAAAATTAAAAATACAAAATGAATGTTTATTTTAAGTAGTTTTGATATTATAGAAGTGATTATTTATAAAGTATTTTTTATTTAAAATTATATTTTTTTTATTTTTAACATTTTGAAAAAACTATAACAACGCAAAAATAAATATTATTGCTAGTTTTGATATTTTAAAAGAAATTATAATTTTTTATTAAATAATTTTCTTATATCAGTTTTACTTTTAAATTTTTAAGTAAGAATTTTTTTATATTTTTAATAAATTATATATTTTTTAAAAAATGTTATAAAAAAATTTAATGTTTTTAATTAAATAATCCTAACATAAATTATAATTGAAAAAATAAAATAGTTTGAAAATAAAATTAATTTAAATGTAAAATTAATTCCTTCTTAACAGTGTGGGCCCTGCTTGCTTTACCACTGCGATTTAACAATAGTGACAGTCCAGTGACCCTAAAAAATCTACCACTGCAATTCCCTTCATCCCAAAGTCTTAGGTGACCTCATTACTTTTCTTCTTTAGATCGAAATCAAAGCTCGCTTGGAATACTGAGTTAAAATTACTACCCTTACCGTTAAAACCACTTCAAGGTAATTTTAATTAAATTTCTTAAAATGCCTCGTAAGGTGAATTACGGAGTAGATTGTGACGATGGAGATTATGATGATTACGACGATGATTATGATGCAGAAGATGATGGTTAGTAGAAATAATTACTTCTTATATACATATAATGCTACAAATTTGCTTTATTTGATGTGGTAATTACTTATTAATTGCGTACCAGTGGAAGCAGCTGAGCCTATACACGAAACGGCCAAGTACAATGATAAGGTTAGACTATGGCGTTGCGCAATTTGCAATTATGATAATGATGAGAGCATGACTGCTTGTGATATTTGCGAGGTTATTCGGAATCCTGTCCCTGGCAGTATCAAGAGAGCTGGAGGAGGAGGTATGGAGAAGTTTCTGTTTTCAATTTGAACAACTTAGCAACTGTATGTATGCTTGATCGTTTTTCTTCTTTGTAGTTAGGAAAATATTTTGTTCTTTTCATATTATGTTTTGCTTCTTCAACAACTTGGTTGTGAATTATGTAGTGTTATTTTTTTAGCTCATTGTGTTTTGTCTTCGTTTACTTCCTGGATGATGTAAGACACTAACATAGGAGGCATGATTTTGGCGGTGGCGCTGCTTTGGTTTGATATGATAATGCAGACAGCTTGTATCTTTGTTGTTGTTATTGAGGTTTCATTTCAAGTTGGTTCTCCCTTTATAGAATAGATTTCTATGATGCAGCGGGTAGTATGTGCAAAGAGTCTGGAGCATCCATGATGAACAAGTCTCTTTTCTGTATCACTGCCACATTGGACTCCACAGATGGCTGTAGTAGGTCAACAGTGGAATGGTGATTTTGTGACAGAAGAGGGCAATAACTTCCACAAGTGTGGGAGTTTCCCAGGAAACTCTGATGATATAGTTCCTGTATTGATGTAGGTCTGAGCATGTTCTAGAACAGGATGAATTGATGAAAAACAGTAGATATTAAAGACTCGTTTTCTTTAACTTGAGAATCCTTCGGATGAAGCTGGTGTATATATTCTCCAGCTGACGGCTGTTTTTTGGAGTCATTTTGCAATCTTGCTTCTCAAAACTGTCGTTAGATCTGTGGCTTCTATGTGCGTACTAACATTTCATATATTACTTATACAGCTCCTTTTAAGTTTAATATTCCATCTCCAGATGATTTGGTTTCTGATGGATTACATCTCTCCAAAATTGGTTCTAAAGGTATCCTTTTATAGTTTCAAATTTGAGAGGTCACTTTGTGTACGGTGCCAAAAACTTTATTTACTTGATTTTTATAACAGTTAACCTTAGGAGGATTGAGAAAAGTATCAGCTTGTTTGTATAGTGGCCATTGATTCGTACATTGGTATAAGCGTCTCCAAATTCTCCCTTCCAGGAATCTAGTTTGGAGTACAGCAGTTGAGTACTGGTATTCATTCGAAGTATCCTACCCCGTAAGGCTGTGCTCCACAGGAAATAACTTACACTATTATAGCTCAACTGTCTATTTTAATCCGCTCCTATCAGGATGGTATAGTCTGCCATATAAACTTAATCAAGTGGAGGTTGAGTCTGAATAAAAAATATTGTGCCGCAAGTTGCAAAATTAAGGCGTTGAGTTTATTATATAATGGAACAATGTCCTGCTACAACATGAAATGATACAATATGCTACCTGCCTTTTTATTGCTCACAGTGTACAACTTAGTGACATTGTATTCACTTATGTTGGTTTGCATGCACAAACAAGCTATATTTTTCTTAAATGCATGTCTGTGTTATATATTTATACAAATCATATTATCCATTGTTAGCTGAAACAACAATGTAGTTAAAATAGCTTAATTTCAAGAGTTCTCTCAGTTCCTTTTTGAATATTATTTTGCTTCATCTTGTTTCTGTACTGCCTTTTCTTGCAGCCAAACTTTTCAACTCCAGATATCCGAACGTAACTGCTGGCGTTACTGAGATTGTTGAAAGTTCAGATAAATCATCTGCAGCGATGCCAAAAAGCAAACAAGGACAACAAATTTCTGATGGTTCTTCTGCTTCTATTTCAAAAGGCAGGCCTGGAGTGGATGAGGGCAATCAAAAGAAGAATGGTATAGTTGGCACTCAATCAAGCAATGAAACTTCAGATAGCACTTCATCAACGCCAAAAGGCAAAGATAAAAGTGTTGATTATAGCAGTTCTTCAACAAACAGGGGCGAGTCTCTTGGTCTTACAGGCAATTTGAATGAAATGTCCCTGTCTGATAAATCTGGAAAGTCGTACAAGGCTAGTGCTAAGAGGCACAAGTCATCTGCACAGTATCAACCAGATAAATGGATGCTCCCCCGCAAATTAGAAAATGCATTGACACAACTGAATCTTGCAATTGTAAGTGGGACCTTGAATTTTAGTCATATACTCTAGGAATTGGATGCTAATATCTTCAATAAGGATATGTTAATAATTTTTTTATTCATAAACTTCATCTATAAACGATTATAGGTTGGCCATGTTGATTCTGGGAAATCAACACTCTCAGGTAGACTACTACATCTTTTGGGACGAATAACCCAAAAGGAAATGCTCAAATATGAAAAGGAGGCCAAGTTACAGGTGATGTCAATTAGGTTTTGCTTGTTTGCATGCATTTGCTGTTTAAGAAAACAACAACAATAACAATACTTGATTTTGGTTTTTTTATAATTCAAACAGGGCAAGGGGTCATTTGCTTATGCTTGGGCATTGGATGAGAGTCCTGAGGAGAGGGAAAGGGGAATAACTATGACAGTCGCTGTTGCTTATTTTGATTCCAAAAAATATCATGTTGTTGTGATTGATTCCCCAGGCCATAAAGACTTTATCCCAAACATGATATCTGGGTCAACACAAGCTGATGCTGCCATCCTTGTAATAGATGCCTCCACTGGGGGTTTTGAAGCTGGGATGGACAACAAAGGGCAAACTAGGGAACATGCACTTCTTATTAGAAGTTTTGGTGTTGAGCAGATTATAGTCGCAGTCAACAAAATGGACTCAGTGGAGTACTCCAAGGATCGATTTGATTTGATCAGAACACAACTTGGAACATTCCTTCGTTCTTGTGGATTCAAGGATTCCTTGGTGTCATGGATTCCATTGAGTGCAGTGGAAAATCAAAATTTAGTTGCAGCTCCTTCTGATATTCGTTTGTCATCATGGTGAGTTCACTTTCAGTTTATTTACAAGGAGCTATAAAAGAGGTCTCAATGGAATCTTATAATTATCTCTAGGGAGTTGAAAATCAAGCAAAGTAACTGAATTGCAGGTACCGTGGACCTTATCTGTTGGATGCAATTGATTCTCTTCAGCCACCAACAAGAGATTTCTCAAAACCTCTTCTCATGCCCATATGTGACGTAGTGATATCATCTTCACAAGGGCAGGTGTCAGCCTGTGGTAAATTGGAGGCTGGTGCTCTTCGAAGTGGAGTGAAGGTATTGCATTAAGGTTGCCACTTGCTATTGTAAAACTAACTTTAGGCTTTCTGAAAAACAAGTGATATGGCTCATCATTGAGAAATCCATTGGATGGATGATTTGCATTTTCCCAATGAAACGCATCTTATCAGTGCTTCTTAGCATGAGCTGGTGAATTTTCCTTGCATGGATCTTAGGCTTCATTAATGCACTAATAAATATTCATTTATAGAAGCAAAATGTCGTGGTGGTCTTCACT
>Ga0307507_10005014_pt1 | contig 22389 bp, 4 predicted proteins | sample 7_EM_MG_FD_207223 | JGI IMG/M metagenome (GOLD analysis project Ga0307507, IMG submission 207223) | Populus trichocarpa ectomycorrhiza microbial communities from riparian zone in the Pacific Northwest, United States - 7_EM | ecosystem: Host-associated > Plants > Roots > Unclassified | place... | reverse complement strand
ATAGCATATACATATAGCCAAAAAGTAGCTACTAAGAGTAGCAGATATAGGCCGAAAGAAAGGTAGATTAAGAGCTAGTATATATAATAAGGAAGCCGCAGTCATCCTATAGAAGAGTATGGAAAGTCCTGTACCTAATCTCCTACTAAAAACTCTACTGGCTCCTCCACACTAGAGTCCAGAGCATATATTACAAACTTTATATACTGCTCCTTATTCTCAATCAAATTTAATGTTGCTTTTCCGTTACTATACCAGCCATAGCTGTCCTCTGCAAGGCTATAGTACTGCTTAAATTGTGTAAATGACTTATTAGATTTAAACCTTTCCGGCCTAGGCTCGCCGGTTCCTGTATTTAGGACAAAGTGGTACACTAGGGCGGAGGATATATATTCTGCTAAATCTAACAAACTTAGCTAGTTCCAAAAGTTAAATTAGCAAATATTGTAGTAGTAGTAGGGCCCTAGATTTTCTAGCTTACTCTAAAGCTCTCCCTTTAAGACGGACTTGGCGGACTAGTCTGGCCTACTCTAGAGCTCTCTATTTGGGACAGACTTGGTAGACTAGTCTGGCCTACTCTAGAGCTCTCCCTTTAAGACAGACTTAGTAGATTAGATGGTATAGCCCGGCTTACCAATAAATAGCCTAAGTTAATAATTGCGTTAGTTTCGTTGTTGCTAAGGCTTGCGAGGAACCTCTCTCTTACGTCATCGCTTAGATCCGCTATAAGGTCGTTAAGGTCATCTTTATACGGGTCCTTAATAATTTCTATAGTCGATTAATCCGGCATTGGGCCCGCAGCATATTTAATAACCGTAGGCTGAAGCCGCAGCCAGATTCCAGATTGCCGTTTTCTAGACATCTGGTTCCAGCTACCTAAGAGGTTAGCGTAGGCTTCTACAACGGGTTAGAGAATAATAATAGGTAGTAAAACACCGGATATGCACTAACCGCTAATAATAGTACTATAAAAGTTGTCCGTTCCCTTAGACCTAGTTCTATACTCCCTAATTGCATAATATATTACTGTTGAAACAAAAGCAATAGTATTACCGGTAAGCTTTTTAAACATATTACAAGAGCAGGGTAATTAGGCAAGGCCGTTTCTTCCTCTACTATAAAATATACTAGCTATGCTAGCAACTATCGCGTTAGAATAGAAGCGGTTATCACTTAGCTATTAACTCTTATTAGCATTTTACTAAATAGCACAGGCAAAATACCTTTGTGTAATCCAGCGCAATAAAATTGTAATCAGTTAGTAGTTCCACAATTAGTTTAGGCGCGTTATTGAACCCTAGCCTATATACCTCCCTTATAACTGTACGAGCCTTCGTAATTGCGTAGTTCCTAAAGTTCCCTATTGCGTCGAATAGCTGTACATAATATTAAGATTGTTAGTAGACAATTTAATACAATATTTCCAGTATATAGATACCTTACGAGCGGACACCGGGTTAGGAATACAATTAGCTTTTTTTTACACTACTTTCGGCTGCTTTAAAATAGCTTCTAACCATGCCTTTTTTATCATATCCTTAATAAGGCCTGGAAAGCGGTCGAACTACGGGTTAATAAGATGCCCGTTATAAGTCCTAGAGTCAGTTACTAGCCTTGCTAGTAAAATGGACCTATAAAGCGCAAATATGGGCTTATGTCTCTTAGGTGGGTTTTCTTTCGTACATTGCCGTTATAATGTCTAGAGGTACTCTTCTCTTGCCTATATCGCGGCAGTTAGGTCAAAATCGTCTTTATAGTCCAACTCGTCCTTACTTTCCCTGGTGCTATCCAGGTCCCCTTTAGATCGAACACTAGATTGGTATACTCTATATTAAAGGGAGGTCACTTGTTTCATGGACAAAGCTATGTTAGGGTTTAGGCAAACACGGCTTATTAGGGAGAATATAAAGCCAAATGTTGGTTGTTTACGCGATAAGGTACGGATTGGGCATATAGGAGAGTATTTTAAACTAGCACGCAATTGTTTACGCGGTAAGGTACGGATTGGGCGCATAGAAGAGTATTTTAAACTAGCACGCAATTGTTTACGCGGTAAGGTACGGATTAGGCGCGTAGGAGAGTATTTTAAACCAATACGCAATTGTTAAGAGCCGGAGGTATATTGCGAAGATGCTGCTTTTTATAGCGGTAGGCGGTTAGATAGTAAAGAGAGTGTTCTATTTACTAGGGCTTGCCAAGTGCCAAATAGTAGAGGAGACTATTAAGTATTGCAGTTAGACTCCGGTTATATATAAAGGTGTAACCTACCTTAACTAAAAGATTAGGACTTTGCGTCTTTAACTAAGCTAGTTCTACTGCCAGATCATCAATAGATTTAGTAAATTCATTAATATTTAGTCGCTGTCGTTTCGTAGAAGAAGTAGGTGTAGACTTATAGTTACTATCCTCATTATTAGAGATTACCCTTTTTGGCCAGAGGCGGCTATGTACATTCTATACATTGTTAGCCAGCTTAATATATTATATACAACATTAACAGGGTCTATTGCATGCCTGCTCCTCTCTATACCCAGATACAACTAGACCAGAGTCACTATTCTCATTATTAGATAATACCCTTTTTAGCCGGAGGCGGCTATGTACATTCTATACATTATCAGCCAGCTTAATATATTATATTTAACATTAATAGGGTCTATTACGTGCCTACTCCTCTCCGCGCCTAGATATAACTAGACCAGAGTTATAATATTACTTATTCTGGCTGGGTTCCACGTGCTCGTTCTAGCTAGGTTCTATATACTCGTTCTAGCTGGGTTCCACGTGCTCATTCTCCATCAGCGCGTTCTTCCTTCCGTTAGCTAAGACATAGGCAACTCCTAGCAGTAGGCTAGGTAGAGACGTAAGGTTAATTATACTAGTTATCCTCATTTCCTTATCCTACGTTGACTTAAAGTAGGGTTCTTGCTACTAGTTTAAGTGTTCGATAACGCGTTTTTACATTTACCTACTATGGTAACACTCCTATATTTGCCTAGTTAGCAGAAGGTATAGCTTATAGCTAGAATGGGTTACCTTATAGCTGTTTCTGTAATGTCTAGGGCGTATATAGATTAACAACTTAAAAGAATGTATACTGGTATAGTATATATTAGACTAATAGCAGTATTAGTAAGAGTATTATTGCTATAGTGCTTGCAAATGACTTAAATAGGGGTGCATTTGTTGTAATTAGCTGCTAGTTCTAACTGGTTGCGGTTAAGCCGCAACCGCGACCTATTAACTCGCGTTAAGTTAGTAGTTAAGAAAACATTATTATATAGTCAAAGATTGTCTAATACTATTTGCTATTATACGCGAAACTGTTTTATTCTATTAGCATATCCCTTAGCAGATACAGTATGCGTATATAAAAGGTTAAACGTTAATCCCAGCAACAAAAGCAGCAGGCTAGTAAGGCTCGTGTCTGAATTTAACAGGGAGGTACCTTATTAAACCACTTTACCTACTTAGGGCGCTGGCTTTTAGATCCTATACCTTATTCTAATCTACCTACACTAGGTTTAACACTTGTCTCACGCTTAAAGCGAAGCTTATCCACCTTATCTATATAGCTCGCCAGTGTAGATAATGCTAGGGTAGGCACAGGCGGCATATAGGACAGTAATAACACTTCTACACAGTTATATCACTATATTCCACACCCTTATACAACACCTAGTATTTCTACCGCAAACATCCAATATTATTCTTCTATGTCGTTAACCCCGCCAGCCTATAGTAAGCCCAACCTATCCCCTATATATGTATTGCAACAGCAATCGAATTCAGCAGAATAGCAAGGAAAGCGCAAGCATAGACATAAGGATTGGGTGTTGGATACTAAGAGCAAGCCGGGGATAGTGTTAACATATATTACCCTAACAAGTTTACTAGAAAGAATAGATATAAACCTTAGGCTTTGTCGTCTAATCCCTTTAGGCGTTTTAAGAATGCTAGATAAGTTATAAGAATATCCCAGGTTATATTATTCTAAGACTCCCTCACCTAATAGCATACCAAAGGGCTCTAATATTAAGCCGTCTACCTTTATATGTGGTGATCCATTAAACCAATAAGTATTCTGAATAAAGCAGTGGCTTTAAGGCGCATAATCCATGCTGTGGTTATAGTTGCCTTCGCCTTTTCTATTGCGGGTTAAGGCGTAGAGTAAGGGCTCTTTTTCGACTAGGAGAGGTTTTTTGGGACAGCTATAGGTCGAGTATTGCCTTGGTATTAACCTATTTACCAGTTCTACCTATTCTTGTATATATAGAGTGCGAGTTGTCTAGTGAAGGCAAGGGTGCGGAAATAGAGGGTAAGTAATTGCATTGTTCTTAGCTGGCAGCGCAGACTGTAAATATGAGTTAGTAACGCTAAATTAACTTTAAGTAGTAACCTACTTGTTCTTCTTTGTTCTATTATAAATAAAAACCTATCTATTTCTTGTAGAAATATATCCTTAACCGCACTACGCTATTTCTCTTTGTTTACAAGCTGAATTCGTCTTCCGGCTATCTTGTCACTAATATAGTAGCAAAGCGTTTCGCTCTTAGGGTTAAAGTTAATATCCTAGCCTAGTATATCTATAAATGTATTAAAGCTTAAATTATTAACGTGTATATCTAGGGCGTTATTCTTACCGGTCGCTAGCTTTTGGGTAGGGATAATTATTGGCTCTTTATTAGCTGCCCGCCGGATCAGTATTGTTATTGTTCTATATAACCTTGGTGTTCCCTCCTACCTTATTGCCTTTGGTATGCCGGCCGGTGGATAATACGCGATGGCGGAGTGTGGGAGTACTAGGTTGCCTATTATAATTTGCCTAGTAGGAGCCGTTTTATTTATTTAACACATTGCGTTATGGCTGTAGTACTGGGCAAGTTGTTTGATATATTTAGTACGTAGGTTCTTGGGTAAACCTAGAAATACGGATAGGAATTTGTTGGAGATTTTGTTTAATATTTGCTGTATTTGTGCCTTACTTATAAGGGAGCGTAGTGGCTATCTAAGAAGCCCGCGCGTTGACATTTTAATTTTAACATTATAATAGATCGTATTGTATTGTTTATTCATAACCCTAAGATCTCGCTTAAGAGTGTCTTTGGTGTTATAGCTTAGGTCTATTATTAGTGCCATAATTCCAGAAGCATTAGGGGAGGTGCGGCAGGAAAGACGTCTTAATTACGCGCTAAGACCGATATACAGGATTGTGTAGACAGGTAACTATATTGTTTGGTTATATATAAAATAATTGGTTAAATATCTTACAAGAAATAAATAAGCGTATTAGCAAACGCTTCTTCACCCACTATACTACCTAGACTTATAAGCCTCCTCCTATCCATTTTATATCTCCTCCGTCTTAATAAGCTTAATTCAGCACCTAGATTCGTTAATACTTTTTATATATATATATATATAATTTTTTTTTTATCTTTATTGTATTATACTATGTATAATACTGCGTATGCAGCCTCTAGGCTATGGCGCTATAGTTCTATATACATAAATCCCTTCTAGGCAGCTTAATATGTACTAGTAACTATGTTTATTAATACTTTAAAACGCCTAGTTAGCCCTTGACTGGTGGAGCCTAGTTAGTACAATTAAAGGTCCTAACCTCCGCTAAAATACTTAATATCCCTAATAAGGGCCAGAATATTATTAGCGAAAACGGAGATATTCTACTATAAGTCAACAAGATCTTAGGTCCGTCTGGCTTAATAGAGGAGTATCTAAGCTCTTAGTACAATCTTTTAAGAGAAGATATAATCAAACCGTTAAAAGAGGCAGTGGGTTAAATTAGAGCAGACCCTTTTAGTTTGCCAGAATCTAGATATGGTAATGGAATTGGTATATATAAATAGGTAAGCATGCTATAATTCCAAAGCAGTTATCCCCTAATATCTGCAAGGTCTATATCAGCTCAGTAATATTTTTACCTTAAGGGCTAGTAATCCGCGTGGCGTTCTCACTTAGGAGAGTAGGGAAGATAATCCGTTAGGATTAGTTAAAAAGACTAATTACTGGGTCTCTAGTTGCTTTAACTCCCAAGACTAACAATTTTTAAACGGAATGTATACTCGCAACAGCGGCGGCAAGACCATTAGCCGTATTAGAACAGAATTTTCCAGAGGTTAACTTATTCTTTAAGACCTAAAGAGATCGAGATTAACTCATCTATATTATGGACAATGGTTAAGGAATAAACTGGATTTTACAAAGTTAGTCACTATACTATATTAGCATTATAAAAGCTAATAAGAGAGCCGTAAGTATGCAATATTTTCTAAATAAGAAGATATCTAACCATTAATAGATTCCCGTTATTAGAATACCTTATTTAAGTTTAATAGAATGTTAAAGCACCATAATACGTTATAAATAAGCCTCATATAGATCTTAGCTTAATTGTGGCTATTAAGAATGCTTCCTTATTTAAGAATGTTCACATTCTTAAAGACTGGCCAGATATAACTACTATAGGGCTTAAAGCCACTGCGCTAAAACAAGTTCTTATAAAGCGTCTTGTAATAATCTAAGGACCTCTAGGCACTAGAAAAACGTGGCTTTAAAGGCGTTGCTTAGTAATATAACAATGGGAGATCCCCCTGTTATTATTATATATTATACAAACCATGTGCTAGACTAGTTATCTGGGCATATTACTTAAAGTAACCGTCTTAATACTATTGCTTATACGGATAGACAATATTACACTGCATTGGGCGCCAGGGCCATAGGGGTAGGAAGAAGAGGAAGTATTAGGGCTCCCTCTTTTTATATCTTGTATTTTATTTTTTTATATTGTCTTATATTATCCTGCTATTGTCCTGGCATTATGTTATATTGTCCTATATTATCCTGGCATTGTCCCGCTATTATATTACATTGTCCTGGCATTGTCCTAGCATTATGTTATATTGTTCTGTCATTGTCTTGCTATTATATTATATTGTCCTATTATTGTCTTATATTGTCCTGTCATTGTCTTATATTATCCTGTCATTGTCTTATATTATCCTGCCATTGTCTTAGTACTGCTATATACTTTTTGCCATTTACTAAGATTGTGGTTGTGGGTATTTATCAGCTAGGATCTGGGCAGTAACTCTTAGTAGTAATTTTACTACCTAAATCTCTTACCAAGTTTTGTTCTGCTAGTGTAAAATCAGTGGCTTAGAGCTTGTTTTTAGTATTATAGATCTAGATTTTAGAGCCGTAGATTAATTAATTAGCGTAAAGCCGTTATATTGTAGTAAAGCTATGCCTGAGCAATTATATCGTGATCCTTGGCATAGTGTTGCACGTAGAAATATTTAATCGTGAGATTTAGGAAGGTGTTTATATTTTAATTAAATTCATAAGACTATAACTAAGGGCCTTTATGGTGTAGTAGTATGGTAAGTTCTACAATTGCCTTAATTTAGGGTTGCTCAGTCACTGCAGAAAAGTTATAATACTTGGCGTAGTGTTAAACTTAAGGTGCCTCTGCTACCGCAGTAGCAGACACCCCAAATTTCTAACAACCAAGATTTTGGATTAAGGCTCGGTTAAATCTAAAATTAAGTCAATCGTTCTATAAGGCTCTAGATAAGGCTTAGAATTTAACTTTACATAATACGTGGTTAATTTTAGTAAGCGATTAAATAAATACCTCTCCTATTAGGCCTCTATTACTTAGAAGTTGTGCCTTATAGCTATAAAGCTAATTCCGCTGTCTACCTCTATAGCCACGATTGAACTAAGATCTGTATAAGGCTTATTTATAACGTATTATAGTGCTTTGATATTCTGTTGGACCTAAATAAAGTATTCCAATAACGGGAATCTATTAATAGTTAGATACCTTCCTATTTAGAAAATATTACACACTTACGGTTCTCTTATCAGCTTTTATAATGCTAATATAGTGTGGCGACTAGCTTCGTCGTGCCTCGCCATATTAGTATACTGAGTACGGACCCTATATAGAAGGAGTACTATCGCGATTACAAAAGTTAGAATAAGGGCGTTATAAAATACGTACAGCTACGATTGCAGCAGCGTCGCAATTGGGGTGGGTAGAGACGCCATATTATAAGAAGTCGTCAATTGGGCGCGTATATAAAGCTTTAGATTTAATTTGGAGTTTAAAGGAGCTTTAAGCTCCTAAAGTCGCAACTAAATATTCCCTATAGGGATCTATCCCTAAGGATCTGGTTTGATTGTAAGGTTTAGGAAGGGGTTATAATTTAGTTAAATCTATAAGATTATATTCTAAAGTCCTTATAGCGTAGTGGTATAGTATGTTCTACCCCTTGCCATTTAGAGCTAGCCTAACGTGATTAAAACTTAACGTGGAAGAGCTAATATACTAAGTATATAGTGCTAAGATTTCGTTAAATGTATAACTTTAGGTGTTGTAAGACACGTATAAAAATATAAGCTTAATTTAGAGCCTTGCTAACGCTTAATTTAATAGGAAACAACCTTCTTTTTTAATATTTTTAATGCGTGATAAGTAAGAATCGAACCTGCTACCCCTAGGAGTCGCACTCGCGATATCCAATTGCCCAATCTAGCTAGGAGGCTCGGCGGCGATGCAATAGGGCTTAATAACGTAATAAGGCTCGATAGTGATGCAATGAGACTTAACAACGCAATGAGGCTTAGCAACGTAATAAGACTTAACGACGCAATAAGACTTGACGACGCAATGAGGCTCGGCGATATAATGAGACTTAACGATGCAATAAGGCTCGGCGACGTGATGAGGCTTAACAGCGATGCAATGAGACTTAATGATGCAATGAGGCTCGGCGATATAATAAGGCTTAACAGCGATGCAATGAGACTTAACAATGCAATAAGTCTTAGCAACGTAATGGGGCTTAGGGCTGGGCAATAAGGGGAAGACTTAAGGTTGCTTGGTTACTCTAATACCTAACAGTAAAATCTAACAGTATAGTACTGCTATTGATATATTCTAATACGGATAGGCCATATAAAGGTTTTGTCTGTAATATGTCTAATATATCCCAAAAGTCTGCCTTTCGCTTGTCTTTAAGGTCAAATTTCTGGCCTATAATAAATTGAATGTTATAGTCCGTAGGAACACGATAAATAACGGCATATTTTACCCTATTGTTCTTAGAACCGTTAGACACGAAGTAGTAGGTGGTTTATTAACCTATATCTGTTAGTGCTAGCTAATTAAGTGCGCTTAAAACGTACCAATATTAATAATAGCTCTTTCGTTTTGCAGCATAATGGGCTTAATAGCAACGGGGTTTCGGTCCTTATTATTAAGCACATTTATCTGACGGAGCTAGGTTTGTCAATTATTCCAGTACAGTATTGTATTATGGGTTGATTTGATATCTTGCACCTATTAAAAAAAGGCAGGAGGTAGATCAAATAGAATAATTAGGGTACGCTTTTCTTCGCCATTAGGGATTTCGTATATACGCTGCAACTATGCAATTGGTAGATGAAAGCGGTAGTTATAAACATTAGTTTATCTATTCTAATGCCGTCTTGCTTCTTATAACAATTTAAGATATAGAGGGAGTTGGATATTAATTTCCCTATATAGTAGATTTAGGACAAACCAAATAGGCCTAGCATAAGCTGTTATATAGTCCTTATTCGCATTATAGACATCTTATTATATATAAAGCCGGAATCTAAAGAGTCCGCATAGAGGATAGTACGTTTAGGATACCTAATCTATGGAGAGTAACGCTTTTTAGGAAAGTAGATTTAGCAAACTCTTTTAGTTATAGGAGGATCCTCTTACGTACCAATTAGGCTTTTAAAATAATAAAGATGGTATATATACACAGTCTGTTAGTAGAGAGGATACACTTTAACAGGAATTGTTAATATATATTAGGAATAAGAGTCGGTAGGGTTATAGGCTGGATTACTTAATAGGTATCGCGGTAGTTAGTGGCTGGAGTAATATTAATCTGGACCAAATTTAAACTTTCTAAGGTTTAGTTACACGGTGGTTAATATTAAGATAATGTATTATAAAATATTAAATAGTTGCATATTGTCTATATATATGTGCATTATGCTAAGACATATTCTTATTATAGGTAATCGCTGCTCTAACTGTACCAGCTATGCTATTTCTATTACATTATTATTAGCCTGCTGAGTAGGTTAAGCTTTAAACACCTTATAGAACTTGTTAATCGTCATCCTTTTAGTTATTATACGCCTCGCTAACATAACTATATTAATTGGGTTCCACTTATCCGTACTATACATTGTTAACGTAGTGACTACTAGCGCTAGCTATCTAGATCTAGTAGCTCAGCCGAACACTTATACCTCTACATCTATTATTATCGCCGGTTTAAGTAGATGGACTTTATACATAGAGACTAAATTTAGACCCTCTCCTCTAACCCTTTGGTTGATAATAAGAAACTAGACTATATTATTCTAGTAAGGACCATCTATTAGAATACGAAACGCTTTGCAGATATCCTTCTAGTCTTTTAGGGATATCCTAGACTCCATCTGGCAAATAGTTGAATATTTAGACTGGCTAAGCCTTTTATAGAAATACTATATTATATTATTAGTAACAGTTTACCACCAGTCTAATAGCTAACTTATAAGGCGTAATAGTGTATATGCCGCTAGTTTGTAACTGCTAAATAGTAGTCTCTTATTAGGATTCCTTTTAAGTACTTTATTAACGTATTTTATAATTCCCTTTAGTTTCTTAGAGTTAGTAATTATGCTCTAATTCTTCTAAAGCGGATTCTTGTCCAAAGGTTTATTCTATTTTTCGCTACGAAACTCGTTAACCGTCCACCTCGGCTTTATTCTAACTTTTTTTTTATCCTTCCACCACGCATCCTGCCACTTATCTCCTATCTTAGCTAGGCCTAGAAAGATGGCAAAATTTTTTAATAAGCGACCGGCTCCCTCCAGAAATTGATCTATATTAAAGATGGGTTCTTTTTCTTTTCTTCCTTTAGCTTTCTAGTGTCTAAAAGCTTTATTTAGCTATTTAAAAGCTTCTAGGGATGCTTTACGCCAGAGCTTCTTAATATATGGCTTAAATATTAAATCGTTTGTTATATAGCAGTCTTGGTAGACAACTAGTAGTAGCTTATTAATCACCCTCCTATTAAACCATCGGTCTTCCCCCATCCTGCGTATAATCAAGATCTTTGCAATTAAAGAGGAGCATTCTTTAAAGCCTATAATAACCTTGTTCGGAAGAGAAGAGCGATTAGCTGCTCCTAGCTTTTCATATTTAATTAATGCTTCAATATTGCGACCATTAATTAATTTTGTATTTGGGCGATCCGCCTAATTAGGGGCCCTAAAAATTTCCAAGGCAGGAATTAGACTCGTAAAACCTTTACTAGTTAGTATACCAGAAGTAAACACTACTAAAGGTCGAGAGGTGTAGTAGGCTATTTTACTATTACTATCCTTGTAAGATAGGCCCGGGTATTAGAAGTAAGGAAATACTGCTTAATTATTATATACTTGTTTGGCCATTTTTATTAAATAACCTGTCTCTAACCTATCTATATAGAACTTGTTGGCAAGAATCCCACTAATAATATAATAAGGACCACCGTCTCTATAGAGATTGAAAATAGTTTTATACTATTCCTAAGCGGTCTAGGTTATTGCCCAAGTTTACAATATTGTAATTATAAGATACAAAGCCAATTTTGGGTCCATTTTCTACTAGACCTTTTTGCCTTCTCCTTCGCATTTTATAGGTTTAAGAATATCTTTATCTTTATCTATAAAATCGTACTTCTTTGTGCTGGACCTAATAAAAGCCAAATGGCGCACGCGAACTTGTAGTTTGCCTCTAGGAATACAATCATTTAGTTCTAAGGTTTCAAACTATAATTCAATATCTTCAACCGCTTAGGGCAGTAGATTCTGTCTAGTAATATATATAGTTAGTCCTACTAGCCAGTGAAGGAATTTTCTAGTAATACTTCCCTTAACATAACAGCACTGTGGCATGCCATCTATTTAACTCAGGTATTGGGCGTTAGGGGGCTATAGGTGTTTGTCCATACTGGGGGCAAGGTGGAAACTTTCATCTCTACCTTTTTAATTTTCCCAATTAAGCTAGTTAAGGTTGATCTTGGTTATTAACACACTAGTATACCAGATTAAGAGCATTTAAAGTATTTTGCCTAAACCCATTGTATCCGCAAGAAAGGTCCTACCTAGGGCTGCACAATTACGAAGAGTATGGGTAATACTAAGCAGCTAATATATCTACATAGCTTTACCCTTTTTTATGCTATATAAGTGGAAGGTTGCGTTTTAAAAAGTATTATAAATAGTTAATAGAAACAAAAGGAACCGCAGCGCCTTTACCTATAATACTAGGTTAATGTGTGCTTCTTATATATCCTTTAGGTAATTAGCTTCCTAATTAACCTTCTTAATTCTATCCTTATGCTTATCTTCTGGTTCCTTATTAGTCGAAATAGGGTTAATTAAGGCATTAAAGTGGCGGCGCTCCTATATGTGGTTAAGATTAATTTCCCTAATATATATTAGGTTAGGGTCATTATTTATATCCTTAAATAATATATTAATAAACATTTCGTGATTAGACTTTGGCTATTTATCATACTATCCTTTTATCTTATCCCATGGCATTGTCTTAAATATTTGCACTTTATCCAGATCTATACCTTTTAAGAGCTCCAATTTATCTAGCAGGGGCTAGTCTTTACTACTACGGGTCCAGCTACAAGCAGTTTTAATTATAGCCGGCCGTACGGCTAATAATGCACCAGCAGGCATAGGTGGCGGTGACTTTAGGGTTAATATAGGCTTTGGATTTAACTACTTAGATATAGGTAGTGTAGACTCTAGAATTAACTGCTTATAACTACTTTAACCTAGGGTAAGTATACCTATTCTTCTCCTAGTTAGCACTGGTCGTGTAATATTAGGGTTAGAGTTAGACTTAGAATTACTCTTATTAAATCTTATGCCTATAAACGTACGTTAGATAACTCTATACAATATTATACAATCTTATATAAGTTATAAAGTCTCTTACGCTTTATAATCCAATTGGGATTTTTAACTCCAATTATAATTATATTAAGTCTAGCCTTCTTCGCAGAAAGCACCATAAATGCTAGGTTTATATGGTTAAGAATTAGTATACCAGTAGTTAGATCTACTATAGCCTAGCTATCCCTATATTTATTCGCTAAGAAGTTTACACTTATTACAGCCTACAGCTTATCATATCTATAGTAATATACATTAACTTTCTCTGGAGAATCGGATAATAAATGCTTATGCTTAGTTTTTAATACAAATCCATATGGAATGGGGGCCCTATTTAATGGCGTTTTATCTAGGTAACTATACACAGCAAAGCTCATTTTATAGAATAGTGTAGGTGTGGTATTTAGCTATTATAGGACTTTAATAAACAGACCACCAAGCACCTAGGCAGCCTTAGAGGTTGCCCTTAATCTAGATAAGTCAATAGACTGCTCTCTGGAAGATAAGGCGCTATACTTTAAAACAACATCAGCTATTATAACCTCCACACCTCTATGTCTATTAGTCGTTACGTGTCGCTATATAGACTTTTTGGCGGTAATAGCGAAAGCTTTAAACTCTAATAGTAGATTAGATCTCTTAAACACGTGCCTATACTCAGTATTAAGAAGGTTAAAGACTATACGCTTAACTCCATTTTGCACGGGCCCAGATGCTAGCAACCTACCGTTAGACGCTTTATTAATTTCGCTAGCACAGTATTAGAGGATCTCTTTATATATTTTTTTGTTAATCGCAAGTCCTTACTACAGCTTTAGACCACTTATTTACAATAAGTTCTTATTAGTTATAGTAGTTAAGTACTAACTAGAGTTTGGGTGTGGCGCCGCCATTATAGTTAAGGACCCTATATATTTATAAGCGGGTGAAAGCTTTATATAGAATAGTATAGAGTGACTTACAAAGACAGTGGAGCGGATAATGTATTAGACAATTAAAAACAATCCACAAAACAATCCTAATAGTTATAATAAGAAGGTATGCCAATGGTGTTAACTTAAGACAATAGCGGATTCTAACAAGAGCGATACAAGAGCGATATAAGAAATAGAATAGAATGCGAGTCTCAATACAAGAAGTAGGATGAGATATAAGCTTTAATATAGGCAGTAGAACGAAATATAAGACTTAAAGTAAGAAATGGAACAAAAGATACATGGCGAGACAAGATATAAGATTTGCACTACTAACTAAGTAAATAAAATTACAAGATATAAATAGCAAGGTATATAAAAACAAGTATAATCTGCAGTAGAAGCCTTGGAATATTAGTTGTTATATACATTATATAGAAAGCCAAAGAGTTATAGATAGGGTAATGGATATCCTAATAGGTATACTTAAGTAACTAGACTAGATATATAATAATAAAAGAGCTAATAATTCTATTCTTCGTGTTATAACTGGTCAGTAAAGCAGCTCTAGAGAGGTAGGGGAATAAGTTTAAAACAATCTAAGACATTAAAAAATGTCCAAGATTGTATAAAAAAGTAAAATATAATATAGCATTTTATTCCACAAGTGCAAGGTAAGGTAAAATGCATAGTAGAGAGAGGCGGGGGGATAATCCAAGACATTATAAAAGGTCCAAGATTGTACAAAAAAAAGTAAAATACAATATAGTATTTTATCCCACAAGTGCAAGATAAGGTAAAGTGTATAGTAGAGAAAGGTAGGGGATAATCTAAAATATTATAGAAAGTCTAAGATTATACAAAATAAAGTAAAATACAATATGGTATTTTATCCTATAAACGCAAGATAAGGCTTTAGGATACCCTTTTACCTAAAGTATAACCTATTTTTAAGCTATATCACTAACAAAGCAACTTTTTTTTAGGTAAGCTGTTATATCTATTATATAGGCAACCTAAAACTAGTATCCTAGATCCCACTTATAGCTACTACACTTTATATTAAAGATATTCGCTAGACTTATTTATATATAGGTCCTATAGTCTAAATTGCATATCAAGCCATCTATAATATAGCTATTATCACTCTAGCCCTATAATACCGTACTCTTATTCACGCGCCTTTTTCTTCTATTTCCTACTATTGTTTGCTTAATTTTTTAAACTTCTATAGCCGCCTAAACCGACACTACAGCCTCTTTATCTTTAAAAATATAGCTACGTCAAGCTTGCCTTAGCCTTAATTTCTCTAAACATATACTACCTAGAAATGTATCCCGCCTTATATAACTACTATAAGCTCTATCTACAATATGGCGTCTAGTGCCCTAGCGTGGAGCGGGCTCTCTTAAAAGCCGTATTATAATGCCTTCTAGAGACTAGACACCTAAAGCTTCTTCAGCCGCTATAAATAAGGGAGATGCTAATACGTAGATCAACAGTAGTATACTAGATAGAGATGGCCCTAATCTTCGCGAGCTAGGGTGGGATATTAAGGTCAAGCTAGCCAATCTATAGGCTGACCTAAATAACCTATTTTTTTCTAGTAAATCATTTAAAGAGCTCTAACTGTATTTTAGCTCTCCGCACCCTAGTAGTATATAGGCTTATACTAACATATCTATTTAATAGGAAACTGGAGATGTTAAAAGGAATTCTAGAAATAAACTTTTGAAAGCTATTAAAAATAAGCAGTTAGCCTATAAGACATAGGCTTTCTATTTAGTTACTTCACAGGCTTTAAATTATCTATATTATTGCCAATACCTATTGTCCGGCCTAGCCCTCTGGCGTTACCCTAACGACAAATATAAGACTTCCGGGTGGTAGCTTAAGTTGGATATTAGTTAGAACTCTATATACCTAAGACCAGATATTATGGTTCCAAGTACTAACCTATTTAGTTATCTTAACTTGACTAGCACTACCCTTAATCTTCCCTTTTTTTTTTGCTACGGCTTATATAGAAACAACGGAATCCGTAGGTCCGGATAGCTAATATTATTAGGCTCTATAATATTGGTGGTAAATAATATCTTCGCCGTAGCTGTGGTCCTATAGCCATTGCCTAAGAATACTGTATATTGTTATTTAGATGGATAAAGGTTTTTTAGGTACTATTAAGTCTTTAGTTTATAGTATCCAGTTCCGCTACTTTAGACTCTTTAAGTCCTTAAACTTGGTATTAAGCTTAGTGTTAAGCTAGTTACACTTGCGCTTTAGCGTATAGTTTAGCTGCCTTAAACTCTTTTAAGTCCTTAAACTCAGTGTCAAGCTAGTTATACTTACGCTTTAGCGTCTATTCTAGCTACCTTGGACTCTTTTAAGTCCTTAAACTTAGTGTCAAGCTAGTTATACTTGTGCTTTAGCATCCAGTTCGGCTGCCTTGAACTCTTTTAAGTCCTTAAACTTGGTATCAGGCTAGTTATACTTGTGCTTTAGCATAACTAGTTCTGGCGAGAAAATAAGAGGTATACTCTTAGCAGCTATAAAGCCAAGCCACTTATATAGATCAAATACCGGCAATTAACCGTTAGTACTATAATACGCACTCTTTACGCCTGGAAACAATACCACATTGTTTAATATACAATTAGCGACAATACAGCGGAGCTGTCTATGGTGTTCTTATACCCCTAAGAGTTACGGCGGCCTTCACTAATACCTATAGTGCTGTAAAAGGCGGCTGCCTAGCCACTAACACGTCTACAAAAAAGCACGCGAAGAGAGATATAACACTCGCACATTTATTATAGCCCAACTACTTATAATTCGCGATTAATTCCACCACTCTTACTAGTTAGATAATGCGCGATTGCAACCAGATGGTATAAACACGGATACCAACAAGTACGCTCTAGTAGCGGTAGAATATAAGCAGAATGCCTATCTGGTGCCTCCGTGCGGTATACCACATTAGAAAAGCGTTATATCGTTATTATTATTACTTAAAGTAGAGACATTTGAAGCAACTAAAAATATAAAGGCGGGTGAACTAATTTTATACAAGACCGATAATAATGTGTAGTAAATTAGCTAGACAATTTTAGATATTACCATATTATAATATAATAATAGCCAAAGTATACCATACAATCCTTTTCGTTTGGAGTTTAATTACGCCTTTTCAATATAGCTGTACCGCATTTGCTATATAAAGGGAGACGTTAACGTACTGCTTAAAGACACCCGCCTTAGCCCACTTTATAGCCTGCTCAGCTTCCAATCTATAAATTAATAGAAAGAACTAATTACCACTATTCTATTTAGTATATAAGACGAACAATAGCTCTAATTAGAGTGTAAGGTGGAATTAAACATTAAAGGCTCTAAGTAGAGGGAATACTATATTCTTTACCAGGATATTATAAATGTAATTGCCTTTCTAATTAGCTATTAACCCTTTAAAGATACACTGGTATATACACTAAAGAGACTCTATAATGCCAAAAACCACCGAGTCTATAATAAGCTATATAGCGGTGACTAGTAGTGGGAGACACAAGGTAAGCTTCCTAGCGGTGCTATAGTAGTTCCTATACTTATAGCAGTTGATAAGACCTAGCTAATAATGCACTATAGTGACAAATTGGCCTGGCCTGTATATCTTACCATTGGTAATCTTAACCGATAAGTTTGGCGCTAATAAACATCCCCCACAAATATCTTTATCAGCTTTGTACCAGTTGTTAAAGAAAAGGATAACAATATAAAAAGTAAAGCATATTATAAGGTAATAAGAACTATACTTAAATATAAGTCCTACTTTAGTATTCTAACGCTATATCCCATTAACTAAAATACAATAGCAATTAAGCATCTTGCAGAAAGCAGTGTAGACCTTTAATATACGGATAATTTTATACGACGATGTTATCCAATCATATATAGAATAATAGCAGACTATAAAAAATAAGTGCTGCTTATAGGTGTCAAAAGCCAACAGCACTACACTATATGCTAGGTCCCCCCTTTAAAGCGCGAGAACTTAACCAAGAAATAATACCCGCTACGCACCTATAAGGAGACAAGAAGATAGATTAAACGCTAGTAACTAGAGAACATTCTTCCATTTTTAGACAACTGGGTATACCCAGTAGAATATTTTACGTGGCACTATCGCCTATTTAACATCCATAAGGGCATAATAGTAGATGTTCTATATTAGCTTCTAAAGGGTATCGTTATATAACTTATCGAATGGGTATAGAAACTGGTAGGCGATGTTATCCAGCTAAAAAGAAAGAGAAGAGGGACGAAGATAACCACAATAAATATATCTACGGAGGCTTAGCTTAATTAGCGTTTTAGACAAGTCCCGGCTTTTACAGGGCTAAAATGGTTTAATAATTTATTATTTAGTAAAGTTACTTAATGGACAGGTAATGAACAAAAAGCCATAGTTTATTAACTTGTCGCTGTACTAGCCCCACTGCTGTCGTCTAGGGAACTATATGCTATGCATTTTACAAGAGCCGTATACAACTTCGTTATTATAGCTTAGTATTACACCTATAATAAGGAGACACTATAATATATGCACCACGCCCTATATTGAATTGATATGCTTAAAGGCATATTTTAAAGTTTCCGTCCAAAGGCAAAGGATTCTAATATAGGCCATTTTAATATACTAAAATTCCATGCCCTTGTATATTTTGAGGAAAATATCCGCCTGTATAGATGCGCAGATAGGTACTACACTGGCGCAAATAGCGAAGCTGGACACTGTTACATTGTTAAGGCGTTTTATAACTTAACAAATAAATAGGATTCGCTATCTTAAATCTACTCTTATAATTTAAGACGGGTAGCAGTACTAGTAATAGAAGACGAAATAGCTTTTATAAATAGTAATTCTATACCACAGTCTTTCCAGTGTTTGGAGGTGCAGGTTACTTAACCAATATAGTATTTAGCAGTTACAAAGCTTCAATGGCCTTTGGAAGATATAGATAGGGCAATAAATCTTATCTAGAGGCGTCTTAGGTTAAAGACGTGGCTTTATATATCTTATATAGCAAACTGCTGTGAAATCCTAGGGTTTCTAAATAGCATTATGGTATTTGTCTAAGAGTGCAGGCAAAAGCTATAAGGCAAACATGCCCAGAACTCCAATATGGACCGGAAAAAGAAGGACCCCTTATAGGTTAAGCGCCTACTTGTTAAAATACATCTATCTATCCGCTGTTAGAAACGAGACGGAAAAAATGCAACTGACCTTAAGGGCTAAATTAGTAAGGTAGTACGTTATATATTAAATTGGCAATGTTTTAACTAGTGGAGGCGTAATTACGTATGGGTTTAAGAGTATATAGATAACGGCAACCGTATTAGAAAAGGCCGTACGCCATTAGATAGAAGACTTATAGGCCAGCTTTAGCTAATTGTTACTATTCTAGATATTAAAAGGTTAGATAAGTACGGTATATATATATAATATACTGGAGCTATAGTAGAGCTGCTTTAGCCATTAAATTATGGACTGCTGTATCCAACACACGGCATAGTTAAGGTGAAAAGGTGGCCGCGCTTAAGCGTAAATACTAGGCAAGTACTTAAAGGTGGTCGCTTTTATTTAATGCCATCTATTCTATAAAGCGCGTATGTTGTTCCAGCCGCTACTTCTTATCCAGATTTGTACTACGTTAATAATTATATTAATTAGGACTAATATAATACTCTATACTCGGACAACTTTTTTAAAGAAGGAACTCACATCGCGTTATTATATAGAAGCTAGAACAAATAGCAAAAGCAGCTAAGCTAGTATAGAACCTATATAAGACTATATAGGACTATATAAGATTGTATAAGATTATATAAGATTGTATAAGATTGTATAAGATTGTATAAAATTATTTTAATCCTAATATATATTATAAGCTAGCATACTACAGGCTAAGAAAATAGTAAAAATTCATTTGCGTAATTAGCATACAACTTTAAAATAATATATTACATTACCTTAATTGTATGTTAAGGAATGTGCAGTTGGCTTTTAAAGTTGTTAAGTTGGTTAACTGCGTGTCATTTAAATTTTAAGTTGGTTAATTGCATGTCAAGGAATGTGCAGTTAGCTTTTAAAGTTGTTAAGTAGGTCAACTGCGTGTTATTTAACTTTTAAATATGTCAAGTTGGTCAATTGCGTATCGAGTTGGTTAAATTGCATGTCAATTACGCGAAACGCGAAAAACAAAGTCTACTTGAATCTCATCCTGCGAATATTTTCCCGATGCGGTAAATATAACATATGCAGCTGGCTTATAAGGGGCATATAGCTAACTGGCGAGAATAGGGGAAGAACTAGAGGCAATAATAAACTCAAATTTAGAAAGGCTAGTAGGAATATAAGATATAGGAATAGAAAGCTCCATATAAAATAAGTAGTGGCCAGGGAGTAAATATAGGAGACGGAAGTTCTAAACACTTTAGAGAAAGTGGAAATAGAAGAAGTGAGGAGCGAAGGAAAGGCAAAGGACCCCTACTAGGGGTCCACTACTTAACCATTATATAGTACAACTGCGGCAATACGAACCACTATCTAGTAAGGCCCCTACTAGACAGTCTAGACCTAGAGAAACACTATATTCTTGCTATATAAGAGCCGTATTATAATACCTATATATAATTGACATACTGCCCCTAAGGATTCTAGCTCCTGTATAAACCAAAAGCAGCCATACGCGTATGCTTTATAATTAGTAAAAATATCAGCCTTACCTTATGGTTATGGTAGGCAGTTAACCCAGATATTATAGTTATAACCATCTAGATATATAGGGGACTAGTATAAATTATTAATATCTATAACCCTAGGGTTAAAGGGGTAGTATAGATAGAGAATATTATATCTATAATAAGCTTGCTAGAAACTAAACACACGGAGTCTATTCTACTAGGAGACATAAACCTCTACCACCTACGGTGGGGGGGTATCCATATTACTGCTAATTGATAGGTAGAGTACCTACTAAAAGCTATAGACAATAGGGGCCTTAAGCTAGCTACCCCCCCAGGTGCAATTATATGGCAATAGGGCACTGCCAAAAGTATAATTAACTTTACAATTATGGACGAAAACCTATACTAGAGACTTAAAAGGTGCTCCTTTAAAGAAGAATGGGTACTTACCTTAGACTATATCCCTATCCAGATACAACTAGATCTGGACATTAAGGCGTAACTAAATAGCAAAAGATACGCAATAAGGAAGCTTAATATAGATAGCTTTCTTAATATAATTAAACAACAACTTTAAGACTTAGAAGAAATCTACCTAATACTAAACAAGCGAGGCTTATTAGCTACCCCTAAGGAAATTAATTAAAGACTAGAAAGGATCTAGGTAGTAATTAAAAGTAGGCTAAAAGAGCACTGCCTAGTTTTAAAACCGGGCCCCTACGCGTGACACGCATGGTCCGTATAGTACGCGGCCCTTATAGCCGGCCAACGACGAGTAAGGAGGAAATATACAAGTAGCCACGATTCTAAGGACAAGAGACAATATAAAGATATAAGAAACCAGCTAAAGAATACCCTAAGAAAAAAAGCAAGGAATAACTAGAGACGGTTTATAAATAAATATACTATTAATCTAAGTCTCCCCTATAATAAGGGCCTTTGGACTATAGCAAAATAGGTAAAGAAAAAGGCGGGATGCCTAGTAGAAGATCTATACCTACTACCCCTACGAAGAGCAGGTGAACTATAGGCTATAAGCAACAATAATAAGAAGGTAAAGATCCTTATAGAAAGATTTTTCCCTTAACTGGCTCTAGTAGACCTTAGCGACATTACTGGTAAAACACTAGTAACTCGCCTAAGGGTCGACAGCGATATGACAACTAAAGAAATGGCCAGAATTATTAGCCGCCTTTTAAACAACATAGTACTAGGACTAAATAGGACCCTAAACAAAGCCCTAAAGACCTATAGACTATTTATAGCACCTTAGCTTGCAGATGTAGCCAGAGTATACTTTATAATAGGCTACTACCCATAACTCGGAAGATCTATAATAACGGTTATTTTATAAAAAGAAGGCAAAGCAGACTACTTAATCCCAGGAAGCTACCGCCCTATTGCCTTAGAAAACACCCTAAGCAAGATCTTAGAAAAGGTTATAGCGGACTATATAATAGACACGGCAGAGGAACACACCTTACTACTATAAAGCTAAATAGGGGCAAGAAAGAATCGCTTAACGCTATTAGTACTTACACTACTCGCTACTACCATTAAAACTGCATGGGCTATGCGAAAGGGCTTTATAGTATTAATACTTAGCCTAGATATTAGCGGCGCCTATAACAATATACCCTATAAGCGTCTCCTATACATCCTTAGGGTAAAGGGCTTCCTAGAATAGATTATTTAATTTATTTAAGGATTT
>Ga0307507_10005013_pt1 | contig 22393 bp, 5 predicted proteins | sample 7_EM_MG_FD_207223 | JGI IMG/M metagenome (GOLD analysis project Ga0307507, IMG submission 207223) | Populus trichocarpa ectomycorrhiza microbial communities from riparian zone in the Pacific Northwest, United States - 7_EM | ecosystem: Host-associated > Plants > Roots > Unclassified | place... | reverse complement strand
ATTTTATAAGAAAACGTAACCAATCTGTAGATCTTTAGCATATAATCTATATCTAAGGCTTTAGGGGTTAACCGGTTTAAGGCCTAAGGGTATTAGGAGTGTGGGTAGACAGTAAGCTCTAGTGGAGTGCATATACGGCGCAAGCGGCCTGTAAGGGCCAAGCACAATATATCGCCATGTTTAGGATCGTTAATTCTATATAGGGTCTATACTTCCAGAGGTTACGCCTACTATATACAGCAGTTGTCCGGCTAACTATAACATATAGATCTAGCATTTGGGCCACTAGAGAAACCAAGAAAGGCCCCCCTAAATTACTCCTTAAACTACTCCAAAAGGTCTAAACAGCCTACCTTAGGAGTATAACAGGTGGGTATAAGCAAATGGCCACAGCACTGCTCAAGAAGGAAGCCAATATTCCCCCCCTATAACTATATATTGAAGCTAATACAATACAAAGGGTGCAAAAGGAACGCAACTTTAACATTATAAAGTATATTAAGACACGCCTAAACAAACTATAGAGGGACCCTAGGGTGCCCTATAAGAGAAGGAACCAATAACCCCAAAGTAGGGAAGATATATTAGGAAAATAGGTAGAGAAAGTAGAAGAAGAATGGTGCGGCGCTAGGGCCCAGGCCTATATAGAGGAGGAAGGGAGACGCGCAAGAGGCCAGTAAAGATAATAGCAAGGGAGAGAAAGGAGCTAAAGTAGAGCATAAAAGAGTACTGGAAAACCATCTACCGCAACACAATACTAGTTGGACCGACGCTGGAGAGATAAATAGGAGTTAAAGGTACAGAGGCAGGCTTAGGTAAGGGGAACCTAAGCCATAGCATAGGCAACGCCATAGGAGGTAAATACCTAAGGGCTCTAAAAGGGCCTAATAAAGGCAGAAAATACAATAGCAACACTCTTAAGGACAGGAATAATAGGACTAAAAGATTGGCTTTACTGGGTGGGTGTCCTAGTAGGTAGCCTAAGGTGCGAATATAGCTAGCCAAGACAGACACCAAAACACGTAATACTGTTATGCCCCTTACGCACCGGCTAAGAAGCAATGCTCTTAGCAGCTGGCACAGAAAACTATAATATACTACTCTTAACATAGAAAGGCCTTAAGGCGGCTACCCAGTGGCTTATTAGCTAAAATGTGCTAGACTAGTTCTGGGTTGCAAAGGAAATAGCAATAGAAGGTAAAGGGGCGAGTAATAGGCGCCCCCTAATAACTCTACAGGAGTAGAGTACAGTGTGTAATACTAGCGCGTCCATAGGTTTATTACGGCAGTAGTGGTTCCCAAGGAGGTTAAAAAGTAAGGTAGTAGAGCACCACTGGTAACTTATAGGCAACTTATAAGCGAGCCCTAAAAGGCGGGGAGACGGATTACGGGGTTTTCTTAAATAGAGTTTTCTCCCCACATGTATATAAGGAGTAGTCCGCGTGGGCCTAATAGGGATCCAAATCGGACGTTAAGCAATGAATAATAATATTTAGTAGTTAGTAAAAAGATCTATAACTTATAGCTATTATAAAAGGACATTATATAAAAGAGGCTACAGTCTGTACTAATAAGTATTTATCTCTCTATTAATATCTAGACCTCTCTAAATAATTACCTTCTCCTTGCAATTTGTGGCCATTTTATTAATAGCTAGAAAAAGCTTATAAATGCTCTCCTTAGCCTTTATATAGTAGCCTCTTATAGCAAGAATAAGTAATAGAATACTCTCCTTCTAGTACTTAAAGACTATAGGATTATATAAAAGCTGGGTGCCGTTATATCCAATAACTATACTATAAATAATAAGCTCTGTTATATAATAAGTAACTAGCTTCTTTAAGAAGAGGGAATTAAATGGAATCTTACCTACTAACGGATCTTCTATTAGGGTTATATTCTAAACCTTGCTATACAGGCTTTCCTCTTTAAAAACTTAATTAGTTTTAATAATATTAAGTTATATAAAGAAAAAGGAAAAGGTTTAGATTTAAAAGAGGAGAAAGAGAAGGGTGATATATTTTAGAAACTTGGCGCACTTAGAAAGCTTTATAACATTGCTATATATACCTATAGCTTAGCTAGTTAGATAAGGGAGTTTAAAAGTCTTACAGGGAGAAGAATTCCGCTTAATAATTATATAAGATGGAATAGCTGGTATTTTATACTTAGCGTAGCAATTTAGAAAGAGTCTGCTATTAATATATATACTAAGCATAACCTTAATACGCTTAAAAAGGACTATCTTAGTCTAAAGGACTAGGAGGCGCTTTATATAATAAAAAGTTTTCTCTAAATATTTTACTAGGCAACCCTAAAATACTAAAAACATAAAGCAACGCTTAAAAATGTACTCTTTATAATAGATATTATAATTAAGCACCTTAATAAATCTTAGGTTAGTTTATCTCCTTTTTCTATTTTCTAATCTAGCTAATATTATATAATTAGAAAGAGTATATATCTAATAAGGAGATCTCTAAACGTATTAGAAATGCTTAAAATACCTTTAATAGGTATTACTATAAAACAGATAACTCGCCCCTTTATGCTGCTATACTTATTCTTTATCTAGCCTATTATATAAGATATATTAAGCAGGTTTAGAAGAAGGAGTAGTATAAGCCTATACTTAATAGCGTTAAAGGGCTTTAGGAAAGATATTAGAATAGAAGTTCTACGCCTAGAAGTATATTATTATATAAAAAGCTAGCTCTAGCTTAAGACCTTAATAAGTTTAATAAGATTGCTAAGGATCTTAATAGTATAATGTTTTAACTAAAAAGTTAGGATAAGTATAAGGACTTTATCTCTAAGATGCCGTATAAGATTTTAATAACTGCGCTTTAATAGTGGTCTTAAAAATAGTAATAAAAGTGCTAGCTATGGTTCTCGCTTATAGCAATTAAAATTCTCTTAATTCTAGTAATAAGTAATAAGCTAAAAAGAGTCTTTTTAGAAGGATGTTATATAGTATTATAGGAGAGAATATAGATAGATCCTAAAACTCTTAAGAAAATAGAGTATTTAAAGAATTAGTATTAGAGAAGAACTATAAGAGGGATAGGGGATTTTTCTTTAAATATTTAGCTATTATATAGTTAAAGGGAGAGGTATATAGGGACCTGGTCCTACTGTAATATCCGCAATATCCGTAATATCCGTAATATTGGTAATATTGGTAATATTGGTAATATCTACAATATCCACAATATCCGCAATATCCGCAATATCCGCAATATCCGCAATATCCGCAATATTTACAATATCTACAATATCTGCAATATCTGCAATATCTGCCAAATTTTATTAAGTCCACCGAATTCTGCTAAATTCTACTTAGTTAGGGTAGAAAAGCCCCGCATGGAGCACTTTATCCTTATTAATGGTAATATTATATACATTTTCTATTAGATAAAGGATATTTTATACTCGCTTATTTGTTATAGACGCTTTAAATACAATATTATAACTACTTAGAAAAGAGTTAGAAGAAGCTAGTTAGTTAATAAGGACATGGTCCAGAATAGAACTAGTGGAACTATATAACGAGGAATGGTAACTAAGGTTATATAATATTATACGCAGTATATACAGAGTATAAAGGGGACGTATATATAATATGTATAGTGCATATCTTATATATAAGGAGGATTTCTTAGGAGTATGGATGTGTATTTAAAGGACTATAGTCCCTACCTAGATAGTTCCTTTTCTTATAGTGAATTTTAGAATATAATTAAAGTTAATCTATTAGGTAACCACTCCACCAGTTATTATCTGTTTGTTATATTATTAACTTCCTATTTACCTATATAACCTAGCCTAATAATAAGTCCACCGTGGTATTTCCCATAAGGCTTTATTATACATTTACTACCTAGTTATAGTATTAATAAAGTTAAACAATATGCTACTAAAAGCACCAGTCACGACACTATTTATAGCAGCTACGACCTTAGGGTCAGGAGGAGATACCAGTATAAGAGATACTAATTTATAGCTAGTCATAATAGGTTAGTTACAGGTATTAGTTAATTAGTTAACAGATAATAACTAAATATTTAAAGATAGAATTAATGGAATTGGAGCAGCTAAGGTTAAGTTACCATCTATTAAATAATTCTTAGGGGAGAAGTTAAAGCTTAAGGGGTTCCTTACGCTAATATACTTTAAGGTTATATAGGAAGGAGCAAAGTTAGCAATATCTATAGACCAAGTGGCATATATAGGACTGTTCTTAACAGGAAGAGTACTTAAGTGGTTTAAATTTTACCTTACCGAAATCTAAATAAACGGAATAATAACTACTAATTAGGAAGTATGGTATATGTTTACTAACTAGAACAGATTCTTAGAAAGGTTAATATAGATATTTAGGGATCTAGAGGTAGCAACCACCGTAAAAAGAAAAATTTAGAACCTAGTACAACGCACTTTAGCAATTAAGTATATAACCTAGTTTTAGACACTTATAATATAGGTTAAGTGGAACAATAAGGCGCTTATAGTATAGTATAAATAGGGACTTAAGACTAAAGTCCAGGATGTAATTATCCTAATAGAAGATACGGAAACTATAAGGAAGTTAATAGATTAGTTAATTAAGATTAATAATAGGATCTACTAAAGGGAACAAGCTAAGAAAGGGTAAGATAGAGTTTTATAGTTGTATAAGGCGCAAAGTATATATTAGTAGATATAGAGTTATAAACTATAAAACGGCGGACCAGAGCTAATGGACCTAAGTAGTACCAAAAAATTTAAAAGATGGAGTAAGAAACTATAGAAACCTAAAAGTTAAAAATTAAGTAATTATAGGACTAAGAAGCCAAGGCTAAACCAGGGATCTTAGCAGCAAAAGATATTTAAGCAAACTCTATAATAAGAAAAATGGTTTAAAAAAGGAGCTTATATAAATTGCAGAAAATAGGGTTATTTTACCAGAGACTATAGAGGTAGTTAGAGTAACCACGCGGCTTAGTCTTATAACTTTAAGAAGAGTACATTATTTAAGAAATCTAGGGACTAGCGAGATAAGTTATAAAGGAATATTTAGATTGCTAAAGAAACAAACCAATAAGATATAAGCTGTATGGAGAGCTATAACCTATTAAAACACCAGAGAGACTATAGGAGGTTATATTATAGGACTTTATTATAAAGTTACTAAAGTTAAAAGATCCTATTATAAGACAAGATCACAATACGATCTTAGTAATAGTAGATAAGTTAACTAAGTAGGGCTACTTTGTAACATGCATAGAAGAAATCTTAGTAGAGGATGTAGCTAGAATCTATATTAAAGAAATATTTGCAAGACATGGAGTATTAATAAAGGTTATATTAGACAGAGATCTAAGATTTATAGTAGCGTTCTAGAAGGTATTCTTAGCTAAATAAGGGGTTTAAGCAGTAATATTAATAGCATATTACCTATAGATAGATAGTTAAATAGAAAGACTAAACTAGACGTTAGAGCAGTACTTAAGACATTATATTAGTTACGCATAAAATAATTGGGTATTGTTACTGCTAGTTATATAGTTTATATATAATGCTACACTATAGAAAGGAATAGGCACGTTACCTTTTAAGGTAAACTACGGATATAAGCTAAAAACATTATTAACACCTTAATAAGTAAAGAAAACGAGCAGTATAGCTAAAGAAAGAATAGAGAGTCTAATAAATCTTTATAATTACCTTAAAGAAATAGTAAAACTAGTACAAGCAAGGATAAAAAGGTACTATAATACTAAGAGATCTAAGGGACCAGATCTTAAGAAGGGAGATAAAGTATAGCTACTATATAAAAATTTTAAGAGTTAACAACTAAGCAAAAAATTAGACCATGTTAGACCAGGACTATTTACGGTTAAAGCAAAAATCTTAGAAGTTATGTATAGACTAGACTTACCAGAGAAAATGAAGATCTACTCTATATAGCACGTCGCAATGCTAGAACTAGTATATAGGAATATTAAGCCACTAGTTTACAAAGCAGATATATATAGAGGACAAGAAGAGGATAAATAGGAAGTTTTAAAGATTGTTAGTTATAAGGACATTAATAGTAAAATATAGTATAAGGTTAAGTGGATAGGCTATAATAAGACTACTTAGAAGCTACTAGATAACTTAAAGAATGCTATAAGAAAGGTATAGGAGTATTAGAGGAAAATAGGTTAGGTAACATTAATAAAAAAGGATTACTAAAAAATAAGTTACCTAAGGGGGACCCAAGAGGAGCAGCTACTAAGGTACTTAGAGTTGTTTCCCTCTTTATTAGAGGAGAATCCGTTCTTTTATTACCAAGTTCCTAAAGGCCTTATTTTATAAGCTTCTACTCCTTAGAATAAACCTTCTTATAAACCTTCTTAAGATAAAGCAGATAAACGGACGCCGTAATATGGGCTTTAAGGGCCCTCTACTCCGCGTTATAAGAACATTCTAAATCCGCCAGAGCCTATATTAGCTTACCATTAAGCTTTATAGCGGCTAATTAAACCTAAGACCCTAGTAGCAATTAATAAGGGTACTTAAAAACTGTTAAGAGTAATAGGGCGTATATACTTAGTGTTAGAGATTAAGCAAACATTATAGGACAATTAAATATTCGCTTTAGTGCACTCTAAATATAAAGAGGGTTACTAAGATAAAGGGCTTGCTAGCGCAATACAAACCAACCCCTTTTTTGCATAATAAGAACATAGAGATAGCATTATCTTATTAAGAGATAGTATAGAAGTAATAGTATAAGCATAGCGCTGTGCTTATAAAGAAGAAGAAGCTTTAGGTATAATAAGTAAGGATATTAACTAAATTAACCAAACGGACATTATACCTCTAATAGATAATTTGGAGATATTAGGAATCTTTAAGGACAAAGATAAAGAGGAGGGAGATAGTGTTACGGACGCTTTAAGTATAATATTATAACTACTTAGAGAAGAGTTAAAAGAAGCTAGTTAGTTAATAAGGGCACGGTCTAGAATAGAACTAGTGGAACTATATAACAAGGAATAGTAACTAAGGTTATATAATGTTGTATGCAGTATATATAGAGTATAAAGGGGACGTATATATAACATGTATAGTGCATATCTTATATATAAGGAGGATTTCTTAGGAGTATGGATGTGTATTTAAAGGACCATAGTCCCTACTTAGATAGTTCCTTTCCTTATAGTAAATCTTAGAATATAATTGGAGTTAATCTATTAGGTAACTACTCTACTAGTTGTTATCTATTTGTTATATTATTGACTTCCTATTTACCTACACAACCTAGCCTAATAATAAGTCCACCGTGGTATTTCCCATAAGGCTTTATTACATTATTTGCATTATTTAAAACTACCTTAGATAGTAGTAAGGAACTCTAATCTAGTTTAACACACCCCCTAGCTATATAGAGCCTTTTGGGCTACTATAGAGTACTAAAAAGTTATAATAGAAATTTAGTGTTAAGTTAAAGAAATCCTTTATATAGTTACCTTGCCTGAATATTATCGTCTTGTGCTTTTAACAAGGCAGAGCCTTTGTTAAGCTATCTACTGTTATGTCCATAGTAGGGACCTATTTAATATTAATCCTTTCTTTATAAACTTCTTTTAGCTCTCCCTTAAGGGCCTTAAGCTTCTTCTTACAAGATATCTGCCATCTAAGGCGTCTTTTTAGTGGCTTTCTTAATGTAATTTTGTAAGCCTTACTAACTCCACAAGTTATAGATTTAACCGTTGTTAGTCCTTTTAAAATTAGTCCTTTTAAGATAAATCCTTTTACTAACTATAAAAGGTGCTTAATTGCCTTCTTTCCTATATCTGCCAGTCTACTTCCATCTAGAATATATTTAAATTATAGTCTTTAATTGGTTAAGGAACTTAAGGACTTAGTGGTTATAATATTTAATTAAGGTTCTGGCGTTAAAATTAGGGTAAGAAGATTATCCTTTAAGGCTTGCGGACCTATTATATTATTATCTTAAGGATTAAACTCCTCTTAATTAGCTGCTTAATTTTAATTTCCACTAGAATCCACCTGTTAACTTCCACTAATATCTACTTAAGTCTTATCCTTATTCTCTAATATACTTACCCCCCCTAGAACGTTTTGCAGAACTATTCTGCTCTAGGGTATTTAGAGCTAAAAACTTTATTGCAATGCTTTAGTTGGCGATTTTACTTATAAGTGTCCTTTTTAATATTGCCTTATAAGCTTTATTAACTATATAAGACTTATTTTTAACTATTATGGGGCCTTTTATAACTGCCCTAGTTAATTTCTTAGGTAATTACCCGATTACATTTATTTCTATATATTTAAGTTAACTGCGCCATAGCTATCCTTCCACTTTTTAATTTAGTAGAGGCTTTAATAATTTATCTAATAATTAGTTTGATAGTTAAGTTGTAAATAAGGCTTCTTGTAAAGCGCTCGTCTTTAGCTTATTGTATTTAATAGTAATCTAACTACAGTAGTAGTTATAGTAGTTATACGTCTTATTGTTATTGTAGTAAAAAGTATTCTCTTTATTGCTCTAGTAGACTCCCTTATTATTAAGCTTTTAGAGGTATACTAGGTTAGTATAGAAGCCTAGTATAAAGGCTGCTCCTAAGAGCTGTATCTATCTCTTCCTTTTTAGGTAGTTAATTATGACTATAGCTATACTATAGCCTACGATTTCTTCTATATATAAGCCCACATAGATACAGTCTAAGGTAGACTTAATATCACTAATAAACCTAGTTTAATTATTAATGATATATATAGTGGTTTCTAAGTTAAGAAGAATGCTATTATAAAGCTTATAGGTTCCTTTTTAATAAACCGCGAAGGCTCCTTTAGGCTCTTAAGAGCTCTTCTAGTTATTGCCATTCTTTAGCTATTTATTAACTTAATTATCCTTTTTAATTTGCTTAATGCGAGCCTTAATTTTAGGCGTTATATTAGCGATCTTCTTATCTACCTTCTTCTAAATTTTGTTACTTAATGTAAACCAAGATAGGTAAGGAATCGACTCTATAATGTACTAGCATTTGTTAAAGTAGTGACGCTTTCCGTATAGGTACTCTAGTAGTAGTTATCTTTCCTTCTTTTGCTTATCTGCTAACAATTTAGGCTTTAATTTAGGTAACTTGCTTAACTTATCCTTAAAGGTAACTGCAAAGGATCTTTCTTATAGGGTTTTGCTGTCCTGGGCAAGCTCTATATAATAGTGGTTTTAGTATATTTTAACTAGTTTAAAGAAGCTAGAAAGCGTCTTCTTCTTCTACTTAAGCCATTTAAGCCGGTTCTTTTAATATTCTAACTAGCTTAGTGTAATTAAATTAACTATATATATAAAGTCTCTTACTAATTGCTTACTATTTACCTTAGGTAGATCTAGCTCCTTATACTTAGTGTATACCTTCTCCTACTCCTCTAACTAGACCTTAAAGTTCTGGTTCTAAGGCGCTTTCTTAAGCTTTATATACTAGGTGGCTATTTAAGCTTTTAGGCGTTGTTAGTTAGAGTAATTTTCTGCTTTAGTAACACTAAGACGTTATAGGTAGTAACGCATTTAAATATATAGATAAGGTAGGTACGTAAGATTAAGCTTTAAATGTGGCTGCGCAATATATTAAGAGCTAACAGCTGTTTTCTATATAGCTTTATATTATCCCTATAGTTGGCCTTAAGCGTATAGAGCTCCTCCTCCTCCTTATCTAGCTCTGCGAGCTTTATCTTCCCCTAGCTATTGGCATCCTTAGGTAAGGCTTAAACAGGTTCTTTAAGCTTTAGCAGTTTAGTCTTGGGTATTAATAGGTTAACATACTCCTAGAGATATTTGTTATTTGCTTTTAACTTAATAACCTTAATCTATTTGTCCTAATTATTTGGGCTTGCTAGGATAATGGGTTTAGTTTCTTATTAAGAGTTTATTATTGTAGTTATCTATAATTAAGATAATAATTAATTAGAATAAAGGCTTTAGAATTAAAGATAATGTAGTAGTTGGCTTAGGCTTATAACTGTTAAACGGATAATTAGGTATAAGAACTCTGTTTATTAAAGAGGGCTTTAGAGCCTCTATATATACACTAGATAGGTAACAAATAGGTTATAAATAGAATAATAACGTAGTCGTTATTTGGTAATGGAATGTCATGGAACGCGGGTAAGGGCTATAAAGCGTATGTATTTGGGGAGTCTACAAGACGTTGCGCGATCGATTGTAAGGGTTGAGGGCGTAAGGAGGTGATATACCCTCGCGTAGCTGACATAAGCTGTACGCGAGGTGTACGCGAGAGCACGGGGTTCTCCTATGGAGGCCCCTGTGGTTAGGTTCCGTGACACTACCCCCCCTCCTATTGAGGCGGAGCTCCGGCGACGCTGTGGTTACTATATATATGTAGGGGGAAATGCTTGGGGTATCTAGAAGAAGGAATATCATTATAGGTATAATAGGCTCGTACAGATGCTTCTGACTTAAAGCTTGTGGGTTGCTACTATGCGAAGGTACTGGGCTATAGAGGGGAAGGAGGCTGTTGGGGACTTGGTAAGGTGCAAGGATGTCGCTAAGGCGCTAGTAGTAAGCGAGCTAATAGCGATTTTCCATCTTGGGGATAGAAAATCCTAATTAGTTGGCTTCTTTTTAGCGTTTAGAATCTAACCAATTAGACAACTTCGATTAGCGGTTAAAGTTCCTTAATATCTTATTGGAGTAGTCACGTGATGGTAATGTACAACGATTTAGCTGTAACGGCTCCTATAGGGGATTAGGTACGAAATCTCTGCTTAGGCCTAGTTTCTATGGGTTTATATAGTGGAAATCGCTGATTAGATCTTTTGCGTTTTTAAAATCTTCCTATGGTTGCCATTCTGGCTAATCTATGTTAAATCCTGTGTAACGTGGGTGACAGGGTTTTGACGTTTAATGGGTTTTGACGGTTTTAAGGTTTTCCCATACAAACTTTGTCCGTGTCCCTCGCTTAGAGTTTTGATGTTGGAAACCGTCAAAACCCATCAAACCGTCAAAACCCTGTCACCCACGTTAGGTAGCTTTATAGTAGAGCCGCCGTCCTCTGCCTTTACTAAAGTATTTGGAGTCGATAATTTGTTTAATGGTCCACTCCTTATAGTTCTCATCTTTGTTCTCATCTTAAATTAGTACCGGTGGGGGTTTAGGCTATGTTTGTCCTGGTAGAGGGTTAGGCTGGTGAAGGTGTAGTAGCTATAGGTAAAATACGGGCTATATCTCACGGGTGGCTAAGGCAGGCGGGAGCTCTAGTTTGTATATAGCTCCTCTATCGATGACTTGTTTAATCTGGTAGGGGCCAAGGTTCTTGTAATTAAGTGACTTCATAGGTCTCTATATAGAGATATTGCGTGTATTTAACTATACCTAGTTACCAACACGTATCTTAGGTGGTGGTATTCTATAACAGTTGGCAAAGTAAGCTTGTTTCGCTTAGGCCCAGGCTATCTCTCCTTTACAGTAGTTAAGTAGGTCTTTTATACGGTCTATATATTAATTGGTAAGTAGTATCTTAAGGCGTTTTCTATATAGTAGTTTTTTATTAATAGGCTCTAGTAGCTCTATACCGGATTATAGGTAATATCCTTTGTTTATAAAGAATGGGGTAAGTCCTATAGTAGCTAAAACGTGGTTGTTTGCTGTAAATTTACTTAGCGGAAGGTAGTCTACCTAGTTGTCTTAACTATAGGCGACTACCTATCGTAAGTACGCCTTTATACTAGCGTTAGCGTTTTCCGGTTGTCCCGCAGTTTTGTGGTAAAAGGATGTAGACATCTTAACGGAGATACTAAGGCGTTAGTAGATCTGCCTCCATATATTAGAGTTAAATTGCGTGCCTTGGTTAGACGTAATAGAGTTAGGTAACCCATATAGTCGGTAGACTTTGTAGAGGAAGGCGTCAGCAACGTCGCTTATAGCTACGCCTTTGGTTAGGACGTAGTGGCGTTCTTTTACAAGTTAGTATATTATTATAAGGATGTTCTTATAGGTTCGGCCATGTCGTTTGCAAGGCGGTAGGTTAATAATAAAATCTATAGCAATATCTACCTATCGTCGTATAGGTACTGGTAGAGGGTGTAGCAGTCCTTGGTACTTTATATAAAATGCTTTAGCACGTTTACAGCCGTGGTAGGCGCTTATTAAGCGTTCAACTAAGTCTATTATTTTGGGCTAGAAGTAGTATCGGCTGAGAAGCTTATAGGTTCCTTCTTTACCTAGGTGGCCGCTTAATCGGAGGTCGTGGGCTATTTGGATTAGTTGCCGTTATAGGTCTTTTAAGTTGGGGATAAATAGACGGCCTCTATAATAGAGCCTATTCTCTTTTACTTTTAAGGCTGCTATATTAATCTAGCCTAAGCTTCGGAGGTTGGTAGGTAGTATATAGGTACCGGCGATCTTTACGGCAATCAGTTAATACAGTAATGGGTTAATAAGGGTGTTATATGCTACGGTAATAAGTTTATTGATTTTGGGGGGTAACTCTAGTTCTATAGTATAAAGCTAAGGGGCGGTTGGTTCTGTCTTAGATAGTATACCTAGGGCTAAGTTTCGTGCTTTTAGGATTGTTTGTTATTGGAATTAATTATAAGGGTTATTTTTTAACTAAGGAAGGTCTTGCAAACAGTATATTAGGCTATTAGGCTTAGTACCTTATACTCCTAGCCTATATATAATTTTAAAGTTAAAACTAGAGAGGAACTTGTTCCAATATACTTAGTATTAGTTTAGTTGTTTTGTAGTTATAAAGTACTTAAGGTTGCGATAATCCGTAAGGACCTTAGTTGGCTAGTTAGGTTTTGCTAAGGAGAGTTCTGGTTAGAATTCCTTAAACACTTATATAATTGTGAGGAGTTCCTTATTATAGATCTTATAGTTATATTTTTATAGTATAAGCTTAGACGAGTAGAATGCGACTAGGTAGAGGAGACTGTTGTTACCTATTTAGGAGAGGACGCCCGCGTTAACATAGTCTGAGGAGTTAGTCTTAAGATAGAGTTATTGTCCTGGTATAAAGTAAGCTAGGATAGGTGCTTTGGTAAACATATCTTTTAAGTCTTAGAACGCCTTTTTATATTTAGGCGTCCAGATAAAACGTAAATATGTTTTTCTTCCTTTTATAGAAAAGCCCTTTGTTTGTATTATTGCTATAAGTGGTGCTATAACACCTAAGAAGTTGTATATAAATTTCTAATAGAAGTTGGCGAAACTAAGGAAGGCTTATACATCCTTAATATAGGTGGGGGTTTGCTATCTAGTAATTGTGCATACTTTTTTAGGGTCTATACGGACACCCTTAGTAGTGATAATTAGTTTAAGGTATTTTACTTCTATAACTAAGAATTTGCACTTCTTTAAATTAATATAAAGTCCTACATCTCTAAGGCGCTGTAGGACCTTTTAAACGTGCTTGGTATGCTTAGAAGGGTTATTGCTACAAATAAGTATATCGTCTAGGTACGCGGAGTAGAAGTCGTTAAGGTAGTCCTATAAGGCATTATTAATATAGCTTTAGAAGCTGCCTAGGCTATTACATATACTAAAAGGCATAACGGTGTATTTGAATTGGCCGAAGTGTGATATAAATATAGTTTTCCATTCGTCACCTTCCCGTATTTGGAGGCAGTTAAAGGCGGCGATGATATTAAGTTTAGTATAGATTTTGGCTTAGCTAAGCTATTTAAGGGTCTTGTGTATAAGCGGTATGGGGTATCAGTTCTTAATTATAATAGCATTAAGTCCTCTATAGTTAACGCAGAATCGAATACCTCCTTCTGGCTTTTTAGTAAGGAGGATAGGAGCGGCTGCTGGGGATATGCTGGGATAAATAAACCCTTTGTTAAGGTGCTTGTTGATATACTTTTTAATAACTAGGAGTTTGTCTTTTGATATTAGGTAGGGTCTTTTATAGGGCAGCGTTTTTCCTTATTTAATATTAATGGTATAGTTGTTAGGTTAATATAGGGGCAGTGTATCTGCGCTCTTTTATAAGTATATGTTAATAAAGTTATAGTATCTCTTAGGGAGGAGCTTGCGGAGTTTTTTATTAGTAAGTCCTTTTTTAAGCTTTATAAACTTCTTAAAGTCTAAGGGTGAAAGTCTATAGAGTTCTATGGGGGTATTGTTTTCTAGGAGGTTAACTATGTCTATTCTATTACTGTAGAGGACGTGGTCCTGATCTTTGTTAAGCTTATATAGTTGTGATTAGGAGGCTGCGGCAACGGTCTAGCCTTTCCTACGTGCTATGCGGTAGAAGGCCGCGGCGCTTATATAGTAGCAGTTGGTTGTGGGTGGGGTAATAAGGGTTTCCTTAGGTTGATATCCTGGGGAGTAGATAGAGGTGGCTAGGCTATACCCTAGGCAAGTCTCTCTACAGTATTTAGAGTTGAAGGTTACTTCTCTCTTTTACTAGTTAATGGCGGGGTTATGTTATTTAAGCTAGTTTATTCTGAGGATAATAGGGTAGTTTGTAAGTAGTATAATATAGGCCTAAAGCTCCTCCTGGTGTCCGTTTATGTTTAGGTAGAGTTGTGCCATATAGGTAATCTTTTATGTAGTATAACTACTGTTAGCGAGTTATAGGGCGCGGGCTTTAGTAAGGGGTAAGGTAGGTAGGTTATAAATGCGTATAAATTAGGTATCTATAAATTTATTAGTAGCTCCGTAGTTAATTATAGAACGGGTTTTATATTATTTCTTAGCGGTAGTTCCCTTTATAGGTAAGACTATTTGCTTCCATTTTTCTATTTTTACTAAGCTATCTATTAAGCAAGCCGATATATAGATCCCTCTATTGTTAGAATGTCCTAACCTGCAACTTAGGGCTAGGACTTTGCGTTTTCCGCTTCTATATCTGATTCTACTACTGTTACTGCATCTTTATCTTGTGCGGTAGCGGCGCGTAGCGACGTATTTAGTGTCCGGGGCATAGGGTTAGGTGTTTAATAACAGCTACTAAACCTAGCCATTGGGCAGTTTAGGCTATAGCTGTAATAGCCTTTTTAACGGCATCTATAGTAACGCCTTAGCTTTTAAAGTAGCTCGTGCTCTCTGTCTAGTAGCTTCTTTAGGAAGGCTAGTATGGAGAGATCGATATTAGGACCAGTAGTATTGCTTAGGGTAGTAGGCGTTAGTGGTTTAGTAGGTCCGGAGGGCTTCTATAGGGAGGTCTTTAGGTAGGGGTTTGTAGTAATAATCTGGTTTAGCTATTATTTAATCTTCCATAGGGCTGCTACCATATTGTAAACGTTGTTATAGTTATGGCTGGCGGCTGCGTAACTAAGGTGATAAGTGACTTTTTTAAGGAGATCTTCCTGGTCTTTAGCGTTATCTTAGGTAAGAACTCTGGTGTATTCCTAGAATTTAATATAGAACTTATTAAATAATTTAGTAGGACTTATCTTTAGGGCGTGTAGTTTAGCTTAACTAGTGGCCACTAGGTTATAGTTGCGGTATATTTAGTTAAAGTTGTTAAGGACTTTCTAGTAGGACTACTACTTCTAGGGACTGCTAGTCTCCTATTAAGCGAAAAGCCTATTAAATAGGATACCCTTTGTTTGTCTAATAATGTAGCCAATCTTAGTATCTTCTGTGGGGAAAAGGTAGGCGCTTTAGGTTAGTTTCTCGCGGGTTTATATCTTCTAGTAGCTATATTCCTTGCGGTTACCCTTAAAGATTAGGGGATTAGGGTAGCGTATATTAGACCCTATAGTAGTAGTTTAGGTTTAATTATTGTGGCTTTTATTATTACCGCTGCTATAGTAGGGGTTCCCGTTAGGTGAAGCTGTTTAGCGCTAACCTTTTGTTAAGCGTTAAGTAGGTAAGGTTGCCAGGGGCGTAGAGACTTAGGTAGTGTTATATATAGTAGAGAGGATGCGGCACAGCAGCACACTTACAATACACTAGCAGCTCGCTTCGCCTCAGAAGCGTATCAGCTTGGGCTTTTATTGGAGCTCTTGCTGCACCTAGCCCAAAAGACTAAACCAACCAAAAGAACCCCGAAAAACACCCTGAGAAACCCCCTAAGATGCACGCATCGCAGGGGAGGCACACGTGGGACGACGGTGGTACGCAGTTGCGCGCGACCGCCAGACCCACACCTAATAATAGCAAATCCCCACAACAAGGACGGGCGAATACCACACCACAAAGCAGAAATACCTCCATTAAGAAGGCATCTGATAAAATATAAAGCCTATTAGACGCGTCTAGTATCCGGAACTACAGGGGAGTAACCGTTAGCTATAACAAACTAATACAGCTAGCAAAATAGCTCCGCCAGTCCAGCGAACCTTAGGCGCCCCTCTAGCAAACCCTTAATTAAATCCTCCAACGGCTAAATAAAATCAAAGATAAACAAACCCCCCCCTACAGGCAAACCGCACCTAGGCCGCTGTAGCTGTGCTTCTATAGTATAGGGAACCCACCCCCCTAAAGACAATAACCGGGTATACAATTATAATATAACTAAATACAGAAAAGGCAGAGGAACTTAAGGGACAATTAGAAACAGAAGTTCTTATAGAGATTCATAAAGAGGTTTACAACGCTATTATAGTCCAACACCTTAGGAGCGGAGATATTAGAGTCACCCTAAAGGACCAACAGGCAAAGGAACGGGCTATAAGGGCAGGGGACAGGCTAGGAGAACGTATTGGCATAAAAGTGCTTTATAAAGATTACCCAGTTAAAGTCCTGTCGATTCCTATAAGCCTTAGGGTAAAAAGGGGATGCTAGGCGGATAATACAGCAACTATATAGGAGATAGTAAAACAAACGGAACGCCTTATACCAGGACTTGTAATTACCCAAATCTAATGGCTTTAACAGGAAAATACAAACTAAGTATACAATGAGAATAATAAGAGGACATAAGGGGCGCCAGAGACTTGCTAGGGAGACAACAGATGAACGCATAGCTCCCTTACCATCAGCGTATATATACTAGGAATGCAAAAACTCCTTATCCAAAAAGGAATAATTATAAATGGCCTTATATACAACACAAGGCTCTACAACTACAGACTACGCCTAAAATAATGTTATTGCTATACATAATAGGGACACACCCAATCCACATACACAGCATAGGTGTGCTGCGGCCACTATGCAGGCCCCTATAATACAAGACATTGTATAAATTAAGACTAAATAAAATACGTAAACTGCCACCAAAGCACACATAAGGCGTAGGAGAGAGAAAACTGCATTAAATATAGGAGATAGAAGGCAAGGGCTTAACAGCTGCAGGAACAACTGTACGCTAGGTTATACAAATGGAAACAATAGGCAATAAGCTAGGGGGACACAGGTGTCTTCCCAGCATTTCCTACCTTTAATACTAGGGGGCTAAGCTAGCTATCCCAAGCCTTAATGGGCTAAAAGCAACACCACGCAACATTACCAGACCAAATAGGGACATAAGGGACATATAGGACACAAGGGAGAGAACGCCCAATAGGAAAACCCCTATAGACGGCCACAGTAAGTTTAAGGCCAGGATAATTAAGAATTAGATTTAACGCAGTAAATATAATACACACAGCCAGCTTATAAGGGGTATATAGCCAACCGGCAAGAACAGGGGAAGAACTAGAGGTAATAATAAACTCAGATATAGAAAGGCTAGTAGGAACACAAGATATAGGGATAGAAAGCTCTATATAAAATAAGTAGTGGCTAGGGAGCAGACACAGAAGACGGAAGCTCTAAACATTTTAGAGAAAGTGGAAATGGAAGAAGCAAGGAGCGAAGGAGAGGCGAAGGACCCCCGCTAGGGGTCCGCCACTTAACCATTATATAGTATAACTGCGGAAATACAAACCACCGTCTAGTAAGGCCCCTACTAGACAGTCTAGACTTAGAGAAATACCATATTCTTACCATATAAGAGCCGTATTATAATACCTATATATAATTAATATACTGCCCCCAAGGATTCTAGCTCCTATATAAACTAAAAGCAGCCATACGCGTATGCTTTATAATTAGTAAAAATATCAGCCTTGCCTTATGGTTATAGCAGGCAGTTAACCTAGATATTGCAGTTGTAATAATCCAGATATATAGGGGACCAGTATAAATTATTAATGTTTATAACCCTAGGGTTAAAGGGGTAGCATAGACAGAGAATATTATATCTATAATAAGCTTGCTAGAAACTAAACACGCGGAGTTTATCCTACTAGGAGACATAAACCTCTACTACCTACAGTAGGAGGGCATCCATGTTGCTGCTAATTAATAGGCAGAGTACCTACTAAGAGCTATAAACAACGGGGGCCTTAAGCTAGCTACCCCCCCAGATACAATTATATGGCAACAGGGCACCGCCAAAAGTATAATTAATCTTATAATTATAGACGAAAACCTATATCAGAGACTTAAAAGGTACACCCCTAAAGAAGAATGGGCACTTACCTTAGACCATATCCCTATCCAGATACAACTAGATTTAAACATTAAGGCGCAACCAAATGGTAAAAGATACGCAATAAGGAAGCTTAATATAGACAGCTTCCTTAATGTAATTAAACAACAACTCTAAGACCTAGAAAAAATCCACCTAATACTAAACAAGCGAGGCTTATTAGCTACCCCTAAGGAAATTAATTAAAGACTAGAAAGGATCTAGGCAGTAATTAAAAGTAGGCTAGAAGAGCACTACCCAGTTTCAAAACCGGGCCCCTATACGCGACACACATGGTCCGCATAGTGCGCGGCCCTTATAGCCAGCTAACAACAAGCAAGGAGGAAATATATAAGCAGCCACAATTCTGAAGATAAGAGATAATATAAAGATACAAGAAACTAGCTAAAGAATACCCTAAAAAAAGAAGTAAGGAATAACTAGAGACGGTTTATAAATAAATATACTACTAACCTAAGTCTCCCCTATAACAAGGGCCTTTAAACTATAGTAAAATGGGTAAAGAAAAAGGCAGGATACCTAGTAGAAGACCTATACCTACCACCCTTATAAAGAGTAGGCAAACCATAGGCCACAAGTAATAATAATAAGAAGGTAAAGATCCTTACAGAAAATTTTTTCCCCTAACCAGCTCCAGTAGACCTTAGTAACATTACTAGTAAAACACCAGTAACTCGCCTAAGGGTTAATAGCGACATAACAACTGAAGAAATGGCTAGAACTATTAGCCGCCTTTTAAACAACATAGCACTAGGACCAGATGGGATCCTAAATAAAGCCCTAAAGACCTATGGACTACTTATAGCACCTTAGCTTACAGACATAGCCAGAGTATATTTTATAATAGACTACTACCTACAACTTAGAAGATCTATAATAACGGTCGTCTTATAAAAAGAAGGCAAAGTAGACTACTTAATCCCAGGAAGCTACCGCCCTATTGCCTTAAAAAACACCCTAAGCAAGATCTTAGAAAAGGTTATAGTGGACCATATAGCAGATATAGTAGAGGAACACGCCCTACTACCACAAAGCTAAATAGGGGTAAGAAAGAATCGCTTAACGCTATTAGCACTTACACTACTCGCTACTACCATTAAAACCATATGGGCTATGCGAAAGGACTTTATAGTATTAATACTTAGCCTAGATATTAGCGGCGCCTATAATAATATACCCTATAAGCGTCTCCTATATATCCTTAGGGTAAAGGGCTTCCCAGAATAGATTATTTAATTTATTTAAGGATTTACAGGCCAGAAAGAAATATTACTGGTCTTTAGCGGATACTAGAGCCCCCCTATTATAATTGCAATAGGGATACTATAAGGATTACCTCTTTTACCTATACTCTTTCTTTTCTTTATAAGCAACCTGCTTAATACCTTTAAGGAAGGGGCGACCTAGGGAATAGACTTTGTTAATAATATAAACCTAATTATATATGGGCCAACAGCCGCAGAGAACTGTAGAACACTAGAGAAAGCCTATAACACCTATATAAAATAGGCAAGACAACATAAAGTCTAATTCTTACCAGAGAAATACTAGCTAATCTATTTTATAAGAAAACGCAACCAATCTGTAGATCTTTAGTATATAATTTATATCTAAGGCTTTGGGGGGCAACCGGTTTAAGGCCTAAGAGTATTAGGAGTGTAGGTAGATAGCAAGCTCTAGTGGAGCGCATATACAGCGCAAGCGGCCCGTAAGGGCTAAGTATAGTATATCGCCATGTCTAGGATTATTAATTCCATATAGGGTCCATACTTCTAGAGGTCACGTCTATTATACACAGCAGTTATCTGGCTAACTATAACGTATAGATCTAGCATTTGGGCCACTAGAGAAACTAAAAAAGGCCCCCCTAAATTACTCCTTAAACCACTCTAAAAGGTCCAAACAGCCTGCCTCTAGAGTATAACAGGTGGGTATAAGCAAACGGCTATAGCACTGCTTAAGAAGGAAGCTAATATTCCCCCCCTATAACTATATATTAAAGCCAACGCAATGTAAAGGATACAAAAGGAATGCAACTCTAATATCATAAAGTATATTAAGACACGCCTAAACAAACTATGGAGGGACCCTAGGGTACCCTATAGGAGAAGGAACCAACAACCCTAAAGTAGGGAAGATATATTAGGAAAACAGGTGGAGAAAGCAGAAGAAAAATAGTGCGGCGTTAGGGCCTAGGCCTATATAGAGGAGGAAGGGAGACGTATAAGAGGCCAGCAAAGACAGTAAGGGAGAGAAAGGAGCCAAAGTAGAGTATAAAAGGATACTAGAAAACCATCTACTGTAATATAATACTGGTTAGACCGACGCTGGAGAGACATATAGGAGTTAAAGGTACAGAGTCTAACTTAGGCAAGAGGATCCCAAGCCATAGCATGGCTAACGCTATGGGGGGTAAATACCTAAGGGCTCTAAGAGGGCCTAACAAAGGCAGAAAATACAATAGCAACACTCTTAAGGACAGGAATAATAGGACTAAAAGATTAGCTTTACTAGGTAGGTGTCCCAGTAGGTAGCCCAAGGTACAAATGTGGCTAGCCAAGACAGACACCAAAACACGTAATACTGTTATGCCCCTTATATACTGGTTAAAAAGCAATACTCTTAGCAGCTGGCACAGAAAACTATAATACACTACTTTTAACATAGAAAGGCCTTAAGGCGGCTACCTGGTGGCTTATTAGCTAAAATATGCTAGACCAGTTCTAGGTTGCAAGGGAAATAGCAATAGAAGGCAAAGGGGCGAGTAATAGGCGCCCCCTAATAACTCTACAGGAGTAGAGTAAAGTTTGTAATACTAGCGCGTCCATAGGCTTATTACAGCAGCAGTGGTTCCCAAGGAGGTTAAAAAGTAAGGTAGTAGAGCACCACTGGTAACTCGTAGGCGACTTATAAGCAAGTCCTAAAAGGCGGGGAGACGGATTATAGGGTTTTCTTAAATTAAGTTTTCTCCCTATATGTATATAAGGAGTAGTCCGCGTGGGCCCAACAGGGATCCAAATCAGACGTTAAGCAATAAATAATAATATATAGTAGAGAGGTATCTGGTATTGTTACAAATGTACTTATTAAGCTAAAATTATAGGTATTTAATTATACCCTCTCTTTTAGTAATTGTAGTAATAAGTATAATCTCGGCCTTCTTTAATTGTTGGACGTTGTATTTAGACGCGTGGAGGTTATCTTTAATCTCTTAGCGTGTATTATTAGCGAGCGCCTTATAAGCTTATAGGTCTTGGATAATATTATAATCTTAGGCAGCACATATCTTAGCTTATATAAGCTTTAGATAGTAGTTCTATAAAAGGCGGTAGTATTTGTTAGGTTCTTGTGCTACTATTTTTATAAATATCTTAGCGTCTCGTATCTTAATCTTAATAGGTAGTAGCCCTTTGGCTTATTTATCCGTGGTTATATAGTTAATAAAGGATAAAACATTGTCAATATCCCCTTTGTGGTTGTTATAGTCTTTTAAGCCACTAGGCTTCCCTTTAAGGGTTAAGGCTAGGGCTAATAAATTAAATCCTCCTAGGACTAATTAGTGTTGTGGTTTTAATATAGGTATTAGGTTGTTCTTTAAGTTTAATATAATAGCTAGTAAGGAATTTTGTCTTACTATTATTGATTCTTTAGGAGTACAAAGTGAGGTGACTTATAGACATGCTGCTTCTGGCAGCGTCTGCGGTATCGTGGAGACGTAGAATTGGTTATAGGCTGAGTGTCAGTGAAGAAAAAGGCGCAATGTAATGTCACGGAACGCGGGCAAGGGCTATAAAGCGTATGTATTTGGGGAGTCTATAAGACGTTGCGCGATCGATCGTAAGGGTCGAGGGCGTAAGGAGGTAATATACCCTCGCGTAGCTGACATAAGCTGTACGCGAGGTGTACGCGAGAGCACGGGGTTCTCCTATGGAGGCCCCTGCGGT
>Ga0307507_10005012_pt1 | contig 22395 bp, 13 predicted proteins | sample 7_EM_MG_FD_207223 | JGI IMG/M metagenome (GOLD analysis project Ga0307507, IMG submission 207223) | Populus trichocarpa ectomycorrhiza microbial communities from riparian zone in the Pacific Northwest, United States - 7_EM | ecosystem: Host-associated > Plants > Roots > Unclassified | place... | reverse complement strand
CTTCATAAGTGCACCAGACGCGTAAGCGAGTGGTTGGTGCACTGAACGCGTAAACGCGTACCTGGTGTACCGAACGCGTAAGCACGCGTTTGGTACAACAGGTGCTGTAATTATACAGTAGCATTTATTTATGCATAAATTAAATTTTATAATTTATTATTATATGGTGGTGGAGAAAATTAAAGATAAAAAGGGTGAGTTTTGGTGTAATTTTGCAATTGTCGGGAAACTAATGTCTAGGCACTGTAGCATAATAACATGCGATTTTAGAAGTCTGGCTCCGCAAGGCAGTGTTATCAGCGTTAATGCCTTAGTAGATATTCTATAAGTTTACCTCTAAAAATAGAGTGTAGAACGTCAGCTTTATAGTTAGGGATATTTATAACCTTTAATTTCTAGATAGAAGTTTTAATATTGCGTATATATACTAGGTTCTTCAGTATATAGCTAACCCAGTATATAGCTTATAAGAACTTCGGCAAGTTATAAAGTCTAGGGGTATAGTTACCTGCCGCAAAGTTAATTATGTAGCTACTATATGGTATCTAGATATCCCAGGTATAGCTAAATAGCTAGATCTCTATAAGCGCGTCGCTAGAAAATAAGGAGGATATCTAAATATTCGGCGGCGTCTCTAAGCAGTTATATATAAAGCAGGCTTTTAGCAAAGCAATATTATAACTAGTATAGGGATATAGTGTTTTAGTACGCTAAAGGAGTTGGAGTTTTAGTGTGGAATATAGGCGGATTAAGTCTTAAATAGCAACTTTAGGAAAAATGCAATTAATGGTGGACACGCTAGTAAGACTAAGCTAGAAAGGTCGGCAGCGTATTAAAAGGCTTTTATAAAGGAGGAGGATAGTTAGTATATAATAATATATAAGCAGATTATTTATTACGTATAAAAGAATCCTTCTTTATAGTAAATTACGCTTAAGATTAGCAAAATCACTATGCTAATAGGGAATTCAATATTTCCAAGCATCTGTTAAAATGCCAAGCAGCCTTAACCTAGGCGAACACCAACTATCTACTAAAAAAACCTATAAAGTGGACTTCCTCTTTTATAAATTCTACTTTAATTATATAAGGTATTTATGTTGTTCTTTAGCCTAAGGAGTAAAAACTAATTTAAGGTTAATTTTTACTTTAATCTATTTTGGGGAGCGTTATTACTAGTAGAAAGCACCGCTGCTAAGTAATAGGCCTTTAAGGCGTCAGCGTCTAATAAGGGGGTAATATAAACAGGGCAGACGCCCTTCGTACTAGTATACTAGCAGAATAATACAGCCCAACCATTTTATAAGGGCTCGCTTATTTTAAAAATATACTAGTAGGGAGGGCGTCTGCCCTATTTATAGTACCCCCTTATAGCATAATATACAGCATTTAATAGGACTAATTAACTAATAATTAAGCAGTATTCCTACCCAACCTAAGCTTGTCCTAAGTTAGCTACTACCACCTACTAGCCCTACTATCCCTTATCTAAGTACTAGGCCTTTCTACCTTTTAAATATTATAGCCTTTAGCTTAACACTATTAACTTCTTTACTCTCCTGTATAATACTAAATATTAATAGGAGTAACCTTTCTTTATATATACTAAAGAATTAATTATAGCCGGCCCAATTTTAGTCCCTATTAACAACTATAACTCTAACTACCTACAATATGGCGCCTCTACTAACGGCGCTAGCAAGACTTACGGCTTTTATAGTGCCATAAGTACTTATTCCTCTTTTAATATTATATTCTTATTAAAGCATTGCTGACAATTAATTCTATAGAGTTGCCCTGTCTAGATTCTAAACCACTATTAGGGCAAGAGACGGATAATACTATAAATATAAGGATTTTAGAGGTAGGGAGGTCCAGTTTACGTAATAGATTTCTTTTAACACTATATTTATTAGCCAATCCAGTTAGCTTAATATATTTATTTATAGTTTCTAGGTTAAACTTCACAGCTTTTACAGCTCCATTAATAAGTAAGGGAAAGCCTGTATATTGGCATTTCCCTAATACAGCTGCATATTTCTTAAGCGGGTTATATAGTTAATAATACCCTATTCCTATTTACTTCTTACTAGGCAGGTTTTAAAAAAGTAATAAGGCCGGATTTTAATATAAGTCCTTTCTTTCCCCTGCTTATATTATTAATACAGCTTACCGCCTTGCCCATTATATATCTCTTAGACACCTTAACTCCGCCATTCTTACGTCCATATATACGTACTTTTAATTACAACGCATTAATTTCTCCTCTAATTAATAGAAAACCTACTCTTTGTAATCTAGTGCATCCATCTTATAGTTAAAACTCGGTATTGCTAGCTCTCTCTGTCCCACTACTTCCCTAACTTCCATTAACCACTACCTAATTCCCAAGCCCCACCGCCATAAAAGCCGTTAAGATCCTCTCTCTGGGCTAAGCCGCCGTAGTCAAAGTGCCAATCCCTAAATTGCGCCCTAACTACGTCCTGGTTAAGACTAAAGCCGTCACACTAAACCCCACTAACTAGAAGCATGTAGACCGGCTCGCAACACCCCATGCCACTATTAGATGCGACTACTTAGGCGTAATTAAAGCTGTCGGCGACGCTGTGCTAGCTGATCTAGGTCTAAAGAAGGGTGACCGCATTACCGGCTTCGTGCACGGTGCTAACGCGGTTAAGCTAAAGGATAGGGCGTTTAGGGAGTAGCTAGTTGTAAAGGCTAGGCTAGTAATAAAGATCCCGGACAATATAAGCTTTAAGGATGCTAGCGCGTTTAGGGTTAGGATTATAACGGTGGGGCAGGGCATGTATTAGAGTATGGGATTACCGTGGCCGGAGGTGGGGAAGGAATAGGCCGATTCTGATATATGGCGGGAGTACGGCGACGGGGGCTTATGCGATTCAGTTCGCGAAGCTGTAGGTTTGGTTGCTCTGTGGGCCTTTTTCGCCCCCACTCCTCTTCTCTTAGCGCCTCTACCCCAGTGACCGCGTGGTCAAAATAGCCCCCGCTAACAGCGTCTCCCAAAGCTCCGGCTTCGACGTTACTACAACCTGCTCCCCGCGCAACTTCCCCATGGTGAAGGCGCTCGGCGCCTCCGCCGTCTTCGACTACGCCTCGCCCACCTACGGCGCCGATATCCGCGCCCACACCCGCAACAAGCTCTACTACGCCTTCGACACCGTCTCGGAGGCGGCCTCACCCCAGATCTGTGCTAACGCGCTAGCCTCGCACCCCGCGCCCTCAGGCAAGAGACCCTTCTACGGCGTCATCTTGCCCGCGCTGTCGCCTCACAATGATGTTAAGAGAGGCCACACCCTCGGCTACTCGGCTGTCGGCGAGTATTTCACCCTTAAGAGCACGGTTTGGGAAGCCAGGCCACAGGATCTAGAGTTTGCGACCAGGTTTTTCAAGTTAGCGGAAGGGTTATTGGCCAAAAAGAGGTTTAAAGTACATAGGCCCGAAGTAAGGGGAGGTGGGTTAGAGGGGGTGTTAGGAGGGATGGATGATTTAAAGCATAGGAGGGTAAGTGGAAAGAAGGTGGTTTATTATGTAAATAAAAGTTAAGCAGGAGAAACAGGAGGGTTCCTAGATGCTTTTAGGTATGCGTTATAGTTAGGCAGAAATTAGTAAGTGAACGACATGGACTATATAGGAACTACTGCAACGTCTTTACGCGTTTATTTTTAGCTTGCTACTTTTGAGTTTAAGTATTCTATGTATAGACGACATTAATGCTTTGTTACGGCACTGGCAAATTGCCGCAAACTGCCGTCACGTGATGGCAAGTTGCGGCAAGTTGCCATCACGTGACCAGAAGATTGTATATAACTTTAAGCGGTGCTTCTGCTCTTTTTGTTTCCTTTCTTTAGCTTTAGATCCTTGTTTATAGACAATCCAATTATACAGGCTTGCGCGACCTTCTTGCTGTGCTCGTGCCTCAATTAACTAAGTCGCTAACATTATCCAAAGCTCGTTACTACTCTTCTTTCCTAAGAAGGAACTTAAATATATCTACAAGGCTATAAACAGGACAAGGATATAGAACAGGACCCTAAGGACATTACTAGGACTATAAGGACAGGACAGACCCCTAAGAACCAAAAGAATATAAATAGAACGCGAAACCTAAGAATAGGACATATATAGACCAGAACCCCTAGGAAATAAATAAACCCTAGAAATTACCTAATACCCCTACTACTATGCCAAGAAATATAGCAGTTGGCAAAGCCGCTGTAGGACCTGTAAATACCTCTAATAGTAAAATAGTTGCCGTCTTGACCCCCTAGGAAGAGCTTATAGCAGCTAATGCCGAAATTAAGCGGCTTTAAGAGCTGCTTAAAACTAGAGACACCCCTATACCTAGTAAGGAGTTATTAGATACCTAGAGACTTACTATAGTCCTTAAGGCCCTAGCCTAACATACAGCATTAGTATTATTATGGTCTATAAAGGTTACGGACCCCCTATTGCTTATAGATAGAACTAACCCTATATTTAATAATTGGAAGCTTTAACTATAAGACAAGCTTAAAGTTAATGTAGACCACTTCCCTACTACCTAAGCTAAAATGGCCTACGTCTTCGGCCGTACTAGTGTAGAAGGGTACGGTGTCCCTCAGATAGGAAGTCACAATGCTGTCAGTCAGTCAGTCTGTCTGTCTGTCTGTCGGTCGGTCGGTCGGTCATAATCAGTCAAAAGTAATCAGTAAAGCAGTCTGTAAGAAAGGAAAGAAAAGAATATATTCCGGTAGGTTCGTGATCTCCAAGAAGGAGGGAAGCCGAAGGCTCAATATATACAGGAAAATGCCAAGACACTAAGCATGGGACATTTTACCCCACCACACTAGTAGGGATATACAGACGTATCTACGTCCGTAATATACTTAGGACTTAGCAGACCCCTTCCTCTCTGGAGAAGAGATAATTAACCACCTATCTTCTATTTATAAGAACCCCTTTAAGATACAGAACGCCTATCTTAACTATAAAGCCCTTAATATAAAAACGACAGAGACCTTCTCGGTTTTCTAGACCCGCTTTCTACACCTAGCCAGACAGGCTTAAATCCCCTAGAAAGATTTAATGCTAGACCTCTTTAACAAGCTTACCTTAGACCTATAGCGCGCCATGCTACTAGTTTATACTACTATATAGACGCTAAAGGAACTTATAGACTAGTGCCTAGCTATTAACCAGGGCCTCCGCTAAATTAAGGTATATGCTAAGCAGTATAAAACTAGAAGCTCCGCTAACCAGAATATAAGTACTATAAGAACGGGCTATAGCGCCCTAGTAAGATCTGTAACCCCTATAGCACTAACTATACCGCCCGCCGTTAACCTAGTGGCTAGCTATATAGCTAGCCCTACTACGGGTCTGGTAAATACTTAACCTATATACAGCAACTTCTAAAGATAGGCCCTTAGTAATTAAGGAGCCTACTTCTTATACGGCTAGAAAGACCACTTTATAAAAAACTGCCTAATAGCGGCAAAGATAAATAAGGTCCTATTAATTTAGGAGGATAGTATAGAGTTAGAAAAAGAGGAACCCTAAAGCAAGACTCCTCTCTAGGGTTAAAAGGAATTAATATGTTATATATTAATCTGGGTTAGCTAGTTAGTGGAAGAAGCTGCACTATCCCTTATACTTTATTCCGTAATAGATATTAAGATTTAACCTCTGCTTTAGCTAACTCTAAAGCAAATGCCTTTGCCTTAATAGACACACAGTGTGCTATAAAGCTGGCTAACTTTTTAAATGCACCCCTTAAAGAACTGTCTAAACCAATTCCTATTTGCGGGTATAATGGACAGATAAGACCACCCATTATAACTATCTTGCGGATTTACCTCTGTGTAGATAGATAAAGGCAATATAACGTCCCCTTTCTTATTACAGACCTAGGAAGCCATGATATAATCTTAGAAAGAAAATAGCTAGCCTATCTAGGCTTATAGCTTAATATATAGAGTAGACGGCTTATCTGGCCTAAAACCCTACCCCTAACACCTTCTTTTATAAAGGAAATCGGCATTACAATGGAAAATCTTATGCGGCCATAGATAGACACCGTCTACTAGGCCAATGCTATGCATAGGGACCAGGCCTTTAAGAAAGATGTACAGCTTAATCCGCAATAGGTCTATATACTACGCCGCCCCTAGACTACTAATATCGCACTACTAGCACTAGAAACCTAGGAAGTTAGTAATAAGCCAGCTAGCTTAGGCCCTATATAGCTATAAAGAGCAGCAAGAAATATCGGACGCTGTACTAAATATATAGATTGGAAGGATAACTTATGGAAGATGGAATAGGAGCTAAGGAGGGTTATAACCCCTCTACCATAAAATACAGTTTATGGAACGTCTATAAAGAAACCTATAAACCTCCTACTAGTTAATATCTACTATATTAGTGCTATAGGGTTCTACCAGAACTTAAAACGGCCTAACACTATTGCCTTTATAACTAGCTTATACAAAATTAACTAGATAATTAAAGACAAGGAAGCCCTAGCCCGTAACCAGCTTAGAGGGGAAAGTAAGCTTATAGATAAGGAGCTAGTAGAACAGAAACTACCCCACCAATACTAGGAATTTAAGGATGTATTCTCTAAGGCAGTATCTAATATACTCCCGCCTTACTGACCGTATAACCATAAGATTGAGATTAAGCTAGATAAAGAAAATACCCTTAGCTATAGCCCCCTCCGCCAGCAATCTACTAACAAACTATAGGCTACTAAGTAGTACCTTATTAACAACCTTAATAAGGGCTTTATTAAGCCTAGCTAAGTCCCCTTTGCCGCACCTATTCTCTTTATAAAAAAGCCTAATAGCGGACTCTATTTCTGTATTAACTACTATAAACTAAACCATATAACCCGTAAAGACTAATATTCGCTACCCTTGCTTAAGGAAACGCTAGCCTATATAAGTAAGGCTAAGATTTTTATAAAGCTTAATATCCGCTAGGCCTTTTACTAAATTAGGATAAACCTAAGATCTAAGGATCTTACTACATTTTAGACCCGCTATATATTGTATAAATATAAAGTACTACCTTTTAGATTAACTAACGGACTAGCTATATACTAGCGGTATATAAATAATGTACTCTTTAACTACCTTAATGACTTCTGCATAGTATACCTAGACAATATTATAATCTACTCTAAGAATAAACTGGAATATTAGGAATATATCTATAAAGTCCTACAACAGCTCCGTAAGGCTGGTCTTTAGGCCGATATTAAGAAGTTAGAATTTAGTGTTAAGCGTATAAAGTACCTAGGGTTTATTATTAGTATAAATGGAATTAAGGCCAACCTAGAGAAGATAGCTATAATTAACTAGTAGATACCCCTATAGACTATAAAGGGGGTATAATTATTTTTAGGTTTCTGTAACTTCTACTAATACTTTATTAAGAACTATAGTAGGATTGCCTGGCCCCTTAACCGTCTTACTAAGAAAGACTAGCCCTTCCACTTTAACGCTATATATAGGCAGGCCTTTAATAAGCTTAAGAAACGGCTAGTATTAGCTTCCCTGCTTGCCTACTTTAACCTAGAATGGCCCTTAATATTAGAAACTAATGCCTTAAATAGCGTAATAGCTAGTATCTTTTCCTAAAAGCAACCGGACGGAGAATAGCACCCTATTATATACTATTTAAAGACTATAATAGATGCTAAGCTAAACTACCATATTTATAACAAAGAAATGCTGGCTATTATTTTTAGCTTTTAGCACTAGCGTGTATAGCTAGAAGGGACCCCTAAGCCTATTAAGGTGGTTTTGGATTATAAGGCCTTAGAATACTTTATAATAATAAAGGCCCTTATAGCCTAGTAGGCACACTAGGCGGATATCCTATTTTAGTTCTACTTCCTAATTATATATAGGCTAGGCGTAACTAACTGTGCAGATGCCCTTATAAGGCGCGAATAAGACCTAGATAACTAGATAGCTATAAAGATTATATTATAGACCTAGATGCTGCTATAACTAGAGCACCTTAACCCTTAAATATAGGCAGAACTAAATATAGACCCCATAAAGGCTAAAATATGCCCTATTAATACTATAGAACTTGACCTTATTAATAGGCTACTATAAGCAAATTATACGGCCCCTTCTTTATAGGAGTACCATAAAAAGGCAAAGGATATTACCAGCCTATAGTCCTTTAAAAATGGATTACTTAAGTATTAGAAACGGCTAGTAGTAGTAGAGAAACAGAACTTATAGACTTAACTTATTGCTAAAGCACATGCCTAGGTCTCTATAGCCCACCCTAGAAAAAATAAGACCTGTAGAATTATTGGCGACCGCTCCTACTGGCCTAGAATGGTTATAGATATTAATCGCCATATACGGAACTGTGATGACTGCTATAGGTTTATAATTCTATAAGATAAGACCCTAGGACTATTAAAACCACTCCCAATACTAGAGCGCCCCTAGTAGCATATCTCTATGGATTTTTACAAGCTACTTACAGACCATAACGGATATAATATAGCTATGGTTATAGTCGACTGTTTTAGCAAGTGCCCATTCTTAATCCCTTATTATAAGAATATTGATATAAAGGAGGCAGCCTAACTATATATCCACTACGTCTACTGAATTTATGGACTACTAGATACTATTATATCTAACTACAACCTACAGTTTATATTGGCTTTCTGGAACAAGTTTACCCGGATCCTAGGTATTAAGCTAAAGCTTTTTACGGCATACCACCCCCAGACAGACGGCTAGACGGAGATTGTAAACTAGTATTTAGACTAAAGACTCCAACCCTTTATTAACTACTTTTAGGATAATTAGGCCGAACTGCTACCTCTAATAGACTACGCCTAGGCCACCCTACCCTATAACTTTATAGGATTTGCACCTATCTAGCTAGAAATGGGGTATTTACCTTATATAAGCTTTAACTGGGAAAGAATAGAGGGGCCATAGACTATATATGAAAAACTATCTTATAAGGAGGCCTAGCATTACGCTAAACGCTTAAAAGAAGCCTAAAAAGTAGCCTGTATAAACCTAGAAAAGGCCTAGAAATTAATAGAATAGTAGGCAAATAGGTATAGACGTAAGCCTGACTTTACTATAGGTAATAAGGTCTGGGTTATAATAAAGAACTAGAAAACAAAACGGCTTAGCCATAAGCTAGACTATTAGATGGTAGGACTATATAAGGTTCTTAAAAAGAGAGGCAACTTATATAAAGTAAAGCTCCCAAATTTAATTAAGGTCCACCCTAAATTCTTGCTAGATAAGCTACGGAAAGCTATAAACAACCTATTACCTAGACAAAAGAATAAACCGCCCCTGCTAATTTAAGTTAATGGCAACAATAAATGGGAAATTAAAGAAATACTGGCCTGTAAACTTGTATAAGGAACACTAAAGTACTATATAAGTTAGAAAGGATATAATCCAGACCCTACCTAATACCCCGCATGGAATTTTATAGGTAGCCCCTATAAGTTATAAGAGTTCTATAGCCATTATCCTAACAAACCTAAATCGCTAAAGTACTTAGATAAGTAGATAAAGTGCTAGCATAGCAAAGACAATAAATTACTAGTGGAGCATAAAGATAAGAATGCCCTATAGGGGTAATACGGACATATAAAGCCTAAGGGCAGGCTTTTTTGGAGGGGGGGGTAATATTACAGCACTGGCAAATTGCCGCAAACTGCCGTCACGTGATGGCAAGTTGCGGCAAGTTGCTATCACGTGACCAGAAGATTGTATATAACTTCGAGCGGTGCTTCCGCTCTTCTTGTTTCCTTTCTTTAGCTTTGGATCCTCGTTTATAGACAATCCAATCGTACAGGCTTGCGCGACCTTCTTGCCATGCTCGTGCCTCGATTGACCGAGTCGCTAACATGCTTATAATTAAAAGGAACGCTTTAAGAGATGTTTAAAAGTAATACCAGTAAAGACAAAGCAGGAAGATTTCACGTATAGAGGAGACTAATTTAGTAGTATATATTAAGATAAGGATAGGATTATTGTGGTGTAACGGCAGAACTATTATTTCATGTTACCGTGTACTTTATTGACCCGAGGTACGAGTGGTCTATATATGCGGGTCCTGGATTTCAAACCCCCGCCAAGCCAGCTTCTGATTGGCCGAGCCTCGGCTTCTACGAAGGCCGCCGGTTTTGAAAACCGGCCAATTTTTTAAGCGAGTATTTTGCGCATTCTAGGCCCGCGATAACAAATAAATAGCAACTACGCCTTGAATTTAACTATCGCAAAATTCTATGGAATAACTAATCTGCTTTTTCTCTATCGCATAATTCTTTAATTAAGAGTTTTGGGTGTTGGGTTGAATTTGCATCCGAATTCCAAAAGGTAGAGATTTTAGCGTTCCTTGCGTTTTAGCAGATGGCCGGTTTTCAAAACCGTCGGCCTTCGTAATTGGCTGGAAAAATGTTGCGCGCGGTAAGCTATGGCAGAATCCACGTGACGAACTTCAAAACTGCGAAAGCCCTGCAAAGGCTTTGCACGAAGCTCCGTACGAAGCTCTACAAAAGCTCTACCAAAAGCTCTACCAAAAGCTTTGCAACACCTCTACCACCCAGTGTACTAGCCACGCAGTGAAATAGAGCACGCAGTGCGCAGGGGGGTCCAAGGGGGTCTCTCTTGAAGCTCTGCTCGAAGCTCTGCTCGACTTCGACCTCCGCAATGTGTCCAGAGCTTAGTCAGCACCTCATCGCTAATTCTACACTGTTAAGCCTAACTTCCTTCTCATCTTTCTCAGTCATGACAATTTCATAGCATATCCTACATAAAAGGCCTCTACAGGTCCCACTAGCCATGAATTCAGCAGCTTCAGCAGCATCATCATCAAGCTCCGAAACTTCTTCACCTCCGCTGGGGTTGGCTCGAGCGCCAACGCCACGTAATCGTAACAATTATCCAAGAAGATCGCATACCAAATCTCGGCGTGTGAGTTGTTGAATTAACTTAGAGTTCATTCTAACGTTCTCGAAAATCGCGCTGATTTTAAAAAGGGTTGCCGTCGATGCAAGCTTCGGAAGATAAAGGTAGGGTAAGACTTGTCTTTGCATGTCACCCGGTACAGAACTGAATATCGTCTTAGTGCGATGAAGTACACCCAGAGTGTGGCAACTGCATTAAGCACAACGTCTCTTGCGATTTCAATGTCTCGCAAACGATGCACGTGGCTGAACAGCCATCTAAACGCGCTATTTCTCGTTTATCCACATCCAAAGTATCTAGTAGATCCGCACAATCATCTCCTTCATCAACATCATCAACATCCCCATCCCCGCTCTCTTTGGACCCCAAAATATCACCAACAAGATCCCAAACCCCTGACTGGTCAGGAAGTGAGCGTCTGCTCGAGCTGCGCCTCTTCCATCACTATACTCTCTGGAATTCCCGCCCTGAATACAAAATGCCGATTGCTCAGGAATTATGGACCGTTATGATTCCATCCCTTGCATTTCAAAACCCTTGTCTCATGGATAGCCTGCTCGCCTGCACAGCACTTCATCTCAGACTAAAGTGCCCGCAAGACAGCGCACTTGTTCAGGCTTCTCATAAATATATGGCCCGCGCCATACACCTGTATCTCGAAACACTCCACGACGACATTGACTCTCAAAATTTTGATGCTCTATATCTGACTGCGCTCCTCATTGCCTTCCACACCTTCATCAGCCGGCGCTTCTCCCCAGAATCCGCCAAAGCCGACACAATTCCCCTTCAGTGGTTCCAACCCTTCCAAGGTGTCCAAGCGCTCACGACAACCCGGGCAAACGCGGCAAACGGGAGTAGAATGGCGCAGATCTTGCCCGGATGGCGGATACCGCTTAGAGCCTGTGGCCATCATCGGGCCGACTGTACTTTCAATTTCTTACTTCAGGGCCTAGATGGAGATGAAGCAGATTACCCCATTTATGCTTTTGCAGCCTCGAATATGTGTAGTGTCTTTAACTGTCGACAGCCGCGATTCTTCTTTCGCTTTCTCGGCGAGGCGCCCACACGGTTGATCGAGCTACTGAAGTTGCAGGATCCACGCACCTTAGTCATGGTAGGAGCATTTTTCGCTATGATGAAACCCATCGAGAATCAGCTCTGGTGGCTTGAGGGGGCATCGGATCGCGAGATAGCGGAAATCCAGTCTGCGCTGCCGCCCGCGTGGTTGCCGATGCTTGAGCAGGCGAAGGCACTAATTTGGGGGAACTTGAATCTTTGTAAAACCCCAGGCGTACACATTCATATCGGGCTGGGGAGTAAGGAGGTTTTGCCGCTGCGGTCGAGATTCTCCGAAGAGCCTTGAAGAAACTCAACCTAGCAGATTGACGAAGAGTTGCGATGTGAGTCGATGAGAGATTAGACAATATACTATTCCGGAGCTATGCTAATGTATAGGTCTCGAAAAACCGAAAAACGGAGTTCTACAGAAATATTGAAAATGAAGGAAAGCTTAAATGTCCTCTGACAGACTGGTGGGATCATGATTTAATCTAAATCCTAGAGTTAAAACTCTAAGCGTTGTGGCAGGAAAAGCGAATCCTATCGATACTTTCGTGCTATTGTCATTCAAATCTTCGCTCTCAGCTGTCAAATGACCACAATAATTGGCCGGTCCACTCGGCTAGCTGAATATCACCAAGCCACGTCACCGCTTGTATTGCTAGGAAACCTGCAAAGGCAATGGGCTAGGTCATGGAAACCTGACATCGGAGACCCGTCTCCCTTTGTCTACTGCTTTAGACTCCTAGAACAAGAAGCCCGGGTGAAAGATATTAAGGGAAATAACAGCGATAAAGCACATCCTACGTGGATAGACAATTAGTGATGAATGAATCAAGTTAGAATTGAATCACAACCCTTTTCCCCAACACAGTACATTCAACCCGCGTCACGATTTCGTAAAAGAGAACTCATACACTACCCAGTACAATGAAGAGAGCCTGACCTTGCATTAAAGAGTTCCTCCACCCACCCGCCATCTTGGCCACACGGTAGATACACCGATATTAAGCCCCTCAGTCCAATAGATTTCCTTAAGGCCCAAATATACTAAATACGTGCGGCGAACCCTTGCTGAGGAACGAGGTAAAGAGCCCTAAACGAATAATTATCTAATTGTCGCCTCGAGACAATCAACTATGGCTAATCAACTAGCATCAATTGCGGTAGTTGGAACGGTAATAGGGGCACGGTGGTAGGAGCAGGGTGATGAAGGTTCTCCCATCCGAACACTCTCCTACACATGATCCTATGGCAACTCTCACGCCTCATCTGCTCCCACGGGCGCATGGACAGTATGCGAACTGTACCATGGACACCTGCCCCATAAAGTTCTCGATTTACGGTTACAATCCGTCCAAGCCCGCCAATATCATCTTTTGCGCTATCTCTGGCCTTTCACTCATCATGCACACTATCCAAGGAATCCGCTGGAAATCATGGTCTTTCATGATTATTATGAGTATCGGTGTTTTCGGCGAAGCTGTAGGTTACGTCGGGCGCGTACTGATGCATAACGACGTGTTCAACGCAAACGATTTCAAGATCCAAACTATCTGCCTGACCGTAGCGCCTGCATTCCTCGCAGCGGGAGTTTACCTCACGCTCAAACACACGGTAATTGTCTTTGGAGCACACTATTTGCGTATCCGCCCAAATATTTACACCCGAATCTTCGTCGGTTGCGACATCGCTTCAATCACCATCCAGGCAGTTGGTGAAGGAGTTGCCGCCCAAGGGACACACCACCGCGGGGAACGGCATTATGATCCTAGGTCTTAGTTCTCAAGCCGTAACCCTCGTCCATCTTCGATGTTATGGCCTCTGAGCACGCTTCCCTAGTCTACAAGTTCAAAAACCGGCCTAACTCTGCTACTACCGAACTTCGACGTTCGGTTTATTTCAAAGGAATGGTCGTCGCAATTGCGGTTGCTTTTACGACAATTCTAGTGCGGACGATTCCAGGCTGTGCAAAAGCTTCGTCACCGGTTTGTGATCTCTTGCTTTGTTGCAGGGCACTAGTCGAATCCTTAAGGAGTCGGTTACAGTATCTTATTTTGGTTTCGACACCGTTTATAAAAAAAAAATTCATTTAGATTAGATACGGGATTCGTCCTCAAGCACTATGTATACGTCTATTAGCATGCCTGGTGTCAGAACTTGTGTGTCGATTGATCTACGAAGAGAAGAGACTACCGTATTTTATCGCGTAACGCACGACCCCCTCGTGACGCACGGTTTTCCCATACAAAATGTTACGGTACTGGTAAATTGCCGTCAGATTGCCGCAACTTGCCGTCACGTGACTAGAGGATTGTATATAGCTTCGAGCGGTGCTTCCGTTCTTCCCCTTTCCTTTCTCTAGCTTTGGATCCTCGTTTATAGACAATCCAATCGTACAGGCTTGCGCGACCCTCTTGCCGTGCTCGTACCTCGATTGACCGAGTCGCTAACACAAAATTGCGATTTCAAGCAACTTTAAGTATAAATAACTTGATAACCACAAGCCACATTAATATAAAAATTTATATTTACATATTTTATAGCTTAAGGAATCGGTATATTAAGTTATTTTTTAAAAAAAAATGTATTTCTTATATAAGATACTAATTTCCTATATAAAGGTAAAGTGCTTAGAAATAACCTATATGCTCCTAAAAAGATAATTATTTTACTTTATTATTAGCTAATATTAATAGTATTAAGTAAAATAGCTAGGATTTTTATTATTCTCCCTTTAATTAGTAAGCTAGGTACTATTTTTAATAAAAAAAGTCTTTTAGATAATGATTATAAAAGAATAAAGTAATAATATTACTATTAAACTGGGGTATATAGTTTCTATAAGGCTCTAAAGTGTATTTTAATATAAAAAAGTATATTATTTACCCTTTTTAAGCAGTTTATATTTATATAGGAGGTTAATATCTTATATTGAAAACACTTTTATTACAGAAATAACTTTATATACTTATTGACCCGAGGTATGAGTGGTTTATATTTTCGGGTCCTGGATTTCAAACCCTTGCCAAGCCGGCTTTTAATTGGTCTAAAAAAAAACCGCAGGCGGTATCTACCTGCAGAATACACGTGATAAATATTAAAATATTTAAGATCTTACTATTAACAAATCATCCTTTTTATTGACATCTCTATTAATACTACTATACGCGTTTTAACTATGGTAGAACCTGCTCTAATTAAGTGTAGTAAGTGCTGTTTAATACAACCCCGTATTAATTTTATTAAAAACGGCCCATCTATTAAGCTTTTAAAGTAATGTTAATTGTGTTGGTTAAAGGCGTGTTTTCCCTGTATATTTCTTCTACTTTTACTTACTTTCCTAGGGCTCTAAATATGATTTAAATAGGCGGAAAGCAGAGCTTGGTTCTACTAAGACTCGTCCTATAAAGCGCTAGTGAAATGCTTTACCTAAAACTGATACTGAGGACGTCTTCTTACCTCGCGGCTAAAATAGTTAAGATACCCCTAAAATAGCTTAACGGCGGAAGACAATTAGGGCAATATAACGGGAGCACTGTATTCTTAATTAATAGGGTAAAGCTCACTCGCCTACTCCTCCGCTATATACTATAGATGAAGCTCCGTGCAGCAGAAGAAGCACCCTAGATGGCCTAAATACGTCCTTGCCGGAACTAGCTCCTATGCCTACTCTACCACCAATACCTACCCTACCACCAATACCACCTTTCTCGCGGCAAGCTCCAATTATGGCTACATCACTACCCGTTTCGGCTATTAATTGGGAGTGAATTAAGAAGTTTAGGAGTATACTACAGGCTAAATATATGGAGACGTGCAGTTGTTGCAAGAAGCGGTGGTTCCAAATGGGCCTAGCTATAGAGGGTAATAATATAGGTATATACAAAGCCTGTATTAAGGATGCCGATAGCCTTAAATATCTAACCCTTCCTCCCCTATTTGGTGAAAGCAACGGGCTTGATCTAGGGCCTATTCCTGGCTTCCTACCTATACTTACTGCGGTGGAGGAGCTTCTAATTGCGCGCGTATATATTCATCTACAAGTCGTGCGTGTACGCGGCCAGTAATATCGCTATACTGGCTATGTCTGCTGCTTTGGCCAGAACATACTAAAGACTTAAAGGCAGCTACCACGGCTACCTACTGAACTCGATATACTGGTCGTGAGGCCTGCGGTAGTAGAGGGTAGCGAATACCTAGGTCGGCGGTTCACTAAGCGGTATACTATAAGGCGCTCTGCTATAGTATAGTGGCTTTACTTTCTAAAGGCCAATTATCCTGATTATCGCGATGTTAAAATATATAGTACTTGGCTTACCAGCTTACCCGAAAATAGCTCTATATTAGATCAGCTACCTTATATTAATAAGTTAGAGTCTAATTTTAGTGGCCTAATAGCTCACCCTACTGCTCCTGTGTAATGTCCTCCTGCTATTAATCCTCTGCCTGCCGAGCTTGGCAGTAATATACTAGATGGTGAATTTGATAATAACATACTAGATACTTTGGTTCCTAATTTAGTACCTAACTTTAATAAATTAGAGCTTTTAGGTTGCAAGGTTTAATACTAATAAGACCTATAAGCGGGCCTAAAGGTTCCTATTATGCAATAGATACCTCTCTCTAAGCGATCAGCTAGCTTTATTATACGCGGCGCCTTTCCTACTCTGTTTCCTTATAGCAAAGCCGATTTTAACATGCTACGAAGCCGTACGGTTACCCTAGCTGCGTACGCCAAGCATATGCTTAAGTATTAGGACGGTCGGTTTGGCCGCCACCCCTTATTTCGCTACTATATGTTTAATTAGATTATAAGAGAGCAAGCCCTTAACGCTACCCGCTTTCTTTGCGGCCGATTAAATAAGAATGGTCTATCTTTAGATAAGCTTAGTAATCTTATAAATAGTAATAGGGGTGGCCAGTTGCTGAATAAGATTATACGGCATACACGGAACCTTAAGGGCACTAGACCTTACTGGAGGCAGAAGAGAAATGAGCTTATAGCTTATACTAAGAATATTAAGAGCGGGTCTCTATTCTTTACACTTAGCGCTGCTAATCTATATTGGCATAATCTACACTCTTATATACCTCTATTTGACGAATATAAGGCTGCTAATAAGGCTTAGCGCTATTAGATTGCTTCTTAAAATCTTAATAATAATCCGCATATTGCTGCTTACTGGCTGTATCGCTGCTTCGATCTGTTTAGGAAGCACGTACTTATAGGCCTATTTAATGGCACTGACTTTTGGTCTTAATATAAGTGGTAGGTATAAGGTAGTGGCCATATATATAGCTTTTTATGGAGTTTAATAGCCCTAAGGCTAGATCCGTCAGCTAGTGACTTAAGGGCGGCTTTTACTAAGTACTAGGCTACTTTTATATCTGTAATTAATCCTAATTAATCTAGGCCTCCTAATCTCCGACATCCTTCTACTCTTAGCTATAAAGAATAGCTTAATACCAGTAAGCTTCTTACTGCCTACCTTAATTGATTTTAACGGTACCGTAATTACACTAAATCTTACTGCTTAAGATTAAAGAAAATCTCTACTGGAGTAAAGGAGTACCGCTTCTATTTTCCACGCTCTCTCCGCAATGAGGCCGCTGTATTAAAGGATCAAAATCCACATTACTGGACGTTCTGTCCGTAGCGTAATAATAAGCTTCTTAATAGTTACAATGCAGCTATAATATTAGCGTGGATGGTGAATATTAATACGTTACCTGCTATGAGTATATCAGTAATAGTTAACTATATAGGCAAATATTGTAGTAAGGAAGAGAAGAAGTTAACTTCCTACTAGGAGTTACTCTAATTAGTACAGCTATACGCCAATAGCCTTTATGCCTTCAGTTCGGTTGTGGCTAGGTTTATAAACAAGCTTATTACTAAACGCGATTAGTTAGCGTAGGAGGTATACTATCTACTTCTTAACATTCCCCTTTGCGAAGGCTCTAGGAATATAGTAACTTTAGACTACCACCAGGAGGACGATTAAAGCGCTATATATAAGCTTAATAATAGGCAACTAAGAGGGTGCGGACTGTCTAACTATAAGAAATATAAGCGCTGCCTAGATGGGGTAGAGGATGTTACTTTTCTTAATTTTCTACTCTATTTTAATTACTTTACTTATAAGCGTCGGCCAAGAGCAAGGCCTTGAGTTATATTGTACTTTCCGCGATATAACAGCGATTGTTCCTATCCGCAGTATCCTAAATTCTGCCATGTAAAGCTCATTCTTTATCACCCGTGGAGGGAGTATAAGGAAGTGGCTACTTATACTAATAGATTCGGGGCCCCTAATTATATGGCTTCCTATTAGGCTTATATTAACTCTTATTAGCACCCGCCTAACTACTTCTGCAATTGGAAACTAGAGGAAGGCTGCAAAACTGCTAATAATATTAATAAGTTTAATAGCGGTTTTGCAAACAACTTGGAGCTATACTAGTCCTTTAAGGCCCTATATACCCGCGTTTAAAATACTAACAGAGTTAAAATTAAGGATCCTAACAGGCTTGGTAATAGGGAGCTTAATCATAACTATAACTGGAGTACGCATCAGGGTACGTACCCGCAGCTTAATAAGAGGACTTATTAGCAGGAAGCATAGCTACAGCCTCTACTATAGAGCCGCCTATTCTAAACAGCAACTCCGTCCTCCTTATAACCAGGTCAGCGTTATATCTATAATATTATAGTTAATCACTATAGGCAGATCCAAGTGGACCTTGGCCCCCCCCCACTACGGATTAATGTTGATGGAGAGGTAGGAACCGGTAAATTATATCTTATTACTGTCCTCTCTACTACGCTCTATGATATGGCAAGGGCTAATAGTAAGCCAATGCTATTAGCTCGAGCGGCCCCTACTAGGGTAGCTGCCTTTAATATTAACAGCAGAACTATATATAATCTATTAAGGTTGCCAGTGAATCGCCTATTTAAGAAATTGCCTGCTGCCAGTCTTACGCCTCTATAGCAAGCTTTTAAGGATATTCACTATCTTGTCCTTAACGAGAAATCTATAATTAGGCAAGTATATCTAGCCTAGATTAATCGCTGCCTCCGTCAGATCTACCCTATATATAATAATAACTACTTTAGAGGCTTAAATATCTTGCTAGTAGGCAATTTCCATCAGCTTCCCCCTATAGGTTAGGCGGCCTTATATAGCAATCTACCCGCTAGGCTATTAGAGCTCGCTAGCCATGGAAAGGGAGCCTATAAGGCAATTAACCGAACAGCTATCCTAGATTAAGTTATGCGGCAGGGTAGTAATAACGCTAAGAGCTCTGCATTTAGGACAGCCCTTATAGAGCTATGTAGTGATTCTATAAGTAATTTAACCTGGAAGCTTCTTTTAACTAGATATAAGCAAGGCCTATCTACTAATAAGGTTGCGAGCTTTAATAACGCAATTCGGCTATATAGCACGCGCGCTACTATAGGTAAGTATAACACTATTTGGCTTCGCGACCTTTTACAGCCAGTGGTGGTTATTAAGTTAGTTAACACTGGTGTAGGTGCGCAGAAAGTTACTCCTAATTAGTGCAATACTATAGAGAATCTAGCCCTATATATTGGCGCGAAAGTAATGCTAATATAGAATATCTGGGTTAAACTAGGCTTAGTAAATGGTACTACTGGTATAGTTAAAGATGTCGTATAGAAGGGACACGTGGATATTAAAAAGGATCAGCCTTAGTCACTACTAATTATAGTAGATGGGTACAACGGACCTGCCCTATTTACTTAGTAGGATGGTAAGAAAGTTATCCCTATATTTTCCGTGCTTCGTAAGTGGGAGGGTATAAGAGGCTTTTGCTTACAGCGTTAATTTCCAATTACTCTAGCTTTTGCTCTTACTATATATAAAAGCTAGGGCCTAATACTTAACCAAGTGGTTCTAGATATTAAGGAAAAGGATAAGACAGCTGGGCTAACCTATATAGCAATCTCACGAGTTAAAAAGCTTTTAGGGCTTATGTTTAAATATAGGTTTGATATAAAACAATTTCAGTTATCTACGAGTAAGACCAAAGAGGCACAACAAGAAGATTTTGTATAGAGGCAGTAGCAACTACTCGTAAATGACTTTTCCTAAATAGGAAATCATGTACTGGCTCAGAGGTAAGCAGAGAATGTAGCATTTGTCTTAGTTTCCTAATTTTTAAACAGCTTAACCGCGAAATCTAATTTTCTAAATTTTAACCCCCCTATCCGTCCTACCTTCTTACCGCTTCTGGAGCTGTTAGATATACATATAATAGTATATAGGGAGAATTGGCAGTCTTGCCGGATCAATATTACTGCTGTCTATAGCGTTAATCGATTTTTGGAATTTTTCAAGTTTTTTTTAAAGGGCGGAAATGTTGCTTATATAAGGAGTCACGTGACCTCCAAGAATACATGCTACTTAGGACCGTATATTAGTAGCCACGACTTCTCTACCCTATAGTTAAGATTTTATATATACCGCACCTGGAGCTGCTTATAATAACTATTACCTATAGATCTGCTAATTTATAAATTAAAAATTAGACATAGTTAAAGCTGTTAGTAGGGGTTATTAATCGCGTTCCCCGTAATAAAATTTTAGATTTTAGTAATCTAAACTAACGAATCAAATTAATGTCCAAATAAGGTTCTACTAAGACGCTAGCTAGACCCTAACCTGGACCCTTTCTAACCTATTAAATTCTAAAAATGATAACCCCTATTAAATTAAAAATTAACCTTATCCTTAATAAGCCATCCGATTAGATTTAATGGTTCTTTATTATCTAAGACACAGCCAAAACTAATGAGGTATAGTAGTATATTAACTTATCTAAGAAGAAAGACAATCTTCCAAATCTTCCAAAGCTAGAACTACTAAGTCGGCCTATACTAAGGGACATACTACCTATGGCTATATTAATAGCAAAGCTAGACCCAAACTAGCTTACTACCTATAATTAGCTCTACGCCGAATACAAAAACGATCTACGCGTACACTAGAAGCAAAAACAGGCTATAAATAATATCAACAACTATATCGTTTGCACTATATTGGTAGCCTACCTTCCACTTATCAACAGCCTTAGTAGTTGGTTATATTAAATATTTGAGGTGTCTCTACCACTGCAGTAGCCACTATAGTGACAGAGATACCCTATATTTTGGTAAGCAATTAAGCCCATCTTATATAAGAATCTCGTGCTATTAGTACTTACTAAATTACGTGCTCATAGGGCCTTCTCCTATCTATAAATACTCCTTCTATACCTTCCTCTCTTCCTTTCTTCTTCCTTATAAGAGCTGGCGGTGCTCTAATACTCCTCCTTAGTCCCCACTAAGGGACCTATTGGTTGACGTGGCGATATGGACAGCATTGGACGAGGAGACGGGCGAGAGAGAAAATAGAAAGGACGGAGGAGCCTCCAGTAGGTGTTAGTTGAGCAACGTTAATGGCTATATTATGGCTGCCTAATCTCCTGTGCTTGTAGGCCTCCTCCCGTCTATAAATACTCCCTCCTTTATACCTTCCTCTCTTCTTTTCTTCTTCCTTATAAGAGCTAGAGGTGCTCTAATACTCCTTAGTCCCCACTAAGGGACCTATTAGTTGACGTGGCGATATAGACAGTATTGGACGAGGAGACGGGCGAGAGAGAAGACAGGAAGGACGGAGGAACCTCTAGTAGGTGTTAGTTAAGCAACGTTAATAGCTGGTTTTTGTTACCCAAAAATTGCGTTATGTGACGACATTTGGGAACGCAAATATATACCCTATCCTATACTCACACCACTACTAAATATTCTAGATTTCGCACTTGGAGCTGCTTATAATAGGCATTCCTAAGAGATCTGCCGGTTTAAAGCTCTACAATCGAACGTTGTTAATGTTTTATATAGGGGTTGTTGATTAAGCTCCTAGGACATAATTTTTAAAGTTTAACACCATACCAATATTATGACCTTCTTGCAGTGGCCAAGTCACCCCTAATTTCCTCCCCTCCCTCTCCTCCCTTCTATTACTCGGCGCTAAGCTATTGTGTTGTTGCTAAGCTATTGTGTCATCGTACGTCCGAACTGGGTGGGCAATGACGTGGTTAATAGTTATTAGGCATTAAAAATATTTAGTATATAAAGCTTTAAATTGGAATCACAATCTACTATATTATATCCTACGTAGAGGGCTCTGCATTAAAGCTCTGCAGTCTAAATATGTGCTGTCACAGTACGTGCAGAGGGACAAGGTACGAGGTACTGTGTATCATTGACAAACGATGTCGTGTGCAGAACTATGTAGGAGGTGAGGCGGTATATATACACGTCGCTCAGGGGTTAGGTCTGTGC
>Ga0307507_10005011_pt1 | contig 22402 bp, 20 predicted proteins | sample 7_EM_MG_FD_207223 | JGI IMG/M metagenome (GOLD analysis project Ga0307507, IMG submission 207223) | Populus trichocarpa ectomycorrhiza microbial communities from riparian zone in the Pacific Northwest, United States - 7_EM | ecosystem: Host-associated > Plants > Roots > Unclassified | place... | reverse complement strand
CCCTCTCCCCGCACCCCTTTATGGGGCTTGGCAAGTTTGTGGCGGGTAGAATCCACCAAATGCGATCGGCAAAGAGCTATCTAGCCGCCCACCCTTCTTGGTCTGATGAAAACTCAGACCCAACCTGCCCACGCTGCGGAACAGGACCGGAGTCCTTCCAGCACGCCGTCCTCACCTGCCCCGCCAGCACACGAGCCCGAAATCTCCAGCTAAAGGATGTCTCCTCTCTAGCGCACGACGCACCGATATGGTCTGACCCCACCCTCATACGAGCTCTAGGCGAGTACATCACGGACACGAGGACCGGTTTCCCCCCGGACATGCTCCCCGACCAATTTAGCCCCCCCTCCACTCCCTCTCCCACACTTAGATAACTGACTTCCCCGCGAAGGTTTTCTTTTTTGAAGTCTTGTATTGTGGTTGATTAGTTGTTTTATTTTTCCTTTACATAACCCATCCCGCCAAAAAACGCAGATATGAGAAGTAGTTTTAGCGTTATAATTTCCTTATATTTTGTTTCCGTAGGGAACGACGGGCGAACGGTTTTTGGCCCAAATACTTTTTAGCAAACGAGGTGGACAGGAAGATATGGTTGCTTTTGTTTTTTTGTTTTGATTTATAGGTTTTGTTCTTTCCATAGCTAGCGCGGCACGAAGCTTCTTGTACCTAAAAACAATGAACGCATGATAAAAAAAAAAAAAAAAAAAGAAAAAAGGCATGAGATTTGGGTCACGAACCATCTCCTCTACACACCCGGGGATTGAAATCTCAACAGCATGAGAATTGATCGTCAACATCCACCACCCCAGCAATCTCAGTGAACAGCACCCGCACTGTCCGTGAGCTGCACCCCCCCCCGTCTTACTTCCCTTATCATGTCCTTGGGCCCTGGCGTCCTTGTTTCTAGGGGTCGTTTGACTCTACTCCCCTGTCTCTCCGCTCGCGCTTTGCTGCCTCGCTTAGCATTCGCACGGTCGGCAACACCCTCTCACTCATGTTACCAACAGCTGGAACTACAGTTCGCCGTAGGCGAAACCTTTTCAACAGGCTACGGTCAATTTCTCCATTCTTTTCACCTCCGCTAGGGGCTGCCTAGTCAGACACGCACACAGTTCCCGATAGTTTAGACGGTTATTGCGTCTACCCCTCTTCTCCCCCTTCAGGTCTCGTCCCGTTGCTCAGTTACAGCTACAATCAACTCAGTGGGCTGGCACCCTACTGCCCCTTCGCATCACCTTGCGAGTTCTCCACGGTCGTGCCCGTCGGTTCCGCTCAGTCGTCCTATTGCACTGCCTTGGTGGCAGATGTCAACGCCTTGGGTTCATGAGTAATGCTTGCAATGCCGCAACGGTTTTAGTGGCTCCTGTGCCCCCATTGTTCTTCTTTCATTGTCGGTTACTTTGGGTTTCATAGTGGTTATAACAATTATTAATTTTGTTGATGGTCTCTACGGCAAGGGTTTTCCTGTTACTTGCTCCCCGTGTATTTATTTCATTTTCTTGTTCCGCCCCTTCAGTCGGAGTTTGATTTCTTACTTTGCGCGCCTGGTGTGCGGTTGGTCTCGTACCAGAGAGACTTGGGTTGATGGCTTTTTCCCTGGCGCCGGGTGGATAAGTGGGGATGGGGTTCTTTCTTTACCATAGCTAGCGCTGCACGTAGTCTTTTTTCCCAGTAGTTGTTTCATATACAGCACCTGAAAAAAAAAGAATTTGAAAAAAATGAAAATGAAAAAAAAGGTATAAGATTTGCGTCACCAACCATCTCCTGTACACACCCGGCGATTGAAATCTCAACACCATCAGAATTCAACATCAACATCCACCACCACCACACCCTTAGTGAGCTGCACCTGCACTCTTCATGAGCTGCACATTCCCCCTCCTGCCTTACTTCCCTCATCATGTCCTTGGGCCCTGGCGTCCTTGTTTCTAGCGGTCGTTTGGCTCTATCACTCCCTCTCTCTGCTTGCGCTTGGCCGTCTCACTTAGCGTTTGCTCGGTCAGCAACACCCTCTCACCCATGTTACAGACGGCTGGGACTACAGTCGCAGTAGGAGAAAACCTCTCAACAGGCCACTGTCGATTTCTCCATTCTATTGACTTCGATTAGATGCTGCCTAGTCAGACATGCACACAGCTAGCGAGATTTTCCACGGTTATTGGGTCTACCCCTCCTCCCCCCCTTCAGGTCTCGTCCCATTGCTCAGTTACAGCTAGAGTCCACTCACTTGGTTGGTACCCTACTGCCTTCGCTGCCTTAGCAATTGCCACGGTCGCGCCACTTACTTGGGCTCAGTCCTCGTATGGCACTGCCTCGCTAGTGGATGTCAACACCTTAGGTTCTCGAATAATGTTTGCAACACCACATCAGTTTTAGTGGCCCCCGCACCACCTTTGTCCTTCTCTCATTGTCGGTTACTTAGGGTTTCGTTAGTGGTTTATCAATTATTTACTTTGTTGGTGTCTACGGCAAGGGTTTTGCTATTGATTCCTCCCCATGTATTTATTTGTATTTTTCTTTTCGACCGCTTAGTCAGAGGGGGACTTTTTTATTTTACGTGGCTTGTGTCCGGTTGGTCTCGTACCAGAGAGACTTGGGTTGATGGCTTTTTCCCTGGTGCCGGGTTGGCGAAAAAGAGGGGATGGGGTTTTTTCTTTACCATAGCTCGCGCTGCACGTAGTCTTTGCTCCCAGTAGCAAAGCACATGATAAAAAAATAAAAATAAAAAAAAGGCATGAGATTTGGGTTCTTGTCACAAACGGTGACTAAGCAAGGGAGACTCTCACATGACTAATAATTATTAGTCATCGGTTTATTGTTATTGGTTGATATTTGAGATGACGCACGATTGTGGTCATGTGGTTTTTACATGACACACGATTGTGGTCATCTGGTTTTTACATGACGCACGATTGTGGTCATGTGGTTTATGTATTTCTCACATGACTCATAGTTATGAGTCATGGGTTTCGAGCATGTGACCCCGTTAGGGCAGATGACTTGTTTAATGTGTTTTGATTGGTTGCGAGATAGGGCGCAGCTGACTCGGACAAGTCAGATGATTGATTTCACACTATAACTTACTATGAGTCATGAGTCGCGTGACGCGAGGCAATGAGTCACGCAGGGTTAGGGTTGAGGGAAGAACCCCTATATAAGGACACCCTCGGGGCAGGAGATTAGGGTTCTTCACGCAACCATCTAAGTTCTTTAATACACTATACTTTCAATATCAAAATCGTTATCTATCATACTTCTGGGAACCAAGACACGACTGTCTTATATGAACCTAGCGATCGACGTTGCTAGATAGGAGTCAATGGACTTAGCTATCGCAACAGCTACTTGGCTAACAACGAAAGTGATTGTTAGGAAACTATCGGTTACCTGCTGCAAGTATCACCCGAAGAGGAGAGGATTGTAACATTTGGTTGCGTCAGCCAGCAGCATCTAAAAAACAGAGAAAACGGAGACCAACAACGAAAACGTCATTGACCCCCTAGCAGAAAATCTCGACCTTTCATCATTAGAAGAAGGACTTGAAAGAGCCTTAACGGAAGAGAGGGCACCAAGCCCTACAACACCAGAGCCACCATCACCAATCGGATCAGAAGAAACAGAAGAACAAGGAAGGACACGACGAAACATGATGGCGGCTACAACAGGAGAAGGGGCAGCGACCTCCTCGGAGGCAACCCCGACCCTGAATCCTGAGCAGATGAGACAAATTGTCGCATCCTTAAGCGGAGGAACCAGGAAGCCCAAGGCCAAGGAACCCGAGGTTTATCGAGGAGAACGACACAAATTACGAGGATGGCTAGCCCAACTCATAGTGTACTACCGGACGGTAGGATGGCAAAACGGACATGATGAGGAAAAAATCCTCGATGCAACAAGTCTCCTAAGGGACGACGCAGGAACCTGGATCCCACCTTCCGCAGAAGAAAGAATCAACCCGACATGGGACAATTGGGCGGGATTCAAGGGAGAATTACAAAGACAATTTGGTGTAATTGACGCCAAGGAAGAAGCAAGGATCAAACTAAAAAACATGAAACAAGGCAAACGATCAGTCACTGAATACTGGAACGAATTCCGCCTGGTGGCTAGGGAAGCCGAGCTGGACGATTCCACCGGAGGAGAATTGCTTCTAGGAGGAATGGTCACAGAATTACAGAACGCCTGGGGAGCTAGTAGCGAGGAATACAAAGACCTCGAAGCCCTAGCCCAATGGGCAATCCGGAAGGAAACGAAACTGGCGAAGGTCAGACATATCCAAGGATCGCCATCAGCAAAAAACAGCCAACGGGATACCGCTATACCACGTAACCCAGATGGGACATATCGACACGCAAATAATGGGAACCAGAATCACGGCGACCCCATGCAACTAGACGCGACTAGGAGACGACCAAGATTCAACATCTCAAGGGAAGAATTCCAAAGAAGGATACGGGAACCACTATGTCTCAAGTGCACACAAGCCCGACACCTAGCCAGAAGCTGCCCGAAAAAAGATGGACCCAAACCATTCAACGCACAAGCCAGAAGCTTGCAACCCGCGAAGAAAACTCCACCCTGGCAAACCAAACAAAAGATTAGGGAAATCAAGGTCGAGCAGGAACCCGAACAGGCGGGAAATGACGACTGTCCCCAGTAAGAGATGGGCTGAGGGACAGACCTGAACGAAAACCCATCATCATGGAAAACTACTACGCGGCACTAAACTACACGGAAACACTCGATAACGACAAAGACCATATTATGGTCCAGATACAACTACGCGGCGAAAAGAAGTCACTCACCATCAACGCCATGATTGACTCAGGAGCAACAGAAGACTTCATCGATCGAGAAGTCTGCAACAAACACGGGATGAAGATGATCAAAGCAAAAGACCCCAGGGAGATTTACCTTGCGGACGGAAAACCAAGTGCTATGGGACCCGTTACCCATATGACGAAAGTCCCTATGGACATTTGTAGCCATAGGGAATTGGCAACCTTCCAAGTGGCAAACCTCCAAAAACACGAAGTCATCCTAGAGATGCCATGGTTAAGAGAACACAATCCGACAATAGATTGGAACAACAAAAGGATCACATTCAATAGCGAACGATTCACGACTTGGTTTCTCAAAAGTTCGCCTGTTGCATATGCAGTACCGGAAGATAAAGCCCTGGGAGAGAATCTCATCACCAGATTCTCCAAGGTCCAGGCCAAGGAAGGTCCGACGACCAAGAATGGCCCGACGGCCAATAACCAGAGTGTCAGAGTTAAGAACCTATTCTCTGAGGCCAGAGTCCCCAGTAAGGGAACAGCAAGAGCGGCGGGACACGACCTGTACGCTAACGAAGGAACCGACGTTCCTGCCAGAGGCCAAGCAATTGTTGGAACGGGGATAGCTATTGGATTACCTCACAACACCTGTGGAAGAATCGCACCACGAAGCAGTCTAGCAGTCAAACATCGACTCACAACAGATGCAGGCGTGATAGACTCCGACTACAGAGGAGAAGTGAAGGTAGTCCTAGCCAACCTAGGAGACCAACCATACCGAGTGGAAAAAGAGGACAGGATCGCACAACTGATCATCGAACAAATCGACAACAGAGAACTACAAGAAGTAACTCAGTTGGACGATAGCGAGAGAGGGAATCAAGGATTCGGGAACTCAGACACCACCATGGACCAGAGGGTCACGGACCAGAAGGCCAAAGCACATATGGAGATCAACGAAATATTGGCCGGAGCTTTCGGACAGTTCTACCGAAGAGGAGAAACGACCGGGATTCTAAGATGGGATAAGGTCGACAATGAAATTCAGCTAGAAGCTATCAACATTAGCACAGAGCTGGCGATAAAGAACAAAAAGAACACTGAACAGCCGGACGTGAGAGACACTGTTCCACAAGAATATCATCACCTATTGGATATATTCGAAAAAGGAGAAAAAAGCGACAGTACCACCACACCGACCAGGCATCGATCTGGGAATCGACCTGGAAGAAGGAAAAACGGTACCCATCAAGAAGATATACGCCCTCAGTTACGATCAACTGGAGGAGCTACACCGATATATCAAGCAAAACGAAAATCGAGGGTGGATCCGAAGGGTCAAGTCGGGAAGGGCCTCACCGATCATGTTTGTCAAGAAAAAAGATGGCAAACTAAGACTCTGCGCCGACTACCGAGCACTCAACGAAGTCACCAAGAAGGATCGACACCCGCTACCGCTCATCAGCGAAGCATTGGATAGACTGGGTGGAGCCAAATACTTCACCAAGCTGGACATCAAGGACGCCTACCACAAGATTCGAATCAGAGCAGGAGACGAATGGAAGACAACCTTCTCAACGAAACTAGGGACTTACGAATACCTAGTCATGCCATTTGGACTATGCAATGCACCCGCAGCGTTCCAACGATGGATAAATGAGGTCCTTATGGAACACATCAACATGTGTTGCATCGTCTATTTGGATGACGTACTAATTTAGTCAAATACCCTACAACAACACCAAAAAGAGGTCAGCAATATCCTCGAAGCGATACGAAAATCGGGGATGAAGGTCAAACCATCCAAATGCGAATCCCACCAAAGCGAGACGGAATATCTAGGATTCATCATTGGACAAGAAGGGGTCAAGACAGACCCGGTCAACAAACAAGCCATCTGGGACTGGACGCCCCACAAGAAAATAAAGGAAATCCAATGCTTCCTAGGTTTCTGCAACTTCTACCGACGATTGATCGAGGGTTTCAGCATAACGGCCAAACCACTATATGCAACAACAAAAAAGGAATGCATTGGAAACTGGGAATGTTGAGACAAAGAACAGCAAGCGTTCGACGAATTAAGGACGAAACTCACCTCGGCACCAGTACTGGTCTACTTCGACCCCCTTGCACCGACCAAAATCAAAACAGCCGCCTCGAAAATACGTCTGCTCCCGTATACTGTCACAACAATGCCAGGACGGAAAATGGAGACCAGTGTCATACCGATCCAAGACAATGTCGGACGCCGAATGCAACTATGACATACACGATAAAGAACTACTGGCGATAGTTCAAGCATTCCACGAATGGAAAAGATACACGAGAGGAAACCCCAAACCAATACAGGTCCTCACTGAGCACAGGAACTTGGTCACCTTCATGACGACAAAGGAACTAAACGAACGACAAGCTCAATAAATACAAGAACTAAGTTAATACAACTTCACAATCGAATACCGGCCAGGAAAGGAAGGAGGAAAACCAGACGCCCTCACAAGAAAAGAAGGGGACCTACCCTCAGCCGGAGACAGGAGACTGACTAGAAACGTGGGAATCTTGCTGCCAAAAGAACGATACTGGAATATCCTGGACACCGAAGAAATCAAGCTCGAGATGTTGGAAACGACCGAGTTTTGAGACAAAAACGAGGGAGAGATACAGAAGGCGAGCAACAACAACGCAGAAATCCAAGACATCAGAAGAAACTTGGATGAAGGAAGAAAAGAAATGAAAGGAGTGGCGCTAGGGCTAGGCGAATGGAAAGCCGACCTCTTATTGTACCAAGGAAAAATTTGGTTACCAAACGACGAAGGGATACGAACCGCTCTTATCGCTAAATACCAGGAACCCCCACAGGCGGGACATGGCGGAACAGCAAAACCAACGGAACTTATTAACCAACGATATTATTGGCCAAAGATAAGAGAAGATATCTAACAATTCATAAAGAATTGCGACACATGTCACAGAACCAAGGTGGTCCGACATGCACCATACGGATTGCTACAGTCAAACGAGGCCCCCGATCGACCATGGAAATCAATCGCCATGGACTTCATTACGGACCTACCAAAATCAGAAGGGTATGACACCATACTGGTAGTGATCGATCGGCTGACCAAAATGAGCCATTTCATTCCATGCTTAAACGACCTGGACGCACGGCAGTTCGCCAATCTCTTCATGAAGGAGATAGTCATGCTACACGGACTACCACATGATATCATCACCGACAGGGGGACGCTATTTACCTCTGACCTATGGAAAGAAACCACGGGAAAATTAGGAATCGAGCGAAGACTGGGCACAGCTTTCCATCCACAAACAGACGGACAAACCAAACGAACCAATGCCATATTGGAACAATACCTACGAGCATACATCAACTATCAGCAAGACGACTGGTGTGGTTACTTACCTCTCGCAGAATTCGCGTACAACAACGGATATCAGGAGACCATCAGGAACACCCCTTTCTTTGCAAATTAAGGAATTAACCCCGAATACGAGATGATCGGTCATCTGATCCAAGGAAAGCAAACGAAACCGGAAGATATGACTCAGTTGCATGAGTCATTAAGAAACGAGATGGTGGCTGCACAATTACGACAAAGGAATACTCCGATCTACACAGAAAACCCGATCCGAACCTACAATCAGGAGATATGCTGTGGTTGTTACCACGGAACATCAAGACCACAAGACCATCGAAGAAACTGGACTACAAGAAAATCGGACCATGTAAAGTCTTGGCAAAGATTGGAACAAGCGCATATAAGCTTGCTTTACCACCCTCAATGGCCATACACAACACATTCCATATCTCCCAGCTCGAACCTTACCAAGAAAACCGACGCCCCTCGCTGATCAAAGAACCCCCTCCTCCTATTCAGATAGAAGGAGAAGACGAATACGAACTCGACGAGATCATCGACTCTCGACTCCACTACAACAAGCTCCAATACCGAGCTAAGTGGAAAGGCTACTCACCAGAACACGATAAAGTCTGGTACTCCGCAGAAAACTTCAACAATGCAGAACACACAGTCCAACGATTCCACCGGCGCTACCCAAGAAAGCCTGGAGTGGATACACGTCACGATCAACAGATCGTCCTCCGCACCTCCCCCCGTGGTCAAACAAGAACGCCGCTCACGGACACCAGAGAGCGACGCCCAGCGCATAGCTCGCAACGCTACCCCCACTAGCCCAGCATACTCGGGCTCACCAAAGAAGGAGGTAGCGCACGCCTCCATGAACTGGACAGACTGCACCGATGATGGATGCCAAATCCATCTCGGCGAAAAACCAGGGTCAGGCTGGTACCTACAATTTACCAGGAGATCGAGAAAACCAAGTGTCGCCCACGACCACGACTGGCGACAGGAGATGGAAGCGAACCCAGGAGCCGACTGGGTCCCACAACAATCTCGCCGGAGAAGAGCCAGAAGGGCTCATAACGAAATCACGAGCTGGGAGCATAGTTTTAACGACAATTGAAACAAACACCAATGGGAAAAGGTGGACGCCGGATATTACCCCCGACAAGTGGGAGAAAAAGGGACACTGTCAAAAAAGTGACAGAAGGGAACACAAAAAGAGAAGAGCCGTGAGGACACGGCTGGAAGGAGAGGGGAGCGAAAAAGTTGTTCCGGAGAGGGAAGCTCTGGAAGAAACAATCTCGGACCTCCGAAGCCAACTCGATTGCGCTGCGCAAACCATCGTCGCAAAAGACAACGATCTCGAACGACTCGATAAGGAAAAGGAAAAACTCCAACAAGGCTACAATCGAACCAACCAGAGGATGCGCCAAATCGGGGGTATGCTATGGAAGGAAGGAGTGTAGCATCGTAGGACCGATGCAAGAGGAGGAAGGGAGCTAATGTAACAAACGGTGACTAAGCAAGGCAGACTCTGACATGACTAATAATTATTAGTGATCGGTTTATTGTTATTGGTTGATATTTGACATAACGCACGATTGTGGTCATGTGGTTTTTACATGACGCACGATTGTGGTCATGTGGTTTATGTATTTCGCACATGACTCATAGTTATGAGTCATGGGTTTCGCGCATGTGACCCCGTTAGCGCATATGACTTGTTTAATGAGTGTTGATTGGTTGCGAGATAGGGCGCAGCTGACTCGGACGAGTCAGATGCTGGATTTCACACTATGACTCACTATGAGTCATGAGTCGCGTGACACGAGGCAATGAGTCACGTAGGGTTAGGGTTGAGGGAAGAACCCCTGTATAAGGGCCCCCTCGGGGCAGGAGATTAGGGTTCTTCACGCAACCATCTAAGTTCTTTCATACACTATACTTTCAAATACAAAGATCTTTATCTACCACCCCCTCGGGAAACAAGACACCACTGTCTTATATAAGCCTAGCGATCTACATTGCTAGCTAGGAGTCAGAGTACTTAGCTATTGCCAGCGCTATTAGGCTCACAGAAGTGATGGTTAGCGAACGATCAGTTACCTGCTGCTGGTATCTCCCGACATGGAGAGGATTGTGACAACGACTCAGATGTCGTTATTCATACCAAAGCGTATTGCGAATGTGGCCACACTGTGTTGTGTAGGGTAGGACCGAGTCTAAGGGGCCACTAGGTTGCTTATAACCCAAATTCTTATTTGACTTCACCAACCCATAGACGTTCCTGCTTATCTTGTATATCAAGTGCTCCTTTTTCTCTCAATATCCTCTCTGGGAGACTTATCTGTAGGTAAAAGATTGAAGTTATACTATTACAATCCACATCCTTCCGTATCATTTAGATTGTACACATGTGATGTGAAGGTTCGCTTATTCTTTACAGTTTCAGTCCATGGACTCTGCATCGTCCACTGGGCAATGTGGAACCCCAATAGAAAAACATTCTGTTCAGGCCAGTTCCTTAAGGGCAAGGGTTTCTGGTGTCCAAACTAGTATCAATAGCATAACGAATGCTACAAGTTCGGCAATCTGTAGCTCACACGGTTTTATGTTCCCAGTGGGGGTACATGGACTAAATGAGAATAGCCTACAATTAGTGAGGGTGGCTAAACTCACACTAAGCAATTAGTGCGCACCCTAAAATAATGTGAAATTTGGCAACAAGGCTTGGGACTAGGATGGGACGAATATTGGGCCACGGGCCACTTTGTGGCCAGGGGGATTACGCACTTCCCCTGATTACTTCCTGCATGACAGCAATCAGGGAATACCCGAGCGAACGCCCCATCTCACAGTCTAGATTCGCGGCCCTCTTTCTGGGATGCAATTCACTATAAGTGTATAACCCAGGTTCCTGGACGGGTCTGCTAGAAGCTTACTCCAACATCGGCCAATGAGATTGTAGGATGTTGAAATCTATGGATCCTGAATTAACATAAGGGAGGGGTCAACGAAAAGGGGGGGGAGCTAACAACACCTCCAAATCTGACATTTACCACCTCTAATAGAATTAACTTTTTTTTTTAATATAACAAGAGGTATTGGGCTATTCAGTGTACAAGGGTCCGGGATCCAGTCATAGTAGAGAACTAGGTGGTTGCATTGATTTACCCGAGTTGACAAAATTCTGCGACCGAAGCAACTTGGAGGGCAAAATGTGCTCTAACATATTTGACTTAGTAATGGGACACTCACTAGTTATGAGACACTAGGTGAAATACTACTACTTGAGAGAAAAACCGTTATAACTCAGAGAGTATCAGATTACATGAGCTACAAATTTGTCTACCAACAGCCAGTACCCATAGCCTTAACCTCCTCTAATGTCATCTCGAATGAAGCACTATAGCTATATCTATGAGTAAATATATACTACAAGTGAGAATTCATGATTGACTTACATGGTCAAGGTTTTTGAAGAGAGAAAATATTTTAAAAATATTCTACTTCTTGGGACAGGTAGAGGTGGTTCTGGGCCTCAACCCGCAGGTAGTAGTATGTGGATTGGAGCTCTGCTGAAGGCAAGTCATTAGTTTTACTAAAAGTGAAAAATAACTAAATAGAAAACTTAGCTTTTAAATCGCTTGATATGTTTGAGAATCAACTATTTCTTCATCACTACAGCTCTCAGACTCCTCGTTATCAGAGCTGGATGTGTTAACCTCCTTGGCATCATCCTGGTGAATCACATTTCCTGTATTGGTCTTGGATTGTGCCTTTCTCCGAACTAGAGCTTTGGTCTCCTTACGCTTTGCTGCTGCTTCAACCTTTTTCTTATCAAGTTCCATACACTTGTGATACCACTTAGCCAAGTGCTTGGAACTAAGTAGAAGTCCACCGCGTAGCTGTCGTCTATCCGCCTTGGCCGGCTTTACTATTTGGTGTACTTTTTCAACCTCTTCCTCTGCGAATACTCTTCCAGCATCAATAATATGCGCTTCTTTCATACACCTAGTCAAAAGGTCCTTGAGGGCTTTGTTGGCTGAATTTTCCTCAATTTGCTGACTACTTAGCTCAATATGATCAAGCTTGGGTACTCCAACTAGTCTGTCAGTTGATGATCGAAGACCAGGACGTTGGGTAGCGAAAGGAGTCTTTGGAACCATCTTTACCAGCAAGATAGGATCCCTCAAAATCCGATTTCAGTTGAATGTGACAAGTCCAGAGGCACACCAGGCGGACCTGATGGTTTCAGGCTTAAAGGTCTTGATCCTTGCCCTCTCACGCATGGGAAAGATATCTCCCTTCTTGATAATACCATGGGGGCCTTGTTGACATACAGTATCTTTAAGCTCTTGCGGGTAATTAGTGGTAAGAGGGCCAAAGATACCAACATCAAGAGGCTGGAGAATATGTGTCGAATGAGACGGGAGGCAGACAAGATGAATATTGTGATCGATTGCATACTTGACGAACTCATAGTTCTCCACATGTGTTGAATGGCCATCCAATACAAGAATACGATGCTGGTTGATACCTTTTGCCGGACGTGTCCTTAGTTCAAATACCTCCTGAAACCACTGCAATGTTATCTCAGTATTGGTGTAACCTTTGGGGGAGGTGGCAAAGGATGCATCTTCCTTCTCTTCAATCTCAATATTGGTGTGGTGTTCCATCAAGTGTGCATTGGCCTTGAAGATAATCAGGGGAGGCAAGACTTGCACTCCACCTGATATTGCTTCAACAATTGTGACCCAATCACGACCACTGTCTTGGATGAGGCTGGGATTTCGGCGGGAGGCACGGCAGATCATCGTTCCTGCTCCTCCTAATCCAATAGCGAATCCCTTCTCATCTGTTTTCCAAGTATCTTCATCCTTGACGTGAAACTTGCACCGAATGTGATAGAAGCGATCAAGATGCTTTCGAAAGGAATCCACGTCACTGGCCAGAGCTCTTTCTCTATCCAGACATCGTCCTATTTTGGAATCCAAGTCAGGATGGCGACTCAGAAAGCATGTCAACCAATGCTCTCCAACTTGGTCCGTGGAATTCCGTGCACAAAAGGAGACTCTGAACTATTTGCAAGACATGTGTGCCGGGAGTTGGAAATCCATAGTCATCCCCCTTCTTGATTCAGGAACTTAATATCTCCTCCTCTGTGTTGGACAGAAGCTGTTGCGATTCATGACCTGTCATTGCCGGTGTTGGCTTTTGGGAGATTCAATTGTGGAGGGTGGATTCTGGTACTTCAAACTGGATAGGCAGTTTGCGGACAGAAAGAGTTGTATCAGCCACATGGGCCTTAAGGGCTTCTTGGAGCCGTGTCCCTCTGCTATCCTTGGGGGAAGGCATTCATATTTGTTGCGTGTTTGAGGTAGTATTCCGAGATGGGAGTTGCTTCGTGTGTACTATGAGAGAGGTGTAATCAGAAGAGGACAAAAATAACCACAACTTAAAGTCAACGACTCCAGTTAAATCAGAGAGGAACTACCATCATTCTTTAGGGTATTATAAAACCGGCTCTAACAATAGTTCATATAAAACAATATTTCCAAATTTACTTGTTTTACTCTGTCAAATTACTCATCAATGTTGGTGTTGCAAATTCTTCATATATTACCCTTTTAGGTCAATTACCGATATTCCTTCACAGAGAAAACAGATTATTTATTCGTAGGCTGAAACTATAGATAGTATTCTACATTATGCTTGAGTATTAGGGTCTTTGATCTCCAATGGGCTATGCTATTTCAATTTCAATTTTACATGTCAGATTTTAAAAAGTGTCTCATAACTAGTGAGTGTCCCATTACTAGGTCAAATACATTATCACTTACGTTAGAAGACCGGTAGTTAAGTTGACAGCTTTTGACCAATCAAAAAAACGGGAGTAAGGGGGAAGGCTACCCCCTTCCTCTCAACGACTCCTGGCACTATTTGTATCACATTAACCTCAATCTTGGTCCCAGGTATCATACGTACTGATAGGAAAATTGAACATTAAGCGGATGCGAAGGCTAGGGTGCAGTGCACTTGAAATCAGCGCTAGCTCTGCAATTCATTTTAATTACATAATAAAGTACAGGGACAAAGCTTTTTCGTCCGGCGCAGCAACGGCAACCCCACTCCCATGATACATTTATTACCTATACAACCACAACTGCTTAGAATCAACTGACAATCTATGTACATATCCTGTAGATATAAGAAAACTTTCATCCAAAACTTCAGAGAAAAAAAATCAATACTTAGCATACCTTCCCTTTGCCTCTAGATCAGCAGCCACTCTCCTAGGCATAGACTCCCACTGGCTTTCCACAAAATCCCCTTCAATATCCTGAGTCCAAACCACATCAAGAGCTTCTGCTAGACATCTTCTAACAGTATCTGGCCCCCTCTTCATCTTGTGAATGTTGGGAAAGCGCTGGTGTAGCTTTTCCTTCAACCTCTTCCAACAGTGCTCAATTGGATTGAGGTCTGTGGAATTGGGTGGCCATTCCATAACCTGTATGTTGTTTCCTGCAAACCAAGCCATCGTATCTCTTGCAGTATGTATCATTGCACCATCCTGCTGAGAGATAGGATCCCCAACTGTGTCCTCCACCTCTTGCCAGACATCAACTAAGCCATCCTCCAAAACTCCACTATATACAAATATATTCACACTCTTGTCAAAAATAGGAATCAGAGGACTCTTATTTTTACCCCAAATACAAGCCCATACCATCAACCTTATCCCAGGTTGTTTTATAACCCCATGAATGCAGTCTTTATCCACTTTTCCTCAGGTGTTCTGAACACCCAAATACTTTTAGGATCTTTGGGGTTTTCAACAATGCATTCGTCACTAAAGATGACCCCCTCAAAGTCCTCCTGTGTGTAATCCTTATACTTCTTGGCCCAGCTAGCCTCTTGACCGCATGCTCATCTTTCAGAAATGCTCTTTTCCTGGCTCTCCACTTCTTGATATTGACTGATGCTAAAGCTCGCTTGATGGTCTTGACTGAGGCATGTGGTGCAACCTCATTGCGCAATTCTGATAAGGGGAGACGGCGTGCCTTCTTAGACTCTCTGACTAGGCACCGATGGGTTCTGGTATCGATAATTTTGTGTCTTCCAGGCATGGGGAGGTTTTTCACATCACCCCTCTTTTGGAACCGGTTGTAGAAACTTAGAACAGTACCCTTAAGACAACTTAAGATCTTTCCAATTTCAGAAAAAGAGAGAGATTTTTCTTTCAAGGCAACAATTTGCCCTTTCTTAAAGTCTGTGAGATTGCCAGTCTTTTCTGGAGGCATGGTTCTTGAGCGGTGGTTGATGGTTGAGGTCGGGTTTTTTGAGGGGTTGCCCGGTTGCCGCCGATCGGACGAATAGCTTTGTCCTAGTACTTTAGTAAGAGTTCTGAATGGTCCGCAGAGGACTGGACTGGACTAACTACTCAGGTCAAATTCAAGCCCAGTCTAATGGTGGAAATTAGACCAACCAGATAGTCATGATTGTTGGAACTGACTAGACCGGGATCGGTAAAACAGGTCCGACCGAGTGATAGAATGTGCATCGCCTTTTGGCTGATCCGCCCTAGTACAGTCACTGACTATAACAAACCATTCCTTCAACTTTACAGCCCTTAACTAAAACAAGATTTTTTACAAGACGATTCACACAATTCAAGAGGGGAAAAGCCGTTGCAGCAAAAAGAAAAGAGAAAATTTTATAAGGAAGGTCTTAAACGGCGACCACTGAAAGATGAAACGGCAACTGCGAAACTGAGAAATTGTGGCAGCGCAATACCCTAAGCATACCGAGCAGCATCAAAGACTTCCAACAGAGGTAACTGTACGGAAGTAGGGGTGATTTTGTTCTGTTTTTTAAATTAGGACGAATCTTTTTCTTTGCAAAACATGTACCCATTCTATATAAGTACCATTATAATAATAATAATATTACTATGCAATATATTTATACAGACCGGCCTGGGACCGGTTCTCACCAGACAGGACCACTTAAACTAGGTCGGTCTAGTCGTTAGCATCAACGAGGACCGACTAAAGTGTCCTACACCCAAGACCAGACCAGTCGGACTATTCGGAACCCTAAGCGAAGAGCAAGAGAATAATGATAAATAATTTATCTCCAGGTTGTGAGTATCCCGAGTGATACGTTGCCACCGGACATTCACACTACTCAGAGTCTATTAGCGCTATGACTGTATCTAGAGACCGAGCCAACGGAGGATATATTCTCATATTGTATGGATATTAGCGAATATCTGGAGATGCCTTGAGGCATTTGAAAATATTTCTATCTATCTGAGATATCGGTAGATATATTTGCGGGCATCCTGGAATGTCAGCTCCCCATTAATAAAATATTTACCAATCAGGTGCCATATGCCGAAAGCCGGGGGGGCCACCCGGTGTCCATGAAGCCTTGCCTACAATACCCAGGCAAGCCTCACTTTGGCCCTGCCTGAACTGTATATCAGCCGGCTATCCATTGGCTAACCTGGCCGGTTGCGAAAGACCCCCAGATCGCATGGGTGATACGACGGTCGAGAAAGTCTCGGGAGAGCAACTTGCTGAATTGTAACCTGCGCAGCGCTCACTAGTTTATGCGAGAGAAGAGTAAGGGGGAAAAGGGCAGAGCTCACTTATATAAAGAGTAAGTTTCCACTAAGTGTTATTAAGACTTACAAATGTGCTTGCTCAACACTAAATATTAGGGCGGCTGATGGGGGAGAAATTCGTCATGGGAGTCGAACTGGAAGTGCAGTACTTCGTTGTTGAGATTTTAAAGATTATCGAGGTGTCCCTAGAGAAGCGCATTGGACCAACATATTATCCCCAGAATCATAGGCCATCACTCGTGGTAAATAGGGCCCAGGCGTGTGGGGGAAACAACGTGAAGATACTAACCGCATCAAGTATGAGGGTTCAGACCTGTAAGAGAGTATGATACTATACCCGTTTGCCGATCCCAGGAGCAAGAGAGGAAAAGAAAATAGCAGGGAAAAAAAACTCTCCCAAAACTTCCCAGGAATTGCCTGATCCCCTAGTCGATGGTAAGAGGAGAGGGTACTTGATTCTCTCTATCCTATAGTATCGTGCCTACCAAGCTAAGGGTATTTGCATTCCTTAATATATTTTCACACATCCAAGCCAGGATAGCAGCATGTATGATATGGGAAAGATAGGACCTAAGCGAGCTCAGGGGTGCCAGACATCCTTGGACGCCATCAGCCGCTCTCTGTCATGCGCCGTCGAGGACTTTAATCCAAAGGAGGAAATTCTAGATATCTTAAAGCCATTTAACTTAATCCTTAGGAGCTTTTGGCTCAGAATCCGGAGATCACAGGGCTGACGGAAATAGTGGGTTTCGGAAGATGTAACTGCAGTATTCGTAATTTCATTAACCTGCGCTGTTAGGCTTATTGCGGTTTAGCAGAGCGACCCCGGCGGGGGGGTCCGATAGTGGACCTTGCGGGCTTTTACGATAAGTCTAACCGCATAGCAAATGGTCCTATCACTCGGCTCGTAATGTGGTGGCGTTTGTGAAATGCAACGTGCCTGCAGGGAGGTGCAAAGGAGTGCATGAAGGTGCATATCGGGCAATGTCCAATCAGAGTAGGCCAAACAGTTTGGTGCATGTACGGAGGTACAGCCCATAATGCCTATGTGTTTTGCCAGCAGGGGTGTTCGGCTGGCATTAGGTGGGGATAGAGAATTAGGTATAAGCTCAGCGTTTTGGGTATGGCAGCTACCCAATTCATCCTGCCACCCGTTAGTACAACACCCCCTACTAGTAAATATACAAAACTTATGGGCTCTACCTTTGTATGGATAATATAAAAAGTCCTAATTTGTCGAAAGTATATTGTATTTGGCTTTTATCTATACTCAAATATACGACTAGATAGCAAGATTCGGTGAAAATGGAAACATCAAGAGGTTGCACCGCTTCTATGCCTGAATGGGGTCAGATCATAGACTAGTATGCCATGCTTGAAGGAGCTTAAAAGGTATATTTGAAAAAAGGTTCTGGAGGGACAAGGGTACTAAAAAGTACCTGCTGAAATATTATTTGGACAGCATATCTGAGAGCTAGTAAAATTAATATATCGGATTATGATACTAATAAAAGCTTTACTCCAAGGCCTAGCATTGCAAAAACAGCAAATGAGGGCCCTTGCGTAGAGTCAGAAGATTAGACTGAGACAACATTGGAAGATGCTAAACATCGCTGAATGAAATTTGTAGAACTAGTGCGGGCAGCTAAATAGGGTTTTTTATCCTATATGGATCCTTTGAGTTGGTGGTTATAACTGGCATAGATGTAAAAAAAAGCACTTAAATTTTACATAATATTATGTGTTGAATTAAGTATTATTATGAGGCTCTTGTGCGCTCTTGTGTGCCTGTCCCGTATGCACCTCCACGCACCTCCATGCATCTCATACACCTTCATGCAAGCCCGGTCCATTTCATAAACGTCACGCGCGACATTAACTGATACAGTCTTGTCTCATACCGGTTCTCGAGCTTTACCGAACTACTAGCACAAACCAACTAACCATAGGAGAAAAGGAGAAAAATCAACAATGCCCGTAGCGTGCAAGAAGAGTCTCAAAAAAACACATGAAGCGAGCGAAGGTTTGTTTCGAGCCTTAGGCACACACTAATTTCTTTATCATACCATATATTTTGCGAATCCCTGTTTTCGGATGATTCTTGCTTGCCAAGAGTTCTTCTACTTATCTAGAAACTGCGGGCCGTTGAAGGTTCTTCAGAGATCGTACAAGTGCTCGAGTGCCGGTACCTGGATGGCGCCTACGCCTTACCTTCGCTTCATCTAGTGCCCGGGGAATGGGAAACACGAGTCAATTTTGGCGTTCCTTTTGGGACTACAGGGTAGGTGTGTTGGAGAGTTCTTCACCTTTCGCTTGGTCCGGTTTCATGAGGGACGCTTCTACTGTACGAGTAGGCTTGACTCTAGTTTTTTCCTCCCTTTCCCTTTCTGGTTGGGCAATTTAAGCCTGGTGTACCCAGAATTTGTTTTTTTACCCGGAAGTCTGGTTCGCGGTTACGCAAGGACCGTGCTTTGATGAGTGCTCACACTGCCACACCCCAAAAAGCAACCCACAAAGACATTTTGTCGGAACGAGTGATTACAGACAGAAGACAGGTTTGTGTGGAGTAGCGCGCTGCGGATCAGGTGCACAAGTCCACTCGTTTTAGGTAAGAAGACCCGATATCGAGATGAGGAAACAGGGATAATTTTAGGAGTCCTTCACCTTGCCTCTATGTGCCCGCCGACATCCCTCTAGGTCCTGGGATGAGTATTACCGCGAAACCCGTAATTTTTGAGAATACCACTAAGACGTTAGAGCCATATTTTTCTTTTTCTCTATCTCAACCAAAGAAAAGAACTTCTCTCAGTGCTCCTCCTTCCCCACCCGAATCTAGAGGGGAAATCCCGGACGTCCTCGTCCTAGCGTCGTTATCGAACCTCCCGCAGACAGAACCAACTTGCTATACGGGTGCTCCGTGGTAGGCTTGACGCTAGAGCAGAAAGCAGCTTGTAGGAGCGGTATTATCCGTAATTTCAATGTTGCAAGCGTTTCCAGTTTCAAACTGCCATTTAATCACCTGAGTTTTATTGTTTTAAAAATATAGCGGAGGATTAAGCGTGGTAGTGTAACCGTACGTTACCCATGCTCGTAACCCTTTCACATGATGATATAGCATAGATTATGCCGATACCATTTCTACTCATTTAGTGTGGATTGAAAGCTAAATAAGATTAGGGGAAGTTTGAGTATTATTTTTTTCTTTTCTCATTGTAGCGGGTTAGTTTCCTAGTATCATAACCTCCAGATATGTTTGGTTCTCTGTCAACACACATACCTGGCACTTATAAGAAGCAAAACCGAGTACTGTGAACACAAGGATGGTCAAGAATGACGTAAGTTAGGGGGTGTTTTCCCAATAGCATAAAATCAGCTCATTGGGTGTGTTAGATCTCATTAACTGGTATTTGCAATTCTGTTAACTCGTCGAGTTAAAACAATCACGCATTGACCATCAAGCGACAAGAATTTAGGATGGTAGAAAATTGGGCAGACATTTTTGCACCGTCTATCGGAAAATCATGGCCGCTGAGATGCCACCATGTAGCTTTGTCATCCAAACTTTAGAACGAGACGGTTAGGCAAACGGTCCCTATAACAGTTTAAGAATAACCAAAGCAGGGTTAGGTTCTTGCTAGGTAATCTCATGGAGCCTCCGGCAAGATGTTGAACAGCGTTGATTCCCTTGGCCAAAGATCTCATACTACTCTAGATCAAGAAGACAACGCTGATTTATTCGCACTTATCGCTAAACAAATTACCCTATACTGGCCGGTGCTGCTCACGGAAATGCTGGTTTTCCGGCTTCTACAAAGACCGAAGACACCCGTCACATCCCCCTTCTACTTCTAGAACCAGTATTTAACATAGAGGAAAACTGAGACATTTTAGTAGCCTAGCTGTTGAAACTGTCGTCACTATTGACTGCCAATCATGGCCTGGGCACAGAGAGCTCCCAAGGGAAAATTGGAGTTTATTTCCTTTTTTCGTTTTTTTCCGGAAAGAGCTTCTAACCCACCTTAACCACATCACCTGTGGGCTTTTTTTTTTCGGAGCGTCCGTGACCTTCCCCGGCATATACCCGAATCCGCAGGCCCAGGTGCTTCATAGAGCACTGCGGCAAAGGCGGGAACACCCAGAAGTTTGGTGCACCTAGCAACCGTCACAGATTATTGGTCCGGTCAGAAAACCCTAGATCTTAGGTGCCCTACGAGTACCACCACCGAAAATTTTGAATAAGGGGCATGGCGTATTTCTGGAACTTTACGGCTAGTATGATATAGTTACGATACCTGTCAAAGACCGGTATTGCGACTTGGAGAGCTCTAGAGGAACGAGGAGAGGCTCAGCCTTTTTTTGTCACTGCGCCTTAGATTGGAGCAATCATTGCAGAGTTGGTGAAAATAAATAAAAATAAACAGCCTTGGATAAAGCTATGCTTCCGGAGGACCTAGCAATCACGGCGGACAGTTCATTTAGAAAACCAACCATATTATGACGATCCTACTCCGCAGCGATATAAGCCATCATATGGCCTGAGAAATGTCTAGGACATGAACCATTTTCACAACCTTTTCTCATTCCTCCAGTTTCTAAAGCAAAAGTATAGTAGTTCAGAGGGCAACACTCGGATATATTAACATTCATGTCTCCGCCACCATATCGGTCTAGGACTAACTTATGAAATAGAAAATTAAATCGACATGAGCCATACGGCAAAAGAAACTAAAACATATTAAGAAAGCGGTGGTGCTTAAGTACTAACCAAGTGTTAGTGCTAATTAAGCGAGAAAACAAACTTACTAGTCCAAGCCCCATCGACATAGTTAAATTTGCCTCTGCGAGCAATTCCCGACCAAGAACACGAAGTCTTCAATAATGGCCAACTACCACCCAACTAGAATGAGGGCACTGCTCGATACGGGGAAGGTACACAAAGTGCTCTGTGAGGAGGGATACAGGAAGGGAAAGAGAGAAATCCGACACCTGAGACCACTTAGCAGAATTAAGGATATGGACCCACTGGGTACCTACGGAGTTTCGGAGAAGAGATCACTGATGGGGGTTGGTAGCGGCATCTAAGAGAATCCCAGCATCGTACTGAATTGCGATTAGCCCCCATTCCAACCAGCAACAATCTTACTTCAACCTCTGAAAGGAATGGAATAAAGAATACTAACTCCGATAATATCACCACTCTTTTTGGCAACCCACATCCCTTCCCAAATAGCGATCTTCTGAGCAATAAGATTCTCGTCGGTTATCCCCATGATCCTGGCACGCAACTCGAACTCTGCAGCCCTAGACTTCCTCTCCCCTTCCGCCTTGTCATCCTCTACTAATTTGATTATATATCAACATGGTCAGCTTGGCTTACTTTTAATACCCCGTAGGGCTAGAGCTGTAAGAGGTGGAGTTAAGCCAAGTGAAGCCTAGAGTGGCTAGTGCACCACCTTGTGAAGATTGAGCCAAGCTTCTTTCTTATCTCACGTCTATTCGTAAAGCTTAGGGAATTCTCCCACGAAAAGTAACGGGCAGCTAGAGATGGCGCCGGAGAAAGGAGACGGGGCCATATAACTAGGAGAGGGGGGGGCTAGTGGAAGTTTTGG
>Ga0307507_10005010_pt1 | contig 22403 bp, 9 predicted proteins | sample 7_EM_MG_FD_207223 | JGI IMG/M metagenome (GOLD analysis project Ga0307507, IMG submission 207223) | Populus trichocarpa ectomycorrhiza microbial communities from riparian zone in the Pacific Northwest, United States - 7_EM | ecosystem: Host-associated > Plants > Roots > Unclassified | place... | reverse complement strand
GCTTTAAAGTAGGTGTATAGATTTCGAATTATCGTTGAGGGGGTATTATCGTTGAGGGTGTAGGCCCGCACTACGTGCGGGCTACACCGTAGGTGTATTACGTAAGTAACCCGACGGGGCCCGAGTATCGTATTAAAGAGATTTGACTGTAGAGCCAACCTCTCAGCCGAACGAGAGCCTGTGATTGGCCAAACCCTTATCGATATGCGTGGACGCAAACCAGGGATAGAAGCGTTTTTATACGATTTTAACCGGTTTACTTAGCTTAAAGCTCTACTACGTTATATAATGGCCTACCACGCTTTAAATTTATAAAGTAGTATCTATTCTATAGTTTTATATACTGCTTTATTGGGTAAGACCTGGTTTTAGTTGCTGTAGAAGTAGTCACTGACAACAACATTATTTGGGAAGTGTTGTTGTCGACGCGTTTTCCTGCATTTACCCGCAGATGCAAGCTGTCAATGCCCTGCTGCCGTACAGGACCACCTCCCTCTAGAGAGAACGTCAAAGGCCCGATCAACACCTTTTCGATCACATACGCTCCATATGCCGGTAGATGGCGAAGCGTCAACTTCACCGTGAAGACTACAGCGTTGGATGGGTGTGCGCACTACCCATCGAGCTCGCTGCTGCGCGGTTGATGCTCGATGAAGAGCACCAGCACCTCGGTCGGGACCCCAACGATACCAATCTATATACACTCGGCCGAGTCGGTGAACACAATGTCGTTATTACGTGTCTGCCGGCAGGCCAAACAGGAACCAACTCAACTGCGGCGGTCGCGATGCAGATGCGGTCAGCCTTCCCGTCAATTCGATTCGGTCTGATGGTAGGCATCGGCGGCGGGGTACCAAGCGACGAGGCGGACATACGACTTGGGGATGTGGTTGTCAGTCAACCGCATAAGGGACATGGTGGAGTGGTACAATACGACTTTGGGAAGGCCACTCCAAGTGGATTCGAGCGGACTGGCTTCCTCAACATGCCACCAACGATCCTGCTGAACGGGATTGCGAAGATACGATCGAACGAGCTTATAGGAAGAAGTAGCCTCTCGGAATACCTCTCCAAACTTGGTGATGCCCCGGCATTCAAGCGCGATGACGCAGGACCGGATGTCTTATATGAAGCGAGCTACAAGCATGCGGGAGGACCGACATGTGGTTCTTGCAGTAAAGAGATGGTGGTAGGTCGACAGCCACGTAGGAGTCGGGAGGTCGTGGTCCACTACGGCACGATAGCATCGGGTAGCCAAGTGATGAGGGATGGAGCTACAAGAGATAAGGTTAGCTCGGAGTTCGGCGGTGTACTCTGCTTCGAGATGGAGGCGGCAGGTCTGATGAACAGCTTCCCATGTCTTGTCATCCGTGGCATCTGCGACTACGCAGACTCGCATAAGGACAAGAACTGGCAGCCTTATGCGGCAGGCACGGCAGCAGCGTATACGAAGGAAGTGTTGTCAGTTGTTCCTACTCTTGAAGTGTCGAGGATACCGACCACAGATGAAACGATCAATGGGAGAACAGGTAAGCGTAGTTAGGTCGAAGTTCGGCGACACTCAGGCTATTGATAGTCAAGCTTTGCAGCGCGACTTCCGTAGCTTAATAACTAGTTCGCCATCTCGTGAGCCCTTGAGCATACAGATTCTAACTAGCTGCAGACTTCAAAATTCCACATCGGCCCGACTACGCCGGCCACTATTCGAATTCATCTCTCCGCCCCGTAGCAACCTTCGTTCAACGACCAGCCCTACACGACCAGATAGCCGAGCAGCTGAAGCAGGAAAAAGATCAATATAACGATCGGATTGCGCGTATAGTCGTTGTTTGGGGACTGGGCGGAGCTGGCAAATCACAGTTAGTTCTTAGCTGTGTTCAACAACACCGACAGCAGTACAATGCAAGCTTCTGGGTCGAGGCCGGACGGAAGGAATCACTCGAGCGGGACTTTCTGCAGATGTACCAGCTATTATTTGATGTGGCAATATCCTCCAAGGAGGACAAGGTTGAGATTGAAGATGCAGTGTTGGCAGTAAAGAACTGGTTTTACGGACGAAAAGGTAGATGGCTTCTTGTTTTCGACGGGGCCGACAGTGTTGATAACGAGAATGACGATTCCTTTGTCGATATACAGCATTATATCCCGAACTCGCCGTGCGTAGATGTCATCATCACCACGCGGAGCGCAAGCGCTAAGGGAATAGCGTCGCTCGAAGCCGTAGAGGTAGCCGAGATGGAGATTACGGAGGCTACAGCGTTATTTTCCAAAGCCGCAAATCTGGATCCTAAAAAAGAGAACGAAGCTATTGTGGAGGAAATCGTCAACGAGCTTGGCCGTCTTGCGCTCGCCATTAACCTTGCGGGGACGTATATCAGCAATACTCCACGACTACAGTGTAATCTGCAAAAATACCTTGACGAATACCGCGAGCGTCGAAAAGAGTTACTTAGTCAAAAACCTATTCGGCTAGTCCACCAGTATGGACAGAGCGTTCTGACCACATGGGAGACCACGTTCAGTGCAATCGCCCATCGGTGCGTTGAGGCGTCAAAGTTCCTAATGCTATTGGCATTTTTCAACTTTGACGACATTTTCACAGATCTCTTCATATCAGCGAACAAGGACCACAATCACGATCACCAGAGAGAGGATAAATCTGCTCTCTCCTGGTACAACTGGGTATTTGAAGGGAAAGAGCCAGACATATATGCGGTTGAAGAATATTTCGGCATCCTACAATTGTATGCACTTGTCCAGTGGAAAAGGGACCAAATGAGCTACTCGATGCATAAGCTCGTGCACGCTTGGACGTATGATAGACTTGACATGGAAGACCTGCGGGGCTATGGGTTAGTATCTTTAGGCCTTTTGCTTAACGCACTGTCCAAGACCAGTAAAGAGCCTAAGCAAAAGCAGCGTCTGGTCCCACACGTCATGGCAAATTTTGCAACAGTTTCTAAGATACATTACTCGGATTCGACAAAGGAAACTGCACTTCTCCTTTTAGATAGAAGCGGTGATTTTCTTACGCATGTAGGAAGGTGGACAGATAGCTATGGTATACGAAACTTCGTATACTCGGAAATGTGTGTGCTACGGGGTGATGATTATCTAGGAACAATCTCGACAATGAGTGGCCTTGCGTCAACACTGTATAATCAAGGCAAACTAGAAGAAGCAGCAGCAATGAGCAAGGAAGTGCTAGAAAAAATGAAACGGATTCTTAGCGAAGAACATCCAAACACTATTTCGGCAATGAATAACCTCGCAACCACGCTCGGCGATCAAGGCAAACTGGAAGAAGCAGCAGCAATGAAGAGGGAAGTGCTAGAGAAGAGGAGACGGATTCTTGGCGAAGAACATCCAGACACTATCTCAGCAATGAATAACCTCGCAACCACGCTCGGCGATCAAGGTAAACTAGATGAAGCAACAGCAATGAAGAGGGAAGTGCTAGAGAAGAGGAGACGGGTTCTTAGCGAAGAACATCCAGACACTATCTCAGCAATGAATAACCTCGCAAACACGCTCGGCGATCAAGGTAAACTAGATGAAGCAGCAGCAATGAAGAGGGAAGTGCTAGAGAAGAGGAGACGGATTCTTGGCGAAGAACATCCAAACACTATCTCGGCAATGAATAACCTCGCAGCCACGCTCGGCGATCAAGGTAAACTAGATGAAGCAGCAGCAATGAAGAGGGAAGTGCTAGAGAAGAGGAGACGGATTCTTAGCGAAGAACATCCAGACACTATCTCGGCACTGAATAACCTCGCAAACACGCTCGGCGATCAAGGCAAGCTAGAAGAAGCAGCAGTAATGAGCAAGGAAGTGCTGGAGAAGAGGAGGCGGATTCTTGGCGAAGAACATCCAAACACTATCTCGGCAATGAATAACCTCGCAAACACGCTCGGCGATCAAGGCAAACTAGAAGAAGCAGTAGCAATGAGTAAGGAAGTGCTAGAAAAAATGAAACGGATTCTTGGTGAAGAACATCCAAACACTATCTCGGCAATGAATAACCTTGCAAACAGGCTTGGCAATCAAGGTAAACTGGAAGAAGCAGCAGCAATGAAGAGGGAAGTGCTGGAGAAAAGGAGATGGATTCTTGGCGAAGAACATCCAGACACTATTTCGGCAATGAATAACCTCGCAAGCACGCTCGGCGTTCAAGGCAAGCTAGAAGAAGCAGCAGCGATGCTTAAGGAAACCTACAATAAGATGACCCCTCTACTCGGTAATGAGCACCCGAGAAGTAGGGTAATAAGGAAGAACCTAGTTCGAGCCATACTTAACAGATTTTTCAACCCTCTCGTAATGCTAGACCCGGCAAACAGAGAGGAGCTGTGTGAGCGGACACTCCACGAGTTCGAGCAGGCCTTTGGTCCTGAGCATGCGTCTACACTCCTAATGGCGGCAATAACTACTCGTGTCTACGAATGCGGCGACAAGCTAGACAAAGCAGAGAAAATGTACCAGCGAATCCTACAAGGTTCTAAGAAAGCTCTAACTCCAGAAGACACATACGCTCTAGACCTCGTAGCCACGTTAGGCCAACTATACACTCTCCATGGCAGGTTAAGAGACGCAGAAGAGATGTACCAACGCGCTCTACAAGGCTATGAAAAGGCTCTGGGTCTGGAGCATACATCAACGCGGGATGCTATCTGTAGACTGTACGATATTTATTTCCAGCGCTGCATGGCTCTGCGACAAGAGCAAACTGCACGTCTGCTGTCAAATATGGTCAATTTTAATGAAGTCGAAGATTTAAGCGACACATTAGTGGGCCTGACCGACCTTTGCGACAGATTCGGCGCGGTTCGGCCTTCTCTCTTCGGTCTTCTTGGCCGCGTGTTAATTTGGATCAGACGAGCAGATGACGCCGTCGTCGCGTTTATACATCAATTTCGTCTAGCTGAATCCAAGTCAAAGTACGGCGGTACAATATGCGATGGCTGTGGGAAGCAGCTCAATGCAGGCATGAATCGGTTCGTTTGCAAAGCTTGCATGGACATCGACCTCTGCGATGAATGTCATGAAAATTACGAGATAGATGGGTTACTTCTTCGCGAAGCTCAGGAGAATTGTCAGGCACACCCATTCCTTGCTGTTCCCAGAGAAGAGAAGCGAATTTGGGTTCCAGAGCTAGGTCTCTAGATGATATCCAGGACATAGTGGCTTGTAAACATCAGGCCAAATATTTTGAGGCAAGCGGAAAGAGCTAGAGGACGGTATTTTCAAATGGGTACTTCACTGGTTACAAAAGAAAATATCAGAGTCCAGGAGGCTTTCTCCTCCGCGCTGAGCGCGCCTAGACCAACAACGCCCAGCTGAACCTCTACACCAGCACTGCCGCACTACACCACTTTAAACATGTTTAGAGATATGAGCAGAGCGAAACAGCAATCCCTTTCCTCTGCACCCGATCTCTGCCCAGAGCAGGCGCAGCGTGCGCAATCCACGAGGTGCCAAGCCGCGCGCCCCTGCAGCGAGCAACTCTGCATCCCAAACCGATTCTCCGCTAGCGTGTTTAACATTGCACAAAACAGCGCAGCGATTTCCTTTGGAGATGGCACTGTGCCTTTCAAATAGGGATAAACAACGCGCCAATCAGCGCCGACATCCACCTCCCGCCCGGTAAGGTAGAAAGAGGCTCTATCCTAGCTCGCATGCGCTAACTAGACTCCACGAAGACCGACCCGAAACACCACCCAGCTCCTCATCCACCGTCCCCTTCCGCCGCGACGATGGTTTTGTCGACCGCCGAACGCTGCTCGATCAGGTTCACGAAGGTGTCCGATACCAGCGTCGAGGACGGCGCTAGTTGGCTTAGGTGGGGTTGGGTAGGTTTTCCCGATGGGCATAGACCTCGGAGGAAGTAGTCCGTGCGCGAACAGCAGTTTTGAAAGTACACGCCAAGGGCTAGATATGGCTGCTGTGTGCAGGATTCCGTTCTGCGCCAAGACTGAGTGTTGGAGCGTACATCTAACGTCTTAACTCCATGGATTGAGTGAATATAGACGTTTATATATTTGAATTGCTTCAAATTTCTAGCATGGGGAGTTGATTCTAAGGATCCTATTGGCTAGATCCTATTGGCTAGATCCTTATCGATAAGTGAGTACGAAATTCAGCGTTGCAAGGGAAAAGATAATGTTCAGTTACAAATTGTGGCTCCAGATCAGCCTGATTCTGAATCTAAGGTGATCGTTCGGTCAAACCCTCCAGAATCTGAACTTAGCCACGAAAATTTTAATGTTCCTCTTACCGCCAAAAAAAACACGCTAAAAAGTTGGCAACTTTACCATATAAAGCTTCTGCTCTGGAGGTCTTGGCGTCATTTTAATCTGGAGGCCTCCAGCACCAGCACTAGCTCCAGAATCAGCTTCAGAATCAATCTCTACCTGTGCACGTTGTAAAGCCACAGACGCGTAACTAGTCGGGAAGGAACGCGTTTTTTCTGCTGAACTTTCAGTTTAGATTCAATCTGACGCTTTTGCAACCGAACATTCCCTAACTTGGGCAAAGAAAATCGTAACTTGCGATCGAATATTCGTACCAAATTGGAGATTAGTCGCCCGAGATATGGATTTTTGTATTTAGATAGTAACCTTCAAAAGCAAGTAAAAGAACTAAGTGTTGGTATACTCGCTTTATCAACGTGCACGAATATCACTGTATTGCGATACGTATGCGGTGTTGAAGTTGGTAGTTATTGTTGTCTAGAAGTAAGGGGTTGCTCCAAGGTCAGGTTAGCTAGCCTCGCTTCGTGGTCTCGTGACCACGTCACATGACTAACATTCCGACACTGGAGCAACTCTAAAAAGAAGGCTAATCTATACTCTAAAGTCAAGTTTACTTCTAGACTATTTGTAGCGTATACGCAATAGCTTCCACGCTCCTTTTACAGGTCCGTAATTACATAACCTATATTACGGCTTATATAAATGTCTCTAAACCAAAGCCTGTAAAATACTGTATTACGGAGATACTACGCTAAGGAAGAGAAGAAGAAGAAGAGTTATTAGGGGTAGCAGGTTAACATATTATAAGGGCCACCAAGGCACTAGTGGTAAGCAAGCCAATAGCAATTTTCTATGCCGGGCATAGAAAATCCTAATTAGTTGGTTAAATTTAGGGTCCGTACTATTACAATTAGTTACCTAACGCTAAGCTAAATTTAAGTTTATTTATTTAACCCATCCTATAACTTATAGGTTAATTTGGTTTATATTAATAAGCCGTTAAAGAGCCGCGCAGGGTTTTCCCTTTATTATAGCGTTAGTAGGGTTGGCTTCTCCATTAATCTATTTCACCTCCGTAATTTATCTCTGTTTATAGGCTTGCCGGAGGCACATTATATTAATTATTAGGCGTTTTTCTTAGGTGGTTCCAAGTTATACTAGACAGTTATATAAGGACTTAGAGTTAGTGCAAAGTATAAATAGAAGGTTAATTTATAGGTGTTATAAACGCTTTAAGTACGATATTATAACTACTTAGAGAAGAGTTGGCGGAAGCTAGTTGGTTAATATAGGTACGGTCCAGGATGGATCCGGTAGAACTATATGACGAGAAATAGTAACTAAGGTTACATGGTATTAAACGCGTTAACTGTGTTAAATAAAAGGGACGTTATATTTAATATAAATAACATATACCTTACATATAAGAGAGGATTTCTTAGGCGTATAGTTGTATATTTAAAGGACCTTAGTCCCTACCATAGATAGTTCTCTCCTTATAGTAAATCTTAGAATACAATTGGAGTTAATCTATTAGGTAACCACTCTACCAGTTATTATTATATTATTGTTTTGTTCTTACCTATATACCTAGCCTAGTAATAGAACCTACCGTAGTTCTTACTATAAGGTTCCGTTATATATTCACTACTAAGGTTACGGTATTAAATAAGATTAAATAATATGCCACTAAAAGCAGCACTAGTTATAACAGTGTTAACAGCAGCTATAACCTTAGGGCTAGGTAATACCAGTATGGATAATAGGGATTCTTAAGTAGTTACACAAGGTTAGTTACAGGAAATGGTTAATCACTTATAAGATAATAATAGGATACTTAAAGAACGCATTAATGGAATTGGAGTAGTAAAAATTAAGCTACCTTTAATTAAACAATTTTTAGGAGAGAAGTTAAAGCTTAAGGGATTTCTTACGCAGATATACTTTAAGGTAGTATAAAAAGGAGCAAAGTTAGCAATATTATTAGATTAAGTAGCCTATGCAGGATTATTTCTAATAGGAAGGGCACTTAAGTAGTTTAAGCTATATCTTATAGAAATATAGGCCAATAGTATAATAATGACTAACTAGGATATACGGTATATATTTACTAGTTAGAATAGGTTTACGGAACAACTAATATAGATATTTAGAGACCTAAAGGCCACAACTATAGTAAAACAAAAGCTTTAGAACTTAGTATAATATACTTTAGCAATTAAGTATATAATATAGTTTTAAACACTAGCCATGTAGGTTAAGTGGAATAATAGGGTGCTTATAGTATAGTATAAATAGGGACTTAAGGCTAAAGTCTAGGATATAATTATCCTAATAGAAGATGCGGATACTCTAAGAGAGTTAATAGATTAGTTAATAAAGATTAATAACAGAATCTATTAAAGGGAACAAGCCAAGAGAGGGTAAGACAGAGTTCTATAGTTATATAAGGCGTAGAGTACGCAATAATAGATATAGAGTTAAAAACTATAAAATAGCGCAAAGCTAATAGACCTAAGTGGTACTAAAGAAACCTAAAGGTGGGAAAAGAAACTATAGAAACCTAGAGGTTAAGGATTAAGTAATTAAAGGACCTAGGAGTAGAGGCTAAATTAAGAATCTTAGCAGCAGAAGACGTTTAGGCGGACTCTATAGCAAGAAAAATGGTTTAAAGATAGGGCTTATATAAATTGCAGAAAATAGGGTCATTTTGCCAGAGACTATAGAGGTGGTTAGAGTAACTACGTAGTAAAGGGAACTAGGCTAGCAGATAGTACATACGTATAGAGGGATAATAGTGCACTATAAGGAATAAAAGAATGTTTAATTAACAGTTTTGCGTATTGTTATAACAACGCATACCAAATTTATGAGGATGCTAAGTATGGCGTAAGCTATTAGCTATAGGAGCTATTATTATCTAAGTTTAAAGGAACTAATAAACTAGCTCGCAGATCGGACATTAAAGACGATAAATTTAATATAGGTGAAGTATTTACTAATAATAAGGCAATAAAGGCAGCTTACTAGAAGTATACAGACCTTAAAGAAGTTAAAATAGAAATAGAGACTAAGACTATTACAGAACAAGGTTTAGTAACGGGTATTATAATACTATTAGATACGATTTCTATTGCTTTATAAGACGATAGGAGTAATATTTAAAAGAAACTAAGTAAGTAGATAACTGCTAGTACTAGCTTATTACTTAATAAAGATAAAAGGCTATAGGCTTAAGATTCTTAAGCAGAGATAAAAGAAGCTTAAGATTTTTAAAGTAAGATAAGACATACCTAAGGACCCACAACGGATAAAAACCAATGGGAAAGGGTAGTAACTTAGTTTAATAATAAATAAATAAGTATAGGACGCAAGTTTAAGAACTATAAGTTTAGAGAACAAATAAGAACATTAGCAATCCTAGGTAAATGTAGTGTTTAGCCTAAAGATTAAATAGTTAATACTAGGATTAAAAAGTAAGATAACTATAAAGATTTAGCTACAAGACGTAGAAAATAAAAAACTATAGATAAGTTTAGGATAAGAATTATTATATAGCAAGAGCAAAAGCTAGACAAGAGGTTAGCTATACTAGGTTATATAAGGGACAGAGCACCCATGCAAAGAGTTACTAATAGGCCAAGTATAGGAACACCTAGGGTAAAATAGTTAGATAAACTAGAATAAGAAGAGGATCTAGATATTCTAACTAGGTTTAAAGAAAGACATACTAAAGGATATTACGATATAGTAATAATAAGGTACTTTCTAATAGATAGACCATATATACTAAACCAGTTATATGAAAAGTGGTATAGGCAACAACACAATAATAAATAGGCAGATTTTTATATATGGCTAAACAAAAAAGTTATCTAAGACCAACCTATTATAGAGAAACGCATAAGTTATATTAAAGGAGTATTAATTATAATATTAAGGAACCTAGAAAAAGGATCTAGGGACTAGAGAAGTAAGTAATAAATCTTAATACCCACAGCAGAGATACCAGTAGTTAGGTTAACTAGGTATAGATTTAAACTTAAGAACAAAGATAAACTAAGAGTTAACCTAAAACATATAGCGCATTATATACTATCGTGGATAGCTTATATAGATGACACGTATAATATATATAGAGCACCTAAAGATAAGAACCAGAAGTACCTAGTAAGGATATATTAGGCACCAGAGGAAAAGCGGTTTAGGAATGCTAAGTATATACATAATTAGCACCTAGTAGAAGTATAAGGTTAAGGAGATTTAACACTTTAACTAGAAAGATTCCTTACAGAAGAATGCCTAGATAGATAATAGTAGTAAAAGTACCTAGAGAATACTTATCCATAGTATATAGAGGAAAAGAAACAAACTAAGTATTAGCTAAAGTTAGACTAAGTATAGGTAGGATTAAGCAGCTAATAGTTAGAAAAAGGGGAGGTATATAGGACCAGAGGGAACTAGTATTAGAGCCTTAAACCCTTAAAGGAATTTAAGGTTAGCACCTAAATTTAAAAGCTAAGTGGTAAGATTAGCAGTTTAAAGCGTTAGTAGATAGTAGAGCAATTAGGAACCACATATTACTAAAGGCAGTAAAAAGGATAGGGTTACCATATAGATAAAAGGAACACCTATATCCACTTATAATAATTTTAAGAGATTAAATAGCCTATAGAGGAGGCATTATCAATCTTAAAACAGGACCTATTTAGATAACTATTAAAGGGAGACCAGTTAGAATGTCTTTTAATATCCTACCGTTGGGACAGGATAAGGCGATACTAGGAATACCTTAGTTATAGAAGTATAATCTAAAGATTAATTGGGTTATAGGTTAAGTCAATATTAAGGATATATAACAGCGCAAAGTGTAACAGTAAACTAAGTTAGTATAGTACTAAATCGGAGCGACATATAAAGAGACTAAGTAAGGCTTAAGTTATATACTAAAGAGATACTATAAGTATGGTAAAAAGTTATAGTTACTAGAAAGTAAAAAGCTGTTAAAGTATACAGTATAGGACCATAAAATATAATTAGAAGAGGGAATAAGTCTAAAGTTCTTTCCAATCTACAAGCTTACTAAAACAGAGTTAGTAGCGCTTAAGGAGTTTGTTTAGGAGAACTTATAAAAGGGATATATTAGACCATTATAGTCATTAGCTAGATATCCAGTACTATTTATCCTAAAGAAAAACAGAAAACTTAGGATGTATATAGACTACAGACAGTTAAACAGCATCACTAGGAAGGATAGATATCCTTTACCCTTAATTAGCGAAATCTAAGATAGGATAGGTAACGCAAAGATCTTTATAAAGATAAATCTAAGGTGGGCGTACCATCAAATCAGAATCAAGGAAGGCGACAAATAGAAGGCAGCCTTTAGGTCAAAGGAAGGACTATATAAGCTATTAGTTATACAATTTGGGCTTATAAACGCATTAGCAACGTTCTAGAAGCGAATTAATAGTATATTAGGAGAACACCTAGATAAATTTATTATAGCATACCTCAACAATATTATTATCTACTTAAAGAGTAAGGAAGAATATAGAGAACACATTAAATGGGTCTTAAAGAGACTACAAGAAGAATAGATGCCAGTAGTAATTAAGAAATGCGAGTTCTTTACCAGGAAGACTAATTTCGTTAGATTTATTATTAAACCAGGCCAACTTAGTATAGATCCAAAAAAGATCAAGGCTATAGTGAATTAGTAGGAACTAGAGAACGTTATATAGTTAAGATTATTCCTAGGGTTTTACAATTACTATAGAAGGTTTATAGCATAATAGTTACAGGACATTAAGCCGTTTACGCAGTTAATAAGAAAAAAAAAACTATGGGTATAGGAAAAGGAGCAATAAGAACTGTTTAAGAGAATTAAAGAGTTATTTACCTAGGAGCCAGTTCTTAAGATCTATTAACTAGGTCTAGAGACGGTTATAGAAATAGATATATTAGACTTTACACTAGGGGCATACTTTATATAGAAATATTAAGATAAATGGCACCTAGTAGCATACTATAGTTAAAAGATAATACTACTAGAGTTAAACTATAACATCTATAATAAGGAGTTATTAGGTATAGTTATAGCACTTAAGGAATAGAGAGCATTCTTACAAGGCACAGAGAAACTATTTATAGTTAAAACAGACTATAAAAACCTTACAGGATTCCTAATAACAAAGAAACTTAACTAAAGATAGGTTAGATAGGCGGAAATGCTTATAGAATACTATTTCAAAATTCAGTATACTAAGGGTACAGACAATACACAAGCAGATGCTCTAAGCAGAAAAGCTAAACTATAAAGTAATAAAAAGCTATTAGGAGCTTTATTACAAAAGGATTAAAACGGATTAATTAGGTATAATTATCTAAAGATTATAGCGACTAAGGAAAGTCAGATCCATAAATTACTAGAGAGTAATTAGATATAGAAGATCTAAAAAACATAGGTAGAGGATCTAGACTTAGAGTAATATAAAAATAGAGAAGCAATATATATACCTAAGTCTATTATAGAAGAATTTATTAAGAAATTCTATAAGGGAATAACATAAGGACATAATAAAGCTATAGGCTTAGTGTTAAGACTTTAAAAGGAGTATATTATTTAAGGAATCTAGGGACTAGTAAAATAAGTTATAAAGGAATATCCAGATTGCTAAAGAAATAAACTAATAAGGTATAAGCTATATAGAGGGCTATAACCTATTAAGACACCAGGAAGACTATAGGAGGTTATATTATAGGACTTTATTATTAAGTTACTAAAGTTAAGAGATCCTATTATAGGACAAGATTATAACGCGATTTTAGTAATAGTAGATAAGCTAATAAAGTAGGGATACTTTATAGCATATACTAAAGAGATATTAGTAGAAGATATCGCTAAAATCTATATAAAAGAAGTGTTTATAAGACACAAAGTACTAGATAAGATTATATCAAATAGAGATCTAAGATTTGTAGTAGTATTTTAAGAAGTGTTTCTAGCAAAATAAGGGGTTTGCGCAGTAATATCTACAGCGTATTATCCGCAGACGGACGGATAAATAGAAAGACTAAACTAGACACTAGAGTAGTATCTAAGGCATTATATTAATCACGTATAGAATAATTGGGTATCGTTATTACCAGTTATATAGTTTATATATAATGCAACACTATAAAAAGGAATAGGGATATTACCATTTAAGGCAAATTATAGATATAAGCCAAGAACATCGTTATCGCCATATTAAGTAAAAAAGATGAGTAGCACAGCTAAGTAAAGGATGGAGACGTTAATAAATCTTTATATAGACCTTAAAGAAACAGCTAAACTAGTATAAGAATAAATAAAAAGGTACTATAATACTAGGAGATCTAAGGGACCAGATCTTAAGGAGGGGGATAAAGTATAGCTATTATATAAAAATTTCAAGAGTTAACGACCAAGCAAGAAATTAGACCATATTAGACTAGGACCTTTTAAAATTAAGTAAAGAATTTTATTAGTTATATATAAGTTAAACCTACTAGCCAAAATAAAAATCTACCCTATATAACACGTTGTAATACTAGAGCCAGTATATGGGAATATTAAGCTACCAGTTTATAAGGCAGACATATATAGAGGACAAAAGGAAGATAAATAGTAAGTTTTAAAGATTATCAGTTATAAGGATGTGGATAATAAAATATAGTATAAAGTAAAGTAGATAGGCTATAGTAAGACTACCTAGAAACTACTAAGTAACCTAAAAAACGCTATAGGAAAGGTATAGGAGTATCGGAAGAGAGTAGGTTAGGTAATATTAATAAAGAAGGAACGCTAAAGAATGAGTTACCTAAGGGGGACCCAAGAGGAGCAATTACTAAGCTACTTAGAGTTATTTCCCTTATAGGAGGAGAGCCAGTCCTTTTGTTACCTAGCTTAGACAAACCCTATTAAACAAGTTTCCACTCCTTAGAACGGACCTTCTTATAGATATATTTAAGACGTTAAAGACGAGTATAAGCTAAACGTTAAGCTTTAAGGACGCGTGCGGACTTTTCTAAGGTATATTAAACCTTAAGTAGCGCGGAGGCTAGCTTACCATTAAGCTTTATAGTGGTAGATTAAACATAAGACCCTATAATAAGTTACTTAGGGAACTTAAAGACTATTAAGAGTTATAGGACGCATATACTTAGCGTTAGAGATAGAGTAAATATTGCAGGATAATTAAATGTTTACTTTAGTACACTCAGAGCAAGAGGAGGGTTATTAGGATAAAGGACTCGCTAGCGCAATATATACTAACCCCTCTTTAGCGCAACAAGAGTAAGGGATTGCCATTACCTCACTTAGTAACAGTATGGAGGAAACCGTATAAAGGCAACGCTTAACCCAGGAAAGAGAAGAAGAAGCTTTAGGTATAATAAGTATAAATATTAACCAAAATAATTAAACGGACATTACACCTCTAGTAGACAACTTGGAGATATTAGGAATCTTTAAAGATAAAGATAAAGAGAAGGGAGATAGTATTATAAACGCTTTAAGTACAATATTATAACTACTTGGAGAAGAGTTGGCAGAAGCTAGTTAGTTAATACAGGCACGGTCTAGGATAGATTTAGTGGAACTATATAACAAGAAATGGTAACTAAGGTTACATAGTGTTAAACGTGTTAACTGCGTTAAATAAGAGGGATATTACGTTTAATATAGACAACACGTACCTTATATATAAGAGAGGATTTCTTAGGCGTATGGTTGTGTATTTAAAGGACCTCAGTCCCTACCATAGATAGTTCTCTCCTTGTAGTAAATCTCAGAATACAATTAGAGTTAATCTATTAGGCAACCACTCCACCAGTTATTATTACGTTGTTGTTTTGTTCTTACCTATATACTTAGCCCAGTAACAGAACCCACTGTAGTTCTTGCTATAAGGTTCCGTTACAATAGGATCTTGTCTACTATAGACTTAATCATAACGCCGATGTCAAAGCTATAGGCTGTGCTATAGAGTTTAGAAGCTAGTACGCTCTAAGTAACTCTTTTGCACTTAACTAAGCTCTAATAGACAATATTGGCCTTCTTTATAGCATCAGCTAATACAAGAATGTAGCCGATCTGTGAAAAGAGGTCCTTATTATTGGTAAATAACATATCTATAAATACCAGTAGCTATAAGGTTTTAATATCTAACTTAATGAACTTAAGACCTCTATTAGCGTTCTCAATTTGCTAGTTTAGACGCTTATTTAACTATTTTGCGTTTTTCTTATTAGGGTTAATTACCTGGGCGGTAAAGGATAAATTAAATAAGGCTTCTAGCTGGTATACTAAAGCGATATATGCACCTTTAGCACATTAAGCAATGTACTAGTCCTTTAGAGTTAAGGTTTTTATAGCTCCTCTTAATCCTATACTCGTGGCAAGCTTGGTGCTAATTATACTAAGGTTTGTGTATTATTGTTTCTAAGTAAGCATAATGCTCCTATTAGTTAGTAGCTGAATAACTCTACCATTAAACTTAATGGGCGTATTAATGGTAAGTTGTTCCCATTCCTTAGCTATAAACTTGGCCTTATGCAGCTTATTTTGCTCTATGTTTATAAAGGTCTTATCTGCTAGGAATAGAGTATTATTAGTTTATAGGCCTACAATACCAAAGGGTTTGTTACTCTGTAGGAGGCAGGGGTTGTATATAGACTGGTCTATATGTAACTGTTAGATGTAATGCAAGTAATATATCTTAAACTAGTGGTTACCAGCTTCCAGTACTCTGTAGAGTAGTTTTACAACCTTTAGAATAGAGGCCTTGTTAATCCCAAGTTGCTTAATTAGCTTATGCGGAGGTCATACATAAAACTCTTAATTTAGTATGGTGGTTAATTGTATATAGGCCTATAAAATATCTTAGAGGTAAAGTTATGCCTATAGAAGCTTTATGGCGGCGATATAGAGAATTAGTTATTAGCTAACTTGTTAAATAGTTAGTAATTAGGTAAGAACCAGTTCCTTTTCTAAGTTATTATAAGCTTATATAACTAGTTGGGATTTCTTAAAGGCTTTGTTAGTTCCCTTATTCTTAATCTTATTAACAAATTGCGAGTTAAAGAGTTGTACGCCTTGTGGTATATTTATAAGTCTTATAATCTTAAAAACTCCCTTTTTAAGTAGACCAGTAAGCTCCTTCTGTTGGGAGGCGCTAAATTAGGTACTAAATTAACTGTCATCCTGTAGGTAGATGGTGATATTAGTTATAGCCGTAAGTAGAGGGTATTTATAAGGGCGTCCTCTACCTTATTTTAGGGGTTATTGCTAAGCTTTAGTAGGTCTCTCTAAAATAGTCTTAGAAAGGGCTAACCTAAGTAGAGGTTTAGGTAGCGATTTCGGTCCAACGATTTACTCCTGCGATTTAGTTGCTTAAAGGTAGGGTTTTATAACCATAGATTGGAAGGCTATAGGTCCGCTAGACAGCTTAACGGTACATATTTCACCCTTAATGGTAAGTAAGGTAAATGGCCTGTCCTAATAGCCGCTTTAGCCAGTGTTTCCTTCTCTCTAAACCAAAATAGGTAAGTTTGGTGGGAGATTATAAATTATATTAGCATTGGGTCCGTTTCGCATATTTAGCGCATTAGCAATCTGTTGTTTAGCTTATAGCTTCTATATCTCTACCATAGCCTTTTTAATTGCGGCAGCGCGTTATATAATAGTGGGGGATAGTGCATTGGATTTGACCATTTAGGGGTAGGCTTTAAAGACTAGAAGTATAGGAACTAGTCCTTTAGGGCTAGCTAAATTATTAATTGCTTTAAACGCTATTTAGAGTCCCATCTCCTTATTAATATTAGGGATTTCAGTTATAATAATCTAGTAGGCTTACTATAATAGACCGTGGTAGCGCTCTACCATTCTAATAGAGTTATGTGCTTTAACTAGTACTCCCTTTATACTAATTCCTATAATAGTGGCGTATTGCTTAAATTCCTTACTAATAAAGTTCTTTCTAGCGTTATAGGTAATTAGGTCTAGTAGCCCTAGGTAAATATTAATCTAGTATATCCGTAGAACGTCCTATGTGTGTTTAGCGCTAATATCTTATAGCCATCTACCAGCTTAGAATTACGTTCCTTTATTAATAATATATAGGAGGGGTAATCCGCTGATGTACATAATATTAACAATAATATTATAGTTAAAATTAATGTTGTCTTATAGGGTGAAGCAGAATCTGCCTAGTAATTTACTAAACTTCTAATAGTAGTGGCAGAACTTAGTTAGTTACTTAATAGCCATTCTATTAGTTTCATGGCCAGTATAGTAGAGTAGCTTTTACAATTTCTTAACTAAGGGATATCTAAATCGGCAATATAGGCGCCGTAGCTCTATATCTATTAAGTAGCAGGGGTTCGCGTTAAAGGATTTAGATAAATATAACTGTAGTAATAAGCTTTATAGGAGAAATGGGTAGCTAAACTATCGCACTACTAGCACTTTTTTGGTATAAGTGATAACAATGTTTCTAAGGTTGTTGTAGTAGATTTAGAGTCTGTCTATATCCGCTAAACAGAGCAAGAAGGGGGTATCCGCATAGACAATATAAAACTATATCTTGCCTATAGGGGTAATAATATCCGTAGTTCTAATAGAGGTAGCAATTCTAATACCAAACTGCACATTAACTTGTTTTTTAGTTAAGGTATTAAGTCTTATAGATTAGTCCACGTTCTATAGTGCCTGGAATTATCCATAACCGGCTATAGACTTCTTTAACGCACTAGTATTAATTATAATTCCTATAAATACCGTGGAAGTATAGCGTGAAACGGCGGTTATTGTATTATAGTTAAATAGGTCAGTTTCCGTAGTAGGTTCCGTGGAGGTTGCAGTAAGTAAGTAAGCGTAAGCCTTATTGGCTAGTTCTACGCTTATAGAGGTTGCTTTATCTATAGTAAGAGTCCCAAATAATATAAGGTAGTAGCTATTAGGGTCTTCTAGTTCTTCCTCGCTGTTGTTATTATTAGTATTATTATTAGCATTTATGTCTAGCACAAGAGCTTTAAAAGTCTTATTGCACTTATTATTGTTATCTCCTTTACAGTAGATAGTGTATTGTCTAAAGCGTTCTTTAAAGTTACCATTGCGGCCCTTGCTATTGTTAAAACGTCTTTTATACTTATTTCTAGAACGGTTCCGCTCCTCCTCTATATATTTCCATAAGTGGCAGCTCTCCTTTTAGCAAACGTAGCACTTGGTCTTTAGAGACCTAACAGTGTTTTGTTTATAGGAGCGGGTTCGGTCACAGTTGTTACGAATATTATAGCGGTATATACAATCCGTAAAGTAGGCTCCTTAAGACAGTCTTATTAAGGCCTAGAAAGGGTGTTCCTTCTCCTATATAACTATAGAAGATTATAGCTTGCTAATTAACTGGGAGAGGTCTTTAGAAGGGTTGGAAATAGCAATATAGTATACTGGTACTCCTTAGCAAGCGGTAACTAGCTTATTTATAAGGAAGAGGTCTGTACGAAATTCTAGGTGTAATCTATAGCAATGTTTTAAGAGCTTATTAAGGAGTAGTTAGAAACTCTAATAGATTTGCTTATTAGGGTTCTTATTAATAATTCCTTAAAAGTCGGTGGTGTTTTATTTAGTAAGGTTTCTTTAATAGTACTCTGGTCCTTCAAAGAAGTAATATATATGGTTGCATGCCTTAGTAAATAATCTAGTTAAAAGGCTGCTATTATAGTAGTAATCCTAAGCAAGTCCCTTTAGCATAGTTAGGAATGCAGTTATATAGCCTTTAGAAGGTAAACCAGCTCTCTTGCAGATATTATAGAAGATAGTTAACTTAAAGTCAAAGCTATTACTCACTTTATTGTACTTCTGGTCACCTATATAGATCTTAGCAATAGTAGCTGCCTCTTTGCTATATATAGGCAGGTGTATAGCAGGGTCGGTATTAGCAGTACTAGGGTAAAGGTACTGGGCAGGAGGAGCACTAGATAGGGTAGGAGCAGTTGCTAGAGGGAGGGTAGAGGCAGTTGCCGTAGGCAATAATTACTGGTTCTGCGTCTATAGGAGTTAAGTAAGGAGGGTAAGTAGTTAATTCTGGGTAGAGGTAGGTGCAGCTTGCTATTGGGTAGTAGTTGGTGCAGTTTGCTAGGATATAGATGCAACAGCTAGTTAGGGTGTTATAGGGGTAGGTATTTACGTTCTAGGTGTTGTAGCTGTAGCTATAGGCTAAATTGCAGGCGTTGGAGGTAGTGGAGGTAGTTAATGGTTTATAGGCGTTAGTACTATGTAGGAAGGTAGTGGGCTATAGGGGGGGGTTATAGGAACTAAAGAGGCTATAACTGATAGGGTTATAGCTTAATTTAATATTAGAGCTATTTATGTCGAGTTAAGTTGTTCTTATAGTGCCACTATAATTATAGGGCTGACTTTCTTGAGAGCTCCTATAATTTCCTTATCTATTTATTCGTAAGGTTCCTCTTCTGTAAGGACATTATATAGAACCTTATAAAGTGGGTATCTATTGCTATATATGGCGATATATACTCCTCTTTGGAGTAGGTAAGTATAGAGCTTTGCTCTAGTAACAAAGCGTATCTTTCTAAAGTCCTTAATAGTAAAGCCTTCAAATTCTTTTTAGAATAGCGACCGTAGTATATAATCCGTAAAGTTCTTATATGTATACTCATAGATTTTCGTTTCTATATATTCTTCTAGGTCTTCCTCTAAGGCAGTTGCTATATTAATCCTATAACCATGTCTAGCAATTCTCTCCTTCCATTTAGGATCCATCTTATTATATAAAGCAGTGTACTAGTCCTTATGTATATTTAGTTTAAGGTTAAGGTTAAGGTTGTTAAGGTAAGGGTGTTAAGGTAAGGGTGTTTTAGATATATACGTCCTTTACAGCCGTTGGGCCTGTAAAGTTCTTAGCAAGATTACTATTCTCTCAGCGATCTATTGTATTGGCTATAAGGCCAGTACAAATTCTCTTAAGCTTAAGGGAGGTCGTAATCTTCTCTAAGTAAAGATATAATTCTCTAGGCGATCTAACGCGTTAGCAGTTAAGTTGATACGTGGTCTTGAGCTTTAAGGGTAATATAGCTTTCTCCTTTAACTAGAATAGACAAGGCCAGGCGATCTGTGTACTGTTTCCAGTACGGTTCTTAAGCTCTAGCTTATTACGTATTTCCTAATCTATACGTCTACTAATCAGTGTTGGTATACTTACTTTATCAACGTGTATAAATATCACTGTATTGCGATACGTATGCGGTGTTGAAGTTGGTAGTTATTATTGTCTAGAAGTAAGGGGTTGCTCCAAGGTTAGGTTAGCTAGCCTCGCTTCGTGGTCTTGTGACCACGTCACATAACTAACATTCCGACACTAAGAAATATACCACGTACCGTTCTAGCACCAGCTTTTGTTCGCTGTTACTCATATTGAGGTCGCTTTAGTTAAGCTAAACAAGTACTAGCCCTATCTAAGCCACGTATCAGTTTTATGGGCCGCTAGCCTAACCTGCTCTGGCCAGCTAAAGCGAAGTCATCTATTCGCAGGCGCCACCTCAAGTATCTTTAGAGACTATTTCTTATGCTAGTTATAAGACCTATTAAATTTATAGCAACTAGTATATTTCTATACTTATTAAAGTTATCTTATAGACGTATAAAAGCTTAGTAAATAAGTAGAGAATAGAAGGATACCATTTATAAAAAATATATATAATGTCTCTAACTACTCTATTTCTAATATATATAATTATAATACTACTAGAGCTTCTTTGGATTTAGTTTAAGTTACTTTAGATTTATAGAAGCTTTCTTAAAGATCCGCTAAGTGCTATATTAATATAATATAGTAATAGCGGTTTTATATATTACTTTAGTTAGATCTAGTTAAAAGCTTAAAAGGGGAAGTGTTAGGTGACGAGGTCACCTCGCCTATATGTATTGTTCCGCACAGCCGTGCCTGGCATCTTGCCAGTCACTCGCTTACCTTTTGTAGGTTTGTGCTGTGGCTGAGTGGTGCGGAGCTTCACAAGAAGAGCGGAATTATTTTATATATAGTAGGACTAGACTTAAGTTAAAATAAATAGAAATAGAAAGTCGCGAAGCTTAAATAAAGCTAATATTAGCTTCCCCGCGGATATGGTACGATAATTGCGGGAATAGCCTAAATAAACGACACCAAATCTAGAGTCTAGGAATACACCCATCACGTACCCCATTTACCACTCCTGGCTCGACCCAATGAGAGGACGTGCCGATTACCTCCGCGTCATAGTTTCTGCACACCCCAGCTTTGGCTTCTGTTGATGTCGGCAAACTAGCATGTCTCGTGGCACTTCAAGCCAATCGAGGATGCGATAACAGACCCCCTTACTAGCATAAACGAAAGTCTACCTCTCTACCTTCCCTAACGGATATTACTTAGTGCGACGGATCTCTATACACGGGCCTTGCGAGTATTTCCCTTGCAACTGTATGGCCCGCTTGTGGAGTTAGGGATTAGGGATTAAGAATAGATGGCAGGCGGTATGCTTGGCTTACGAACCGTTACTCTAGATAGCTACGAAGTATTTTACTTATGAGATGGAATATTTATAATTTTAAGGTTACGATTCTTAGTCTTATTAATTACCCGTGACGTTTTGGTTTTCGTAAACTCAACCAACACCACCTCGCTAGCTAGGTGGCTGCCAGCACGGTGTACAGCCCAGCAAGGAACCCAGAAATTTTTAACTAGCAAATTGCTAACAAAACCAAAAATCGGTCAAAAAAATTGAAACTTTAATAATAAATTATAAACTATATAAACAATATAATTAAACTTGCTAGAACTCTTTATTATTACTATCTTTCTATACCTGCTCACTTTTTAAAGTATAGAAATCTACTATATTCTTATTAAATCTATAACCGCAAAAATCTTAATTATCTCTCTACTAGAAAATAAGGATTTTATTCCTAAAGAGAGTTTAATATTTAAAAAGAGAGCAGGTGTAGAGAGATAGAACTCTTTATTATTTCTACCAACTTAGATTATAATAATATATACTATATGGTTTATTATCTTAGTTTTAAGGGATTTTGTGTTTTGTTAGCAATCGCTAGTTAAAATCGGCTGGGTTCCTTGCTGG
>Ga0307507_10005009_pt1 | contig 22407 bp, 21 predicted proteins | sample 7_EM_MG_FD_207223 | JGI IMG/M metagenome (GOLD analysis project Ga0307507, IMG submission 207223) | Populus trichocarpa ectomycorrhiza microbial communities from riparian zone in the Pacific Northwest, United States - 7_EM | ecosystem: Host-associated > Plants > Roots > Unclassified | place... | reverse complement strand
AATAGAGAGCATTCTTATAAGGCATAGAGAAACCATTTATAGTTAAGACGGACTATAAGAACCTTATAGGATTCCTAATAACAAAGGAACTTAACTAAAGACAGGTTAGATGGGCGGAAATGCTTATAGAATACTATTTCAAAATTCAGTATACTAAGAGTACAGATAATGCACAAGCAGACACTCTAAGTAGAAAGGCTAAACTATAGAGTAGTGAAAAGCTATTAGGAGCTTTATTACAAAAGGATTAAGACAGATTAATTAGGTATAATTATCCAAAGATTATAGCAACTAAGAAAAGTTAGATCTATAAATTACCAGAGAGTGATTAGATATAGAAGATTTAAGAAGTATAAGTAGAGGATCCAGACTTAGAGTAATACGAAAACAGAGAAGCAACGTATATACCTAAGTCTATTATAGAAGAATTTGTTAAGAAATTCCATAAGGAAATAACACAAGGACATAACAGAGCTATAGGCTTAGTGTTAAGGCTTTAAGAGGAGTACATTATTTAAGGAATTTAGGGACTAGTAAGATAAGTTATAAAGGAATATCTAGATTGCCAAAGGAACAAACCGACGAGGTATAAGCTGTATGGAGGGCTATAACCTATTAAGACACTAGGAAGACTATAGGAGGTTATATTATAGGACTTTATTGTTAAGTTACTAAAGTTAAGAGATCCTATTATAGGATAAGATCATAACGCGATTTTAGTAATAGTGGATAAGCTAATAAAGTGGGGATACTTTATAGTATACACTAAAGAGATATTAGTAGAGGATGTCGCTAGAATCTATATAAAAGAAGTATTTGTAAGATATAGAGCACTAGATAAGATTATATTAGACAGAAATCTAAGATTTATAGTAGTATTTTAGGAAGTGTTTTTAGCAGAATAGGGAGTTCGCGTAGTAATATCTACAGCGTATTATCTGTAGACGGACAGATAAACGGAAAGACTAAACTAGATACTAGAATAGTATCTAAGGTATTATATCAATTATGTATAGAACAATTGGGTATTGTTATTACCAGTTATATAGTTTGTATACAATGCAACACCATAAAAAGGAATGGGGATATTACTATTTAAGGCGAATTACGGGTATAAGCTAAAAACGTCGTTATCGCCACGTCAAGTAAAAAAGACGAGTAGCACAGCTAAGTAAAGAATAGAGACGTTAATAAATCTTTATACAGACCTTAAAGAAACAGCTAAACTAGTATAAAAACGAATAAAAAGGTACTATAATGCTAAGAGATCTAAGGGACCAGATCTTAAGGAGGGGGATAAAGTATAGCTACTATATAAAAATTTTAAGAGTTGACGACTAAGTAAGAAGTTGGACTATATTAGACTAGGACCTTTTAAAGTTAAGTAAGGAATTTTATTAGTTATATATAAGTTGAACCTACTAGCTAAAATAAAAATATACCCTGTATAGTATATTGCAATGCTAGAGCTAGTATATGGGAATATTAAGCTACTAGTCTATAAGGCAGATATATATAGAGGATAAGAGGAAGATAAATAGTAAGTTTTAAAGATTATTAGTTACGAGGATATAGATAACGAAATATAGTATAAAGTAAAGTGGATAGGCTATAGTAAGACTACCTAGGAACCACTAAGCAACTTAAGAAACGCTATAGGAAAGGTATAGAAGTATTAGAAGAAAGTAGGTTAGGCAACATTAATAAAGAAGGATTACCGAAAAATAAGTTACCTAAGGGGGACCTAAGAGGAGTAATTGCCGAGCTACTTGGAGTTGTTTCCCTTATAGGAGGAAAGCTAGTCCTTTTATTACCTAGCTTAAATAAACCCTGTTAAATAAGTTTTTACTCCTTAGAACGGACCTTCTTATAGATACGCTTAAGATGTTAAAGATGAGTATAAGCTAAACGTTAAGCTTTAAGGACGCGTATGGACTCTTCTAAGGTATATTAAACCTTAAGTAGCGCGGAGGCCAGTTTACCGTTAAGCTTTATAGTAGTAGATTAGATATAAGACCCTATAATAAGTTACTTAGGGAACTTAAAGACTGTTAAAAGTTATAGGACGCGCATACTTAGCGTTAGAGATAGAGCGAATATTATAGGACAATTAAACGTTTGCTTTAGTGCACTCTAAGCAAGAGGAAGGTTATTAAGATAAAGGACTTGCTAATACAATATAGACTAATCCCTCTTTCGCGCACCTCAAGTAAGGAATTGCTATCACTTCACCAAGTGATAGTATGGAGGAGACTATACGAAGGCGACGCTCAACCTAGGAAAGAGAAGAAGAAGCTTTAGGTATAATAAGTAAGAATATTAACCAGACTAATTAAACAGATATTACACCTCTAGTAGATAACTTGGAGATGTTAGGAATCTTTAAGGACAAAGATAAAGAGGAGGGAGATAGTGTTACGGACGCTTTAAGTACAATATTACAACTACTTGGAGAAGAGTCGGCGGAAGCTAGTTAGTTAATATAGGTATAGTCTAGGATAGATCCGGTAAAACCATATAATAAGAAATGGTAACTAAGGTTACGTGGTATTGAACATATTAACTATATTAAATAGAAGGGACGTTACGTTTAATACAGATAACACGCACCTTACGTATAAGAGAGGATTTCTTAGGAGTATGGTTGTGTATTTAAAGGACCTTAGTCCCTACCGTAGATAGTTCTCTCCTTATAGTAAATCTTAGAATATAATTGGAGTTAATCTATTGGGTAACCACTCCACCAGTTGTTATTACGTTGTTATTTTATTCGTACCTATATACCCAGCCTAATAACAGAACCTACCGTAGTCTAAGCTATAAGGTTCCGTTACATTGCCTAGGGCATAGAATTGTCTATAGATATTTAGTTTGGCGCATTTATGTTATTATCTAAGGTAGGGAGGTAATTGGCCGAGTCTTTTACGCTTAATTAAAGGCAGAGTATTGCTCTTTAATTAATATGCCGCTAACTAGATTGCGTATGTTATAATAAGTGAGAAACTCCTTAGCTCTTCTAATTTATTAGTAGTAAAGGCGGTACTGGCAAATCTTGGATTATTAAGGCAATTGTAGAGTTATTTACAAGTAAGGGAATATTGTATTGTTTGCTGGTAATGGTGACTTTAGGGGCCGCAGCCGTAAGAATTAATGGGATTACTATCTATTTGGTATATAATTTATTAAAAGATACTTTCTGGGTAGGTTCTAGTAAGGATATAAATAGATTTAATCCATCTAGCTTAGTAGGTCTTTGTGTTAACGGCGAGACTAGGATAAACTAGCAGGAGAAATGGTTGCTGATTATGGATAAGGTTAGCATGCTTAGTGTGTAGATATTATATACTGTTAATAAGCGTTTTTGCTAGTTTTAGGGGTTAATATAAGACTTTGGCGGGATCCCTATTGTCCTACTTTGTAGGGATTTTTATTAGTTTTGCCCTATATAAGAGAGATTGATTCTCCTTCCTAGTGTGGCCTTTTTGTGGGATAAAGGGAAACCCTTTAAAATAGAATAGAGGTACTAGTATAACAAAGCTTATAGTCTATAGAAAAAATTTACTATAGTAATTATGCTGAATAAATAAGTCTATGCTGTAGAAGATTTGTAATTATAGCGGCTGCTAAAGTAGATCTAATAAGGTATATAAGACCAGTCTAATATAGAATTTTTAAATAATAAATGCTACCGTAAGGGTAGACGGATTCTATAAGAGTTGGGTATAATAGTAGTATTGCCGCTGAATAAGAACTACTAAAATATGAATTTTAAAGGTATACTTTCTTTCTAGAGTTAACAGTAAGAGCTTCTTTAGATCTTTATTTCTAAATATAAGTAAAGAGATAGCAAACCTATAGAGGAGGAGGCCCTTATGATTTTAAATTAGGGAGATAATAGTAAGATATTAGTACCAGCTATCTTTATATTTATTCCTAGTATGCTAATTATTATAAACTATAATACCTACTAAGGCCTAAAGCTAGTTAATAGTACCGCTTATATAGCTTTAGATGTTATTCTTAATAAGGTATACCTAGGCTATTATATATTAGCTAATACTATCTTGTATTTTGGACTGCTGGCTAGGATTATTCTAGTGGTAAAGATAATAAGAGATTTCTATTTTGTTAGTATGCTACCTAGCACTATCCTTCTAATGCCTATAAGTATTAAGATAGAGTGCTAAAGGAAGTGGCTATGGTAATAAAATAATATTACTTATAAGGGATTACTATGTGTAGTAGCATTTGCCTATATAAATTATAAGGTATAAGGCAGAAACTTTAATAGGGTGGCACTAGATCTATAAGGGACTAGGATAATAAATGTTAATAGTAAAATGGTTCCCAGTTAGTGCGACCCCTATAGCTTATATATGCAGTTATTATAGTGCTAATTATTAAGTAGTATTATGCTTATATTTAAGGCATAAGGCAGAAACTTTATTAGTAATAAGGTACTGGAGAATATAATGGCTATAAAGAAGAGGTTAGAATTGCTAAGTAATATAATAATTAGAGAGGCTAAATCCTGGAGCTGGTTAAAAGAAGAATAATATAGAAGAAGATAATATTATATATCCACCTATATAGTACCTAATAGTTATCTATCTGCTTTAGTTTCCCCTTCTCTTCCTAGTTAATTATACTTATAGAGGTAGCGTATAGGGAGGATAAACTTGTTAGAGAAGGTTGTGTAAGTGCTTTTAGCTATTAAGGCCAGTGTAGGTTCTTGGCTGTGCTAGTAAGGCGTGTGCCATTAAGGCATGTGCTATTATGGTGGGTTTAATAGCGGGAAGCTATAGAGACGATGGGAAGGTTTAGAGGTGGTAGGGAGTTCTAGACGTAGTGGGATGGTCTAGAGGCGGTTAAAGGTCTGGAGGCGGTGGGAAAGTCTGAGGACGGTAGCGAGGTTGCTTTGTAGAAAACGCAGTAGAGAAGAAGGCGAATGGCGGTTGGACGGCGGAAGGTGGCAAGAAAGAGGAGATTTGAAGCGGGGGAGAGGCGGTGGAATCGCAAGAACACGTGCCCTGATTACGGGTTTTTTGACTAAGCAAAATTCTAGGGGGGGGCGGTGGGCGGCGAGAAGGGCCTTTTGTCTCTTTATTCCTTAAGGCAAGAACCTTAAGGAATAAAAGCTAGATAACAAGAAATACAGAGTAGTACACGGAGTGTACCCCTAAGCAAGAGCATTTTAAGTACTTAAGTTAACTTTTTAGTCCATTTATAGAGGTCTGTCCCACCTCGTGCACAGCACCAAAATACGTCTTTTTAAAATACTTATATCTTAATAACCATAATAGCTATTTATATAAATTTTTAAATATAGTTTATTAAATAGTAACAAAAGCTTTCTATAAATAAAAAATATAAAAAATATTATTTATATTATTATATAAAAGAAAATTACTTTTATATAAAATAAAAACATAAAAGTATTATAACGTATAGTTTTTATTTTTTTGGTTTTATAGAAAGCTTTTTTTTACTATTCGATACACTATATTTAAATTTTTATATAAATAGCTATTATGGTTATTAAGATATAAGTATTTTAAAAAGACGTATTTTGGTGCCGTGCACGAGGTGGGACAGACTCTCACGCGGAGTAATAAGTGGCCGATTCAGGCACGGACCTCAAGCCCCAAACAAAGACATATCAATACTCAAAATATATACTTTTTTGTCCTAAAACCGGGTCATCTGGCCCTTTACTTTTGCGAGATTTAGGTGTTTTAGGTGCTTTAGGCATATTAATATCGGTTTTAACCTAATAAAATGAGTGTCGTTTTGGGTAAACAAAGACAGGCACAGGCCTTAAGGTCTGTGCCTGAATCGGCCACTTATTACTCCGCGTGAGAGACAGACCTCTATCAAGCTGCTGCCTTCTATCCAGCTCTTACCCACTATCCTACCCACCACCTAGCTCCCGCTCGCTATCTAGCTCCCACTAACCACCCAGCACCTACTACTACAAAGCACTTTCCCATAAAGGTGGAGGTCGTGCTGAAGGCGCTTGGAGGGTGCCGAAGGTGGTGGAGGTTGTGCCGAAGGTGCTTAGAGGTTGCGTCGAAGGTGCTTGGAGGTTGTACTGAAGGGTGGAGGTTGTGCCAAAGGTGCTTTGAGGTTGTACCGAAGGAGGTGGAGGCTGTGCTAAAGGTGGAGGAGGCGGCAAGCTCTGGAGACAGTCGAAGGCTCTATATGTGGTAGTAAGCAAAGTCTAGAGGAGGTACCAAGGTCTAGAGGATAATCCCTTACAGAAACGTCCAACATGTTCTTCTTTCATTTTGTTGGATGCACGGCGCGGCCTAGTCATGAGCAATTTTAGCCAAACGACCTTACGAGATTAACGTAGGACCTGTTAAATATAGCAACGCCATGAGACTAAGCCTTCAAGTCTAGGGTGCGGCTACATTTTCGCAGCAGCTGAACATCCAACGACTCAGCTACAACCTCGATATGCATCCAATCAAAAAGAGATTTTCTACGCTTTCTCTGCCAAATCAAGAGTTGTTATACCCCGGCCCTGCCGTTTCTCACGTTATATTCTGAGTGTTTCAACACACGGCCAGGTACTCACTAGCCCATCTTTAGCTTTTGCGAATATCTTTGCGAATATCAAGTTATTGTAAGCCCGGAGCAATATCCTATAACTAGTCGGAACTTCAACGTTCCATCAACAAAGCCAAGGAATACTACTGAGTGAGAATTCATTTAAAAGCTTGACAGAGTCGAAATCAGAAATGATTTTCACACACAATATACTGCACCCTCACTGGTAACTGTTCATCTTTGCATTTCGTTATCTTGTTGGATACACTTACTCATCATATCCCAAAGAATTTAAATATGTATTTTACTAAGATTTCTGGCATCGTTGGTGTCGCTCTTCTAGCCTCCACATCTTTCGCTACACCTCTACCCCAGAGCGTGACTGTTGTGGGATTGAACCAAAACGATCCTGACGCGATTTGTGCCGAGACATTAAATTCTGATGGTAGCAACAGCGCACAAGTATGGATCAACAGCGGCGCATCCTTCTTCCTGGAAAACTTCATCGGGCAGAATGGAGAGAACAATTGGGTCAACGTTCTCGACCAGAAGACTACAGACGGAGGCAAACAAGGCATCTCCAACTTGGATTGCACTGATTTGACGGGAGGAAACTGCGCTTTTCCTACTGTTCAATGCCGATTCTTCACGCCTCCCGCCGTCTTCTTCATCCGCCAGGCTGTAGCTACGGCGTACGCAACTCTCCAATCTATGCAGAACAATCTCTTTAGCTCCGCTTTCGTCCAATCCCTAGGAGTGGACAAGATTTCTTCGGACTTTGGTTTAGCGCCTTTACAGGGTGATGCAGGCATCCTAGCTGCCTTCAGTGGTGGATTTGCTGCCGCTTCTGCTGCCGCTACACCCGTTCCCGCCGTTAGTGCTATCCTAGGCCTTGTTTCTGGCATCTTGGGCATCGTTGCTGGGCTCTCGCAACCACCGGCTGCTCCACCTTCAGCTGCTCTTGCTTTGAACGACCAACTTGCGCAAATATTCACCGAGGAAAATGCGGCACTTGCACAGGCTGCTACATCAGCCTTCGGTGGATCCGGCGCTATTCAGCTCCCCGGTGTTGGTAGTAACCCAGGGCCCAATAACGAGGTTTCAACGCCTGGAAAGTTCCTTTCTAATGGCAAGTTTCTTATTCCGGTTACTTCACAAGGATCTATCGATTCGATGTTAAAGCCAACTTTCGATACTAGCTCGCAGATCCTAGTAAGAGATGAAGTAACCTATTAACAGTGAACTGTTCTAACGAGCTCCCAGAAAAAATACCTCGTTGGTGTCGCTCTCAAATCCCAAGGCTTCTATGTTTTTATTAATACCCAACGATCTCAAGATGACTGCAATGGGATCACAGGCTCCCGGTTCCTCGATGGCGTAAGTACTGGCAATCGCTGACCGAACACTTAACTTACCTTGATTAGAAATGCTATACTCTCGAACACCGCGGAGATACTGCTCAGTGCACGACTGTAATCGATCGAAACACTGTTCTTAAACTGGATGATCCTGCCGCCGGGTACAATATCAACGTTGAACAGTTTTATAGGAACGCTCAAGCGTGTCAAGATGCTCATCCAGACTTTGATGGCAAAATTGATCCAACTCAGGCTGGCACTGATCCCAACAATCTGCCTACATGCTTTTTCAACTTGCCTGTTATCACCGCAGAGTTCTGCCCATGTTTCTCTTCCCAGGTTGTAAGCCCCAATTTCCCGAGTGTGTTGGGGTTCGACAAGCAATTCTGTACTGATGTCATCTTCTAAACGGCATTGTTTCATCCTCCAGTCGTATTAGCATCAGCATTGGAATTGGCATTTCGCATTAGCGTTTGCATTGGCATCAGTCGGCGTTCCTGTATTAGAAGCAACTCTATCATAAGAGTAGTGTGAGAATAAATCGGTTACAGTTTTGAAAAGCCTGTTACAAAATAAGAATCAATTTCGTCTGCGTTTTGACTAAATCCTTTCAGGACTCTATTTATATCTTTTATCAATCTGCTATTTACCTCCACCTCCCGCCCGCGATCCAGCTCTTGCCCACTATTCCACTTATGCCTCTTATCCTGCTCGCTATCCACCTACTGCTCACCATCCACCCCTTGCTCACTATCCACCCCCTGCCCACTCTCTACCTACCCGCCGCTCACCTCCTACCCGCTCTTTACCTCCTACCTACTATCCACCTCCACCTCCTACCCGCTATTGGGCTCCTGCCTACTATCGCTGTGCCTGGGCTTATCCTTCCTTCCCGCCTGATTGTGCTTGTGGAGGTGGAGCGCGTGGAGGAGGTAGGCTCGTCGGGAAGGTAAGCTTGTTAGGAAGGTTGTGCTAGTGCTTCTGGCCGTTGAGGCTGGAGCTGTTAAGGAGCTAGAGGGCCTAGAGGGCGTGCGCCGTGTCCTGGGGACCGTGAAGGACGTGCGATGTATGCTGAAAAGGTGGTGAGGGTTATGCCGAAGGCGCTTGGAGGCTGTGACGAAGGTGCTTAGAGGTAGTGCGGAAGTGCTTGGAGATTGTGCTAAAGGAGGAGGCGGCAAGCTCTAGAGACGGTCGAAGGCTCTATATGTAGTAGTAAGCAAGGTCTGGAGGCGGTAGCAAGCTTTGGAGGAGGCAGCAAGCTCTGGAGAAGGTAGCAAGCTCTAAGGGCGGTAGTAGCAAGTTCTAGAAGGCGGTCGATGGCTCTAGAGGAGGTAGTAAGCTCTAGAAGCGGCAGCAAGCCCTGGAGATAGGCTTTCGTGAGGGAAAGTGAAAAGGCGGCGGATAGCACATGAAAATCACGTTTTTTCTGAGTCAGCAAATTACAGTCGCTTCGGAAAGAGACGATCAAATGTCAGAAACCATGATCAAAAATAGAAATTTGCCGAATCCTCACCTGTTTGAACCCTTTTTCTGTACTCGCGCATGCCACCACCCATCCTCCATGCTAACATATCACCGTCGCCTATTTTTTGAAACCATTTAAAGCCTATATTGTTTCCTATTTTAGTTAGCGCCATGACGCACAGGAGGAGAGACAAAGCACCCAGGAATACTGCGAGGAACACTTCTAAGCGCCTAAAGAGGTAGACCTTACTGTTAAACCTACACCATCTATACCGACGCCTTCTACTGTTGTAGAACAGCCCAAAGATTATCGAACTTTTATTCTAAATATAATTGTATGCGCTGATACCACGAAGATATTCACTAACGTTCTAGCCGTCCCGTTCGGAGCCTTTAAATACCAAGAGTTTGTTGCCCAAAATACGCATCGAGCTAACGAATATTACGGTCTTTGTTCTTTCTAGCTTGATTAATTAACTGCTGTTATTGCGTTATCGAATCCGAAGGATCCTACAATACCCAAAGAGGTTAACGATGCAGACGAATGGCGCGAAGTAGAGGGAATAATAGAGGCACAGTTAAAGTACGTGAGGAGGGCATGGAGGGTTGATCCTACAGTCAAATACAGGGCCGCTACTGCACCTGTTGACGCGTCTGCTAAAGCTAGAGACGCTGATTTTACTGCGGCTATTAATGCGGCGCTTTAAGCAAGAGGGATGCTTAAGCATACGCTGCTTAATGACAATATAGGCCATATAAAGCTGTATAGGGTTGGTTTGACGTACGGGCTCATTAATCGCATAGTGGATAACTTGGAGGACTTCAGAATAGATTAGCGACGTCGTAGCTACAGTAGAGGCCTTACTTGACGTCTCAATTGGTAGGCGCTCTATATAACAATAGACCTTATCCTTCCCTTTATCTACTGCTTAATTCCTACCCGTAAGAAATAGCCTTTCGCCCTTTTATTAAATCCTTATTACTCTACCGCATGGTTTAAAAAGTCGCCAAAGTTATTCCATAGTTTAGCTTCAAATCAATGAGTATGCAGCCACCGCTTTAAGTCGTAAAAAGAGGCCTTAATTAGATTAAAATCGGGTGAGTAAGGAGGAAGATATTCAAGTCTAACACCTACAGCATTGCAGAGGCGTTGAACTTCCTAGGTTTAAGTAAGCAGCAGCGTCGGCGCGCATCCTTATAACCCTTCTACTATCTCCTTCGCTTTAATCCAGCCGACAGCGTACTCCGTGCCACTATTATATTATATTCGTCATATAGAAACCAGAGCATCTCTTTAAAATAGGCGTCTGGGCTGTGAGGTATTCAAGGAGGCCCTAAGGTACGCGTTAATAAATTAATATTAATAACACCTGACGTCATACATCTAGAGCCTTATCCATAAGCAGCAGCGGCCTGCCACTCGCCTTAATCGGTGGATTAATCTGGCCGTATCTCTTCAAATTTACCCTCCAGCGTCGAAGGGTAGGTCAAGGAACGCCGGTCTTAACTTCTATATAGAAATCGTCGTTGCCGAGGTTAATTAGAGCTTGTACAATCGACTTCTATTCAGTCAACCAGGCAGGTTTGCCCATGGCTTCAAATATAAGGTAATAATAAGGTAATGGGTGGTGGCATGCGCGAGTACAGAGAAAGGGTTCAAACAGGTGAGGATTCGGCAAATTCCTATTTTTGATCATGGTTTCTGACATTTGATCGTCTCTTTCCGAAGCGACTGTAGAGGGCCCGGAACTTTCGTTCCTCAAGGCAAACGACTCCATCCGACCGCCTGCAACATTTTCCACTCATTCTCGCACGACCGCGCCATCTACATCCCGCAAACAGACCCAATTGCAAACCATGGGCCTCAGTACGCTCTTCAGCGATATCTGGGACTCGTTCTCGCACCCGGCTGCTGACGCCGAGGCACCGCCGTCCGGCGGCACCAGCGCCAAGAGTCCTGCATTGGGCACGGACGAGGAGAGCGGCGAGGAGGCTGAGGCAAATAAGCAGGATGCGGAGGGAGATGATGGGGATGAGGAGCAGGGACACAAACCCGGAGACGAGGATGACGAACAGGAAGAGGAGGAGGAGGTGCAAGATCCTAAGCATAGGTTAGAGGAGGGTGAGTTGCTACTTTAGTCTGATATTTTCGGAGAACCTGGGAAGATTCGAGCTGAAGAACTCTTTTTGACGGTAATGGAGATGCCATTGGCGGCGGGGTGAAATGCACGGTGTTTGATGGCGTGATGGAAACATGGAAGCCGAACTAGCAAAATAGTATTCGGAATGATATATGGACCTTCAAGCTAACAATTGGCTTTCTATTACAGAATGCATTGGATCAAAAGAATGCTCCCCCGCCAAACACCACTACGATGTGTGCGCCGAGCGCGTCACTGGCCAGATTGAGAGCGATGGCAAGGCAAAGGAGGACTGTGTGGAAGAATGTTTGATAAGCCCTAATATTTCTGCTTCAATGAAACTTCTCCTATGGTTTTCCTAACTAATTACTGACGTTTCTCTCTCTCTCCGCAGTCTTCCATCTCCTCCACTGCGCAACAAACTGTTCCGCGCCTAAGCTCTTCAGAGAGCTCAAGTAAACTCACTCCAACCCTCCTTGCTTTCCGCCGTCCGTATTCCAACTCGAACTGTTCAAGGTACATCTCAAATTTGTGCCGAGGTTTGTATGATGGCTTGGAGAGTTAGATCCGGTGTGCTGACGAAGCTGAACGAACACCACCTCGGCAACGACTGTACATACCAAAGACTTCCTCTAACCGCATTACCATCAAACCTGTACTATTCTTGGCGTTTCCTTCTCCCTGCAGTCGAGCCAAAGACCGTGTGTAGTCTACCTGTGTCTATATACATAGAATAAGCCCGAAAGGAAATGTCACGTTTGCGGGGCTGTGACTATCTTGCATCTAGAAATGTGTGAAACGTATTCGACTGTACAAATTACAATATGTATGTACATTTCGCGGCCGTATTTACTCCTCCAAAAACCCATGAAAACCAGGTGGAGCGGCCGCCCAGCTCCTGCCCCATACTCAAACCCAAATATCCTATCTTATCTGTGTCCTGAAAGGCAAAATCCAAAAATATTTAAAAACATTCCGTGTCAAATCCTAGATACGCCCAAGAAGACCGAACCCATACACTCCGCCACATACACAAAAGCAGTCCTCACGTCGCGTCGTTCGTTCTCACTTCTCCATTCCCCACCTCTCCCTCCGGCATCTCCCTCACCTCATCAAGCCTCAACCTCCCCTTGACCTTCCCGTCTCCCAACCCCAACCTCTTTACGCCGAGCGCCAGTGGCAACGGCGCAATAACGCACGCCACGACAGCCTGGAACACCAGCGCGCGCCGCATATTTCCAGGCGGATAGTCGCCACTCCCCGCCCCCTTGCCGTCGCCGCCGGCCACCACTTCCACGTTCCCCTCCTTCAGCGCGTTCATGACGACGATGAAGATGCCGCCGAGCAGCTGGCCGCCGGCCCAGCAGACGGTAGAGCCGACTTCCGGCGACGCGGGCCAGGTGACCTCGACAAGGTACTCGAGCGCGATGGGTACGAGGCTGAAGGATGCGGCGCCTAGGATGGAAGCGATGACGTAGGGCGCCACGAGCGTGCGGGTCTGGGGCGCGAAGACGAAGGCGAGGTAGGAGAGCGCGATGATGGGGACCAGCGCTTTGATGCCTAGGAGGTAGGCGTGCGTGCGGTCGAGGATGGGGGAGGTGAGGGCTGCGGTGACGAGGCCCACGACAATGAGGAGGGCGCCGCAGATGCCTAGGGATGTTAGTTGAGTGGAGGAGAGGGGAAAGTGAGGTGGGGGACATACCGGCTTCGGTTTCGGTGAAGCCGTAGGGCTCGAGGATTTGGTTCAGGAGTGAGGAGATGGCGTTGAAGAAGCCGACGTAGATGCTGAAAGGGATGAAGACGAGGTAGAAGGATGGACTTCGGGATAGACCACGGATAGTTTCTTTGAGGGGCGTTTTAGGGAGGGAGGATGAGGCGGAGGGTGGCGTTGGAGGCTTTTTTGGGATGAAAAAGGCCGGTATGGTCGCGACAGATGACTGAGGTTTGTTAGTATTACGTGCGTCTTCCGATTCGTAACCGGTTGCAGCAAAGGGAATATATAGATGGTGTTGCACCACGTTTGCTAAGGCCAATTAAAAAGAACTTACAATTATAGCAGTATAAAGGACTAGATTTGGAATCTGACTGGGCTTAGTCGCCCACAAAGGACCAATTAATTGGCCAAGCTTTGGCAGTTAGAAATGTCTCTTATAACTGGTCGAAAGTGAATAACTCACAGCTCCGCCAAATGGATTAGCAAGTGAGGCCACCGCAGTAGCAGACACTCTCCCTCTCTCGGTAAACCATAGGTCGCTGTAGCGAGTAGGAGCAGATAGCACAAATGGTTGTGCTAGACCAGTGAGAATCTGACCGAACATAACAACGCCATAGTGCCCGCCTGTGGCGCGGGTACCGGCGTAGCGAATCCAGTTCCCGAACAACAGGAAAACACTTGCCCATAGAATTGCCTGTCTAGGGCCCCGGTTCAGGACCCACATTACCAACCTGGGAGGCTTTCGGTTAGTACAGAGGTGATTGATACTAACAGAGAAAGTTTGATATAGAGTGAATCGAAATGATATATACATACGGGCTAATTACAATAAATGCGAAGAAAAACCCCGTACTCAACCAATTGATTGCAGTATCAGAAACAGTAAAGTATTGGGCCGAAGTGGTTGAGACAGGCGCGAAGGTCAGCCACTTCATTTGGCTTGCACGTTAGCCGATTCGTTCTCCATACTAGCATTCCGGGATAACACTAAACAGCAGAAGGCACAACTTACGTCCCAGCTCACGACTATATTCAATAAAACTAACTGAATCAATCCAAACCATCGTCTCTTGTAGACTCTGAATTGCGTATCAGAATTACCGCCTAAGAGTTCGTCTTCAGCCCCACGTGTCGTTGCTGTAGGCATCAAAGAGGAAGAGGCAAACGGCGCCGGAGGAATACCACCAGTGTCTGGGACTTCTTCTTCTCTCTGAGTGACATTCTTCTGGTCGTCCATCTGCCCAGAAAGGTCATCCATGACGATCCAGCCAGTGTCGCTTGGGTCTTTGCTAGATGAAGTTATCAACCGCTCCTGGCTATGACTGGGTGGAGGGTTGGCTGGTGGTCGGCCATGCCAGAAGTGCTTCCTTATGTAAGTCGGGGTAAGGAGTCGATACATGCCCTAAAGCAAGCTTGGAAGTAAAACAACTGCCGTGTTTGTTCGCGCGTGCGTGATAAGCGTGAACAGCCCGCTAATGTGGCTGCGCTAGTCACATGCTTATTCAAACTTCACGCTCGAACTCCATCAGAGCGCTTGAAACAGAGCGAGATATCTCTCCATTTATATATATGCCTACTCCCGGCCCTTGAGGGTATCTTCCATATACCGTCCGCACGTTTCTATACGCCTTTCGCCAAACGCCGACCCCTAAATCAAGAGCGACCAAAAAGGATCAGAAAAGATCAAAAGAAAATTACATGGCATAACGAGGGATCTATAACCTCAACAAAATTATCTTCGGACCTCTAACGCCCCAGCAGCAACCTCGAGAGGTACTCGTAATCCTGCATGTATGAGCCCACATAAAACGTCGCGCCAGACACCTCAGAGGAGCCGGCCTCCATCAAACCCAACGCGCCCCTATCAAGCGCAACTCCAAAATCAACTCCAGCCGCTGTCAGCAACTCGTTTGAGAAGCTGTTCTGGGCCTGAAGGGTGCCCCGGAACCTGATCGATTCTGTGGCCCCAGAGGAGCCGATCTCCACCAAACTCAACGCGTCCCCACCAAGCGCAACTCCAAGATCAACCCCAGCCGCTGTCAGCATTTCGTCTGAGCAGCCGTTCTGTATCTGAAGGGTGCTTTGGGGTCCGACCCTTCTCTGTCTTGCCTGCGGTGCTGCACCATGGATTTTTTTTTCGTGTCGATGGCGAGCGGACCAATCGCCGAAGCCTTTGCTGCAAAACGAGCACTTGAAAGGCTTCAATCCTGTGTGCGTATTGTGGTGCGTATCGCGCTGGCCCTTCTGACAAAATGTTCTTGGACAATGTGAACATTTCCAAGGACGCTCATCTTTGCTCCGATGGATATTCATGTGGCGGTCCAAATCATTCTTGCGGCCGAAGCTCCTGGTGCATTGACCGCACGCGTGGGCTTTCTGGCTGGATTCAGAGGACATTTTGATTATTTGTGGGATTGGAATAGGAGTTTAGATGGATGTATGGTGAGGATATTGGGATGTCTTCAAGGTCTTGACAAAAAGAGGATTGTAGTTATTCAAGGGTTATGAGGAACGTTGTGGGGGTAAGCTGAGGAGGGAAATGGAGGGCGAGGAAGGGCTGACTTATATACCACAGTGACTGACGACAGGCTCCAACATGCCATTGTGGGTACCAAAATCCGTTGGGGCTCTTATGACTTCACTGACAAATCTTTTACTGATGCCACTTTACTCTAGCACCCCGTGCTGTTCTATGACAACAGTCTCATCTCCGAAAATATTATAAGAGTCAAATACGATTTGTAATTCTTCCACAGTTTCAATATTCAACCACCAACAAGACTACAAGGTTTGAAGTATCATGGCAATAGGACGGCGGCAAGAGCCGCATTGACTCAGACTTGACACAGACATATATCAACAAAAGCACAGACATACATCATCAAAGGCACAGACATATCATCAAAGGCACGAAATCTGACCTTACTCAGCGCGGCGTTAGTTACAGTATTGTACTCAGCTCTCGCCCAGGGGTAATCAGCGGGCAGCGCATTTTACCGCAAATACCTTCCCTGAGTTCCCCAGATCAGAAAGGCTATGCCAAAAGATCCCATCATCACAGAGGCACGCACGTAGGGCTAGCTAGCATGCGATTTACTCATTGATCGTTCGCCCTGCAAAACCTGGCAACCCAATACCCTAGAAGGCAGCACTTGCAGCCAATGTAAATGTGCAGCCCATGCAGAATAGAAGTATATCAATGCCATTTTTCTTCAATTTGTTAACTGGTTGGTGTTTTTGTGCTGGACTGTCACCTTGGTCATTAGGACCTTCCCAAATCATCCGGCCGACCCTCGTCCATGCCCTACCATGACAAACACTTCCAAAGCACATTGAGAATGCCCCCGTTATCACGTATCATTCGCGGCTCCAGAAAAGGTTCAGACTTGTGCTCTCTGCAAATATTCTGGAGATACTTGCTACACAGCAGCCCTTCTGCATTTTCACCATAAAACAACCACTCATAACCATAGCAACTCAGTAAGTACTTTGCGCCTACTCTGCCCGATATTAACGCAATCTGGCTCCACATTCGTAGTCGCTCCCCTCAAGCCAGCTTATCCGACCTTTCCTCAATCCAATCAAGGCACCGCTGCGATACTTCGATGACCATCCACGACAGCATTACGGAATTCTCCCATTACCACCAGCAGCGTCTCACCGGCAGAAATAACTACTGTGCACTGCCAATTCGTTCTTTAAATCCGCGTCATGCCCGACAACAAACAATCTTTCTGTTCTCATCGACGACAACGCAGCATCACAACCTCTAAAATCACGCAAACGCCTCTACCGATTAATCCCCACGACTTCTAATAAATTGCTGTGGTGTTGGAGAAACAAATGCCACGTCGAAAAAATTCAGGCGTTCTTGAAGTCGCAATAAACATTCATAAAGTTTCGTTACGCAAACGACGGTGGCAAACTCTGAACCGGCAGGCATTTTAGCGGCCGCCTACCCGCTGTCAAGGAAAAGGATAAAAACGGAGACCTATCAGAACCAAACCTACAGTCTTAGTCTACCAGCGGGACAGAGCGCGGGGGAAAGAAGGGGTTAAGTGGGGCCTGGGGGGGGAGCCCGACTTTGAGGGACGGCACACGTGAGATAACGACAAGGGTTGGGGGCGTGGGGGGAAGGCTCGGCGGGCGTGGAGATATTAGTGGACGGGATGAAGCGAACTGGAGGCTCATTGAAGGATAGAGAAGTCAGGGGTTGGTTAAAGGCTGTAGAGCACTATGGAGGGAGTATGAGCAACACCAGGGCGCTTAGAGGACCAGAGAGGGCATAATCGAGGCCAAGAGCACTGAATAATGGCTTCGAATCTCGTAGAAAGGTGCTCAAATGCCTGAGTTCCCCATATTTTGACACCACAGTCTACTATGTGAAGAGTTGGGTATTTTTGGTATAAGGTCCCTTACCACAGAAGAACTTTCTGATTATGCTAACATAGATACTAATCACTAAAATAGGAGGAAGTCGGGAAGGCTGTAAGAGCATCATCTCAACCTCTCTAGCAACAGCAGCAACAGGCCTCAACTTCCTCCTACTTGCCTCTACGCTTGGTGCTTTAGATTGCGATGCTCTATTTGAACAAATTCGTCCTACAACCCGGAAAATGCGGTGTAATAATCGTGATATTTCAGGGGTAGAATTTCCTCAGTATTCAACACTCGTGCAGAATACCCCCGATTCTTTTCGATTCCTATTTCAGGTAGTCATAAGCATTTTATTTTTCACTGTGCGCTTCCCAAAGCTATGGCTTTGCGCTATGAATATGACGAGACAGATAAACTCTGTGAAGAAGAAGCCAAAGGTCAGACTTTAACTAGCTCGAGCGCGATTTTTGTGGTGGATGGTGCTATCTAGAAGATAGTTACAGGGCAACGATATCGAGAGGTGTCATAGCTGAGACTTATTGGTAGGGCTTAAAGCGTGAATTTCTTGCAATCACTATCCACATAATTAGACTGAAATCTAGCATAGTCGCTAAGTCGATAGTGCCTGCTTCCGTAATTAGGCAACAAAGCTGTAATTTCAGTATTCTATATTCTTGTTTTAATTTGAACAGAGCGCGAATTATATTCCGAAAATTTTCTGAAGCATGTGAAAACTTTATTGTGGATGAATCAGAGGCAAATCACGACTCAAGGAAAATTTTAGAGAAAGCGCAATATTAAGTTTGAAAATTCTTTTATTTCTAATTTTTTTGTTGGGTAGCTAGGGGGAAACGTGACTGCCTGGATTTCATCATTATGGTTTGCAAGCGAGAGTTAGTTTAGAGGTCAGCAGGATGACCATCAGGCAGAACTTGGATCAATACACAAATCCTAAAAACGGTTATTGCGAGGCATCACGGGATAGAGCAAAGCTCGGGGGATGCAATGCAGGAGCAAGATAAGGGCTTGCCACGCTTCAATTGAATCCTAGGCCTCTCATAAACCTGCCTACTAACAGAAGCCGTGTTGCCAAAACCATATGTCAATGGGCAGACCCAGTAAACGTCATGCTGTGCTGTCCCCAGCTGTATGCAAGGAAGAAACCGGAAGGGAATATTAATGTGATAAAATCATAAAGCCAAGAAACGCTGGTGACGCATATATCGTGCAACCCAGAATCCTAACCTCCGCTAGCCGCAAAAATCGTGAACTAGTGCATGATACTTTGTCTCCACCTGTCGATCATGTCTCTCTGTCTACTGTCCATCATCGGATCCATTTGCATCTGCCCTGACATTCCCATCTGCATGGGCATTTGCTGCATCCCATGCTGCTGCATCCCGCTCATCTGTGGGTATCCAAAACCCTGAAATCCGTTCATAGGCATACCTGCCATTGGCATGCCCATATTCATGCCCATACCCATCTGCTGCGGCATCATACCTAAGCCGTTAGGCGCAAAGTTCATCGGCATGGGCGTTGGCATTCCCATGTTATTGGGAAAGTATCCGCTTGGCTGCCTTGCGAGGCCCATACCGGAACTCATTCCGCCATTCAACATACCGGGTACAGATACAGGAGTGGGGACGAGGCCAGCGCCGCCCATTCCATTATTGTATACGCCACCCTTGAAAGCCGTAGTCTTCGGCGCGAGTGCTGGATCTTGCGTGCCCTTTCCAATGTCTAGCAGAGGCTTATCAGTACCGTAACTGGTGCTGCGTTGATTTTGCGCTAACAAATCTGCTTTTTGCCGTGTCTTCTTAACCTCACTCTGCTGGAGTAGGCTCCCTTGAGGTAATGCAGCCACAAGCACCTCATTTGATACCTTGCGGGCCGAGGCATTGTTCGGGTTTATTGGGTGTGCTGATAGTAGATCTGCTAGACTATGGGATGATTTGAGTGGTGCTAGGTTAAGATTATTCCCATTGGCAGGAATTTGCCCGCCTCGCGCTAAAGCTTCAGCTTGAAGTCGGGCGCGCCGTTGGCCCAAGGTTTCTTCTTCCTCTTCCCCTTCGCCAGTAGGTCCTTCAGGCTTGGGCTTTTCATCTTCCTTAGAAGCACCGAATTGATTCAGCATCTCGCTCACGAATTCGCCACTAACGGGCCGCGTACGTACGTCGCTGATGGCAGCATCAAGAACTTCGTGATTCTTGAGGCGGAGTTTCCGCTGTGCGAGTGTCTCTTCTTCACCATCATCGTTGACAGGCGTTGCAGATTGTCCAGGCAAAAGTGGGAGTGTTGGTGAGGGCTCAGGACCTAGCGCAGGTGCTTGGGGCATCCCGACACGCTTCTGAGGACTGGGGTCCCGTTGTCTAGGATCGCCACCACGTAATCTGTTCCGACGGTTACTAAGAGGTTCACTGTCTTCGAGCTCTCGCTGTGCAATAAGCCCAAGAGGTCGGTCCCAATCTGAGGCTTGTCCAGGTCCACCCTTCTTATTGATGAGGCCATCCCGGGCAGGGAATAGCATGCCCAAAGGTACATCTTCATCTTCATCTGCTTCTTCGGTAACTTTGGCATCCGGGTCTTCCCACGCGAGAGCAATCCTTTGTCCAACGCGGCGTTTCTTCTCCACTTCTGCCACGGCATCGAGCTCGAGTAGTGTAGAATGCATCCCATTAGGATAGGCAGTAGCAGCGGTTCGATTTCGACTCTTTTGCTGCTGTTTGCGCATCTGAAGTTCAGCAAGGAGCGTAGTCGGAGGCCCTTGGAATTGGGGAACAGCTGGTCCTTCCTGAGCCTCTTCCTCTTCCTCGGCACCGTCTTCAACATCTGGGTGCTGGTCGCTATCTGTTGAGTGCCTCAAGGTAGTTGCCTCGCCTGCATCCTCATGTTCTTCATCCTCTGGATAATGCAAGCTATCACCATTTTCCTCGAGTTGAGGCCCTAGACTAAGGCGACTGCTATTTCGAACGGTCAGCCTTTTTAGCTCATCGGCACTGATTCGCTTCTGCAGTTTGTTCGGCCCATCACCACTAGAGTTTCGGCGACCACGGAGAAGGTTGAGGGAACTGCGGCTTTTCCTGGCATCGGCCTTGTCCAGGATCATTGATGATGTAGTACTCCTTCGAACTTGCTCCTTGCCATAGACTTCGTTACCGACATGGCCAGCAAACGGGTGATCCGTGAAAGCACTAACAGGGGCATGGGCGGATGCCTCAAGAATACTGTCAAGGGTTGCCTCCGCAGAGTCACCCTTGACTTCAAACTCTTGCGCCGAGGCTACCTGGTCAAAGTACATACTTGCCCGAAGTTGAGGGGGTAGACCAGCTAGGCTCATCGCGCTTTTGCGCGGGTCAGCGCTCTTCCTCTTATGAGAGCTGTCGTTAAAAGTGTCTGAGCTGTTCCGTATTTCATCTGGTAGCCAGGCTGCCGACTTTCTAGCATCCGCGGGCATGGATTCAAGGAGCTGTGTCCTTCGTTTGGCTTGTACAGTGGCAGATGGTAATTGTGACAGCCGCTTGGGGAGGTTCAGCATTCGCGGGACCGGTGCAGGATAGAATACCATATTGTCACTAGGAGGAGGTGCCGTATGTCCCGGTGGAGCGGGCATTGATCTTAAAAGGGAAGAGTTTCGGCTGCCTTGTGACTCGGCTCCATCTTCTTCTACAACCGGAGAGCAGTGGACGCCATCGAAATCGTGGAAAAGTGTTCTTGCTTGGTGATAGGTGTCGGTGGAGGTGGCTGTGGGGGGTCTATCGGAAAGATCATGTGGATTCGTGAAGTAGCTATCATCGTGCTGCCTATGTATTTGAGGATCTGATATGGGTCTATCGTTAGGAAACTCGTCGAATTGATCCTGTATCTCCTGCGCTATCTGGTCGTACTGTTTCGTGAAGGAGGACACAGAACGGTGACTTGGCGGCTTGGGGGAGGTAAGGCGAGGGACGGAATTGTGCATCGTAGGTGAGCCGGATGGCTCCTCGTCGTCTTGGTGGCCGATATCGTCTTCATCAGACTGCATGACATGGCCCAGCCGTGAAGCACGGGAAGCAGAGCGTTGTCTCTGCTGTGATAGCTGAGACCATGTTCCGGAGCGGATTGAACCGATTGGGGACGTGATGAAACCACCTGGAGAGTATCCGCCCCATCTGGCAGTGCTATTGACATCTACAATAGAATTCGAGAAGGAGCTGGTGGACGCGTTACGGGATCTGTTGGCATGAACGGCTCTTGCTTCGTCGGCGGCGACGGATCGCATGGAAGACTTCCTGCTGTCCGATAACTTCTGCTCTAAATGGAGTTTTCGTATTTCCTCGGCGATGTCTGACCCCCTTGAGCTCATCCTTTCGGCTCTTTCCTCCAAGCGCTCGATATTCCCAATGTAAGCCCCTTGCAGCGACTGCAGATCAGGTGTCGGATGGCGGAGGTGGATTGCTCCTTCTGAGGACGTGGTGCGCACCATTGGCTCTGGGGAGGTGCTCCGAGGCATCTCCATGGTGGAATATCACGAAAAGTACCGTCTGCAAGAAATGAAGGGGAAAGCAGAGAGCTATTATTGTTGTTATTTTAGGAGTGTCGCGCGGTAGGGAACTTTCTGCATTCGAAGGGGGGATCCTATCAGCGGTGATCTCCGCAGATTAACTAGCCCGGGCCACCTGCAAGCCACCAAGAATACAGTCGCTTCAGAAAAGGACGGGTTTATGTCAGAAACCATGATCTAGTACAGAAATTTACCGAATCCTCACCTGTTTGAACCACTTTTCTGTACCCGCGCATGACACCACCCATCGCCTTATTA
>Ga0307507_10005008_pt1 | contig 22413 bp, 15 predicted proteins | sample 7_EM_MG_FD_207223 | JGI IMG/M metagenome (GOLD analysis project Ga0307507, IMG submission 207223) | Populus trichocarpa ectomycorrhiza microbial communities from riparian zone in the Pacific Northwest, United States - 7_EM | ecosystem: Host-associated > Plants > Roots > Unclassified | place... | reverse complement strand
TTAGTGAAACCTTTTCACCTTGACATAATTAACTTAGCTAAACATAATGAAGAAAAAGAACATAAATAAACAAGATAAGATCATGATTGTGATATAAGTTAACTAAGTATAGGAAAGGAAATGAAAAGGCATAAACAAGAGATTAATATAGCATGAAAGAAAACTTGAACATTACAAAGAGAAAAAGCAAGAAGATGATCTTGATATGAAAAACAAGATGACTAAATACATGGCAAATGCCTCCTTTTATAGGATAAAATTCAGAACTATTGATTAGCTGACAAACTATTTAGTTGGTGGCCAACCATTGACTTGGTGGCTGGTTTTTGACATTATTGGCTAGTTATTGATATTGTTGGCTGGCCAAAACGTCATTGCTAACATCAGAATTCGAGCACATTGTATTCATGAAAGTTGTGGACAATTGTTTCAGCTTTTCAACAAAAAAAAAAAACCAAAGCTCATTTGGACTTGTAGAACTCAAGATATGAGCTAAAAACTGAACAGTGTCTGGGCTGCAGGACAGATTCTGACTTCTCCGTTGTTGTTAAGATTTGAACTTTAAAATAGCAGAATTGAGTCTTGGACTCCCATGAAAGTTTTAGGTCTATGTCTTAGCTTTCCATACATATAAATCAGACCTATATCCAAGGTCTACAACTCCAGTTATAACTCAATAACCGAATGGTGTTCCAGTTTGATTTGAACCAGCATCTCTTCTCTTAACCCTTTCTTTTTCTTCTCAATTTCAATAGTTAATCACATCAATCAATCCTTTGAGTTGTGGGATAAACCTGCATTTAAAATAAGCAATTACTATAAATTAAAGATATCTTATATTATTAGACTTGTTATTATAAAACATGCTTTAGTTAGGGAATTTAATGATACTTTAGTGCAATATGATGATATAAAGCCTTAATGAGAATGCACTTTTAAGTACTAATCACTCATACAACCATAATTGAGATTTACATTTAGTATAATACAACAATAGATCCTTCATAATACTCATACAACCATTCATGACAATTACATTCAATATAATACAATGGTAGATCCTTCATAATACTTATACAAGCATTCACTAGCAGCCCAAATTTGTAACAGCCCAATCAATATTTCATAATCGGTTTAATATTCATCGCAATACAATAATATATCCAACTCAAATAGGTAATTTTAGAACATTTACATATTCGTCATCGTTTCAACATTCATCAAGAACTCGATCAACATTTCATAGTTGTTTCGACAATTATCAAGGATTCAATCAAACACTTCATCATCATTTCATCATTCATCAAGGATTCAATAATATATCATCATTAGTAAATCATTTCAAAACATAAACATCATACGAGAAAAAGGTGGGAACCACCTACCTATTCCACCCGTGGGGTGTCCTTGTTCGATCCCAGACGCACCACCTCAAACATCAATGGCCACAAATCAATACATTCATATTCAGTAATCACACAACCCATCACTACTCATGTCTCAAGCATACATGAATTTATATTCCAGTGTTCTACGTACTACAATCACACAAAACACTCATTTTCATCATTGGAGCTAATCCAGATAAGTAAATCTGCTACAAATCTTTTTAGTAAAAACTAGTTCGCTGGTGACACAGATTTGCTGAACGTAGAATCATCAGCAACTGAATCGCTGGTGTCACCCTGATTCAGCAACAAAATTGATTTGCTTTAGACAACACGATTCGATAATGAAAGCTGACTCACTGCAATTCAGTTGCGAAAACTGATTCGCTACGGACAATGCAATTCGGCAGTGAAAACAAATTTGTTGTTGATACCTCAATTCGGCAGCAAAAACTGACTCCCTACGGACAACACAATTTTAGCAGCGAACACTAATTCGCTGCCAACAACACAATTTTCGACAGTGAACGCTGATTTGCTACACACAACACAATTCCGGCAACGAACGCTGATTCGCTACACACAACACAATTCCAGTAGTGAACAATAGTTCACTACAAACAACGCAATTTCAGTAGCGAACACTAATTCGTTGCAGACAATGCAATTTTTGGCAGCGAACACTAATTCACTGCAGACAACACAATTTAATCATTAGTTTTCAGGAATGTCACATGATTTAGCATGAACACACACATGCAAATTCAATTCCAGCACATAGTTTGTCATCAGATTCCTCTCTCAGCTGTAACATGCTTTCAAGGTTACAAACACACAATTTTTGCTCTTAATATCCACCAACACATTTTCATACAAGTTCTTCAGCCACATATGCAGAATTCATGACATTAACACATTTATAATTCTGTTTCCGTTTTATATAATTAAGCAACTCTAACAAGATCATCATCTTTGCATTTTATCCCTTTAATTCATGTTTTGTCCAGCCCTCACCATAGCCGGCCACCTCTCTAAGTTTTTTGCATTCAAAATTGTTCATTTCCTTTGTTAATTGTTCTGGAATCAGGTTCCCCATTCAACCCCATTTTCATCCCTCATCCTTGTCTAGTTTTCCTTAACAGCTGGTGTGAGAATCTTAGGCTATTTACCTAGGATTTTCCTCTCCTTTTTCAGTCTTAAGGCCTCAAGACCAAGTGGAGGAGTGGTATGGTTCATACCTCATGATTTTAACAAGTTCAATGCAGGTTTCGGTGGCCTGCTCTCTGTAAACACCAAAAAAAAGTAAAGCTGAAATGACTCCACCATCGCTGCTGATTTTTGAATTGGCAGCTGCCCAGTCGGCTGTTGATTTCTGAATCGACAGCGACACAGTTTTGGGCTGCCGATTTCAGAATCGACAGCGATGCAGTTTAGCTTCCGATTTCTGAATGACAGCGGCATAGTCGGTTGTCGATTTCTAAATCGACAGCGGAAGAGTTTTTGGCTGCTAATTTTTTAATCGCCAGCGACATAGTTTTTGGCTGTTGATGTCTGAATTAGCAGCAGCACAGTGGGCTACCGATTTCTGAATCGGCAGAGGCGCAGTTTTGCTGCCGATTTCTAAATTAGTAGTGACGCAGTTTTTATTGTCGATTTATGAATCGGCAGCGACAGCGTAAGATCTAACAAAAATTAGAATCGAACCAGCCTATCATAGGGGAGAATGGGAATAGAAACTAGCCCAAGATAACTTAAAAGGAGGGGTAAGGACAACTTTGGTCCCAAACACCCCATCACACTTTGGGGGCTATAAATACAAGGAGAGAGAAAGGGTGGCTTCCCACTCTTCCTAAAACGAGTTGCATGCTCTTGCCCCCTTCCCCCTTCCCAAAATGAGCTGCATGCTCTTGTTCTTTCCTCTTTCCCAAAGAGAGCTCAACAACTCTGCTGCATGTGCCTCAGGCATGAGAGAGAGAAGGGAGAGCTTGACAGGAAGCTGAACAACTGCAAACATGAAGGGAGCAGAGGCCTAAAATAGGTGGGAAACTGACAGGAGGAGGAGAAAACCAAAAGAGAGGAAGAGGAAGAAGCAAATTGGGAGCAGAAAGGGAGAAATGTTGTCAAACCCGTCCCAAAAATGCTAAATCTGTGAGGTATGAACCATGTCCTTCTCCACCTGTTCTTAAGGCCTTGAAACCGAAAGGAAGAAGAAAACTATGGATACATGGCCTATGAACTTTACTCCAACTGTTATGGAAAGAACTAAGCTAAAAGGAGGGGCAAAAAACGGGGCTGAATGGGGGACCTAATTCTAGAATATTTAACAAAAGAAATATTGCAAATTTGAATATACAAATTTGGAAAGTTGGTCAGCCATGGTGAGGGCTGAACAGAATAGGGATTAAAAGAATAAAATGAATAGATGACAACCTTATAAGAGATGTTAGATCATGCAAAATCAAAACAGAATTATACTTGTGTGAATGGTGTGATTCAGCATGTTTGGTTGATGTAGTTCTATGAAAATATATTGATAATAAATCTTGAAGAAACATGCTGCAGCTAAAACGAAAATTACCCCTTGATAATGCATTGAATTTGTTGTGTGATGAATGGATTTGTATAACTTGAGCTAGTAGTTAGAAGAACCTAAATCAAATATGCATGTTGAGATTTGATGGTGCATTGTTCATGCTTTTGTGATATGAATTGGAGTATGATTGTTGTTGTTATGTGTACAAGTTTCGGCTAGGAAGTGTTACAAAGGAGAAAAGCCTAGCATAAGCTTTACGCTTGGCCAAAGGGAAGAAGTTGAATCAGAAACAATTCCGTTGCTGCTGCCGATTTGTGAATCGGCAGCGACAGGGGTTGCGTTGATGATTTCTAAGTCAGCACCGACTCAGTTCTCGTTAATAATTTCTGTGTCGGCAGTGAGTTAGTCTCGCTGCCGAATTGTGTTATCTACAGCGAATCAGTTTTCACTATCGAATTCTAGTGTCTGCGGCGAATCAATGTTCGCTGCCGAATTATGTCGTTCATGGCAAATCTGCTTTCACTACTGAATTGGTGTTGTCCGCAGTGAATCAGGTGTTTGCTGTTGAATTGTGTATTTCGTAGCGAATCAGGTTTGCACTGTCGAATTGTGTTGTCTGCAATGAAGCAGGTGTTCGCTGCCCAATTGGTGTTGTCCGCGGTGAATCAGGTGTGAGCGAATCAAGTGTTCACTGCCGAATTTGTATTGTCCGCAACGAATTAGGTGTCCATTGCTGAATTGTGTTGTTCATAGTGAATTAGGTGTTCGCTGCCGAATTGGTGTTGTCCGCAGTGAATCAGGTGTTTGCTGCCGAATTGGTGTTGTCCGCAGCGAATCAGGTGTGAGCGAATTAGGTGTTCGCTGCCGAATTGTGTTGTCCGTGGCGAATCAGATTTTGGCTGCCGAAATTGTGTTGTCCCCGGCGAATTAGGTGTTCGCTGCCGAAATTGTGTTGTCCCTAGCGAATTAGGTGTTCGCTGCTGAATTGGTATTGTCCGCAACGAATTAGGTGTTCGCTGCCGAATTGTGTTGTCTGCAGCGAATCAGGTGTTCGCTGCCGAATTGTGTATTTCATGGCGAATCAGGTGTTCGTTGCTGAATTTGTGTTGCCCGCAGCGAATCAGGTGTTCACTGCCAAATTATGTTGTCCGTAGGTAATCAAGTGCTCACTGCTGAATAGTGTATTTCACAGCGAATCAGGTTTTGTTGTTGAAGTTGTGTTGTCTGCAGTGAATCGACGTTCGCTGCCGAAGTTGTGTTGTCTGCAGCGAAAGTGTGATTCACTATCGAATTCAAGTTTCCTGCAGCGAATTAGCATTCGTTACCAAAAACGTGTTGGCTACAGCGAAGTAGCATTTGCTGTCGAAATTGTGGTGCCTACAACGAAACAGTTTTCGCTGCCAAATTATATGTCCGACAGCAAACCAGTTTTTGTTGCCGAACTGTACAGCTTGCAGCGAATCAGTTTTCGCTGCTGAATTGTGTGGCCAGCAGTGAATCAGTTTCGCTGTCGATTTTCTATAATAGACCCCCATGCATAAATGACTTAATTGCTTGTAACAATTTTATTGTATGATGGCGTAAAATGTGGAACACTTGAATGTGAACAAATGGACTCTTGAAATAAGTATGGTGAAGAATGTGATTTAAAGATGCAAATGTATTGATTTGTGGTCATTGATGTCTTAGGTGGTGTGGCCGGGACCGGACCATCGCTAGGACAAGGACAACCCACAAGTGGAGCAGGTAGTTGGTTTCCACCTTTTTCTCGTATGATGTTTATGTTTTGAAATGATTTACTTATGATGATATTTTATTAAATCCTTGTTGAATGATGAAATGATGATAAAGTGTGTGATTGAATTCTTGATGATTGTCGAATCGACTAGGAAATGTCGATCGAGTTCTGGTTGAATGTTGAAATAATGAAAAAAATGTTAATGTTCTGAAATGACATGTTTGAGGTGGATATATTATTGTGTTGCGATGAATATTAAACCGACTATGAGATGTTGATTGAGCTATTATGAATTTGGGCTACTGATAAAGGTAGTATGAGTATTACGAAGGATTCTCTTTTGTATTTTATTGAATTTAATTGTGACAAATGGTAGTATGAGTATTACGAAGGATTTTCTGTTGTATTTTATTGAATGTAATTGTGACAAATGGTAGTATGAGTATTACAAAGGATTTATTGTTGTATTTTATTGAATGTAATTGTGACAATTGGTTGTATGAGTAATTAAGAAGGATCTATGGTTGTATTTTATTGAGTGTAATCGTGATGAATGGTTGTATAAGTATTACGAAGGATCTACCATTGTATTATATTGAATGTAATTGTGACGAATGGTTGTATGAGTATTACGAAAGATCTACCATTGTATTATACTAAATGTTAATGAACATGAATGGTTGTACGAGTATTACGAGGGATCTATTATTGTATTGTATTGAACATTAAGTGTCATGAATGGTTGGATGAGTAATATGAAGGATGTACTGTTGTGTTACTGAATGTTAAACTGTTATGGAATGTTTGTTTGTGTATTACAAATGATCTATTATTGTGTTTACTAAATTGTTAAACTATTTTGGAACGCCTATACGAGTACCACGAAAGGTCTGCCATTATGTTGCAGTGACTATCAAATTGTTATGAACCGTTTGAATGAGCAATTCAAGGGATATTACCATGTTATAGTGATTCATAAGACGCCTATGGAATGTTTAATTTGTTGATGATTAGCTTCAGCTAATTACATCCTAAGCGGATGATCAGGATGAACAAATGATTAGCTTAGGCTAATTGCATCCGAATGGATGACCGGGACAAGTGATTGATTAGCTTCGGCTAATGGCATCCGAATGGATGACCGGGATAACTGATTGATTAGCTTCGGCTAATGACACCCGAATGGATGGCCGGGACAGATGATTGATTAGCTTCGACTAATGGGGATAAATGATTAATTAGCTTCGGCTAATGGCATTCTAAGTGGATGACTGAGATGAATAAATGACTAGCTTCGGCTAATAACATCCTAAATGGATGAACAAGATGAACAAATGATTAGCTACAACTAAGGGCGTCCAAAGTGGATGTCCGGGGTGAACAAATGTTTAACTACGACTAATGGCGTCCAAAGTGGATGACCAAGATGAATAAATGAGTAGCCTCGGTTAATGACACCCTAACTGGATGACCAGGATGAACAAACAACTAGCTTCGGCAAATAGCATCATAAGTGGATGAACAAGATGAATAAATTATTGACTTTGGCTAAGGGCATCCTAAGAGGATAGCTGAATTTGAGAGTTATGAGTTAGTTTGAAGAATTGATGCATTCATGTAAACTATGTTTTCTACATACCAAGTATATGAAAGAACTATGATTGTTGTGCTTTAGCAAAGAATAACGTTAGTTTGACTAACAATATTCGAGATGAATGACCGGGTTTGAGTATTGTAATTAGCCTCGGTAATTGATGAATTATTAATGGTGGTATTTACATAAGTAAGGAGAAATGAAAGAATTATGCTCTTTTGATTCATGAATGAAATGTAACGTTAATATTCTTTACAATGTTTCTTTTAAATTGCCTATAATGCTAGAAATTATCTTGTGCTATAACAGGGACATCATACCAATATGGCGCATGAGGAAATTTGTTTCACGTCTCACACATTTTGAAAAAGAACTATATATTCACGTGTTATGGGTTATATGAGTTCTGCATGAACAAATGTGTTAATCACTCAATTAGGCGTCCAACCCCTTTTGTAAAGACTAGTAATGAAAAGGTGAAATGGAACACAGATGTGAATGAACGAACAAGTTGATATGATGTGTATGAATATACACATGAGGCATTCATCTAATAAGGATGTCGTGTTGTGAAATTACATGAGGTCAGGATAACGAAAGTACTAGTTATGTAACTTGTTGTTCGATACTCTTGTATGAACTCGTGATGATAACGAGATTAGAACAAGAATGTGAATTTATGTGTAAATCCCGAGAAAATCAAGGCTGGGTTAAATTAAAAAAAATAAACTAAACTAAAAAGAAGTGGGGGCAAAACGAATACACTTAAAGAAAATGAAGCCTAAATGCAAATAAGAATAATTATAGAGCATAAATACTCTTCTTACCAAAAACAAATCTGCAACTATCGTGAAGAAAGAAAAGATGGAGTTTTTAGTATCCATTTTTACAGATCAAGAGAGAAACACCACAATTTCAAGAACTCATCCAAGATTAAGGGTTATAGGTAGAATAAACACTGGTGGGCAAAGGATTAACAAGAAAAATTGAACAAGAAGAGAAGAGGCGAGGGTCGACTGTCATTAGAAAGAAAAGGAGGGATCGAGACCTTGATTCGTACCGGGTAAGATATTCTAAACATGGTCTTATGAGTCATTTTAAAGTCGATTATGAATTGATTCCTGGATGTTAAATTATAGATTTGAGTTCTATAACTCTAGATATAGTTAAAAATTTGAGGAGAGGTCAGACAGTAACAGTTAAAAAACGAGACAGTAACAGTTGGACAGTAGCAGTCCAAATGTTTGTTGATGAGTAATTTTGACTATCTTAGAGGCAGAACTGGGTTCTCCTTTTTCAGAGAACTTGTAGCCTCATGTCTTATCTTTCCAACAAGACTAATCTTGCTTGAATCGAAGTTCTATAACTCCAGATATAGTTAAAAATATGAGGAGAGGTCAGACAGTAACAGTTCAAAAACGAGACAGTAATAGTTGGATAGTAACAGTCCAAATGTTTGTTGATGAGCAATTTTGACTATCTTAGAGGCAGAACTGGGTTCTCCTTTATTCAGAGAACTTGTAGCCTCATGTCTTAGCTTTCCAACGAGACTAATCTTGCTTGAATCGGAGTTCTATAACTCTAGATATAGTTAAAAATATGAGGAGAGGTCAGACAGTAACAGTTCAAAAACGAGACAGTAATAGTTGGACAGTAACAGTCCAAATGTTTGTTGATGAGCAATTTTGACTATCTTAGAGGCAGAACTGGTTCTCCTTCCTTCAGAGAACTTGTAGCCTCGTGTCTTAGCTTTCTAATGAGGCCAATCTCGCTTGAAACAGGGTTCTATAACTCTTGATATAGTTAAAAATCTGAGAGAGGTCGGACAGAACAATTCAATATCTAGACAGTGACAATTCAGGATTTTTAAACAGAAACAATTCAAATATAAAGAAAGGAATAATAACTGGGGTTGGACAAAGAACGACAATATTAATGGGTGAAATGAGAAAAACGTAAAATATTAAGAAATGATTGAAAGAAAGACTTATTGATTGTTGATATGGTTATTATAAAACATATCCTTGAGTGAGGAAAATTTGTGAGATGAACCTGTGATTTGCAGGAGGGACCACAGGCGTGGTGCAATAACAACAACGAGGGAGCACGAGTAGAGCTTTTATTGCAGGTAGGTGAATCGCACCTATACCTTCTAGTTAAATTCCATGATTTAATATATATTACCGATGTGAAATGTGAATTACTGAATGTATGTGTATTCAAGGGGGAAGGTTGTTGTGTGAATTGCTAAGTGATGAAATTATCACTGACAAAGGAAATATGAGAAGTGTGATTTGAGGCGTAAACTAGCATACATTTAGTGTATGTTACGATCCCGGGTAAGGGGATCGCCACGTTTGGACTAACATATGGTGGTGTTTATTGATGACATCTTGGTCTACTGAAATTCCTTTGAGGAACATGAGAGACATTTAAGACAAGTATTATAGAGTCTAAAAAACCACCAATTATATGCTAAACTAAACAAGTATGAGTTATGGTTAGAAAGAGTAACGTTTCTAGGACATGTCATTTCCGCTGAAGGTGTCTTTGTAGACCTCTAGAAGGTCGTAGTATTGAAGTGGGAGAGACCGACTTTAGTAATTGAAATACGTAGTTTCCTAAGACTTACAGGATACTATAGAAGATTCATTGAAGAGTTTTCCTTGATTGTAGCCCCCTTGACATAATTAACTAGGGAGGACAAAAAGTGGATGTGGTCAAAAGAATGTGAAGACAGCTTCAAAAAGTTAAAGAGGAGGAGGCTCACCACCGCCCTAGTGTTGACACTTCCCTTAAGAACCAAAGGTTTTGTGGTTTACAATGATGCCTCGAGGAAATGGTTAGGGTGCGTCTTAATGCAACATGGGAAGGTGATTGCCTATGCATCAAGACAGTTAAAGTCTCATGAAGAGAATTATCTGGTGCACATCTTAGAGTTAGCCACTATGGTATTCACCTTGAGAATATGGAGACATTACATGTATGGGCCTCGAACCCAAATCTTTACTGATTATAAAAGTTTGATGTAAACCCTTAGATAAAATAATCTCATCTTGATTTAGTAAAATAAAATTAAATACAATGGATATGGAGAAAGGATTAAATTGAACAAATTAATTGGAATAAAAGAGAAGTTATTTAATGAGAGGGGTGAAATTGAAAACAATAATAAAGGAGTGAGGAGTTAGTAAGAGAAAAAGAAGTAACGGGGTCAATGTATTAATAAAAGGAATGGTGGGGTCAATGTGAAAATAGAAGTAAGTATGAGGAGGTAAGATGTAAATAAGGAAAGAACATAATTATAAATACGAAGAAATCTTTAGAAATTCCTAAAGTAATGGCCGGCCAAGGAGAGGAAGAAAGAGGAGAGAAAAAAATTGAGAGGAAACCTTGTAAATTCATCCTTTGAATCCAAAGAAAAATGAGAGTAAGTGAGCTAAGAGTGCTTCAAGTAAGGTTTAGAAAGAAAACTTTGAGAAAACCTAGAGAATTTACTAGTGAAAAGGGAAGGGTTAGAAGAAGGAAGGAAGGGTTAGAAGAAGGAAGGAAGGGGAAGAAGAAAAGTGTTTGTTCTCAATCTCTTGACTCATTTTCCTTGTAATAGAAGGTAACAAGCTCTTATTAAGTCACTTAAATTTGTTTGTGTTTTCTCTAAATAATTGAGATTTTAGAAGACCTTGGTATAGGTTTAAGAATTTTGTTAAATAATAATAGGTGGAGGCATTTTATGTTTACAGTGGTTGGAAATGATGGAAAATGCATGGAAACAAATTTATACTTGTCAAACTTAGAAATCAAAACTATACAGGTTGTCTCTCAATATCTATACTAAGATTTGAACCCTAAGATGATAGAATTTGAGATAATTTCCTTCATGAAAGATGTAGACATAGATGTTACCTTTGAAATGAAATTGACCTTGCTTAATTTGGAGTGATAAAACACTAAATATAGAAGCAAAACCGATGATACATCAAAACCAGGAATCAGTAGGACATATTTTTAGGTTTCTGAAATTTGTGAATGTAGGCATGTATATGGAACAATTGAGTATATTCATCTTCACAAAAGTTGTAGACCCTTAAACCACGCATAAAACCGAGTTCTATAGCTCCGGTTACACTCAAACTACTAAACAGTGTTTGGAATCTGTTATGTTGAGCCACCTAAAACTTGTAAATTGGTAACCTCTATTTGAAATTGTTTTTTATTACAAAATGTTGAATTATAAAGGCAATGAAAATAGTACGTATATGTGTGTATGTGTGGTTAAGACTCAAAATTTAAATTATTGTAACTATTGGTACATGTGAGATTGTGAGAAATAAACAAGAGTAGGGGACGACTAGCAGAGCACAAATTTCAAGTAGGTGTCTAACACTTAAATCTCTAATTTAAAGTCTCTTTTAATTCTTTATCTTAGCTCCTAACAAGATGCAATTCAAATTTTAGTATTTATATGTAGTGTTTAAATGATGGTTGAATCAGTTCCTGGTTAGGACTGGCGCCCGATGAATGGGCTGATGATTAGACCAATTTCCTGGTATAGGGCTGGTGCCCTGTGAATAGGCTGATGGTTGGACCAGTGTCCTAGTTTGAAACTGGTGCCCTGTGAATGGGCTGTTAGTTGGACTTGTATTCTGGAATGGAACTAGTGCCTTGAGAAAGGACGACCAATAAAATTAGTTATTATTGGACAAGATTGGTGCGTTGACAAGTGGAAAATTATAGAAATTAATGATAGATGAATTAAAAGCAAATTGTTAGTGTAATGAAAAACATGTACTAGATCATTGTCGCACCCGACATCGCGGCGACCTTAAAAAATTAAAATGAAAAGAACAGATTTCTGGAATCTTGTTCTTTGGTGGGAAAAAGGTCTTGTTTAAGGAGTTGTCACTTAGTATTATGGTCACTAAGAACCCTAACTGGTCAGCAGAGATTTTATGGTACATGACTGGTTACGCAAAAAGGAAGATATTATCACCCCTTAAGTGTCCTACTTGAGGTGGGCTGCATCGCTAGTTTTGTCTTAAATTGCTAAGAGTTTGTTGGTTTATGCTATGATGGTCTGCTTGCGATATTCCTGACTCTGGTGTAGTGAATATTCAACTACGAATACTTCCAACTCTGGTGTTGGTAAATATTATGCAGGAAAAAAAAAACATATGGTATTCCTGGCTCTGACATTAGTGAATAAACCAATAAAATAAATTTAAATCAATACATACATAATTTTTAGTTTTATGTTTTTTAAGGCCAGGTCTAGTCCAATCATACGGGCAAGACGAGACTCAGTAGGCCTGGCATAGTCACTGGCCAAACTAGTGACCAACCCGGGCACTGTTGCTTAGCATACATGAATTACTCACACATACTGGCAACAATGCTAATGTAATTAAAAAGGAAAAGGGAGGGAAGAAGAATGCTACTGACCTGTAGCTTGAAGACCGAAGATAAAGACGCTGGGGACGACCTGGCTGGGGACGACCTGGCCGGGTGACGTCCTCTCCCTTTTTCTGTTTTATCTCTTGCTTTCTTCTGCTCTCAGGATTCTCTCCCTCCCTCTTTGTTTATCTGCTTTTTCTTTTTTCTTATTTTCTCTATTTTTTTCTCTCTTTTCTCCCTGTATCTTCTGTTTTTGTCTTCCTAGTTTCTCTTCTGCTCTTTTGTATGCTCCCCCTTATGCATGTCTGCATCCTATGTGGTCTTTTGGAATGCTCTGTTGCTATTAAAGATGGCTCTAGAGCTACTGCAGGAATACCACAGTTTGGTCTCACCTTCCATTTCTCTTTGTTCTCTGTTTCTTTTTGTTTTCTCGTTCCCCCCTCATTCGTGGCCTTTCTCTGGCTTTTTATAAGGCCAGAGAATGCCATGCGGTGTAACGGCCGATTTGGTAACGCCATGTAGGAGGGATAATAGCCGTGAGATATGTCCTATAACTGGAATAATTTAGTGCTTTTACTGCTGAAACGTCTCCAATGCCTTAACTACTGAAACAATTTTGAGGAAGAAGGTAATGAATAGTTTTTCTGAAACGGCTCCGTTTTCCCAATTCAAATGGTTGTTTTTTATTTGGTCATTGAGGTTTTGCAATTTTGTAATCAAGCCCTTGGATAAATTGTAATTGGACCCCTGGATTTTAGCACCACTTACAACACAATCCTTGTTTTTTGGAATTATTCAATCCAGTCCTTAATTGCTGTAAACTTTGGTATTTCTTCAATTAAACTCCTGATTTCATTAATTAAACTAATTTCAAGTTCAATTAAGTCCATAAACTTATCAATTCTTCAATTAAGCCCTTGATATGGTTAATTAAACTAATCCAAAGTTTAATTAAGTCCCCAAACTTCCAATTATATTGCCTTAGCCCAAATTTTAATTTATTCTTTATTCATTTCATTTTTTATTTTTTTTTCATCATTAATTTTTCATTTTTTTATTAGTATTTTTTAGAAAATATAGTAAAATAAAAATATAAATAATAAAAGAGTCAAAATTGGGTTATGACAGTTGCCCCCTCTTTATAATATTTACGATGCAAGGACATTTGAAAATTTTGTTTTCTTTTGGGTTTGTGTAGTAAATTTATAAAGAAAAGTAGATACATAAAAATAAGTTTTTTTTATAGAGTCTTGAAAAACTTCAAAAACACTAGATTGACAGACAACCTTCACTGAGAGATGTTGAAATCAAAAAATTAGTCATTTGAAATGCGACTTTCCTTGTCGATGAAAAATCAAATTTTTGTTTTTTTTAAATGGTCTAATTGTTCCAGGTGACCTGCCTGATAGTAAAAAAAAAAGCGAAGAATTTCGCAAGTGATCTAATTATTCCAAACGACCTGCCCGATAAGAAGAAGAATGCGAAAAGAATTTCGCGATTGATCTAATTGTTCCAAGTGACCTACCCGATGATAAAATGTGAGTGGTTTAATTGTTCTAGGCGACCTGCCCGATGGGAAGAAGAAACTCGAAAAGAATTTCGCGAGTGGTCTAATTGTTCTAGGCGACCTGCCCGATGATAAAATGCAAGAAATCTCACTAGTGGTCTATTTGTTCTAGACAACCTATTCGTGGTCAAATTGTTCTAGGTGACCTGCCTAATGATAAAATGCGAGGAAACTTGCAAGTGGTCAAATTGTTTCAGGCGACCTGCCCAATGATAAAAAAAAAATGCAGAGGGAGATTTATTATTTTTTAAAAAAAATACAAAGATTTTTCAAAGATGGTCTTATTGTAATGGGTGACCTACCCAGGTAGAAAAATATAGGATTTTTCAAAAGGGGTCTCATTGTAATGGGTGACCTGCCTATAGGGAAAAATACAAGATTTTTCGGGTGGCCTAATTCTCGTGGGCCGCCTGCCCAGGTCAAAAAATTTTCAAAAGTGAAAAATTTTCAAAAGCATTTTAAATTTTGGCCTTTTTGAGGCCGCCTTCCTTTTGATGGATCCCGTCAGGGATTTCTTTTGCAAAACACATTGTTCAATTTTTAGAGTTAATGATATGTATGCACCTTTACCTGCTTGGAAATATAGGTCCCCATTTCTTCTCACTCTATGAAGTCTTGTTACTTTTGATTTGAGTCCTTTTTTCACTCGGCTTCTTGTCCACTCTAGTGGCTCATGTAAGTCTTTTCCAAAATATTTGCAATTTTACACATCTCAGCCTTTATGGTGCCCATCGTGACCCATTTACTTGCTAGAAATTCTCTGTCTTGTTAATCAATTTGAGATGATCATTCATTAATTCTTTATCTCATTGTCAACAACATTCGATGTCACTTGTTGAAAACATCAAAATGCTTTCTGTAAGGAAGAATGCCCTCTTGTCTCGTTGTAGGAAATGTTCCTTTTTTTTCTTTTTTTTATATGACCCGAAAAGATCAAATCCCCTTCTTAACACAATATTGCCCCCTTGTACGGGTCATTTCCCCCTAAGTGTGCTTTGTCAGCGACTCAGATAAATAATGGTTTTGAGTAACCCTTGTTTCCTTTCTCCTTTTTGGTTTTGGTGAAGGAATCTTTGTCTATAATGAATCTTGAAATCTTGATCTTGCTTTTTTTAGAACAAAAATTGTTTTGATGTGAGTTTAAAACAATTTGCTTTTGAAATCTTGCAACCCTCTGGTTATTTCTTTTGGAAAGAAGATGATTAGTTCTTATGCTGGAAATATTGTCATTGGTGGAGGTACATTATTAGGTGACCTTCTGCTTTTGTGGATTCCAAGGCAAAAGGCTCGAGAAAAAGCTCGAGGTTTTGTTTGTAAAAAATTGTCTCTTTTGAACACTCATTTTATTAGTGTGAATAATAATAATAAGTAGTTTGTTCCTGATATCATGACTCTCATAAAAATGTACTCTTTGCATTTGAGAGCATAGTTTATTGTTCCAAGTCGCTTGCTTACTTGATTAAAAATGACTTTTAAAGGTACGTAATGTAGGATGTGGTTTTTTGCTATGAAAGAAAAGGATTTATAAGGCTCAAAGAGTGTTTCAAGGTTTTAAAGACTGAGAATCACTATCAACAGCTCGACTCGTTGTGTCTTTTATCTTTTATTTTGTCATTCTTTTTGTTTTGGCCAGGGTATATCTGTTTTAGATTTCACTTTTTCTTGTAATTTGGGCATGCCCCCTAGCATTTGAGTTTCTTGGGCTCCTTTTCATTTTGGCTTTCTCATGGCTTTTTCATCATTCTTTATCATTGAAATTTCACTTACCCCCCAGTATGGTGTGTGATCCTAGTCAGGATTTTTCATGAAAGAAACTTTATTCAGGCTCAAAACGTGTTCACAAGGGATATATTCATTTTAAAACGTGAAAGGGATAACAAAGATGGTCTTTTCTCATTTAAAGCACAAGCAATTAAGATTAATAAACTTTGATTTCGTCCAGTGTGATGGTTTGGACTTTGCAAAGAGATGCATTTTATGAGTCCATGAGCATCGAATTCACTACGTATTTTTATTCATACATTTAAAACACTTGGCTCAAGAGTCATGGTGTGAGGGTGACTGTTCATATTTTTCTATTCATATTCTCTGATTTAGAGTTTGGTCATCTTGATGGAGGAGTTGTTTGATTCATGTTGTTTTTAAATAAACATCAAATTATTTTTGAAACCAAAAGCAAGTTCAAATTTTCAAAATTCATTTTAGCAGAAAAGATTTTGGTAAAAGAAATGAATTGAGTCTATTAGATCATGCAAGACTGCAAAGGTGTATTTGTAAGTTCTTATAGGGAAACTCTCTAAGGAAAATGAACACTGCTTAGTCGTAAATACAATTGAAGGACAAACTCATTATTTCATTGAAACTTTGTTAAGGAGGTTCAACAACAAAGATCTTATGCCAACATCTTAAGCGATGATTACTAGCAATTTAACACATGAAGGGGCTAAATACTTAGCGATCATTGACACTAAAACATTTAACAGTTTTACCGACGACCATTATCCATCGGTGTCAAATTGCAAGTTCATCAGTAAAAGTTTTACCAACTAAATCACCAACGGAATACGTATGTCGGCATAATGTTCGTCGGTAATTCCATTTTATGTCGCTCATTCAGTTGGTAAAAAAAATTTGATGGTTTTAAAGATAGAAAATGCGCGCCAAAAAAAAATTCTTGCTGGAAATATACTGATGGATTAATTCCGCCTGTAGTTCCATCGGTAAAATTACCAATGGAATAAAGATGTCGGTGATTATGGAATATGCAGTAAATATTTTGCAACTCTCTGTGAAATACTGACTGAATAATTTCGTCTATAGAGACATTGGTGATTGTGGTATATTTAGTAAATATTTTGCAACTCTCTGTGAAATACCAACGACATAATGCCATCCGAAAATCCATCGGTGATATTTTAAAAAATTGAAATTGTGTAGAATAAATAATATAAAATTGCATAGAATAATAGTAAAAAAACCAATTAAGCAAATAAAATTGTATAAATATTAAAAATAAAATTACATAATATTCATCAAAATATTTATTATAATTTTAGAGTGTTTCCAAAAAGGTATTGAATTAGAACAATGGCGGAGCCAGAGGAGGATGGTCATTCCCGGGACCATACGCCCAAAAAAGAGCGCACGCGTACCACCCATCTGTGATTTAATTTCCATGACTATCTGCGGAGATGTTTATAATCCGTAGAGAGTTGCTGATATTGTTGTTTCAAGGCCACATACTCCTCAGACTGGGTGCTCGATACTGATTGGGAGCTCCCAACAATTAAGACACTATAGGCCGCCAATCAGGATGTCTGGAAACCTGACTATATTGAAATAATTGAATCTTCATCGACGATTTAAACATCGATGCTATTACTCGGGCGGCCTCGATGTTTGTGAACCTAAAAATAAAAAAAATAATGAAATATTAATTAGTTGTTCACAAATTATGTTATAAGTAAAAAAAAAAAACTAAAACAAACATACATTGAAAGATCGTCCTTCCAATGTGCCTCGTACTTACGGGTGAATTGACCCTGATGTGAAGACAACATCGTGAGTTGGCGCAAGTGCCTCTTCTTGATCGGTACCTAATGACAAGTCATCATCGCTGCTAGAAGAACTAACTGCAACCATATGCTGATGACGTGTTATTGATTTCATTCTACGCATCTAAACAAATTGGACAAATAATTACATAATCAAATTCGATTATTTAAAACAAATCGGCAGCACCTCCCCTATACTAGAGACTACCCAAAGTTTTCAAACCTGCAAATATTGACAATATATATTCCACAAACCAGTTAATTTTATTTTATTTATACCCAAAATTTTATATTTTTCAAATTCATTTCATTTTCAAAATGATAATAAAATGTTTCTAACCGTAAAATAAAGAAAAAAAATCATATATATAACCTAACATCTATACAAATTTAACAATAAAATAAAGAAAAAAATAAAATTTAATTATAAATATTCAACTAACATCTATATAAATTCATCTAAAAAAATTTAAATTTCATGGAAACAATCAAACACTCTATTATGCAATAATAGAGTAAAATTGAGATAAAACAATTAAATTTAATCTTATATATTCAATTAACATTTACAAGGCAAATTCAACAATAACAATTAAAATTCACAAAATATTCAATTATTATAGCAATACAAACTATAAAATAGACAACAAATTAAAAAAAAAACTATAAACTTTAGAAATAAAAGATGCTTACCTTAATAGTGTGTTTATTTCTAGACTTTACCTACTTACAATATTAAAAAACAAAAAACAAAACAAAAATATATTGTTAATAAAACAAAGAAAAGATGAAAAAAGGAAAATTAACTAGTATATTGAATCACAATACATACCTTTTAACTTGTTTAAGATGAAGATACTATAACAGTCCCAAAATTTCTAGCAATATATTTAAAAATTCACACTTTGTTTTTATACAAAACTTTTGGCAGGGTTTCTCCTAATTTAGCCTATCTCAAGTTATCGACAAAATCGACAGCAATCCCTAATAAACCATTTTCACAATTCAATGCTTTTATTATACTCCAACATTTCTCAATCAACAATATTTCACATTCTCTAACATATCAATTCAAAGAGTAATCATATTAACTATAATAAAGAAAAACAATTATTTTAACAAGTATATACATAATCAAAGTTTATAGATTTAATGTACCTCCTTCCACCATAATTAATCTTTTAAGTATTAATATTAAACAAACGATATTAACTACGTGCTTATATATATATATATAACATCATTATAATTAGAAACATAATTACACAATAGAGTACAAGTTTAACTAAGCAGAGTACCAGTTCCATACTAGGATAACTAGCCTACCAGTCACCCATTCACAAATTAAATGATCATGGGAAAATTTATCAGCATGGCGCATAAAATTTCATTGATCGAGGAGATAATTTAAATATTTAGAGTTTAGAAAAATTCAAGGTGTTATACACCTACCTACTGTTTGCGTTCTGCTAGATGAGCCTGTCTGCTGAGTGGTTCCTGTCTCCTGTAGGTTCATTTCGTTACCAATTAAATTACTTCATCAATAATGTCACCTCATTATCAATTTAATTCTATATCAAAACAATCAACTTGTCATCAATTTAATTATATCATCAATAACACCACCACAAAACCACATTAATTATCAAACCAACAATATCAAATCATTACTAATTTAATTAATTCATCAACAACATTACCACATAAGTCATTTAATTATCAATCAACAATATCAATTTATCACCAATATAATTTTTCATCAATTAATTATCAATCAACAATATCACTTCATCACTAATATAATTTCTTCATCATTAACATTACCACACAACCCATTTAATTAACTAACAACAATATCAATTCATCACTAATATAATTTTTTTCATCATCAACATTACCACACAACCCATTTAATTAACTAACAACAATATCAATTTATCACTAATATAATTTCTTCATCATCAATATTACTACACAACCCATTTAATTAATAAACAACAATATCAGCGCTGGATAGAGAGAGAATTTAGAGAGAGATGCTCTCCTTCTCCTGAAGTTTCTCCTCGTGGACATCCTGCTGCTCCTGAGCTCAGCGTGCTCTCTCTTCACGTCTCTCATGGCTAGTCCAAAATTGACATCTTTGTTTCCTTTCAATTGGAAGCAAACAAAAAGCGTACATCGTCTCCCCCCCGTAACCCTAACGGGTGGATGGGTTAGCGATTCTGATACTGGGGCTTCTGCTGATGAACCTATGGCCCCTCTCTTCTCTGCAAACAAATTAGATGGAGGTTTGAATTCTTTCCCTCCACCCTTTTTTGTCAAGGATTTGCTCTTTGTTTGGCCCGATGGGGTCTCTGGTTCCTTTTCTGTTCATCTTTAAACTACTCCTACCACCATTGTCGGCGTTGATTTCTTCGCTGACATTGTTGATGCTAGGTTTTTTGAAGGTTTTGATGTCCAGATTATTGCTCCTCCACTTCCCATCAGATCTTTTGGCTATGGTAGGGTTTCTCCTACCCGCCATTCTCTGTAATGTTCCCTCCCCGGTGTATCAGAGGGCATGCTTGCCTTCTGGCATATCATGGGGTCATGTACCTCATATTTTGGTAGCTGATTGCAAGTTCTTCTTGCCTTGCTATAGTTTACTGCTATTGTATTATGTTCTGTATATGTCTTGCTCCTCCTCTTGGTTGTGCTGGTGTTAGGATGTTGTTTAGGTAGTCTCTATTACTGGATGGCTGGGTGGAGTTTGTTTATTTCTACTGATTGTTCTTGTTGATGCTTCATCTATTGGGTAGCTACGTTGAGCTTGTCTGCAGCTTCCTGCCGATGAAGTTTGTTCTGGGACTGCTTTTTGCTTGTCCTACTACTCTTATCAAGCTTTTATCTTGTGTGGTCTAGCTCTTGTGACTGGTTATTGCATGTTTGCTGGAGTTAATGCTAGCTTTCCTTCTTAGCTTGTGTTATGCAGGTTAGTTAGCTTGTTGCTGCTATTTGCAGCTTGGTATGCTGTGCTTCTTGAAGCTGACTGGAATTATGGTTTGCTAGAGTTGTTGTGATTTCCTTCTCTAGCTTGTTACTCCTGGCTTAATGCCATGAGTCTCTCTTCCCCTGCATGTTCCCCTGTTGTTAGGTGTGCAGGTTGTTGCTGCCGTCAGCTTGCTATTCCTATATTGCACGAGTGCCCTGGGTGAATCTTAGTATATCCCTGATTTTTATGTGAGATGCTTGCTGATGCGTGGTCCTGGTCCCCTTGTCGGGTCTCTGTGTCTCGGTTTGATGGTCTTTACTGTGGGTTGAGGCTACTTTAAGGTGCTACTTCCTCTCTAGAGTATGTTGTAGGTATGAATTTGGCAATGTGTGGAGTCCTGCTGCAATGGATGCATATTGCGGGGCCCTGTTTGGGAGAGGCTCTCTCCTCAAATGCTTGGCCCCCCCTTTGCTGGCATGGTGCTTTGGTTTATCAGCCAAGAGCTTTGTTTACGGTGGATGTCTTCCTTTCTCAGGGTTGCCTTTGTCTGTTGTCGTACTGCTGCTTTGTTGGGGCTTTGTCTGTTTAGGTGAGGTTCTCTCCCCATGTCCAGACTGTACGCCCCTTTTGTTCCATATTGGTTTTTCTGCAGGTCTGATTCGGCTGCCCTTGGGTTCTTTTCTTGGGCTCTCGTGAAGTCTGTCCCCACTCTGTTTCTCTCTAGATAGTTGCTATGGATCCCAACAGTTTGGGTGAGGCTCTCTCCCTAAATGCTTGGGCTACTGACGTAGTGTTCTTTGTTGCTGCTCTACTAGTATTCTAAGTGGAGAGTGTTGGATGGAGTCGATCCTAATAGCGACCTAGACAATGTTATGGTGCAGGTTTGGTCTGCTAGTGATGATGTGCGGATGGTCTCTCATGATTGCTTGGTAATGGGATCCATTTGGGTGAGGCTCTCTCCCTAAATGTTTGGTCCCCTCGCCTGGTGCTGTTCTGGAGCAGCTGTTTTGCTTTTGTGGATAGCCGGTTTGTTGCTGTGTTTTATTATGTTTAGTGAAGGGCATGCTTTTTGTCTCAGCTGATGCTATCCTTCTCTTGATGGAAAGCATGTTGCTGGTTCATGCGTGGTTGCAATTACTAGTCGGATTAGTTCTTATATGCTGGTTGGAGGTTATTCCTGCGATTACAGCCAATCTGCTGGTTTGGAAGGAGATTCGTCTCTCTGATACTGCCGGTTTTTGGGTCTCCAAGCAGATGCTTTTGTCTGCTAGGTTGGTTTTTCATGTATGTTTATTGCCATATAGTTTGGATACTTGTTCAAGGGAGCCTGTTCCCTTTGATTTTAGGTTGTTCAAGGGAGGTTGTTCCATTTGATTTTAGGTTGTTCAAGGGAGGTTGTTCCCTTTGCTTCTGTTCAGTAAGATTATCTTGCTTATGGTTTGTTCAAGGGAGTCTATTCCCTTTGTCTGGGTATGTCTATGTATATGTATTGTTGGTCTCCAGCTTGTTTATTTTTTATATATATAATTCTTACATTTGATAAAAAAAAAAACAATATCAATTCATCACTTATATAATTTCTTCAATTTTACAAATTAAAATATTACCCACTATTATTTCACTTATTTAAACATTAATTCATCACAATTACATAGATTAACCCAATCAACCTCACAG
>Ga0307507_10005007_pt1 | contig 22420 bp, 14 predicted proteins | sample 7_EM_MG_FD_207223 | JGI IMG/M metagenome (GOLD analysis project Ga0307507, IMG submission 207223) | Populus trichocarpa ectomycorrhiza microbial communities from riparian zone in the Pacific Northwest, United States - 7_EM | ecosystem: Host-associated > Plants > Roots > Unclassified | place... | reverse complement strand
GATGCGGATACTCTAAGAGAGTTAATAGATTAGTTAATAAAGATTAATAATAGAATCTATTAAAGGGAACAAGCTAAGAGAGGGCAAGACAGAGTTCCATAGTTATATAAGGCGCAAAGTACGCAACAACAGACATAGAGTTAAAAACCATGAAATAGCGCAGAGCTAATGGACCTAAGTGGTACCAAAGAAACCTAAAGATGGGAAAAGAAACCATAGAAACCTAGAGGTTAAGGATTAAGTAATTAAAGGACTAAGGAGCAGAGGCCAAACCAGGGATCTTAGCAGCAGAAGATGTTTAGGCGGACTCCATAGCAAGAAAAATAGTTTAAAAATAGAGCTTACATAAATTGCGGAAAATAGGGTCATTTCGCCAGAGATTGTAGAGGTGGTTAGAGTAACTATATGGTAAAGGGAACCAGACCAGCAGATGGCGCGTATATATAGAGGGACAACGGTGCACTGCGAGGAACAAAAGAATGTTTAATTAACAGTTTTGCGTATTGTTACAACAACACATACCAAATTCATAAGGACGCTAAGTACGGCGCAAGCTATTAGCTATAAGAGCCAGAGTTAAAAGGACTCTAAGGAACCAGAGAGTTAGACAAAGAATAAGATCAACTCTATAAGCTAGATTAAGATATTACAGCAACGTATAGATAAAGATTAGCAGCAATGACAATAGAGTCGGAGTACTTATTAATTAACAGCGATAAGGACAAAAAGGGGGCTAACTGGGAGCACTTAAACCTTGATAACGCAACAGAAGCAGAAACTGAGACTATTACCAAACGAGGTTCAGTAACGGATGTTATAACACCATTGGATACAATTTCTATTGCTTTACAAGATAATAGGAGTAATGTTTAGAAGAAACTAAGCAAGCAGACAACTGCTAGTACTAGCTCATCACTTAGTAAAGGCAAAAGGCTATAGGCTTAAGATTCTTAAGAAGAGATAAGAGAAGCTCAAGATTCTTAAAGTAAGATAAGATATACCCAAGAACCCATAACGGACGAAAACTAATGGGAAAGGACAGTAACTTAGTTTAGTAACAAACGAACGAGTATAGGACGCAAGTTTAAGAACTATAAGTTTGGGGAACGAATAAGAACGTCAGTAATTCTAGGTAAACGCAGTATTCAGCCTAAAGATTAAAAAGTTAATACTAGGATTAAAAAGCAAGATGACTATAAGGATCCAGCTGCAAGACACAGAAAATAAGAAACTATAGATAAGTTTAGGATAAGAATTATTATATAGCAAGAGCAAAAGCTAGACAAGAGATTAGCTATACTAGGTTATATAAGGGACAGAGCACCTATATAAAGAGTTACTAATAGGCCAAGTGCAGGGATACCTAGGGTAAAGTGGTTAGATAAACTGGAACAAGAAGAGGATCTAGATATTCCAACTAGGTTTAAAGAAAGGCATACCAAAGGATATCACGATGTAGCGATAACAAGGTATTTTCTAATAGATAGACCATACACACTAAACCAGTTGTACGGAAAGTGGTATAGGCAACGACACAACGACGAATAGGAAGACTTTTATATGTAGCTAGATGAAAAAGTTGTCTAAGACCAACCCATTACGGAAAAACGCATAAGTTACATTAAAGGAGCATTAATTATAATATTAAGGAACCTAGAAGAGGGATCTAGGGACTAGAGAAGTAAGTGGCAAGTCTTAGTACCCATAGCAGAGATACTAGTGGTTAGGTTAACTAGGTATAGGTTTAAACTTAAGAATAAAGACGAACTAAGAGTTAACCCAAAACATGCAGCGTATTATACACTATTGTGGATAGCTTGTGTGGATAATATATATAATATACATAGAGCACCTAAAGACAGGAACCAGAAGTACCTAGTAAGGATATATTAGGCACTAGAGGAAAAGTGGTTTAGGAACGCCAAGTATATGCATAGTTGGCATCTAGTAGAAGTATAAGGTTAAGGAGACTTAACACTTTAACCAGGAAGATTTCTTATAGAAGAATGCCTAGATAGATAATAGTGGTAGGAGTGCCTAGAGAACACTTATCTATAGCACATAGAGGAAAAGAAATGAACTAAGTATTAGCCAAAGTTGGACTAAGTATAGGCAGGATTAAGCAGCCAATAGTTAGGAAAAGGAGAGGCGCATAGGACCAGAGGGAACCAGTGTTAGAGCCTTAGACCCTTAAAGGAATTTAAGGATAATACCTAAATTTAAGAGCTAAGTGGTAAGATCAGCAGTTTAAAGCATTAGTAGATAGTGGAGCAATAAGGAACCACATATCACTAAAGGCAGTGGAAAGAATAGGGTTACCATATAGACAGAAGGAACACCTATATCCACTTATAATAATTTTAGGAGATCAGATAGCCTATAGAGGAGGCATTATTAATCTTAAAATAGGACCTATTTAGATAATTATTAAAGGGAGACCAGTTAGAATGTCTTTTAATATCCTACTATTGGGACAGGACGAGGCAATACTAGGAATGCCTTAGTTACAGAAGTACAATCTAAAGATTGATTAGGTTATAGGTTAAGTTAATATTAAGAATATATAATGGCGCAAAGTGCGATAGTAAACCAAGTTGGTATAGTACCAAGTCAGAGCGACATATAAAGAGACTGAGCGAGGCTTAAGTTATATACTAAAGAGATACCACAAGTATGGCAAAAAGTTATGGTCACCAGAAAGTGAACAGCTGTTAGAGTATGCAGCTTGGGACCATAAGATAGAGTTAGAAAAGGGAACAAGTCTAAAGTTCTTTCCAATCTACAAGCTTACTAAAACTGAGTTAATAGCGCTTAAGGAGTTTATCCAGGAGAACTTATGAAAGGGATATATTAGACCATTATAGTTATCAGCAGGATATCCAGTACTGTTTATCCTAAAGAAAAACAGAAAACTTAGGATGTGTATAGACTATAGATAGTTAAATAGCATTACCAGGAAGGATAGATATCCTTTACCCTTAATTAGCGAAATCTAAGATAGGATAGGTAACGTAAAGATCTTTACGAAGATAGATCTAAGATAGGCGTACCACTAGATTAGAATCAAGGAAGGTGACAAATAGAAGGCAGCCTTTAGGTTAAAGGAAGGACTATATAAGCCATTAGTTATGCAATTCGGGCTTATAAACGCACCAGCAACGTTCTAGAAGCGAATTAATAGTGTATTAGGAGAACACCTAGATGAATTTGTTATAGTATACCTTAATAACATTATTATCTACTTAGAGAGTAAGGAAGAACATAAAGAACACGTTGAATAGGTCTTAAAGAGACTATAAGAAGAAAAGATGCCAGTAGCGATTAAGAAATGCGAGTTCTTTACTAGGAAAACCGATTTTATTGGATTTATTATTAAACTAGGCTAACTTAGTATAGATCTAAAAAAGATCGAGGCTATAGTGAATTGGCAAGAACTAGAGAACGTAATACAGTTAAGATCGTTCCTAGGGTTTTGCAATTACTGTAGAAGGTTTATAGCGCAGTAGTCGCAGAACATTAAGCTGTTTACGCGGTTAACAAAGAAAGAAGAACCGTGGGCATAGGGGAAGGAACAATAAGAACTGTTTAAAAAAGTTAAAGAGTTATTTACCTAGGAGCTAGTTCTTAAGATCTATTAACCAGGTCTAGAGACGGTTATAGAAACAGATGCATTAGACTTTACACTAGGGGCATACTTCCTATAGAAACATTAAGATAGATGGCACCTAGTGGCATACTACAGTTGGAAGATGACACCACTAGAACTAAACTATGACATCTACAACAAGGAGTTATTAGGTATAGTTGTAGCACTTAAGGAATGGAGAGCATTCTTATAAGGCACAGAGAAACCATTTATGGTTAAAATGGACTATAAGAACCTTATAGGATTCCTAATAACAAAGGAACTCAACTAAAGATAGGTTAGGTGGGCGGAAATGCTTATAGAATACCATTTTGAAATTCAGTATACTAAGGGTACAGACAATGCATAAGCAGATACTCTAAGCAGAAAAGCTAAACTACAGAATAGTAAAAAGCTATTAGGAGCTTTGTTGCGAAGGGATTAAGACAGATTAATTAGGTATAATTATCTAAAGATTGTAGTAACTAAGGAAAGTCAGATCTATAAATCACTAAAGAGTAAATAGATATAGAAGATCTAAGAAGCATAGGTAGAGGATCCAGATTTAGAGCAATATAAAAACAGAGAAGTAACGTATATGCCCAAGTCTATTGCAGAGAAATTTGTTAAGGAATTCTATAAGGGAATAATATAAGGACATAACGGAGCTATAGGCTTAGTGTCAAGACTTTAAGAGGAGTATATTATTTAAGGAATCTGGGGACTAGTAAGATAAGTTATAAGGGAATGTCTAGATTGCTAAAGGAACAAACCAATAAGGTATAAGCCGTACGGAGGGCTATAACCTGTTGAGACACCAGGAAGACTATAGGAAGTTATATTATAGGACTTTATTGTTAAGTTACTAAAGTTAAAAGATCCTATTATAGGACAAGATTATAACGCGATTTTAGTAATAGTGGATAAGCTAACAAAGTGGGGATACTTTATAGCATACACTAAAGAGATATTAGCAGAAGATGTCGCTAAAATCTATATAAAAGAAGTGTTTGCAAGATATAGAGCACCAGACAAGATTATATTGGATAGAGATCTAAGATTTATAGTAGTATTTTGGGAAGTGTTTCTAGCAGAATAAGGGGTTTACGTAGTAACATCTATAGCGTATTATCCGCAGACGGATGGACAAATGGAAAGACTAAACTAGACACTGGAGTAGTATCTAAGGTATTATATTAATCACGTATAGAACAATTGGGTATTGTTGTTACCAGTTACATAGTTTATATATAATATAACACTATAAGAAGGAATAGGGACATCACCATTTAAGGCAAATTATAGATACGAGCCAAGAATATTATTATCGCCACATTAAGTAAAAAAGACGAGTAGCACAGCTAAACAAAGAATGGAGACGTTAATGAATCTTTATACAGACCTTAAAGAAATAGCTAAACTAGTATAAGAACAAATAAAAAGGTACTATAATGCTAAGAGATCTAAGGGACCAGATCTTAAGGAGGGGGATAAAGTATGGCTACTATATAAAAATTTCAAGAGTCGACGACTAAGTAAGAAGTTGGACTATATTAGACTAGGACCTTTTAAAGTTAAGTAAAGAATTTTATTGGTTATATATAAGTTAAACCTACTAGCTAAAATGAAAATCTACCCTATATAGTATATTGTAATGCTAGAGCCAGTATATAGGAATATTAAGCCACCAGTCTATAAGGCAGACACGTATAGAGGATAGGAAGAAGACAAGTAGCAAGTTTTAAAAGTTGTTAGTTATAAGGACATAGACAACAAAACATGGTATAAAGTAAAGTGGATAGGCTATAGTAAGACTACCTAGGAACCACTAAGCAACCTAAGGAACGCTATAAGAAAGGTATAGGAGTATTAGAAGAAAGCAGGTTAGGCAGCATTAATAAAGAAGGATCGCTAAAAAATAAGTCACCTAAGGGGGACCTAAGAGGAGCAATTGCCAAGCTACTTAGAGTTGTTTCCCTTATAGAAGGAAAGTTAATCCTTTTGTTACCCAGCTTAGATAAACCCTATTAAACCAGTTTCTACTCCTTAGAACGGACCTTTTTACAAACATATTTAAGACAAAGAAGATGGGTAGAGGCTGATAAACGGGCTTTAAGGGCACGCTGTTAAGCAGCTATAGCCTTCTGCTCTGCTTCCTATGAATAATAAAGCTCATCTAGGGCGCTTAAGAGCTCACCGTTAAGTTTTATAGCGGTAGATTAAACATAAGACCCTATAATAAGTTACTTAGGGAACTTAAAGACTGTTAAGAGTTATGGGACGTGTATACTTAGCGTTAGAGATAGAGTAAACATCGTAGGACAATTAAACGTTTGCTTTAGTGTACTCTGAGTAAGACAAGGGTTATCAAGATAAGGGACTCGCTATCGCAATACACACTAACCCTACTTTCACATAGCGAGAACACGGAGACGGCATTATCTCACTAAGTAACAGTATGGCAGCCACGGTGCAAGCACAGCGCTGCGCTTATAAGGAAAAAGAAGCTTTAGGTATAATAAGTATAGATATTAACCAGACTGATTAAACAGACATTATACCTCTAGTGGACGACTTAGAGATATTAGGAATCTTTAAGGACGAAGATAAAGAGGAGGGAAATGGTATTACGGACGCTTTAAGTACAATGTTATAACTACTTAGAGAGGAGTTGGCGGAAGCTAGTTGGTTAATATAGGTATAGTCTAGAATGGATCTGGTGGAACTATGTAATAAGGAATAGTAAGCGAGTTATATAATGTTATACGCAGTATACGCAGTGTACGCAGTGTACGCTATGTATAATACGTATAACACGTACCTTACGTACAAGAGAGGATTTCTTAGGAGTACGGTTGTGTATTTAAAGGACCTTAGTCCCTACCGTAGATAGTTCTCTCCTTGTAGTGAATCTCAGAATACAATTGGAGTTAATCTATTGGGCAACCACTCCACTAGTTGTTATTACGTTGTTGTTTTTGTCGTACCTATATACCCAGCCCATTGATAGAACCCACCGTAGTTCCTACTACAAGGTTCCGTTACAGATAGTTCTCTCCTTATAGTAAATCTTAGAATATAATTGGAGTTAATCTATTGGGCAACTACTCCACCAGTTATTATTACGTTGTTAATTTGTTCTTACCTATATACCCAGCCTAATAATAGAACCCACCGTAGTTCCTGCTACAAGGTTCCGTTATAGTATAGGGTAAATATCCTATTTCTAGCTAGATAGGTGCAAACCCTATAGAGTTATAGGGTAGGGTTACCTAGGCGTAGTCCATTAGGGGTAGTAGTTCGCCTTAGTTATCCTAAAAGTAGTTAATAAAGGGCCGGAGTCTCTAGTCTAGGTATTAATTTATAATCTCTATCTAACCGTCTGTCTGGGGGTAGTATACTATAGAAAGCTTTAGCTTAATACTAAGGATCCAAGTAAACTTATTCCAGAAGGCTAATATAAACTACGGCCTGTGGTTAGATACAATAGTATCTAGTAGTCTATAAATTTGGTAGATATAATGGATATATAGTTAGGCTACCTCCTTAGCATTAATATCCTTATAACAGGGAATTAAGAACGGGCGCTTGCCAAAATGGTTAACTAGGATTATTACTATATCATATCCGTCACGGTCTATAGGCAGCTCGTAAAAGTCTATAAAGATATACTGCTAGGGGCGTTCTAGTATTAGGGGTGGCTTTAATAGTCCTAGGGTCTTATCTCGCGGAATTATAGACCTACGGCAGTTATTGCAGTTCTGTATATAGCGGTTAATATCTATAACCATTCCAGGCTAGTAATATCGGTTACTAATAATTTTACGGGTCTTATTCTTTCTAGGGTAGGCCGTAGAGACCTAGATATATGCTTTAGTAATAAGCTAAGTCCATAAGTTCTATTCCTTTACTACTACTAGCCGTTCCTAATACTTAAGTAATCCGTTTTTAAGGGACTAGGGGCTGGTAATATTCTTTACCTTCTTATAGTACTCTTATAGAGAAGAGGCTATATAGTTTGTCTACAGTAATTTGTTAATAAGGTTAAATCCTAAGGGGTTAATAGGATATATCTTAGCGCCTAAAGAGTCTATACTTAGTTCTACCTATATCTAGGGGTTGAGGTGCTCTAATTATAGTAGTATTTAGGTCTATAATAAGATCTTTACAGCTATCTGGTTACCTAGGTCCTATTTACGCCTTATAAGAGTATCCGCACAGTTTATAGTGCCTGGTCTATACATAATTAAGAAGTTAAACTAAAATAGGATATCCGCCTAGCGTACCTATTAGGCCGTAAGAGCCTTAGTTGTTATAAAGTATTCTAGGGCCTTATAATCTAAAACTACCTTAATGGGCTTAGGGGTCCCCTCTAGCTGTACACAACAGTGCTAAAAGCTAGAGATAATAGCCAGCATTTCTTTATTATAGATGTGGTAGTTTAGCTTAGCATCTATTATAGTCTTTAAATAGTATACAATGGGGTGCTATTCTCCGTCCAGTTGCTTCTAGGAAAAAACACTAGCTATTACGCTGTCTAAGGCATCCGTTTCTAGCATTAAGGACTATTCTAGGTTAAAGTAGGCAAGTAGAGGAGCTAATACCAGCCGTTTTTTAAGCTTATTAAAGGCCTGCATATATATAGCGTTAAAGTGGAAGGGCTGGTCTTTTCTAGTAAGGTGGTTAAGAGGCTAGGCAATCCTACTATAGTTCTTAATAAAACGTTAGTAGAAGTTATAGAAACCTAAAAATAATTATACCCCCTTTATGGTCCATAAGGATATCCACTAGTTAATTACAGCCGTTTTCTCTAGGTCGGCCTTAATTCCGTCTATACTAACAATAAACCCTAGGTACTTTGTACGCTTAACACTAAATTCTAATTTCTTAATATCGGCCTAAAGACCAGCCTCGCGGAGCTATTATAGGACTTTATAGACGTGCTCCTTATATTCTAGCTTATTCTTAGAGTAAATCATAATATTATCTAGGTAGGCTATATAGAAGTCGTTAAGGTAGTTAAAGAGTATATTATTTATATACCGCTAGTACGTAGCTGGTCCGTTAGTTAGTCTAAAAGGAAGTACCTTATATTTATACGTTCCGTAACAGGTCTAAAATGTAGTAAGATCTATAGATCTAGGGTCTATTCTAATTTAGTAAAAGGCCTGGCGGATATTAAGCTTTATAAAAACTTTAGCTCTACTTATTTAGGCGAGTGTCTTATTAAGTAGGGGTAGTAGATAGCGGTCCTTACGGGTTATATTGTTTAGCTTATGGTAGTTAATACAAAAACAAAGTCCTCCGTTTAGCTTTTTAATAAAGAGAATTAGTAAGGTAAAAGGGACTTAACTGCTAGGCTTAATAAAGCCCTTATCCAGGTTCTTAATAAGATATTACTTTATAGCCTATAATTTAGTAGTAGATTGCTAACGAAGGGGGCTATAGCTAAGGGTGTTTTCCTTATCTGGCTCAATCTTAATCTTATAGTTATACAGTTAGTAAGGCGGGAGCATATTAGATACTGCCTTTAAGAATACGTCCTTAAATTTCCGGTGTTAATAGGGTAGTTTCTGTTTTACCAGCTCCTTATCTATAAGCTCGCCTTCCTATCCACTAAGCTTACTTTCCTTTTCCTTAATTATTTAATTAATTTTATATAAGCTGGTGGTAAAGGCAATGGTATTAGGTTAGACCAAGTTCTAATAAAATCCTACAGCGCTAATACAGTAGATATTAACTAGGGGAAGGTCCATAGGTTTCTTTACAGACTTTTATTAGGCCATATTTTATAGTATAGGGTTTATAGTCTTTCTTAGCTCACATTCCATTTTCCATAAGTTGTTCTTCCAGTCTATTAGTTTAGTATAGCGTCTGGTATTCCTGGCCTTCCTTTATAGCTACATAGGGCCTAAGTTCTCTATGGGGGACTTAGCTAGGTTACTACTAATTTCCTAGGTCTTTAGTGCGGGTGGCGTAACATAGGTAGTCTAGGGGCGGCGTAGTATACAAATCCATTACGGATCAAGCTGTACGTCCTTCTTAAAGGCCTAGTCTCTACGCATAGCATTAGCTTAGTAGATAGTATTAATCTAGGGCCATATAAGGTTCTCTATTATAATACTAATTTCTTTTATAAAAGAAGGGGTTAGGGGTAGGGATTCGGGCTAGAGGAGTTATCTATTCCGTATATTAAGCTATAAGCCTAAATAGGCTAGCCATTTTCTTTCTAAGATTATATCATGGCTTTCTAGGTCCGTAATAAGAAAGGGGATGTTATACTACCTTTATCTATTAACACGGAGGTAGATCTATAAGATAGTTATAATAGGTAGCCCTATTCTTCCGTTATACCTATAAATAGGAACTAGTTTAGGCAGTCCCTTAAAGGGCGCATTTAAAAATTCGGCCAGCTTTACGGCGCACTAAGTGTCTATTAAGGCAAAGGCATTTGCTCCAAAGTTAGCTAAAGCAGAGGTTAAAACTTAATATCTATTATAAAATAAAGTATAAGGGATAGTGCAGCTTTTTCTACCAACTAGCTAACCCAGATTAACATATAATATATTAATCCCTTTTAACCCTAAAGAGAAGTCTTTCTCTAGGGTTCCTCTTTTTCCAACTCTACGCTATCCTCCTGTATTAACAGGACCTCGTCTATTTTTGCCTTTATTAGGTAGTCCTTAGCAAAGTAGTCCTTCTAGCTATATAAAAAGCAAGCCCCTTAATTACTAAGGGCCTGTCTGCAGGGGTTACTATATATAGGCTAAGCATGCGCCAGACCCACAGTAGGGCTAGCTATGTGGCTAGCTGCTAAATTAACGGTGGGCTATACAGCTAGTACTATAGGAGTTGCCAATTATGCTAGGGCACTACGGGCCATTCTTATAGCGCTTATAGTCTGGTTTAAAGAGTTTCTAGCTTTATACCGCTTAGCTTATACCTTAATTCAACGGAGGCCTTAATTAATAGCTAGGTAGTGGTCCGTAAGTACCTTTAGCGTCTATATAGTAGTAAAAACTAGTAGTATAGCGCGCTATAGGTCTAAGGTAAGCTTATTAAAGAGGTCTAACATTAGGTCTTTATAGGGAATTTAGGCTTAGCCAGCTAGGTATAAAAAGCGGGTCTAAAAGGCTAAAAAGGTCTCTATCATTTTTATATTAAGGGCTTTATAATCAAGGCGGGCGTTCTATATCTTAAAGGGGTCCTCATAAATAGAAAACAGGTAGTTAATTATCTCTTCTCTAGAGAGGAAGGGGTCTGCTAAGTCCTAGGCATATTACAGACATAGATACATCTATGCGTCCCCACTAGTACGGCCAAAGACATAGGCCATTTTAGCTTAAGCAGTAGGGAAGTGGTCTATATTAACTTTAAGCTTATCTTACAGTTAAAGCTTCCAATTATTAAATATAGGGTCAGTTCCGTCTATAAGCAATAGGGGGTCCGCGACCTTCGCGGACCATAACAATGCTAATGCTGTATATTAGGCTAGGGCCTTAAGGACTATAGTAAGTCTGTAGGTGTCTAATAACTTCTTACTAGGTGTAGGGGTGTCTCTAGTTTCAAGCAGCTCTTAAAGCCATTTAATTTTGGCATTAGCTGCTGCAAGTTCTTCCTAGGGGGTTAAGACAGCAACTGTTTCACTATTGGAGGTATTTACAGGTCCTACAGCGGCTTTACCAGCTACTGTATTTCTTAGCATAGCGGTAGGGGTATTAGGTAATTTTTAGTATTTATTTATTTTCTAGGGGTTTTGGTCTATATATATCCTATTCTTAGGTTTCGCGTTCTATTTATATTCTTTTAGTTCTATCCTATCCTTAAGGTCCTGTTCTGTTCTATTAGTGTCCTTTAGGTCCTTTTCTATATCCTTATCCTGTTTATAGTTTATAGATATTTTTAAGTTCCTTCTTAGGAAAGAAGAGTAGTGACGAGCTTTGGATAATGTTAGCAACTTAGTCAATTAAGGCATGAGCACGGGAAGAAGGACGCGCAAGCCTGTACGATTAGATTGTCTATAAACGAGGATCTAAAGCTAGAGAAAGGAAGGAGAAGAATAGCAGCGCCGCTTGATATTTTATGCGGTTCTTGAGTCACGTGACTCGCGTCTACCATAATCCACGTCTGCCAAGATCCACCGTTTTCCACCAGCGCCGTAACAAAACCCTTACTTAAACAATCGCGACGCGGTTAATCCTATAGCTCTACTAGCCGGCTATATTTAATATACTGGCTTACCCAATCTCAAAACATATATACCTACTACCTCAATTAACAAAGATAAGTCTTATATATATAACCAAGCAATTAACGGCCTAAATAGCAAAGAATGGATAAAAGTAATAATAGAGGAGGTAGGGTCTCTAATTAAGAACCAAATATAGAAGCTTATTAACCTTACCTCCCTTAAGCCTCCTTATAAGCCTTTTATTAGTAAATAGGTATTTAAAGTTAAAAAGGGAAAGAACGGCGAGGTCCTCTGCTATAAGGCTAAATAGGTCGTTAAGGGATATCTATAGTAGTACAGTGTTGACTATAACTAGACCTTTACTGCAGTAGTAAAACCTATAGCTTTTAGAGCTCTATTTACGATTACTGCCTACCACAACCTTAAAATTAAATAGATAGATATTAAAACTACCTTTCTCTATAGACTAATTAATTAAGAACTCTATATTATTATGCCAAAAGGCTATAAAGAAGCTGGCAAAGTCTGCCGCCTTAAGAAGGCCCTCTATAGACTAAAACAGTTACCTTAAATCTGGTATAAGACGCTCTTAAAGTTTCTACTAGAAAAACTTAGACTTTACTATCTACATACGGACTATAGTATATTCGCCACTAGTAAAGGATAGAAAGGTTTAATTATTTCTGCCTATATTAATAACACTAAGATTATCTATAAGGATATAGCGGTAGTTAATTAGGTAAAAGTAGAGCTTAAGGCAGCCTTTTAAATAATAGATCTTAGGCCAATAAGCTTTTACTTAGGTATAATAGTTATAAGAGATTAAATAAAGAAGAAGATTACACTCTTATAGCGAGCCTACCTTATTAAAGCTCTTAAACGTTTTAGATTATAAAAGGCTAATACCTTACTAGTATCCATAAAGCACTTAATTAAGCTTATAGCTAATTAAGAAACTACTAGTAAGGATAACATCAGAAAATACCAGAGTATAGTTAGTTTAGTTATATTTCCTATAATAGAAACAAGGCTAGATATCGCCTTTACAGTATTAACAGTAAGCTATTTTGCCTATAATCTTACCTCTACCCATATAACGGCTATAAGACTTATCCTTTAATACCTAGCCGGCTCACTTAATAGAGGAATTACCTATAGAGGCAATAAGAACCTAGACCTTACACTAATTAGCTTTAGTAACGCTAACTAGGGACAAAATAAAACCACAAGACGCTCTATATTAGGCTTTATATTTATATTAAATAGAGGACTAATCTTATAGAAATTAAAGCTATAAGCTACCGTTTTACTATTAACATATTAATTAGAGTATATAGCTCTAACAGCTGCAGTAAAAGAGGCTATATAGCTTTAACTTTTACTTACTAAACTAGAAGTACTAGACTAGAGCAAACACTTTACTAGGATCTTAATTAAAACCAACAACTAAGCTACAAAAGCATTGGCTAAAAATCTAGTTTAGCACAATTAAACAAGCATATTAATATCTAGTTTCACTATATAAGAGATAAGATAAATAGTAATAGGATTAACCTTGTATACGTTGCTTTAATTAATATAGCGGCCGACAGCCTTACTAAGCTTCTCACAGGTCCTTAGTTCTATGCCTTCCTTAAACACCTTCAGATAGTGCAGAAACTTAATTAACTATACTAGGCCTCAATAGGAAATTAGTATACGATTAGTAGATCCTCGGAGAGTGCGCTAAATAACACCTTAAGGCCTTAAAACAAGCGACAGAACTCAACCCTAATCTACCAACCTACTACTTAAACCTACCACCCGAATCCAACGGCCGCGACATCAGGGAGGGCTCATACGGGTAGGAAGGATGGATATACTTCAGGAGAGACATAGGGTAAGGCTATAGGGCCTCTAGAGCTCTATAGGCAATATAGAACACCTATAGGGAGGTGCTGCCAAAATTTTAAGAGACGTTTTACGGAGTAGGCGCTATCTCTAGACGATAGGGAGGGCGTAACCCCTTATTAGACACTTGTTCTACCTTAGAGGAACTCCAGCAACCCTTATCAAGCAACCCTATACCCTTATATACAGTGTATATAGCGGTATTGTTGACTAAGCTTAAGGGAGGGTATTGGAAAATAAGCCCGCAACGATATCACGTGATAAGACTTGTGGGAGACATCTCTTGGCAGGAATCTAACCAATTAGACAACTTCAACCGTCAGTCAAAGTTCCTTAAAATCTCTTCAACTACCTATATAGAACATATAAGCAATACACAGAGTTTTAGCTCCATAGCCTCAATTCAACACTAGGGACCCCCGTAGGGGGTCAATTCTCTTATGTATATTAGGGCTCTTAGAGCCACCTTGAATAAAACAGATCACTCATTCAATTCTGTGTCTCTACCTATCAGCTGGCCTATGTCATCTATCGTGATACCTGCCTGGCTGACACATTGGAGTGGATTTAACCTCAAGTCCAGTCCAGTCCAATGAGATCGCTAATGACCGGCGCGCTCGCTCAACCCTACAAGGATGTTAATTTAATCACAGTCCACAATTTTGGGAGATAAATACACCGGATATTAGCCAGAGATCCGCGCAGGGAGAATGTGACTGAAAAAGCAAATTTAAAGTAGGTTAACACGCATGAAATAGAAACGCACCATCGATATTCATACTGATAGTAAAAACTTTTCTTTTCGCTTGGCTAGCTCTGCCTTCATTTGCATTCCCTTCTCTCCAACTAAAATGTCCATACTAATCCCGGATTTTCTTTAAAAGCCCGCGGAGTGGATAGTTGCTTAGCATCATGTGTTCGCCAGCGCTGCGAAAGGTGGGAAGACCCGATGGTGCTGAAAGACCAGCGCCAAGAAGCGCAAGAATACGATGAGAAGCGAGGAGATGCTCTTGGAACGAAGCTACGGAGCGTGAGGCGCGGGGACGAAGGAAGCCTGTTACGGAGACAACAGAGGAGTAGTCTGGTATAGATTCGGAGGACATATCAAAAGTTAACATGCGGATCGTTGGGGTCTGCTAACGAATTAATAAGCCAATTAATTAACCCAAAGCTTTAATTTAGAACTTTATTATATAGAATTTAATTAATATATATAGAGATAAGGTTTTCTAGGGGGAGACCCCCTAGGACCCCCCCTATATAGGGCTTTTGCTTAATTTAGAAGTAGTAGTAAGGTTAAGGTGCAAGGGATATTATTGCAGTCACCTCAGGTTGCCCTCAGGACAACCTCCGGACACCCCTCGGATGGCCGTCAGTCACGTGCCCGTAGTATATAGTCTCTCCGATTCCAGAGACCTTACCTCTTCAAGGATTCGTCTCCTCCACAATCTATCCTATTCCTACAATCGTGCCTTATAGCCCCCTATCTACAAAGTCCCCTTATATTTAAATCTTTTACACTCCTTTTTAGAAGGGTAGCTAGCTTTAAGGACCAAGTTGTTTATTTATATCTTTTATTTATATCTACTATTCCTCTCTTAAAACCTCGCGATAACCCAAATAGAAACTCTACGGATACCTTATAAAAAGCCGTCGCCTTAAGGTAGAAAGGTCCTCTAATAGTAAAAGATTATAATAATATAAACCTCTAGGTAAGATGGCTAAATAAGCCCTAATACCTAGATGCACTAGGAGCTTAAAGACTTTTACACACCTACAGTTACTATGTAACGTGGCCCGCCTCCACGTCGCCATACGGCCAAAAAGACTGAGAGTGCTTGCGAACTTGTCGCAAGCGCGGCGGGACCTAATATATATACTCTTACATACTAGCAACGCTAAGAAAAACGTAGATACCCTCTATAACGGCTATGACGCTGCTAAAAAGCAGCTAAAACCCCTCTGGCCCCACTTAGGCTAATTAAAAGATTAAGCGCTAGAGGTAACCCTAAGATCTTCCCCTAAGCTAGAAATGCCGGAGAAATACACTAATATATCTAATTGGGGACCTAACTAGAACCCTTACGGAAGACCACTAGCCTATAATTAGTATAGTAGTACCTCAGGCAAGCGTTCTCTGGATTTGTCCTGAGGTGTAAGTCTGGACTCCTACGGTACATAGTCATAAAGCAGAGAGCAGCACATGTGGAAGTAATAAGTTGATACCTCAAACGAATGACTTGTGTCCTAGCAAGGAAATCCATCCATTTCCCAATCATCCCCACACCTCCCAATATCCAGCACTTGTCTTTGTGCTACCAGACTCGAATAGCTTCTCACAAAGTGATGCTTCATAGTTTGGTGCATCACTTGAAAGCCGAGGCCGGGACGTCGAGCGGCTTGCTCGGAACCAAGGTGGCACACGAAACGTGCGGCCAGGTCAGCCCAGCAAAGTTGAGAAAGACCGTCTGCATATACTGAATCTGCGTGAATGTGACACTGATATATTTCGGCGCCTTGATGTCATGCGGCGGATGAACTTTGAAGGTTGGTCCAGCCTGAGCGCCGGGGTTGGCAGGAGGGACCTGAATGAGCAATGGTGCTTCTCCGTGCTTGAAGATAGGAACCTCAATGTTGTGCTGCACTTCCTCAATCCAGAACGTGGCTGACATCTCGACCGCGCTTGCATTTGGGCCTGACTGAATCCCAACGGGAGAGCCCTGGAGAAAGTCGATGTTGGCAGTTCCGCCAGCCAGAAGCGGGGCTGTAGGCGTTGTGGAAACCGTGAAGACGATCGTCTTGGTGATATTCTGGCCCTTGATTGCGTTGGCAAGCACAAGATTTGGATTGTCTAGGATGGGCTGAGTAATCGTGCCAGCTGTAATGAAGTTGGTCAGGTCTTGTGGCAGTCTTGGTGTGTTAGTGGCCGATGCTTTCTGACTTGCAAACTTGATCCTGGTGCCGGGGTTTCCGATCACGAACGGAGTGATATCCACTGGGGCAAGAGCATTAGGGCCTGTGAACGGTGGTGGGCCCGGAAAGCTGGTGGTGGGCGCGAGGCACTGGGCATTGATGGTCGTACCGTGTGGAATTGAGGCCATACGAGTCAAAGACTCGGCCAAGACTGGATCTGTTTCATGTCCCATCAGTGACCATGCCACCTTGCATGCATAATTCATCTTTTGCAAAGCAAATTGTCGAGCGCATTCCGGCTGCGGCGAGCACCACTAGTCATGAGGAGACCTGTCCAGGTGAAGGAGAGAGTCTGAACAGATACATGATATATCACGAGTCCCAAAAGAGAAGAGCTTACCGATTGTGGTTGCTGGTACGTGCATCCATAGCCCAGGCTCGAAATGGATGGGGGCTGCTGGGGCGTCACCTTTGCCAGTCGCAAGATTAGTCACGTCACTGATGGCCTGGACATAAGGTACGCCGTTGAGATTGATGTCGGTCTGCTTCTCCAGGCCACGATTAGGCACTTCACCAAGGGAACCCGAGAAGGAGAGCGATTCTGATGTGAGATTGAGTTCTAGGACATTCTCGTTTGGCGGGTTTGGCGGAGCTGGGAAACTTGGATCCAGTGGGTTCTTGAATTTCGTCTGCCCGCTATTCGGGCGAAAGATCAAATTGAAGCCGGTACCAGCGAAGTTGCCAGTGAAGTTTTCCAGCACACCCAGAGGTGGCGGAGCGAGTTTGGCGTGCCGTCCGGGCAGGTCCCCGAGACGCCCATCTTGTGATGAGATCTGGAAGCTGGGAGGAACGTCGATGGCTGGCGCTGCACTCTCGGGGATAGGGGGCGATGCGGCAACAAGAACTTGATTGGCCATGTTTCTGGGATTGTTGTGTGCTTGGCTGTTATCCTGATCGTGGAGAGATGTTCGTTGACTGAGAAGAGCTGGGAAGAGAAACAAGATATAAAGGGCGAAACGGGACGTGAGGTGACATAATATCTCACCATAGAACAATCTACTATCCCAAGGATACACCGCTGAACCCCTGATAGCTACTACGAACTTCTGCGCAATGGTATTTGGCAGCCTTGTCTGGCGCAACCATAGACCAGGGGCTTCAACCACTCACACCTTCAAGGTTAGCATCAACTGTGGGCGAGAAGATCCCTGGCATGTATGGGGTGCTCCCTTCGAGACGACGTGTTGCCCATCAGAGGACTGTGCGCTACCAGAGTACGTCAGATACTCAGATACAAGCGGTGAGTGGTGAAGGTTGCTTGGTAAATCACAAAAGGCATCCGTATTTGTCGGGCTGTTGCCTTCTCGATACACGAGATCTGTGACTTATATCTATTGGTCCGTCTTAGCCCTGAGCGAGCAGTATGTACACCACCTCGGCGCATCTCGTTGTAAGTGCGTGCCGATCGTGCCGATCAAACTGCGCGGATTTATACCCTTTCTGTATAGAATTATGCCTAAAATAGGTAGTTTAGTCGCCAAGATCAATAAGCACTTACAACGAGATGGAAAGAGGTGGTGTAGTCGTTAGCTGCAGTCAGCACCGCCTTATGTCTAGTGAGACCGCTTTGAGATCGAGTCGGTCGTGTTGGAAAGATTGCTGACGAGGTCAGATCGAGATTAGCTTTCGTTCGTGTGGACGCTATGACCACTTCGAAGCCCATTCCAGGACATGACGTATGGAACTTTGCGGGCTTACAGCTCGGCGGGGTCAGGAGAAAACTCGGCGGGGTCAGAAAGTTCAACGGGGTCAGAACTTCAAGTTTAACTTTATAACTGTGCTCAGCTTCTAACCCCGCTGAGTTTGTGCATATGCAGCGCATATACAAATAATTTTTTTAGAATTTAAAGTATTTAATAAATAAATAAAATTATATAACGCTTAAATTGCATATACGGGGCATATGCGTTCTATTAGCCGTAGTATAAAATAAGCAAGCCAAGTTATTAATATGTACTATACGTGTGCGTCGCATATACTTAGCATATTCTAAGCATATACGCGCTCCATGCTAAACATATGCATATACTCAGTAATAAAGCCGTTTAACTACCGCGATATATTTTCGCGAGTGTATGTATATACTTGGCATATGCACCGCATATTCAGTGCATGGGGTCGCTAAGGTAAATTGTGGTTGCCGATGCGCGTTCTGTATGGGTAAAAGTGTGGCCCCGCCGACCTTTTTCCGGCGCTTCATCGGTGACCCCGTTCAACTTTTCCGGCTGAAGCGATCGCAACGAGGAATGTGTGAGATGGCTGGTCACGCACACTCGTGCTGATTCGAGAGCGCTGTTCTAGACCTCCTTAGCCTAGATCGAGCTTAGCAGGCCCACACACCCTCGTTTCTTCCCGTTCATGGTGCGGTATGTACTGCGTAAGCCTTCCCATGGGACTGCCAGGGTGCATGAGCTTGCGGTCCTTGGCAGTTTGACTGCAGCCTCTCTCTTCCTTCCGGGATACATCCAGACAGATCAATGCAACATCGGCAGAACGTGTTCCCAAGTCCGATCTGCGTGCGGTCGCAGGTACGGTGGGGTATATTTCAAAAAAGGGCCACACCCCAAATTTCGAAACCGCAGATTCTGAGCACAACTCTAGCATCATATATTGTCCACCATAATTTATCAAAAGTTCTATAATCATGGCGTGCCTCTCATGGACGTGCCTCTCATGATAACAATACTGTCTCCAGGGACCAACAATTCTCCAATTGTCGATAGTAATGGGCGACGACTTCACCAAGATCCCTCGCCCGTTCTACCCGCCATTATCGTCTCACAAACGAGAAGTTCGGCTCCTACGTCTGCAGCGCGGTGATGAAGCCTTAGAGCTTCAATGTCGCCTCAGCGTCGTATCAATCAATTCAAACCCTTTGTACGAGGCCCTCTCGTACACTTGGGGTGATCTGAATAACACGTCAGGCATCGCTGTCGACGGCCATGACGTCCTCATTCCAAGCAATCTCGAACAAGCTCTACGGAAATTGCGGCTCAATGATTCGGAGAGAGTGCTGTGGGCGGATGCGATATGCATCGATCAATCTTCAATTGCAGAGCGGAATCATCAGGTCGCCTTAACGGCTGACATCTACAGAAAGTGCAAGAGATGTCTCATCTGGCTTGGGCAAACAGGCCTAGAGGCCGATTACCTGGACAGTCTCTCGGAGTTGCTTGGTGCCCTTTCGGAGAAGCACCACCTTGACCAACCAGACGCTCCTCGCATCAATCCTATGCTTGGTCGTCCCGGCATACCTCTCATATATGTGAATGTAGTCGCCTGGTGGAATCGAATATGGGTTGTCCAAGAGGTTATTTTGGCACTACAATCGCTCATCTTTTTCGGATTATTCGAAATGGGATTCTCGTCAACGCGGTGGAATTTGTCAACGACCACGACATGCGGGGAGCTTGGTATGCGAGCAGCCGGAAAACTGACCAGGTTTGCGACTGCATGGATCACATCAAAGTCACATTCGTGTGGGCGGACCTGCTGACCTTGAGAGATCACATCTACCGTTTGCTTGAGGTTCATTCCGAAGTGAAGGCTATCCGATCAACGTCTCTACCAGGCGCATCTACAAATCTTCCTGATTTCATCAGTATCCTGCTCAGCGTTAGGCATCGTGCATGCACCGATCCCCGGGACAAGATTTTTGGAATGCTATCACTCGTGAAAGACTGGGCAAGCTGGCTATCCATCAAAGCAGATTACTCCAAAGATGAAGTGACAGTCTCCACCGAGGTTGCAGCTCAAATGATCGGCAGCGATTATGGAGCGAGGACATAGCTGCTAGCTCAAGGACTCGACCCTGTGTCAAGAGCCTTAGCAGGCTTACCTACCTAGGTTCCCAACTGGACCAAAAGTGGTACTGGGTACGATAAGTATCTGCTTGATATTGACACAGCAGTATCTCAAGATAGTCAGCCCCCGGTGATCCTTGGTTCGACGCTGGCTCTGCATGGGCTCTCAAGAGTAAAGATTACAAGAATCAGCACCGCTGGCAGTCCACCATCCAGCAGCAACGGGTTTCCCTTGGCCGAGACATTTGAAGACTGGAAGGTATTCGCCGGGTCGCTCGAAAGCTTGAGGGGCTTCGCCGGCGTGAAGAACAGCTTATCACTCCAAGGCGTGCTGAACTGGTGCCTCTCTGTCCCGGAGCACACCAGAGAGATAGACCCACAGGCTGAGAGTAGAAGTTATGCACGCCTGATGACAGACATCAAACGGTCCGATCACACTGTCGACTTTCCCTCTTACGTCAGGGACTTTTCGCAGTAATACTGGAATATCAAGAAGACCTGCGACGCATGGAACCTGACGAGGAAGCATTTTACCGCACGCTGCTCCACGATACCTACCCATTGCGTCTCTAGCTTCCGCAGTACTACAAGGAAGCTCTTTGTATTCTTCGGATATTGCTGATACTCATGCTCAGCTGCGTGGACCCTGACCGACTTCTTACACGATTGAATAGGGTGGTGCTAACGAAGATGAATGAGACGTTGGGAAATGCTTCAGACGTTTCGGAAACGGCTGTTCTGGACGGACAACGGATGCCTAGGCATTGGATCCGACGCCATGGTGGCGGGTGACGAGATTTTCTTCTTTGATGGTGTTGAGAATCCGTTCGTGCTGCGGACGGTCGGAATGAGGAGGGTAGACGGAGAGGGATCATAGCATTGCTATGAGCTTGTTGGGTACTGCTATGTGGATGGGCTCAGGAGGGATGGGGTGGATATTGAAAACGCTAAGACGCTCTATTTGCAATAGGTAGTCTTGCCACCCATGACTTGTGAGCAGATTTATGAGATTGGAAAGCACTTGTTAGAACAATTCAGACTCTTGCGTGGAGACAACGTTGATTCTGCTACCTTGCTATCTGTGAGAAAATAGCTGTAGAACATGGATCGTAAGCGTCCTTGTTCGAGAGCATGAATGTTGGAGGCAAAAATCTTGGGTACGTTAAGCTAGATCTTTGCCCACACATTCACTCTGATTCCCGGCTTTTCGTACGTATGCCAGTCGTTTTGCCAAAGCTGTGTTCCAAGGTAAAGAAAGTGAATCATAGTGCTATCCTTAACCCGTTGGGGTCCTGAGAATTCGCTGCTGGATTTGATTGGGCACTTGAATTGGCCCGGGTTCACCGATTGGCTGGTCCCTTACCGATACCCATAGGACCAAAATCAACGGGTTAAGGGATAGCACCTCTCGCGTTTCCTGCATGCCAGCCGGAGCTCGTCTTGTAAAGGATACTTGATGAACTATACGATTATCGGAGAGAGAGAGTGATCTTAATGAAGCCGGAGCCATTTTGATAGTCAGAGACTTACATTCAAGGTAGGCAGCGTTACCCTGTCGTCGGTCTTTTCATGGCCAGCCACTGCCAGCCAGCAGTGAAGATTTTGTAGGCAGTGTGTCCAAGAGTCAGCATCGCTGGCAGCGTCGCTGGCAAGAGGCTGATAACGTAAGCAGTCAGCGAGCTTATAGAGTTGCGACAGTCAGTCAGCTATAAGACTGCAGCTACCTGACAGCTCGCTGCCTTAGTGGTAAGATTTAATAGTAAGTTGCAGCTTTTGGTAGAAGTTAAGGATATTTAGATCTTCGGCTAAGATTATCTCATGAATCAGACGCTCCGCAAAAGATTTATTCCGGTGACACGGGATGGCGCATAGACTAACTCCTGTCAACTCCTGGACCAATCAGAATAGCGCACTAATATCAGCCCCCTGCGCACCCCT